>ERZ808240.117-NODE-117-length-106616-cov-11.053284_pt1 | contig 106616 bp, 108 predicted proteins | sample MGYA00521084_ERZ808240 | MGnify/ENA primary metagenome ERZ808240 (study PRJEB31516, sample SAMN03275571) | gut metagenome | biome: mammalia-associated habitat; material: feces | host: Papio cynocephalus | place: Kenya | collected 2012-08-06 ...
TCGATGCGGACGGCAAAGGACATACCTTTCATACCAGTCAAAAGCGGATGGAGGAGGGGCAGGAGCTGGTGCAGACAAGCGACCGGCCCATACACGCCAGAGTCACCTATCTGCCGCATACCGGAATATTGATGACGCTCGAATATACCACAGAGTCAGAGGCACCAGTCACAGGAACGTCCCCGTCGTCCTCAGAACTTCCGCTAACACAACGCCGGTGACGCCTCCGTTTGCTTGCTTTCGCCAACTTTTTCATTTTCTATTTCCCCACTGCTACAGTGGGCGGATAGTAGAAAAGCACCCACCAAGCTTTGGGCTGGCGGGTGTTCTTTTTGTAAGGCAATCTTTAAAAAACCACCTGCTATGCAGGTGGACAACAATCGCTTTAAACCGCATCAATTCTTCACAGGAAGAAAGATAATTAGCGATATGGATGCTGTAAAAAGAAGTTGATTCTAAAGCGGCAACAACCGTAGTTAAATCGGAGTGCTGATAGCATACCACAGAATAACCTATGTAACTAATAACCAAAGTAGATGAGATGGAAAGGGTTTATCCCAGGTGTCTCAGATCATCTATAAATCTATAGAAAGAATAAGTGCATAACCATCATTTCTACTGGCTATACACTTATTATACGAGGTATGCAAACCTGAAGTACAAGTATGGCAATCGGCGTTTCTGGTGCAGAGGCTATTATGTAGATACTGTAGGAAAAAATGCGAAAAAAATTCAAGAGTATATTCAGAACCAATTGAAAGAGGATTTGGAATACGACCAAATGACACTAAAAGAGTATATTGACCCGTTTACGGGTGAGCCAGTAAAACAAAGCAAATAAGATGAGCCCTTTAGGGCTCTGCAGAGAAATGATGTTGTGGCTGGCGAGCTTTCAACGGGTCTTTAGACCCAGTTTCGGTAACAGCCCCTTGACAAAACAGTTAGACGAGGCTAACATATAACTGCAATGAATAAACTATATAAAATATTCATTGTAAAAGCACAAACCAAACGCATTCGGCAAAGGTAACAGGCTTGTGATAAAGATGACAAGTATTCAATAAGGGAAACATACTTGCAAAGATAACCAGCACGCAAATATTACGTTTACCCATAATGTGAAGAAATGCGGAATGCGTGCAGAATGCATGGATAAGGCGGAAAGTAAGGGGATTATATGCCGGCAAATTTTATACAGGAACAGAAAGCGGAAATCAGGGACAGGCTCTTTCGGGAAGGGGAGCGCCTGGCAAGGCAGGTGGGGCTGAAAAAGATGACCATCAGCAGGCTGACACAGGCATGCGGCATTGCGCAGGGGACTTTTTATCAGTTCTTTCCTTCCAAAGAGAATTTTGTTCTGGCAATGATAGGCAGAATGAACGAAGAGGAAGATAAGCAGCTTATGCAGCTTATGAACGGCAGAAAGACCATTCCGTTAAAAGAGATTATGGAATGGTACCGGTCGCTTTTTACCTTTGAGAATAACTTCTTATTGTGCCTGACCACGGAGGATTTCCTGTGGATGAAAACACATTTGTCCAGGGATATGATTTTTAATCCCATGCAGGATATGGCAATGGCGCAGGGACTTTTACAGATGGTGGAAGGCATCCGAGAGGATTATGACGTGGGCGTAGTGGTAAACATGATTAAATCCATTTATGCCATGACGGAAAATCAGGATTCCTTCTGTAAAGAAGCGCTTCCTATGAACATTTCCCTTGTCTTTGACAGCCTGTACCGTTATTTACGAAAAGGAGAGGAAGAAAAATGACTTTTGCAGAAGAACTGGAAGTATACAGGAAAAACAATCCCTATCAGACCACACAGATTGGGGAACAGAAAATAGAATATCTTTTATGCGGAAATCCGGACAGTAAGGATGTCCTGGTTTATCTGGTGGGCGGCACGGGAAGGTCCATTGTGTGGATGAAGCATGTGCAGGCAATGGAGAAAGATTACCGCATTCTGGTGCCGGAGTACCCGGACAACGTCGATAAAGCAGAGGAACTGGCGGACCTGATTGGAGAACTGGTAAAAAGCTGCAACTGCCTAAAGTTATTTTTATCGGCGCTTCCTTCGGCGGATATATGTGCCGGCTTTTAGCCAGAAAATTCCCGGAAATTACAAAGGGTATCTGTCTGTATTCGACTTCTTCTCTTTCGGAAAAAGGCATCGAAGGTCTGAAGAAACAGTACAAAAGCTATGGTGTCATGTACTGGGCAATCAAGCATTTCCCTTCCTACAATTTCTTAAAGAACATCTTGCTGAAAGCAAGCTGTAAAATGGTCATTTCGGAAAAAGAAGGACCGGAGGCAACGGCATATGTGAAGGATTTGTTTACCTGGGTGTATGCGGGATATACGAGAGAATTCGATACCCATTTGACCGGGCTTATTATGGATATTGCCAACATCCGCCCCGTTAAAAAGGAAGAGCTTGCTTATCTGGGAAAGAATATCCTGACAGTGCTCCCTATGGACGACCATGCGTTTACGCCGGAAATGCAGCAGGATTTGCTGGATATGGTGCCGGATGCCAAGGTTGTCCGCGTCGACGGCGGACATGTGGCGACGCTGTATAAAGTGGGAGACTATGTAAAAGCCACGAGGGAATTTATAGAAGCGTTGTAGAGGAAAGAAGCAAAACTTTCAAATGAGAAAAAAAGCTTCTGGAAAGTTGGAAGGAAAAGAAGCAAATTTAAAAAACGAGGGAAAATGCTTCCTGAAAGTTGGAAGGAAAAGAAGCAAATCTTTCAAATGAGGAAAAATGCTTCCAGAAACTTAAAAGAAAAAGAAGCAAAATAGAATAAGACAAGAAAATGCTTTAAAAAGTGTAAAATAAAAGGAAGCAAAAAGGCTAAAAATGAAATAATGCTTTAAAATGTAAAGAATCAGAAACAGCAAAAATGCATTAAATATAAAAACGCTTTAAATCGTATGAAAAAGTGAGCAGCAAAAAATAATGTGTATAGGATTTGCTTTAAAATGACAGGTAGGGCGGCAAAAAACGCTTGCATATTATCGAGCGAAGAGGTATGATAACTAACAGAGAGTAAATTTTATAAAATATTTTCAGGGAATGAAGTTCTCCCTTGGGAAACCTAAACCGCTTAGTAAGCTGATGACTTCTGTGATGCAATGTCGCAGAAATTGTCAGCTTTTATTGTTTTATAGGAAAGGAGATTTTTATGTTAACATCACTTGCACTCATTTTTTTGGTAGGATTGTCCATGGCGGCAATCTGCCAGAAATGCAGACTCCCGCGGATTGTGGGAATGCTGCTCACCGGTATCGTACTGGGACCTTATGTCCTGGACTGGTTAGACCCTTCCATTTTGTCTATCTCTGCGGAACTCCGCAAAATGGCACTGATTATTATTCTTTTGAAAGCGGGACTTTCACTGAATATAGCCGATTTGAAGAAAGTGGGACGGCCGGCGGTGCTGATGTCCTGCCTGCCGGCAAGCTTTGAAATTTTAGGATATTTTCTGTTCGCACCGTATCTGCTTGGCATAACCCGGATTGAGGCGGCTGTCATGGGAGCGGTACTGGGAGCAGTTTCACCGGCGATTGTGGTGCCCCGCATGGTACAGCTTATGGAGCAGAAATACGGAACGGAAAAAAGCATTCCGCAGCTTATCCTGGCGGGGGCATCCTGCGATGACATTTTTGTCATTGTCCTGTTTACCACGTTTGCCAATATGGCGCAGGGCGGGCGTGCCAATGCCGTGGATTTTATCAATATTCCCGTTTCCATTGTGTTAGGAGTGCTGCTCGGTGCATTGGCGGGTTTTGTGCTGGCGCTGTTTTTTGAAACGGCGTATGCTCATAAAAACTGTGTGCGGAACAGTACCAAGGTGGTGATTGTGCTGGGCGTTTCGTTCCTGCTGATTGCGATTGAAGAATGGTGCAAAAACATCGTATCCGTATCCGGGCTGCTTGCCGTTGTCAGCATGGCATGTGTGCTGAAACTGAAAAGCACGGAATTTGTGTCGAAAAGACTGTCGGAAAAGTTTGGAAAGCTGTGGATTGCTGCGGAGGTTATTTTGTTTGTGTTAGTGGGAGCCGCAGTGGACATCCGCTACACACTGAGTGCGGGCGGAGCGGCGGTAGCCATGATTTTCATTGCGCTTGCCTTTCGTTCCGTGGGAGTGCTTTGCTGCCTGATTGGCACGAAGCTTTCCGGAAAGGAACGGTTATTCTGCGTGCTTGCCTATCTGCCTAAGGCTACGGTGCAGGCTGCTATCGGTTCCGTGCCCATGGCAATGGGGCTTTCCTGCGGAAAAATCGTACTTTCCGTGGCAGTGCTGGCTATTTTAATCACGGCTCCGCTGGGGGCGCTCGGCATTGATGTCAGCTACAAGAAACTGCTTATGAAAGAAAATAAAGAACCTGTGGAAACAAATACGAAAACCGTGTAAAATAGAACATAGTACGAAAGAATATGGCAGCAGGAAGGAACAAACAGAAGCTGCAGGCGTAAAGAAACAGAGACTATAAACAGAAAGAAATAGAGAGGGACAGAAACTATGGCATGTACAACAATATTAGTAGGAAAAAAGGCCTCTTATGACGGCTCTACCATGATTGCAAGAAACGATGACTCCGGTTCGGGAAGCTATACCCCGAAGAAATTTCAGGTGATGCATCCGGAGGAGCAGGTAAAGGTGTATAAATCCGTGATTTCCCATGTGGAGATACCTCTGCCGGACAATCCCATGCGCTATACGGCGGTGCCGAACGCACTGGAAGGCAAGGGCATCTGGGCAGCCAGCGGCGTCAACGAAGCGGGAGTGGGAATGACGGCAACGGAAACCATTACTTCCAATCCGCGGGTGCTGGGAGCCGACCCTCTGGTGGAATATATCCCGGCAAAAAAGGAAACAGCATCCGGCGTGAGAACAATAGAGGAAAACAATATAGTATCCGGTGAGAAGGCAACAGGGGAAAATAATGCGGCATGCGGTGAGAAAGCAACAGGTGAAAACAATGCGGCATCCGGTGAAAACGGCACCGGGGCGGAGAAAGAAATCCCCGGCGGAATTGGGGAAGAGGATATCGTTTACTTAGTGCTCCCGTACATTCACAGCGCAAGGGAAGGTGTAAAGCGCCTGGGCAGCCTGCTGGAGCAGTACGGTACTTACGAGATGAACGGCATTGCTTTTCAGGATGTGAATGAAATCTGGTGGCTGGAAACCATTGGCGGACATCACTGGATTGCCAGAAGAGTGCCGGATGAGGCATATGTGGTGATGCCCAATCAGCTCGGCATCGACTGGTTCGATATTGAGGATGCCCTGACGGAACAGAAGGAATATATGTGCTCCGCGGACATGAAGGAATTTATGGCAAAGCATCATCTGGACCTTACCATCCGCACGGAAGGCGAGCCGGAGAATATTTTCAATCCGAGAGATGCGTTCGGCAGCCATGACGATGCCGACCATGTATACAATACGCCCCGTGCGTGGTTTATGGAGCGGTACTTAAATCCCGGTACCTGCATCTGGGACGGCGAGGATGCCGATTATTCCCCGTATTCCGATGACATCCCCTGGTGTTTGATTCCGGAGAAAAAGATAACGGTGGAAGATGTAAAATACGTGCTTTCTTCCCATTTCCAGGGCACACCCTACGACCCGTATGCGTCTTACGGGGACAAATCCATGAAGGGAGCGTTCCGTTCCATCGGCATTAACCGGAACGATTTTATGGCGCTTATCCAGATGCGCCCCGACAGGGCAGAGGATTTCCGGACCTTGCAGTGGATTGCTTTTGCATCCAATGCTTTTAATGTGATGCTGCCGTTTTATGCGGATGTGGAAGAAACGCCGGCTTATGTTTCCAATACGACGGAGGATGCATCCACGGACAATTTCTATTGGGTAAGCAGGATGATTGCCGCCATGGCGGATGCTTCTTACAAAAAATCGGTGTTCCATATTGAGAGATATCAGGAAAACGTGCTTTCCAAGGGACATGAACTGATTAACCGGTATGATGAAAAAATAGCGGCAGTGGAATGCGAAGCAAAGAGCGGCGCCGCCGAAAAAGAAACAGACAGGGAAAAGCGTATGGCACTGAAAAAAGAAGCCAACGAAGCAGTAGCCGAAATGGCAAGAAAAGCCGCACAGGATACCCTTAACAAGGTTTTGTATGAGCTTAGCAATGAAATGAAAAACGCCTATTCCCGTTCCGATGCATAAGGAGGTATCAGCATGCAGCTTCTTATTAAACAGAGAGTTTTTTCCTGGACGGACACCTATGACATTTACGATGAATGGAACAACCCGAAATATTTTGTAAAAGCGGAGTTCTTTTCCCTGACGCACCAGCTTCATGTGTACGACAACAACGAACGGGAAATCGGCATTATCCACCAGAAAATGTTTACATTGCTGCCCACTTTTGAAATTGAAGTGGACGGTGAGATTCGGGGCGTTATCAAAAAGAAATTTTCCTTTTTCCATCCCCAGTACGAAATCGATTACCGGGGATGGCATGTGGAAGGGGATTTCCTCGGCTGGGATTATGATGTTTACGATGCCTGCAGTTCCGTGATACATATTTCCAAGCAACTCTTCACCTGGGGCGACACGTATGTGATTGATATTGCAGACCCGGAGGATGAAATTGACGGTCTGCTTCTGGTGCTTGCCATCGATGCGGCAAACTGCACACAGAACGAGTGATGACCGGGACAATAAGCAGGTTATCCTATTCATTTGCAGATAATGGCGGATTATGCAATTTCTGTTCGGACAGAAAAGTTTACGCAAAATATCAAGAAATCACAGGGGAACAGGGCTACAATAGACTTACGATATCGTAAGGAAGGGGAAACGGCGTATGGAGCATTTGCAGCTTCTGACAAGGGCACTGCAGTATATAGAGGAAAATTTACAGGGCAGCCTTAAGACAGAGGATGTGGCGGCATATTGCTACTGTTCCAAATCTTCCATAGAAAAGCTTTTCAAAAATGTAAACAACATTTCCGTTCACGATTACGTGGTGCGGAGAAAAATGGTGATTGCGGCGGGAAAACTGCAGAAGGAGGACGTCAATATCTTGCATCTGGCGCTTTCTTTGGGGTATCAGTCCCATGAGGCTTTCACCAGAGCATTCAGGCAGGTCTGGCACTGCAATCCGTCGGAGTATGCAAAGCAATACCGTTTCACGGAGCTTTATCCGCGGTTTGCTGCCATACCTATGGAGGGAGCAATTTCTATGAAGAAAAATGTAGACATCAGCGAATTGTACGATTTGCTGCAGGAAAGAAAAAACTGTTATTTTGTGTGTTTTGATATCTGCCATCTGATACCGATTAACGAGATTTCCCGGAAGGCGGGGGACCTGGCTATTTTAGAAGCCATGAAACGGATTTCGGAGGCGGCGGGAGAAGAGGATGTCATGTTCCGGATTGGGGGAGATGAATTTGTACTGTTGACCAATTCCAGGGATGAAGCATACGCACAGGAAACGGCAGCCGCTATTCTGCGGCGGAACGGAGAAACGGTTTCGTTTGAAGGCAGGGAAATTCCGGTATCCCTGTATGCGGCGGTAACCAGAGTGGAGATGCAGCCGTTAAAGTATCAGGATTTATTTGTCAGCCTGCATGCGGCGATTGACGGACAGAAAGAGAAGACAAGTGTAACCGGAATACCTGTGAACAAGATGTAAAATATATGTAAAAACAATCATTATGTTACTACAATATAGAAGAAAAGCTTGCATCTGCTTTGCTGTCTGTGATACACTGATGGCGAAGCAGATTTTGTATACAATGGGGCATCGGAGGAAAGCCATGGGATTATTTTCGGATTTAAGCATGAAGGGAAGAAAAGTGGTGGCAGAGCCGGATGGCGCTGTTTTATTTAAGGGAGCGGTGCTGATGGCGGTGGGAATTACCGCTGTATCTACGGTGCTGACGGAATTTGACCCGGTGCCGAAAATGATATTTGTGATAGTGGGTTTGGTGTGCGCCGTCTTCGGTGTACGGTTTATTCTGCAATACATAAAAGACTACAAAGCATTCAAGGCATTTGTCCCGGTGTGGGATAAGGGCAGAGGCATATACGATAAATTTGCCATTGAGCTGAACAACTGGCAGCAGGGCGGACAGGTGCCGAAGTGCTGCGATGGCGATACCGCTTATTATCTGAAGCTGCAGAGGGAGAGACTTAAGAAAAAGGGCATACAGATGCAGGACAGCATCATGCCGGTAAAAGGTACGGGCTTTGGCACCGCTACGTGTTCTACAAAATCTTTCTGGTATACAACGGATATGAGCTATGAGAACATTCATCGGAAAATGGCTTTTGTGGGTACGCAGGGCACACTCTATCAGCGGGAAGTGGATCAGGTTATGTATGAAGTCATTGCTCATACGCCAAATGATGAACAGACGGAAAAAATCACCTTAACGTGTCCGAACTGCGGTTCATTAAGCCCGGTCAGCGAATTGGAAGAGGGATGCCGTTACTGCGGTACCCGGTTTAAGATTACGGATTTATTCCCCAGGGTAGTGAATTTGTATTTCTTAAAAAGCTATTCCATTGCCAATACCAAGCTGATTTTACAGAATACCATGGTGGCAACGATGCTGGGGATCTTTCTTGTGTTTGTGCTTGTGGGCATAGTTAAAACACAGGCTCCGGGAGAAATACCGGGCTATCTGGCATCTACCTTTTTCGGTTCTTTAATTATCGGCGGATTTTTAGGTTACATTTTAGGAGGCTTCCGGATGATTGTTGTCCAGTTTGACAAGGATGGACAAAAAAGTATATCACCAATTAAATGGATGCGCACCAAAAGAAAAATTACCGGCACGTTGAAGAAATATGACCCTGCGTTTTCCTACGATAAGTTTGAGGGACAGTTAATTTCACTGATTCGCATGGCGGTTTTTGCTGAGCATCCTGAGGACCTGGTATGTTACCGGGGGGGAGCAAGGGATGCCCGCTTTGCAGATATTCTGGAAATGACCTACACCAACGGAACGGTGCTCAATAAGGTAAGACAGGATGGCAATAAGCTGCAGTTATTCTTACGTACCTGGTGGGTAAATTACAGCGAAGAGAACGGTCAGGTGAAAAAAACGGGCGACTGCATTGACGTGGTGGTAAGCCGGGATCTGACAAGACAGGAGGCTCCGGGCTTTTCCATTACTTCTGTACAGTGCGAAAGCTGCGGAGGAAGCTTTGATGCGGTAAGGCAGAGAAAATGTCCTTACTGCGGCAGTGAATATCACATGGAAAAAGAAGGCTGGGTTATCGAGGATATGAAACTGGTTCGCTAACGATGCGGACAAGAGAGAACATTGCAGAACAGTAAGTAAAATGGACTCCATATAGTGAACATGAAATTGCAGTCGAAAAAGATTCCGATGGATGATTTCAGAAAAACAGGGTGCATGAAAAATTTTTTCATGCGCCCTTAAGTTTTACCTTGTTATAAATACAAGCCGGTAAACATCATGCCGTTTCGTGATGATTCTTCCATTAGTTTGCTGCAGTTACGGAAGTGATGTGAGGGTTTACACCTTCATACCAGTACAGGAAGCCTTCCAGGTCGATTACGTCGCCGATTTTAAGGTTCTTAACGGCTGCGTATACATCGGAATCCTTGTCGCACAGATAAGACTCAACGGTGAAGGAATAGGAAGCGCCGTCCTTGGAAACGGTGAAGTATAAGTCGTCACCGTCGGTACCGGAACCGTCCCAGTTGTAAAGGAAAGCAACGTCATTGCCTGCATCGTCCTGACCTGCTGCTTCTACGGTCATACCCTTGAAGGATACGAACTGGTTCTGGTAGTTGATTAAATCGTCGCTTGCAAGCTCTGCGGTAACATCAACGGGTTCTGCAACATAGCTGCCGTCTTCGATTTCAAAGGTTGCGTCGATGATTTCAACTTCGCCGGACCATTCGGACTTGTAACCGGTTACTTTGATTTTGGTACCCTTTTCCAGCTTAGCGTAGTCCTCTTCGGAGCAAGCCATGTTGTAAAGGAAGTAGCCGCCGTCATGATCCTGGGTATAAACGGTAGCCTTGTTGTCCCACCAGGACTGCTTAGCCTGAACGTAGGTTTCAACGGTTACTTCGGTATCCAGGTCTGCTGCTACATATTCTGCATAAGTCATAACGCCTTCGGACTTAACATCTTCTGCGTCGTCAGCAGGAGTGGTTTCTGCGTCATCGGTAGCGTCTGTAGTATCTTCTACAGTGCTTTCTGCAACGGTGCTCTCGGTGGTAGCAGGAGTGGTTTCGTTGTTGTTTGTGTTGTTGTCAGTAGCATTGCCGCAGCCTGCGAATGCAACGGTAAGGGTCAGTGCTAAAGCCATTACTAATGTTTTTTTCATAATTTCTCCTCTTTTCTGAAAAAAATTAAAAAGTTACCTGTCTGGCCGGCACCCGGTCAAACAGGTATATTATACAATAAAAACCATATAAATCAATGTTTTTTATGAATTGTTTTCTTTTTTTTCAGATATTCGACACTGACATACAGGATAATCAGCACCCATGCGGTGATAAGGGAAACAAGCAGAACCACGGCTTCCGTGGGAAGTTTTCCCAGGTCTTTTTTGCCGGAAATACTGTCGGTTCCCTGCCCCAGCCGATACAGGGACTGCACATCGGTAAAGAGCTTGTCCATGTAGACATCGTCTATGGTTTCCTTGCGGCGGCAGGACTTTGTGACATTTTCAATGAGCTGTCCGGCGGCGTCACGTAAGGAAGCGGAGCCGTTGAATACCGGGGTGACGAAGGTGTCGTCCACATGCTCCAGTAAAAGCTCAGATGCCTTTATTTTTACGTCATAGTGCGTGCCGTTGTCCTCTCCGCAGCGGGAAAGGTAATCCTGATAGGATGGGTCCGCCTGCGCTTTTTCGGTAACGGGCACATAGCCTTCCGTTTCCGCATAGGCAATCTGTACCTTGTTGGTTAGTAAATACTGGGTGAACAGCCAGGAAGCCATGACTTCGCCGGAGTCCTTTTTGTTGAAGATACAAAGGGAAGGTCCCTGGGAAATCATCTGCGGGTTTTCCGGGTCCGCCTGCGGTATCATGCGCACGGCAGTTTCAAAATCCACCAGTGCTTCTTCGCTGATGTCGGACAGGGGAGCGTGTGTGCCCATCCAGGTGGCGCCCGCCGTGGAGTCAATGGCAAAGACGCACTGACCGGCATTTAAGAAGTTAGCCGGGTAGCTGGAAATCTTAAAGGTGGAGAAAGCGCCGCTTTTGGCATGCTCCGCAATGGTGAAAAGCAGGCTTCTTGTGGTGTCGTTAAACAGTTCGATATCCCCATCCGAGGTGGAATAGCCGGCATCAAGCTGCTTTAACATCTGAATCATCATATTGTCGGTGGATTTGTAAATAAAAGGTATCATAACCTTTTGTCCGTTCAGAAGATACGTGCCGTCGGCATCCTTCTCGGCTGCTTTTTCCGATACTTCCCAGATAAAATCCCAGGTCACCACATCGGGCAGCTCATAGCCGAGCTCTTCCACATAGGTCTTGTTGACATACAGGGCTTCCGTGGAACGCATGTAGGGTACGGCGTAGTAGTGTCCGGCAAAGGAGCATTCCTCCAAAAACTGGGGAATGATTTCACCCGGTGTTTCAAAGTTCACGTCGCTGCCGGAAAAACCGTACTTTTCATCCGTCATCAGCTCGTCCAGAGGAACCACTACGTTGTTGCCGGTCAGATATGTGGCAATGTGGTCGGGGTAGGTGATGCAGACATTGGGAGTGGTGTCCGTGGCAATGTTGGTGATGACATCGTTGTAAATCTTGCCGTAGTCGGTATAAAGACGTAAGTTTACCTTGATGTTGGGATAAAGACTTTCAAAATCACTGATTGCCTTCTTGTAAATGTCGGTCTGGGTCTTGTTGGTATCGTTCTTTGCCCAGAAAGTAATTTCGTAGTTTTTGCCCGTGTCAAAGGTATCGGGAACGGTAAATTCCTTCGCACCCTTGGAGCCGTGGCAGCCGGTCAGCAATAGAACGGAAGCTGCGCATAGAAGGAAGGGCAGGGCTTTTTTCCATACATGTTTCATCCTTTGGTACCTCCTCTTGCCACACCTGCCATGATTTTCTTGCGGAATACTAAAAACAGAATGATAAGGGGCAGGGAAATAACCACCACAGCCGCCATCATGGCAGGAATATTTTCCCGCCCGAAGCCGTTTTCACGGATTTCCTGAATGCCGTTGGATACCAGAAAATAGCGGGAGTCGTCCGTAATCAGACGGGGCCACACATAGGAGTTCCAGCATTCGATGACCTTTAAGATGGCAATGGTAATCAGCGTGGGCTTGCAGATGGGTATCATGACCTTCCACAGATAACGCAGGTCCGGCGTACCGTCCACCTTTGCCGCGTAGTAAAGCTCATCCGGCACCTGGGCGAAATTTTCTTTCAATAAGTAAATATAAAACACCGACGTAACGGAAGGCAGGATCAGCCCGGTGAAGGTGTTGCGTAGATTTAAATTGGTTATGGTCACAAAGTTGGTGATGACAACCAGTTCGTTGGGAATCATCATCAGGGATAAGAACAGGGTAAAGGCTAAGTTCTTGCCCTTAAATTCCAGACGGGCAAAGGCAAATGCCGCCAGAGTGCTGACAACGACCATCAGCGCCGTGGTTATGGCGGTGAAGATAAAAGTATTCAGCAGATATTTTCCCAAAGATACCGTGGTAAATGCATCCACATAATTTTGTATTGTGGGTGACAGGGTAAAAAAGGAAGGAATGTATTCTGCGTTGTAGGAGCCGTAGCTTTTTACGGAGGTTAAAATCATCCAGTAAAAAGGAAACAGCACGATGAGCGCCCATAGGGTGAGCAGCACATAAATGAGGGTTTTCTTCAGTTTTCCCATAGTTTCGACCTTTCTTGCGATATTCATGTATTTGCCGTTATACATAATGTACATGCTTCTTGCTGACGAGCAGGTTGATACAGGTGATGGTCAGCACGATGGCAAACAGAATGATGGCAGCCGCAGAGGCATAGGAGGGATAACCGCCGCTGTCTCCGTAGAGCATATCGTAAACATAACCCACGATGGTGTTCATTTCCGCTGCGTTTAAGTCCGTGCCGAACAGAGCCACCGCATCGCTGTACGCCTTGAAGGCGCCGATAAATCCCGTGATGATCAGATAAAACAACATGGGAGAAATCATGGGCAGCGTAATCTTGTAAAAAATACGGAAGGGAGAAGTACCGTCCACCTTTGCCGCATTGTAGTATATGGGATTGACGGAGGAAAGGGCGCTTGTCAGGATTAAAATCTTGAAAGGCATAACGACCCAGATGGTGTAAAAGCACAGGACAAACATCTTTGCCCAGTAGGGACCGTCAATAAAATCCACGGAGGAACCGCCGAACCAGTTGATAAGCAGGTTGATGAGGCCTTCCGAATAGGCGGTTTTCTTGAACAAAATCATAAAGACCAGACCGACTGCCAGGGTGTTGGTCACATAGGGCAGAAAATAAATGGTCTGGAACAGCTCCCGCAGCCTCTTAATGGAGCTTAATGCCGCCGAAATGAGCAGGGCAAACAGGGTGGAGAGGGGAACCGTAATAATAACTAAAAGGAAGGTATTCTTCAGCGCCTGCAGAAAATACGGGTCATGCAGCACGTAGGAATAATTGTAGGTTCCGGTGCCGAAAAAGGTCTGGGACGCCGAATTGTAGCCCTCTTCAAAAGAATATACAAATACGTCAATCAAAGGATAAATCATAAATACGCCGAGAAACAGAAACGCCGGCAAAAGATAGAGCCATCCTTTTCCATTTTGTTTTTCCATAGATAACTATACCAGCCTTTCTCCGCTTTCCTTCTCGAATAAATAAACCTTGTGGGGCTTTAAGGAGAAGCTGACGGTGGGGGAAGTGACGTCGATTTTCACATCCGAGCCGATAATGGAGCGGATAACGGCATTCTCACAGTCCCCATGGGAGGAAACCACGCTGACGTCCCTGCCCATGACTTCCACACGGGAGAGATTGCAGACCAGTCTGCCGTCCGGGTCGGGAATAAATCCTTCGGGACGGATGCCTACGGAAACCTCCCTGTCGGAAATTCCTTTGGCGGGAAGAACCGCATCCTTTCCTATGTAAAGAGTTTCGTCTTTAACGTGACCGGTAAACACATTGATGGGCGGTGTGCCTAAGAATTTGGCAACAAACAGGTTGACCGGGTTGTCGTAGACATCCTGCGGCTTGCCAATCTGCTGCACCAGCCCGTCCTTCATGACGACAATTAAATCGGAAATGCTCATGGCTTCGTCCTGGTCGTGGGTAACGAAAACCGTGGTAATGCCGGTCTGCTTCTGGATACGGCGGATTTCTTCACGGGTCTGCAGACGGAGTCTGGCATCCAGGTTGGAAAGGGGCTCGTCAAGGAGAAGCACCTTGGGCATTTTAACCAGTGCTCTGGCAATGGCGACACGCTGCTGCTGTCCGCCGGAAAGCTCGCTGGGCTTGCGGTTCATAAGACCTTCAATCTGGACTAACTTCGCGGCTTCCAGGGCACGCTTTTCCATTTCCTCCCGGGAGAGCTTGTCCGCACCTCTTAAATTTTCCAGAGGGAAAGTGATGTTTTTTAAGACGGTCAGATGGGGATAGAGGGCATAGTTCTGGAAAACCAGTCCCACACCGCGCTTTTCGGGCGGAAGGTTGGTGACGTCTTCTTCGCCGAAGAAAATCTGTCCCTCCGTGGGCTTTAACAGACCGCAGATTAAATTCAGGGTAGTACTTTTTCCACAGCCGGAAGGTCCCAAAAGACCGATGAGCCTGCCGTCGGGGATTTCAAAGTCAAAATCGTTTACGGCAATGACATCTTCGCTTTTTTTGCCCCTGCCGGGGAATTTTTTGGTAAGATTTTTCAAAATGATTTTCATGCGTTTCTCCTTGCAAAAAGTGTTCCGTAGGAAAGGTACCCTACGGCTGTTACAGGCCGTAAGAGTTTTTCAAATCGCTGGATATATGGTCCAGGTCGGGATAGATGAAGCCCTCCGTCATGCCGAATACGTGAAGGCTGTTGATGAAGTAGTCCTTCCGGTAGCCGGGAATGATGATTTTATACAGGGTGTTTTCATCGCAGATATCCTCTAAGCGGCGCAGGGAATTGTGGATGGTAAAGCTTGCCTGCTGGTAGTACATACGCAGGTTTTTCTCCGTGGAGTGGCAGGCAAGAATTTTGTCCACCAGAGCCGGATTGTGGTGCGTGTGCTTGAAAGCGGGAAGCAGCATTTCCTGGCTGGTATCCGCATCTATGGGGAAAATGCAGCGGCCGAAGCCCTCCTGCTCGTTTAAGATATCCGGAGCCAGAATCCAGATGCCGGCGTCCATGTCGTAGGTGGTCTGGTACGTTTCCGATGCAAAGAAGGAGGCAATCAGGGGGGACTGGCTCCAGTCTAACATCCGGGTAGGCAGACCGTAGTGCTGCATGATGGAAACCCAGGCAGCGTAGTTATGCTTTTCCGGCGGATTGTTCAAAATCTGCTTGGCGCGGATGTAAAAATCGTTGGTAATGTAGCGTTCCTTTTCCAGACGCTTTTCGCTCCGCTGGATGGAAGGAACCAAAGACAGGGAAGCATCGTCCACACCGCGGTACCAAAGCCGCAGACCGTGCTTCTGATACAGGCCGTTGACGAACTGCAGAAGCTCATCAATGGTACGAATTTCTTCAATAATCATTTCAGTATGCCTTTCTGTATTGATGTTACTTATTATAGAAGATTTTTCCACAGGGTACAAGCTAAGGATAGCGATTTCAAAAAAAATATGCTACAATGCCTTTGAGAGAATGTGCATGCAAGGTTTGCAAATTTATGGAAAGGATTGGTGACCAACGTGGAAAACATCAAAAAGAATTTCGGCTTCGGCTGTATGCGTCTGCCCATGAACGGCAGTGAAGTGGACACCGAAGAAACCTGCCGCATGGTGGATGCCTTTTTAGAGGCGGGGTTTAATTATTTTGATACGGCGCACGGCTATATACAGGGAAAGAGTGAACTGGCGTTAAAGGAATGCCTGACCGGCCGTTACCCGAGAGACCGCTACATCCTGACGGACAAGCTGACCGATTTTTATTTTAAGAAGGAAGAGGATATCCGTCCCTTCTTTGAAAGCCAGCTGCAGGCATGCGGCGTGGACTACTTTGACTTTTATCTGATGCATGCCCAGAATGCGGAAAATTATAAATTTTTCAAATCCTGTCATGCCTATGAAAATGCATTTGCTTTAAAGAAAGAGGGAAAAATCCGCCATGTGGGTATTTCCTTCCACGATACCGCGGAAGTGCTTGACCGTATTCTGACCGAGTATCCGGGAGTGGAAGTGGTGCAGATTCAGTTCAATTACTTAGATTACGACGACCCCGCCGTACAGAGCAGACTCTGCTACGAGGTGTGCCGCAAGCACAACAAGCCGGTGCTGGTTATGGAGCCGGTAAAGGGCGGCAGCTTAGTCAACCTGCCGGAGAAAGCCAAAGCCGTATTAGACGGTCTTCACGGCGGCAGTCCCGCCAGCTATGCCCTTCGCTTTGCAGCCGGTTTCCCGGGCGTGATGATGGTGCTTTCCGGCATGAGCAATATGGAGCAGATGCAGGACAACATCAGCTTCATGAAGGATTTTAAGCCTTTGAACGAAGAAGAAATGGAAGCTGTGAAAAAGGTACAGCAGATTTTCAAGGAGAAGGATTTGATTCCCTGCACCGCCTGCGGTTACTGCACGGAGGGCTGCCCGAAGCACATTGCCATTCCCGATTTGTTTGCAATCATGAATTCCAAGATGCTGCATCACGACTGGAATGCGGATTATTACTACAATCAGGTACATACAGGTGAAGGCAGAAAAGCTTCCGACTGTATCAGATGCGGTAAGTGTGAAAAAGCCTGTCCCCAGCATCTTCCCATTCGGGAACTGCTTGTCAGCGTAGCAAAAGAATTTGAAAAGTAAATGAGGTAAGAAACATGATACAGATGATTGCAAAGAAAAAGATTTCCGTAAAGGGAGTTATGACATGCATTATTACACAAAAATAGCAAAAAGACTTATGGAGGAAGAAAACTCCACCTGTGTCATCTGCGGGGATGGCATCACTTATTTTTCCCAGGAAAGCGGAGTACGCCCCCTGATGCAGTGGACGGCAGAAAAAATCAATGTGAGGGGGTGCTGTGCTGCCGACAAAATCGTAGGAAAAGCGGCGGCCCTTCTGTATGTGGGACTCGGTGTGAAGGAAGTGTATGCTTCCGTCATGAGCAAAAGGGGAAAGGAAACACTGGAAAAGCACGGCATAGAAGCCTTTTACGGGGAGCTGTGCGAGGACATCCGCAACCGCACGGATACGGACATCTGTCCCATGGAAAAAGCGGTGCGGGAGAAAGAAACGCCTGCGGAAGCGTTGGAGGCCATTAAGGCCGCCATCAAGGCCATGCAGGACCAGCGAGGATAAAGGATTTGTTTTTATGAGAACTTGCCTGTATATTTTAATAGGGTATCTGAGCGGAAGCATTTTATTTGCGGATATATTTTTGTCCGTGTTCCATAAAAAGGATGCCATAGAAGAAAGCAAAGACAAAAATCCCGGAACCGCCAATGCCTTTGTGTACGGGGGCTTCCGGTGCGGTGTGCTGACCCTTATCTGTGATCTGGGAAAGGGCATACTGCCGATGCATTTTTATCTTGCGGGCAGCCTGCCGGAAGAGGTTACGGCTCTGTCCATGGCGCTGGTGCTGGCGGCACCGGTTGTGGGGCATATCTGCTCCGTATATCATAATTTCAAAGGCGGAAAAGGCATTGCCGTAACTTTCGGCAGTCTGTTAGGCATGTTCCCGGATTTGCGTCCGGTCCTGTTGTTGGCCTTTTTCTTTATTTTTTATTCGCTTATTCTGCGGATCATACCTCATTTTTACCGTACACTGGTGACGTATCTGTGTACCATGGTGGGACTGCTTTTTGTCCCCTGCCGGTCGGGAGTGCGCGCAGGGTTCTTTCTGATTTCCCTTGCCGTTCTTCTGCATTTTCATTTCAGCAAAGAGGAAAGAGAGCAATTTCAGGTTAAATTATTATGGATGCATTGATATTATCATGCGGTACCGGTGGTGGACACAATGCTGCCGGCCGCGCCATTATGGAAGAACTGCAAAGAAGAGGGCACCACGCAGAAATGTTCAATCCCTACAACTTAGTCAGCGACAGACTGGCGGAGGAAGTGGACAGGCTCTATATCAAAATGGCGCAGAAGACGCCGAAGGCTTTCGGTTTTGTATACCAGCTGGGAAATCTTTACCGGAAGCTTCCGGTAAAGTCCCCCGTTTATCATGTGAATAAAAAGATGGTGCCGGTGCTGGAAAGATATCTTGCGGAGCATCCGGCGGATGTGATTTTCATGCCCCATCTGTATCCGGCGGAAATCATCACCCAGATGAAAAAACAGGGCTGCAGCCTGCCGCTTACCATGTTTGTGGCAACAGACTATGTCTGCATTCCTTTTACAGAGGAAACAAACTGCGACTATTATGTCATTCCGAATGAAGAACTGAAGGGGGACTTTATAAAAAGAGGCATCCCGGAGGAAAAGCTGCTTCCTTACGGTATTCCTACTTCCGCCGCTTTTTCGGAAGAAAAAAGCAGGGAAGAGGCAAAGGCGGAGTTGGGTTTACAGAAGAACAGGCATTATCTTCTCATTTCCGGCGGCAGCATCGGAGCAGGTCAGCTCTGCAAGGCGGTGCGCGTTTTAAAAAGACATTATGCCGGTACGGATAAGGAGCTCATCGTCATATGCGGCAACAATACCACCTTGTACGAAAAGCTGAGCCGGGAGTACGCGGCGGATCAGGATATGGTGCACATCCTGATGCATACGGATAGGATGGCGGATTATATGAAAGCCTGTGATGTGGTGCTTTCCAAGCCGGGCGGACTTTCCTCCACGGAGGCGGCGGTTTCGGGGACGGCGCTGCTGCACATTACCCCTATTCCGGGCTGTGAAACCCTGAACATGAAGTTCTTTGAGGAAAGGGGCATGGCGGTCCCGGTGGAAACGATTGACGCCAGACTGGGAAAAATCTGCGACAAAATGCTGAAAGACGAGCGCCGCAGGAAGATGGCGGAGAGGCAGAAAAAGTACAGCAACCCCCATTCGGCAGCGGCTATCTGCGACTTTGCACAAAAGTATGCAAATTACGCAAAAAATGTTTCAATATAAGTGAAAATAGTGTAAAATAAGCGCAAAGCAAAAGGAAAAAAGAGGAACAACAGATGTATGTTTTCTTTCTGACCGTTCAATACGTGGGAATTGCGGTGTTGATTACGGAAATGATGTTTATATTAAGCAAGCCGGCTTCTAAATTGCAGATGACCCTGCTTATTATGACAATGGCAACATTACTGAATTTTATCGGTTATCTGATGGAGATAACGTCAACTTCCATGGAAACGGCGCTGATGGGGGTAAAGGTGGAATACCTTGGCAAGCCCTTTATTATGCTGAGCCTGTTTTTCTTTGTGATGCATTACTGTCATATAGAAATTCCCAAGATTGTGGCCGGTTTTTTCATGATACTGCATATCGGTATTACCATGCTGGTATTTACCTGTGACGATCACAATCTGTTTTATGACAGTCTCAGTTTCACCACAGAGGGTGTTTTTCCCCACCTGTTAAAGGGACAGGGTCCCATGTATATTTTCTTTATGGTGATGACCTGCTGTTTTGCCACCATCTGTATTTTCTGTGCCGTAAGAGAGTGGCACATGGCGGAAACCAAGCTTGCCAGGAAGCAGGCGGCATATATTCTGCTTATGATTGTGACACAGGCAGTTGGATTTGCCCTGTATTTAAGCGGTATTACCGGTGGTTACGACACTATGAACATTGCGTACCTGATAAACGTTATCCTGCTGGCGGTTTCTATTTTCCGCTACCGGCTGTTTGAAGTGCTGACACTTGCCAAGGAAAAGGCGCTGAACGATTATCAGGACGGTCTGATTGTCCTTGACAACCGCAACATGGTAATTTATTCCAATTCCCTTGCCAAGGAAATTTATCCCGAACTGAAGGGGGAGGATTACCAGGGTGTTATTGAGAGACTGGACGCCTACATGAATCTGGACGAAAAGCTCTTTTACAAAAACAAGGTATTCCTGATTAAACGACAGCCCATTATGCAGGAAGGCATGGAGTACGGCAGGACTTACAAGATTATCGACATCACCGACAGTTACTACTATGCGACGCGTCTGCAGAATGACGTAGAGGAAAGAACCAAACAGATTAAATCCATGCAAAGCTCCGTTATTGAAAGCTTTGCCAATATGATTGAAGCAAGAGACGGTATTACCGGACAGCATGTGAAGCATACAAGTGCCTATGTGCGAATACTTATTTATGGACTGAAGGAAACGGGGCTTTACAAGGATTTGCTGACGGATGAATACATAGCCACGGTCATTGATGTGGCGCCTCTTCACGATATCGGTAAAATTGCCATTATGGATCAGATATTAAAGAAAAACGACAGACTGACCGATGAAGAGTTTGAGGCCATTAAGACCCATCCGCAGGTGGGAGCCGCTATTGCGGAGGATATCTTAAGAGGCGTGGAAAGTGATTCCTACATCAAGGTTGCCCATGATATTATCCTGTACCACCATGAAAAGTGGGACGGCACCGGTTATCCCACAGGCTTAAAAGGAAATAAAATTCCGCTCTGCGCCCGCATTATGGCGGTCGCGGATGTATACGACGCCCTGCGTTCCAAGAGAAGCTACAAGGAAAGCTTTTCCAAGGAAAAATCCAGAAAGATTATTGCGGAGGGTGCGGGCATTCATTTTGACCCCGATATTGTAAGGGTATTCCAGGAACATATCGATGAAATTGAAAGTGTCGAGTAAATAAGGGGTCTGAAATATGGATATGACGAAAAAGTATGGCAGTAACGGATACGAACTGAGAAAAGCAGCCGGGTTGTACTGGCTGCTTGATTTGCGCCAGAGCGGAGAGCATTACAAGCCTCCTCTGACAATGAATGAAATGGGGGCTGAGATTTTTAAGTATCGGCAGTCGGGGGACAACAAAGAGGAGATTATCAGAAAAATAGGCAGTGAATATGATGCCGGTGTGGATACCGTTAAAAGGGATGTAACATCTTTTCTGAAGAAGCTTAAGGAGTATGAAACAGAGTAAGAAAGGTGCGCTGAGAGGATGAATGTTCTGTTAATAGGGGGATGCAGTAATGTTATCAACAATCTTATCATCAAATTAAATAAAGAGGGACACAGGATTTATCTTCTGACAGGCAGCCGCTATGAAAAACAGCCCTATCAGAAGGTTTTTGAAAAATATCATTTTCCGTATGATGCGAGCTGTCTGAATGAAATTTTTGAAAGCATCAATCCCGACCTCACAATTTTTATGGGAGCCTACGACACGAATTTCCACTGGGGCAACGAAGAGTCCGAAGCGGTACGGTATTCCGCCTGTGTGATGAACATTCTGATGGCATATGCCATGAAGAACAAGGGCAGGTTTATCTATCTTTCTTCGGATGAGGTGTATCAGGGAGATTTCCCGGAGAATATTTCCGAGGAAACGCCTACAGCGCCCCAGGGCTTTAAGAGCATGGTACTTTCCCAGGCGGAGGAAATGTGCGAAAACTACGGCAAAAACTGCGGCAGGGATATTATCGTTCTGCGTCTTGACCATCTGTATTCTATGCCGGATACCATGGCAGATGTTACCGATATCTGCACGAAGATGTGTCTGGAGTCTTTAGACAAATATGTTATCACGGTAGATGATAACGATACCTTTTCACTGCTTTACGTTACGGATGCGGTGGAGTACCTGTACCGGCTTGCCGTCTGCGAAAACCACAAATACCATTTATACAATTTATCTTCCGAAACACCCATCACGGAGCGGCAGCTTGCGGAATTAGTGCGAAAAAATATGTGGTTTAATGTGGAAATTGTGTCCGTGGGTACCAATACGAAACGGAAAATCCTTTCATCCGCCCGCTTTGCGGAGGAATTCAAACCGTCGTTTCTGTGCGATACGCCCCATGTGGTGGCAAGAATTGTTGCCCGGATGAAGAAGTACCGCCATATCTTTTTATATGGAGAAAAGCGGAAGAAAACTATAAGGGAAAGACTGCTGGAACGGGCGGGCTGGCTCACAAAAACGGCAGTGCCCTATATAGAGAACTTCATCTGTTTTGTCATTTTCTTTATGCTGAACAACAGGGCGGTGGGCAGCAAATATTTCCACAGTCTGGACTTTTATCTTTTGTATGTACTTCTGTTTGCCATTGTGTACGGCCAGCAGCAGACAACCCTTTCCGCGGCACTGGCGGTGGCTGGCTACTGTTTTAGACAGATGTATGACCGGAGCGGTTTTGAACTGATGCTTGACAGCAATACCTATGTATGGATAGCCCAGCTTTTTATTCTGGGGCTTGCGGTGGGCTACATGCGTGACTACATTACCAAGCTGAAAAGAGAGCATGAGGAAGAAAAGGAGTTTTTAAGCCAGCAGCTTCAGGACATCAAGGAAATCAACGACAGCAACGTGCGGGTAAAGGATGCGCTGGAGACCCAGATTGTGAACCAGAATGACAGCGTGGGCAAGATTTACAGCATTACCTCTTCCTTAGACCAGTACAGCCAGGAGGAAGTGCTTTTCTATGCGGCGGAAATGATTGCCCGACTGATGAAAAGCAAGGACGTGGCGATTTATACCGTATCCGGCGGCGAATATGCCAGACTCTTTTCCGCAACATCTCCCAAGGCAAGAAGTATGGGAAACTCCATCCGCTACAGGCAGCTCGGAGAAATGTACGAGGCGCTGGAAGAAAAAAAGGTGTTTATCAACCGGAGTTTAAACGAAAAATACCCGCTTATGGCAAATGCCATCTATGAGGAAAACAATATCCAAATGATTATTATGATATGGGGCATCCCCTGGGAAAGCATGACACTGGGGCAGGCCAACCAGCTCGTGGTAATCAGCGCCCTCATTCACAATGCGGTGGTGAGAGCAAATAAATATCTGGAAGCATTGGAAGAGGAGCGCTACATTGACGGAACCAAAATTCTGGATGAGGAGGCGTTTACCACTCTTGTCAATGCATACCTGGCGGCGGAAAAGAAGGGGCTTACCGAATGTATTGTGTTAAAGGTGGAAGCGGCGCCGGACATTACCTACAAGGATCTTGCCATGCGGATTTCTTCCAAGCTGCGCCATCAGGACTACGTGGGTCTTTTGCAGGATAACAGCCTGTATGTACTGCTTTCCAATGCCAGAAGACAGGATGCGGTGCCGGTTATGGAACGATTGTCCGCCATCGGCTGCAAGAGTGAAATTGTGGAGGAATATGAGCGATGAAGCGGCAGTTGAAGAAAAGCCATATTTTTATCCTGATTGTTATGCTCATCTGCCCGGGTGTGGGACCGCTTTTTTTCCTGCTTGCCTATCTGTGGTATAAACTGTTCTTTTCCGAACCGGTGGATCTGGACGATGTCATTTTCAGTAAGGAAAGGGTAAAATCCTCCGTCCGCGCCGAAGAGGAGCAGGAGAGAAACATGGTCTCCTTAGAGGAGGCCATTGAGGTTACCAACGAGACGGATTTGCGAAATCTGATGATGAATATTGTAAAGGGCGATATCCGCAAGTCCTTAGCGTCCATTTCCCTTGCCTTAAACAGTGAGGACACAGAAACGGCACATTATGCGGCAAGCGTGCTGCAGGATGCCCTGAATGATTTCCGCATGACGGTGGAAAAGCAGAAAAAGCTTATTGAAGAGGGCGGTGCCGACAAGACGGCCTATGCGGATATGCTCTTAGACTATATGAATGACGTCCTGAAGCAGAAGGTCTTTACGGACATGGAGCAGAAAAGCTACGTGGCGGAAATGGACTATGTGGGCGAAGTACTGTATGCGGAAGCCCCGGACGCCATGAGCATTGAACAGATGGAGGCGCTGATTTTACGCCTGTTGGAAATTGAGAATTTTACCGAATGTGAAAAATGGTGTGAACGTGCCAAAGAGAAATACCCGAATACGCTGGCGGCGTATACCTGCCGGCTGAAGCTGTATTTCAGCAGCGGGCAGAGAGAAAAATTCTTTGAGACCATCGAGGAGCTGAAACATTCTCCGGTGGTGGTGGACAGAGAAACACTGGAGCTTATCAGAGTTTTCCGATAATAGAGGTGGAAGATGATATCCCGCAGAAATTTTTTGATCATCCTTCTGATGATGGGCGTACTGTTGTTTATGTTTCAGTTCTCCCAGCTGGTGAAGGAAAACGGCAACGACTATGAGACAAATGAATATTACGGCACCGGGCTTCTTTCGGGAGAGGATGCCTGGCAGCCGGCGCAAAAAGAGTCTGAGTTTGCTTCTCTGGAGGGTTATGCCCTTTTTGTGGGAGATACGGAAGGCAGTGTGGCAAAGACCGTGGAAGAATGGTGCCGTTATGTGAAAAAAGACCTTCTGTGCGAGGAACATCTGACGGAAGGAAGGACACCGGGACTTCTTTTGGTGGACGGCGTTTCCCTTGATTATGAAAAAGAGGAAGCCGCCATTTTATCCTATGCTTCGGAGAGTGTGCCCATTGTTTTCTGCACCCTGCCGGAGGCATCCTGCATTGAGGAATGGGAGTCCCTGCAGGCGCTCCTTGGCATTACGGAAATAAAGAATGAGGAAACGAGAGTGGACGGCATCCGCCTGTTTGACGGATTTCTTCTGGGCGGTGAAGCGGTATACAAGGCGCAGAACGACAGGGAAGCCGAGGAACTGCAGGACTTTACCCTGACCATGCCCTGGTATGTAACGGGCAAAGGAAGCAAGACCTATATGGTGGGACTGAAGGACGAAACGAAGGTAGAACGGGAGGAGTTTCCCCGTATTCTCTGGCGCAACCGTTATGAGGACACCTTTGTGTTTGCCGTAAACGGCGACTATCTGACGGATATGGCGGGACTTGGCATTTTAGACGGTTTTCTTTATGAAATGCAGGAGGTTGCCGTGTATCCGGTGGTCAATGCTCAGAACATCAGCGTGGCGGACTATCCCAGTCTTTCTTCGGAAACGGATACGGTGATGCAGGCATATTACAGCCGCAGCAGCCGCAGCTTTGTACGGGATGTTATGTGGCCGGGAATTTTAGCCATGTCCTCCCGGCAGGATTTGAAAATGACCTGTTTCTTAAATACCGGCTATGAAAGAACGAGCCTTACAGGGCTTATGCCGGAGGATTTGATTTTCTACCTGCAGCAGTTCAAGGAAGCAGGAGCGGAAGCGGGCTTAAGCATGAACCGCGCAGAGGATGTTTCCGTAAGTGAACAGATTGCGGAAGAAAGAGGTTTCTTAGGCAGAATGGACTGCGAATATTCCTTCGGAGCCGTTTATGAGGAAGCCGTGTCGGAGGAACTGCGGGAAGCCATGGAAAAAAATGCTTATTTTTCCGGCATCCATACTCTGACCTGTAAGGACAGGGGAGAAAATTTTCTGTTATCCTATTATACCGACGGGGTAACCCTGCAGGGGGTGACGGCGGAGGCGGGAACGTACAGCTACCGCACGGATTTTACCAACAGGAGCCTGGCAACGGCGCTTGCCTATTCCAATACGCTGCTTGACATGCACCGGATTATGTGGCCGGAGACGGAAGATGACCGCTGGGAAAAGTATTTTAACAAGGTGTTCAGCAATGTCAGCACCTATTTTCATAATTTTACGTTCATGGAGGACACCACCCTTTCGGAAAGCGACAGACGTGTGCGCTCGCTGCTCAATCTTTCCTATGAGATAGAGAAGGAGGATGACGGCATCGTGGTATACGCCACGGACATCCGGCAGGAAGCGTGGTTTTTGCTTCGTACCCACGGACAAAAAATCGCGGACATCACAAACGGTGAGTACGAGCAGATAGAACAGGATGCCTATCTTGTGAAGGTGCAGGTGGGCGGCACCCATATCCGGCTGACACAGGCGGATGAGGTATTGCAGTATAAGGAGCCTTTTACGACTCCCTGACGGGACGAAAGGCAGCAGTAAAGGAGAACAGTCATGAAAATCTGTATGGTGGCGGAGGGCTGCTACCCTTATGTGGTGGGTGGTGTATCCGGCTGGATTCACAGTATGATTAAAGCCTTTCCGCAGCATGAATTCATCATATTGGCGATTATCTCCGACAGGAAGCAGAGCGGGAAGTTTCAGTACGAAATGCCGGAAAATGTGTCGGCAGTGTATGAGGCTTACTTAAACGATGTGGACTGGTCAAAGGGAAAGCATAAAAAAATAAAACTGGATAAGAAGCAGTACCGCGCATTACGCAGTGTGATTTTAGGTTACAAAACGGACTGGGATACCCTGTTTGCCATGTGCCGGAAGGAAGAGTTTTCCATTGATGCGTTCCTGATGGGAGAGGACTTTTTCCATGTGGTGGAGGAGTGCTACGAAGCGAAGTATTCCCAGATTGTGTTTTCGGATTTCCTATGGACCATGCGTTCCATTTATCTGCCTCTTTTCTTAATCCTGCACACGAAAATTCCCAAGGCGGATGTGTACCACTGCGTGGCTACGGGCTATGCGGGCGTTTTGGGCGGCATGGCAAAATATTTATACAACTGCGGACTTCTGGTGTCGGAGCACGGCATTTATACCAGAGAAAGGGAAGAGGAAATCCTGAAGGCTTCCTGGGTCAGCGGCATTTACAAGGATATCTGGATTGAGCAGTTTAAGAAAATGTCCCGGCTTGCCTACGACAGGGCGGATGCGGTGACGGCGCTGTACGGTCACGCCAGAAAGCTGCAGACGGAGCTGGGCTGCGACATTTCCATCACCCATGTGACGCCGAACGGCATTGATGTGGACGGCTTTGCCCATATTCCCGGCAAACAGCCGGAGGATGAGGGCTTTGTCAATATCGGCGCCATTTTACGTGTGACACCCATTAAGGATGTCAAGACCATGATAAGGGCGTTTGCCTTTGCCGCGGAGCGTGTGCCAAACCTGAAGCTCTGGATTATGGGACCCCGCGATGAGGATAAAGAATACGCGGAGGAATGTTATGAACTGGTAGAGGTACTGGGACTTAAAAATGTGATATTTACAGGCAGAATCCAGGTAAAGGAATACCTGGGCAGGATGGATTTTACCATTCTCACCAGTATCAGTGAAGGTCAGCCGCTTACCATTCTGGAAAGCTTCGCTGCCCACAAGCCGGTCATTGCCACGGATGTGGGTAATTGCCGGGAACTTATTTATGGGGAAGAAGGAGATACCTTCGGAACCGCCGGTATTTTAACCCATATCATGAATACGGAAGAACTGTCGAAGGCAATGCGGAAGCTGGCGCTTTCCCCGGAACTGCGGCAGGAAATGGGAGAAATCGGATTTAAGAGGGTCAATACCTATTACCGGATAGAGCAGATGAGGGAGAAATTTGACAGTCTGTATAAAGAAATTTATCCGGGTATGGAGGAATAAGGATGGCGGGAATCGGTGTCAAACTTAACAGAATATACAGTAAAAATACCATCACATCCGACCTGATGGGCTTCGGTTACAGCACGGTCATTACCATAGCGCCCATGTTTCTGGTGATTGCGGCGGTCATTGCCATGCAGCGTTTACTGGGCTTTTCCTCCGTGGGGTATGCGCAGAGGGAGCTGTATTCCTGTACGGTGCTCTACATTTTTGTGTTTGCACTGTTGACGGCGTCGCCCTTTAATGCGGTGCTTTCCAAATATATGTCGGACGTGATTTACGAGGAAAAATACGAAAATATTCTGCCCTGCTACTATGTGGGTCTGCTTTTAAACACCCTGCTCAGCGCATTGATAGGCATTCCCTTCTGCATTCACGAATATGTGGTGGGAAAAGTGGATATCTTCTTTGTTTTTCTGGGGTACTGCGGATATATGGCGCTGATGTTTGTTTTTTACTCCATGCTTTATCTTTCCATCTGCAAGGTGTATAAAAAGATATCGGCATTTTTCCTGATAGGAATGGGAACGACGGTGCTGCTTTCCCTGCTCCTTAACAAGGTTTTTCATATGAGCATTATTTATTCCATGCTGCTTTCTCTGGATGTGGGCTTTATGCTGATTGCCAGTCTGGAATATGCGCTGGTGCGGAGCTACTTTCGAAACAGCAGCGAACGGTATGCGGATGTGCTTCGGTATTTTAAGAAATACTGGCCCCTTGTGGTGACAAATTTCCTTTACACGCTGGGGCTTTATATGCACAATTTTGTATTCTGGGGCACGGAGGAGCATCTGGTGGTGGCGGACAGTTTTGTGTGTATGCCCACCTATGATATGGCGACCTGTCTTGCCATGTTCACCAACATTTCCGCCAGCGTCATTTTTATTTCCCGTGTGGAAATGCATTTTCATGACCGTTACAAAAAATATTCCGAGGCGGTTATCGGCGGCAGGGGCATGGACATCCGCATAGCAAAGCAGAGAATGTTTGAGCAGCTTTCCGATGAGCTTCTTAATCTGGTGCGCATCCAGTTTATTGTGTCGGTTGTGGTATTTTTCCTGTGCACGGTCTTTCTGCCGCAGCTTGGTCTGGGCGGGTTAATCATGCAGATATACCCCTGCCTGGCAGCCGGTTATTTTATTCTGTTTATTATGTATGCCGCCATTATTTTCCTGTACTACTTCAATGACCTTGTGGGGGCGGTGCTGACGGCGGCAAGCTTTACCGTGGTGACGCTGCTCGGCAGTCTGTTTTCTTCCACCCTGCCGGTCATCTGGTACGGCATGGGATTGGTGGCAGGCGCTCTGGCGGGCTTCTGCGTGGCGTATGACCGCCTGCGCACCATGGAAAAAAATATGGATATACACATTTTCTGCAAAGGCAGTCTGTTGAAAAAGGGAGAAGGAAAATGTCCTTCCAACCGTGTCTATGAAAACAAGGCTGCGGAGAGGAGTCAGTAATGGAACCGGGTTTAATGCTTCAGATTATCATGATTTTAACGGGAGTCTACCTGCTTGTAAGAACCATATCTTCTCTGGCAAAGCGGCGGATGACGGAGCCTTTCTGCCTGACCTGGGGACTGGTTGCCATCGGCATTATTTTAGCCGGCTGTCTGCTCCGCCCGGCGGGCTGGAACCAGTACATCAGCTATACGGGTATGGTGCTTCTGCTTTTGATTGGCTTCTGCCTCCTGTACGGCGCTTATTTCATAAGCTGCCGGGTTTCCGAGCTCATGCGTCAGAACAACGAGCTGGCAATACAGGTTTCCTTATTAAAGGAAGAAGTGGGCAGACTGCAGGAGGAAAGAGAGCGCAGGGAAGCCGGTTTCACAGAGAAAGCGGGCACAGGAGAAGCTGCTTTTGCAGAGGAAACAGAACAGGATGGTGGCAAAACACATGATAGCTAAAGTTTATAAAATTCTCTTTGTCATCAATACGCTTGGTCAGGCGGGCGCTGAAACGGCACTGCTTTCCCTGCTGCAGACCCTGGCAAGGGAGAAGGGGGAAGCCCGGTATGAGATTTTCCTTTATGTGCTTACGGGACAGGGAGAAATGGCGTCCCGGCTGCCGGAGAATGTGCGGCTTTTAAATAAGGGATACAGGGAAGAGTCGGTGCTGACGGCAAAGGGACGGAAGTACCTGAAAAAAACGGTTTTGAAAGCCATGTTTACCAGGGGAACAATCGTTAAGCTGTTTCCTTATCTGGTAAAAAATACCTGCGCCATGCTGGGCAAAAAGAGGCTTCTTCCCGATAAATTGTTGTGGCGCGTTCTTTCCGACGGTGGTATGGTATTGCCGGAGGAATACGATTTGGCGGTGTCCTATCTGGAGGGCGGAGCGGCTTATTTTATGGCGGACCATGTAAAGGCGGCGAAGAAGGCGGCTTTTATCCATGTGGACTATGAAAAGGCAGGTTACACAAGAGCCCTGGATAAGGACTGCTATCTTGCATTTGATAAAATATTTACCGTATCGGACGAAGTAAGGGAGGCTTTCTTAAAAGCTTATCCGGAGCTGCCGGACAAAACGGAGGTATTCCACAATATCTTAAACAAAGAGGAGATTGTAAGACGTGCCGGAGAAGGCGGGGGATTTGCCGACGGCTTTACCGGCATACGGCTGCTTTCCGTGGGCAGGCTTACCGCACAGAAGGCGTTTGAGGTTTCCGTGGATGCCATGAAGCGGCTGAAGGATGCGGGAAAAAACGTAAGGTGGTATGTTCTGGGAGAAGGCGACCAGCGCAAAAAACTGCAGGAACAGATAGATGCCTTGGGACTGACGGAGGATTTTATCCTGTACGGCGCCGTGAACAATCCCTATCCGTTTATGAAACAGGCAGACATTTATGTGCATGCCAGCCGGTTTGAGGGAAAAAGCATTGCCATACAGGAGGCGCAGATTTTAGGGAAGCCCATGGTGGTGTCGGACTGCAGCGGCAACCGCGAGCAGGTGTGCCGCGGAGAGGACGGTCTGATGTGCGACCTTACCCCGGAAAGTCTGGCAGAGAACATCACGCTTCTTTTAGACGATGAGGCACTGCGCAGAAAACTGGGGGCTGCCGCAGCCGAAAAAAATGCGGACGCCGCAGAGGAAATACAAAAATTACTTTCCATGCTGAAAGGATGACTTTCGATATGAAAAAGGAACTTCTGATTATTATTCCGGCTTATAATGAGGAAAAAACCATAGGAAAGCTTTTGGATGCACTGCAAAAGCCGCCGGTTTTCGGGATAGCGGATATATTAGTCATGAACGACGCTTCTGCCGATGGGACGGAGCGGGAAGTGAAAAAAAGACAGATACCGGTTGTGACACATATTTACAACTTAGGCTACGGAAACGGGCTGCAGCTCGGTTACAAGTATGCCTTAAAGCACGGCTACCGTTATGTGATACAGATGGATGCGGACGGGCAGCATGACCCTTCCAATATTCCGGTGATTTATGAAAAACTGACGACTAAGGGTGCGGACGGCCGCTGCCCGGACATTGTACTGGGCTCCCGTTTTGTAAAAGGAGCGCCAAAGTATCCGGCAGGCGTCTTAAAACGGATGGCGTGGGCTATTTTCCGTTTTTTTATACGGCTGGGAACAGGCAGAAAGATTACGGACCCGACCACAGGGCTGCAGGGGCTGAACAGGAAGGCCTTTTCCTATTATGCGGGCTACCGGCATTTTGATGACAGATATCCGGATGCCAATATGATTTTGCAGATGCTTCTTCTGGGTTTCCGCATCGAAGAAGTACCGGCGCTGATGCATGTAAGAACCACGGGAAAGAGTATGCATTCCGGCTTGAAACCGGTGGTGTATATGTTCCGCATGACTTTCTCCATGATAGCGGTATTTATCAGAATCAAATGGTTTCGGGTAGATTTGGAGGCAATAAAGGATGAAACTGTTTAATCGGAATTTTCAGAAGGGGGATTTGACAGAACAGACCAATCTGCCGGGCAATCCGGACAGGGGCTGGTATCGCTTATATACGTTTTCACTTGACCGGGGAGTGGATTTGCAGGTGCTTAAGGAAAGCATCAGTGCGGATGACAGTCTGGTGCTGGTAATGTTTGACATCGGCTGCTACCGGGACAGGGATTTGGATGATGCTGCCATGCAGTATATGCGGGGCGTGCTGTCCTTTTTTGTGGCGATGGACAAAGAAATTATCCTGCGCATTGCCTATGACCATGAGGGCAAGGCGCTGGAGAGGGAGCCGTCCCTGTTTGCACAGGTTAAGAACCACATGCTTAAGGTCCGGGAGTTGATTGCCGAGTTTGACAGCCGCATTTTTGTTTTTCAGGGCGTGCTGACCGGCAACTGGGGCGAGATGCATTCTTCCCGTTTTCTGGAAAAAGATAAGCTGCGGGAAATGACCGCCATTTTAACCTCCGGCATCCGGGAGGATACGTTTTTCTCCGTGAGAAAACCTTCCCAGATAAGGAGTATTTATACGGAAGCGGCGTTATTCAGTCAGGGTAATTTTCAGGATATTCACGGAACGGTGCGGCCGCTGGGACTGTTTGACGATGCCATTTTGGGGTCTGAAACGGACTACGGCACCTATGCCGGCAATACCGCCGGGGACATGGACTGGGAAAGTGCATGGAGCCGGGACAAAGAGCTTGGTTTTATTGAAAAGATAGGCAGGGAAGCGCCGGTCGGCGGGGAAGCCATTTACGGAGAGGGCTACATAGACAGCATCTCCCAGGAAAGACTTTTGACGGAGCTTCGCAGACTGCATGTTACCTACCTGAACAGTATGTACGACCGGAATGTGCTGGATAACTGGGCAAGACACAATTACAACGGCAGGGGACCCTGGATGGGCATTAACCTGTACGATTATATCGGAGCGCATCTGGGCTACCGCTTTTTAATCCGGGATGTGAAAATCTCATTTCTGGGGAAATCTGAGGGCGAAAGAGCCTGCGAAGTGACGATTGACATCGAAAATGTGGGCTTTGCCAATCTGTACCGGGAGGCGGAGGTCTACTTAAGCTGGCTGACCGGAAGCGGGGAAAAGGGCAGCAAGAAAATAAGCTGCGACCTGCGGCTTCTGGATGCCGGAAAGCGGGAAAGCTATACGGCAGTGGTCGGATTGTTCGGAAACGCAGGCACCAATTATGCATTTTACCTGACCATCCGCAGAAAGCAGGACGGCAGGGTGATTTATCCCGCCAACAAGATGATGGGCGAGAGTGTTTATCTGGGCTATATTAAATAATAATTTGAAAGAAAGGAGGAAACATAATGACAGCTTTATACTGGGGACTGGAATTTACAAAAGTACTGGGCACCTATTTTGTCCTGATGATTGTGTATCCTTCTTTTCTGTGTAGAAGGTTTTTGAAGGGAAAATCCCTGACCTTCCGCTTCGGTTTCTGTACGACCGTATCGGTGCTGGGCATCAATACGGTGGTGCTTCTTTTGGGACTCATACATCTCTTAAATCCCTGGGTGGTGCGGATTTTGTTTTACGGTCCGCTTGCGTATTTTATTGTGAAAAAAATTCTGTCCAGGAAGGCAGACCTTCCCATGCTTCTGCATGTGCTGAACGGCACCTTCGGCATCCGGCAGTTTTTCTTAAAATCCGGGAAAAAATTGCAAAAAAAATGTGCCGGTATCTTAAAAAGAGGTTTTCGGCGGGTAAAGGGGCATTTTGCGGAATACGGGCTTCTTTTTGTGCTGCTGGTGTTCGGCTGTATGTACTTCAGCTACGGCGCTTTTCAGGATTATTCCTATGGTTTCGGCGACATTTATCCCCACAACCAGTGGATTTATGCCCTGACGCAGGGGCAGATTTTCTCAGACGGTGTGTACCCGGAGGGGATGCACTGCTTTATTTACGCCATGCATACATTGTTTGGCATCCGTATTTACAGCTGCATGCTGTTTACCCAGGGCATTCATGTGATGGTTTTTCTGCTTTCGGCATACCTGTTCCTGAAAGAGATTTTCCGGTTCCGTTTTACTCCGCATTTTGCGCTGGCATTGTTTCTGACGCTGGATGTGGTCTGCATTGACAGTGTATTCGGCATGTCCCGTCTGCAGTGGACCATTCCGCAGGAATTCGGTATGTATGCCATGTTCCTGTGTCCTGCTTTCCTGATACGGTATCTGAATACGCCTAAAGAGGAAATCAGACTGCCGCAGAATAAATGGGGTAAAAAACTGCAGTTTTTGAAAAAGGCTTATTATAACGAAAATTTACTGGTATTTATGCTTGCCATTGCCGTGACGCTGGCGGTGCATTTCTATCCAACCATTATGGCATTTTTCCTGTGCGTGGCATTTGTACCGGCTCTGTTTTCAAGGATTTTCAAGTCCACCCGTTTTGTGTCCCTTGTGGGTGCCATACTGGTGGGCGTTCTGATAGCCGTGGTTCCCATGGTGGGTGCACTGGCTTCCGGCATTCCGTTCCAGGGCTCCATTAACTGGGCGATGAACGTTATCAACGGCGTGGAGGGCGCTGCCTCCGGTTATATGGCGCCGGACGAGGAAACCGATGCCGCAGGCAGCGATGCAGGCGGCGGTTCCGGTACCGATGCGAACGGCAATCAGGGAGCGAACGGCGAGAACGGCGGCACCGGCAGCGCCGGACAGGGTAACGGTGGTACGGGCAGCGACGCAACCGGCGCATCAGGAGCGGACGGAGAGACCAGCGGCACCGGCAGCACGGAAAATGGCAGCACCGGCAGTTCCGGCACCTCCGGCGGGAAAACACCACAGCCGCTCAAGGAGCCGTTTTTCATCCGGCTGAAAGCATTTATTTTGAAAGAGGCAAATGCTCTGTACCGGGCGGGCTACGTGACCCTGTATAAGGAACAGCGGGCGGACGGCTTCTTAAAAATGACGGCGCTGGCACTGGCGGTTTTTGTACTCTGCCGTTTGTTAGCCATGCTATTGCGTTTTGTTTTCCATAGAAAGGGCATACAGGCGGGAATGTTTGACCATTATCTGTCCCTGACACTTTCTACGGTTATTTTCATTGGCATGTACTGTGCGGAAGCACTGGGACTGCCCGCACTGATTGCGGGAGCCAGACTCTGCTCCTCCATACAACTGCTTCTGGCTGCCATGTGTATGATTCCGGTGGATGCAGTCTTTACGCTGTTGGCGGTATTCCTTCCCAGGGCGGTTATGAAAACGGCGGCGCTTCTCTTTACCGGTGCTATTTATGCATTTACCAACATGACGGGAACGTTCCACGGCTATTTATATTACGAGCTGACCCGTTTTAACGGAGCAGTCATGAGCACCTACCGGATTACGGAAACCCTGCCGCACAACAGTTATACCATTGTGTCCCCGGTAGATGAACTGTATCAGGTTATTCAGTACGGTCTGCACGAAGAGGCGGTTAATTTTGTGAACGAATGTACCAAGGACGATTACACCATTCCCACGGAATATGTTTTCTTATTTGTGGAGAAGCATCCGCTGGGGTATGCCCAGAGCCATTTCTTCGGTGGCCCGTCCTGGCTGGCGGCGGAAAAATATCCGGCTCTCTACGAAAGCAATGTAAGCCAGTGCCCGGCTATTTTTACGGCAACGATTTCTCCGGAGCTGGCGGAACCGCCGTTCTATGCGTTCCCGATTTCCTCTGCGGCGTATTCGGATTTGCTGTCCCGTACCGTGGTGGAGTCCCGTCTGCAGAAATGGTGCGAGTCTTTTGAAAAGCTTTATCCGGGCGAACTGAAAACGTATTATGAGGATAAAAATTTTGTATGCTACTATTTCCGGCAAAATCCGGCATGTCTGTACCAGTTGGCAATAGAGGAAGAATGAAAGGGGAAAGAGTTTGGCACAACGGGCGAAACGCAGGCAAAACAGAATAAAGACAGCGCTGCGTTTTGCGGCAGGAATGTTGCTGCTTGCCCTTTTTCTTACCGGACTTCTCTTTGCTTGGGGGAGAAAACGAGGACATGGCAGCGTTACCTTTTTTGCGGAATGTTTTACGGAGTCCTCCCGGTATTTATCCAATCCCAACCGCGGCTTTTACTATATGTACGGATTTGTGATTGCGGATGAAAACGCGGAGTGGGAGGAAACGGTGGCAGAGCGGTTTCGGGAAGATACCGGGACCAATCTGACCATGATTCAGATAAATCTTTGCAATTACCGGGACCGGGAACTGACAGAGCAGGGGCTTGCCGGCATCCGCAGCCTGTTTCAGGCGCTCCGCGGGACGGGAAAGCAGTTGATTGTTCGCTTCCTGTATGACTGGTCGGGAGAAAATGCGGAGACGGAACCGGAAGACATTTCCGTTATTCTGCGGCATATGGAACAGGTCGGTCCCCTTGTGGCGGAAAATAAGGACATCATTTTTACCCTGCAGGGGCTGTTTACCGGTAACTGGGGAGAAATGAACGGCACACGTTACAGTACGGCGGAGGACTGGCATACACTGTACGAAACCTTAAGGACGGCAACCGGGGACAGTGTGTATCTGGCGGTACGGATGCCCATGCAGTGGCGGAATGCCACCGGCTTTGCGGAAATCCCGGAGGCGCTTGAGGACGGCTGCAGGCTGGGACTTTTCAATGACGGTATTCTGGGAAATTACAGCGATTACGGCACGTATGGGGAAGCCTCCCGCAAGGATGCTGGGGATTTTTCCTGTTGGAACCGGGAGGAAGAGCTTGCCTTTCAGGAGGAGCTTTGTGGATATGTTCCCAACGGCGGGGAAGTGATTGTGGATAATCCTTACAATGACTGGGAAGCAGCCATGCAAGACCTTGCCGTTATGCATATCAGCTACCTGAATGAGGACTATGACAGAGAAGTTCTGAAAAAATGGGCAGCCGCCACGGTAGAGGAAGAGGGCTGTTATCAGGGCACGGACGGTCTTTCTTATGCGGAAAGGCATCTGGGCTACCGGCTGCTTCTAAAAGAGGTGAGCGGAGAATATCATTTCTGGAAGGATATTCTTTCTTTACGGATAGACTTACAGAATGTGGGATTTGCGCCGATTTTAAAAGAAGCGGTTCCAGAGGTTATTATAGTGTGTGAAGATACCGGGGAATGCCTGGAAATCCCTCTGGACGTGGACTTTACTTATTTGACGGGCGGAAGAGGAGCAGAACGGGTGGAAACGGTTTCGGCGGACATTTCCCTGACAGGCTGGCAGTCCGGCACCTGTCTGGTGTATCTGCGCCTTACGGATAAGGACAGCGGCAGGCAGATTTATTTTGCAAATGAGCAAAATCCCACGGAATATGGTTACCTATTAGGTACCGTAGAGCTGGAACCCCTGAAAAGCCGGTGAGGGAGCGAAAGAGTGATAGAAACGAGTGACGGAAAGGCAGATTTTATGGAAAGGGCAGAGAAAGTTGCGGTCGGTCCCGACAGAGAAGAGCGGGAACTGCTCCGGCTGCTGAAAGCGGCATTGGCAGAAAATCCGGACCGGAAAAAAATAAAGAGTTCCGGGCTGACGGACGATATAAACTATGAAAAGCTCTTTGCCATGGCGCAGGCGCACCAGGTACTTTCCCTTCTGTATGATGTGCTGGAAACTGCCGCGCAGGAGGAAGCTGTGAACGCACCGGAAACTACCGTGCATGAGGAAACCGGGGAAGCGCCGGAGACTATCGTACAAGAGGAAGCCGGGGGTATGGGCGCATGGAGGGCGGTCTGGCAGCAGGCAGCCCGGCGGACGGTGAGCCAGAATTATCATCTTTTGTTTACCGGCAAGTTTCTTACAGGGCTTTTGAGGGAGGCGGACATTCCGGTTGCTTTATTAAAAGGAACGACGACCTCGGCTTATTATCCGGTGCCGGAACTGCGCAAATCCAGCGATGTGGATTTGTATCTGCTGAAAGAAGGCGATTTGCCGAAAGCCCGGGAGCTTTTTCGGGCACATGGCATGACGATAAAGGAAGAACAACATTCCCTGCACCATCTGGTGATGCAGACTGCGGAAGGAATTGTGGTGGAACTTCACACCCTGATAGCGGAGCCGTTCGACAATGCTGCCATAAATGCCTACCTGAAAAAATGCCGGGAGCTTTTTGCAATGCACACGGAAGAAAAGAAAATTATGGGGGTTACCCTGCCGGTGCTGACCGGCGCCTGCCACGCATACGAACTGCTTCTTCATATGCTGCAGCACTTTCTGCGTGCCGGATTTGGACTGAAGCTTTTATGCGACTGGGTGGTCTTCTGGAAAAAAGGAGTGGCCGATGAAGAACAACAGCTTTATGAAAGGCTGATAGCGGAAAGCGGTCTCAAAGGTTTTTCCGATGTGGTAACAGCTGCCTGTGTGGAATATCTGGGACTGCCGGAGGAAAGTGTAAGCTTTATGAAAAACGGCAGGAAGGGAAACACAAGGGAAAAGCCCGGTAAAAAAGACCAAACAGCAGGGTATACTCTGCCGGCGGCATTTTTAAGGGATGTGCTGGACAGCGAAGAATTCGGAAATACCTCGACGGACAGAATGGTAGCGATGAGAGGCAGCGGTTTTGGCGCTTACACGCGCGAATTTCACCATCAGATGCACCTGAATTTCCCAAAAGCCGGAAAATGTTTTTTGCTCTGGCCCCTGCTCTGGTGCATCACACTGGTACGTTTTTTTAGGAACAACCGGAAAATCAGGAACACATCCGTTAAGGCGGTGTTAAGAAATGCCAAAGAGAGAGGCAAACTGGTAAAAAGAATGTCTCTGTTTGAAAAATAGACTGTTGTCGTATTTAAAAAAGTACAAATTTGTAAATTTTGTTACCTTGACATAAGGTAAAACGTATTTTAAAATAAAGGTAATCAAGGGGGTACCTTTATAGGGGATACCGAATATCATAAAGGTAGAGGAGTTTTTTGTAAAAGGAGTTGAAATTATGAAAAAATATGAGAGCCCTGTTATTTTAGAAAATGAAGATTTAGCAGAAGGCATTTATGCCAACAGCGGAGCCAATCCTTCCGGTTCGGACGAACCGCAGTGCTGGACGGTATCCGTAAATAAGGAGCAGGTAGTGCCACACGAGAAGTACGCAAACTTCCGCGTAACCGCAAACCACGGCAGTGTGCAGCATATTTCTACCGCTTCCACTGTTACCATCGTATTTAACCAGACCATTACCAGTGCAAGCTTTGAGTCCTTCGGCGTCAGCGTAAACGGCTGTACCGTAGTCCTGACCAGAGAACAGCATGGCAATGCCTATAACTGCAACGACAATTACAGTTCCTTACTGAAGGTTTACTGTGATGACCCGGATGGTCTGGCAGTTATTTCTGCCACCATTTCCTGTACGAAGGCACCGAATGTACAGGGCGGTTATGATGACTAAAAAATAACACTTGAGAAAAAGGACAGCATCGTCTGAAACAGGCGGTGCTGTTTGTACGTTAAAGGGTTTGTGAGGGAGTGAGTATGCAGCAGACGTGGAAACGAATAAAATGGATTGGCGGCTACGCCAGACGGCATATCTGGGCGATTGCGGTATATACGCTTTTAGGCCTTGCCGGTACCGGCATCTCCCTTCTGGGAAGTCTGGTATCCAAGGATTTGATTGATATTATTACCGGACATGAAACCGGGCAGGTTGTTATGACCTTCTGCATCATGATAGGCATGAACCTGGGAAGTGTGTTCCTGACGCAGATTTCCACTTACATTTCCACCAAAATCAGCATGAGCGTGGATGCCGGTATTAAAGCGGATATTTTTTCCAAAATTTTAGTGACGGACTGGGAATCCCTGACAGAGTACCATACCGGGGATTTGCTGACCCGCTGGAACGGGGATGCTTCCAACATCGCCTCCGGCATTCTGAGTTTTGTTCCCAATTTAATAATATATCTTTTCCGGTTTGGAAGCGCCCTGTGGATGGTGCTTTATTATGATGCGTCGTTTGCCGTGTTTGCCCTTGTGAGCATGCCGGTTTCTTTCCTTATGTCACGGTATCTGACGAAAAAAATGCAGAACAACAATAACAAAAGCGCAGCCATGAATGCGAAAATGTCCGGCTTTAACCAGGAGGCGTTCTCCAATATCCAGACCATTAAGGCTTTCGATATGATTTCCCTTTATATAGAAAGGCTGAAAAATCTGCAGAAGGAATACATTACCATGCGCATGAGTTATCAGAAAATGAGCATTGTGATTTCTGTTCTGATGACGTTAATCGGCATGGCGGTTTCCTATGCTTCCTATGGCTGGGGTATTTACCGGGTGTGGAGCGGAGCTATCAGCTATGGTACCATGACCATGTTTCTCACTCTGTCCAGTACGCTGACAAGTACCCTGAACAATCTGATTTCGTTAATTCCCACCTCGGTTTCCCTGACGACTTCGGCGGGCAGACTGATGGATATTGTGGAGATGCCGAGAGAGGACTACAGTAAAAAGGAAGAGGTGAAGGCTTTCTGGGAGCGGCATAAAGAGGAAGGTGTGGGACTTTCCGTACAGAATGTTTCCTATGCTTACCGGAACGGCACCGTGGTTTTTGAACATGCTTTTATGGAGGCTCATCCGCACGAAGTGGTTGCTCTTATCGGTCCCTCCGGCGAAGGCAAGACCACCATGTTAAGACTCTTGCTTTCCTTAATTTTATCACAGGAAGGCACTGCACAGCTTTGCACACGGGAGGAAAACATGCCCCTCAATGCTTCCGCCAGACAGTTGATATCCTATGTACCGCAGGGAAATACCATGTTTTCCGGTACGATTGCGGAAAATATGAGAAATGTAAAAGAAGATGCTACGGATGAAGAAATCCGGAATGCTTTGGAAATTGCCTGTGCGTGGGATTTTGTAGAGAAACTGCCGGACGGTATCAACAGCCCGATACAGGAACGAGGCGGTGGATTTTCCGAAGGGCAGGCGCAGCGGCTTTCCATTGCCCGAGCCATCCTCCGCAAGTCCCCCATTTTACTGCTGGATGAGGCAACCTCTGCTTTGGATGTGGCAACGGAACGAAAGCTCTTAAAGAACCTGATGAAGGATGAATACCCGCGTACCTGTCTGGTAACCACCCACCGTCCGACGGTTTTAGAGGTCTGCACCAGAGTGTATGCAATCCGGGACAAACATCTCGAAGTCCTCACGGAAGAGGAGATTAATTATTTCCGGCTGTAGCGGAAATCACAGTAATCGGCACCGTCAGCGATGGTGCCGGTTCTTTCTAATTTCATGTTCATGATATCTGCCAGCACGAAATCCATACGGCACAAGTAGGAAGCCAGTTCCGGACAACCCTCATCCTGACATATTTTGCAGACGCCGCATTCATGGTAATCGTAACCGAGGTCGTATTCCCCGTTTCCCGGTAAAATATCCACAACCCAGTCGTTTTCATACTGATGTTTATGGCTGTCCGCCGACCACTGCAGACGTCCCGGCATTTTCTTTTTATCAAGGTAACTGTCTGCATTCCCCATTGCTTTATGGAAGAGGTGTGATGCACACAGTCCCTCCTTAAATATCGAATAATTTTCTTCTGCCGTTTTGCCGGTACTCCGGTTTAAGGCAATGAAATAAATACCCATGATATAGGAGCTTAACAGTCTGGAAGGCCCGATGTCCTTGGCGCGACCCGCAATCTCCTTATATTCTTTTTTGATTTTCCGTGCGGTATCCTTCGCAAATCCTCTTTTTTTCAATTCCGCCTTAACCGCACTGTGATAAAACTGAAAAAAAATTTTAGCATTAAATGTATTTTTCATGCTTCTATTTTAACATAGGAAGAGAAAAGTGTCGATATAGCAGGAAAAGATATTTTAAAATCAGCCTTGAAAGAATAGAGGAATATTTGCCACAATAAATTATACGTACACTCTCAATTTATGTTATGATAACAAAAATCATATATTAAAGGGGCGATAATAACCAATGAGGGTTTATATATAAATAGAGCTGTATGCTTGGGGAAAAGAAATTTTCAACAGAGTGTAAACATTACATGAAAATGCTAACTACGAGTGCATGTACTATTAGTATGCCAGCATGAGCTGAAAATAATATTATTGCATGAAGCAGAGGAGAAAAATATGTATCAGACAGAGGTTATTAGAGGGGCTACGCCTCAATATGTAGTTGTTCCTAGAAGAATACGGCTGAAAATGATGGACTTTCTTGACATGATAGGGGATTCTTGCAGATCATACAACCCGGATAATTTACCAGATGATATTAAAAAGTGTTGTATTTTTAAGGGAGAGCTCATAACAAGGTATATTATCGCTTTTTATACAGATATAGAGCCATCATGCTTCATGAGAATTGCAGAAGAGTTAGATGATTTAAGCCCAGAAGAAATTAGTCCAACAGGTCGGTGGACCGGGCTGTGATGGCGTGAAAAAATAATGACGATGGATAAACTATTAAACAGTGCTTTTCGAGTGTAAACTTCTAATGAAAACTCTTTCCAAAGATTTATGTATTATTAGATTATCAGCAAGAGCTGAAAATAATAATATAGTATGAATAAAGGAGAATTTATCATGAACAGATTTAAGATTGCACAGTACATAGCACTTGGAGCAACAGTTTTATCCGTAACAGGTTTTTGCCTTAACGCAATTGCAGGAGTGGATTTTGGAGCAACATTAATGGGAATCGGTTTTCTGGCTGGTTTAATATCATATTTTTTTGGTGGATTGTTAACAGCTATTAAGATGGCAGGAGGAATTGCAAAATGGGGATGGATAATTGTGCCGTTTCCCTATGACCTGATGACGTTTGTGCTTGCATTCTTTTTTGCTATTTTTGCCTTTGTATTTTTACCGATTATTCCAGTTAGGAAGGCATATAAGGAAAGTGGACTTTACTAATATACTCTGAAGTATTGTTCTGTATTTCTTTTCTTGGAAAGAATAGGAAGGGCCGGAGTTGTATAACTCCGGCTTAAAAGGAGTAAACAGAAATGTATGATGAACGAATCGAATTCTATGAAACTGCTTTTATACATAGATGCTTTTTTATTGGATAGCGACGAGCAATATACGCAGTTTAAGGGTAAGCGCTCAATAACATGACGCCTTATAAAAAAATCGGGATGGTGTATAATACCATCCCCAACACTAGCTACTGTTTACATTGCTCCTGCACCTCTGGTGCCCATGGCATCAACTCATCCAGTTCTTCTGGATAACGCTGCCATTCTGAACCAGGCATGTATAAAAGCAAATGCTGAAGATAAGCATATACATTGAGACCATTCGCTTTTGCAGTCTCAACTAAGCTATAGATCGCTGCGGATGCACTTGCTCCCTTAGGAGTATCGGCAAAGAGCCAATTTTTTCGTCCAACAGTAAATGGACGAATGGCATTCTCCGCTGCATTGTTTGATAGAGAACATCTTCCATCAAGAAGATAGTTTTCCATATATGGTTTTTGATTCTGAGCATAGGTAACAGCCTTTCCTAAGGCTGATCCTTTTAATGCATTTATAGAATCAAGCCAACACCAAAAAGCCTCAAGAACTGGTTTTTCCAATTCAAGACGCTTACAGAATCTTTCTTCGGCTGACAGGTTTTTGAGACTATCCTCGATAGCAAACAGTTTATCACAGTACTGACGACCTGTTTCAGCACTTGTTGGTAATCCGTCTGGGTTTGTTTTTTGTGGAATCGCTTCCACAAACTTGCGTCGCAGATGAGCCCAACAGCCAACTCTGATTATATCAGTCAGTTTGTTATATCCAGAGTATCCATCTGAATGGACATATCCTTTAAAGTCCTTCAGATAGTTTACTGCATGATCACCATTCCTTGATGGTTGGTAATCATAGAGGACGATAGGATTCTTCCCATCATTACCGGAGCGGTACAACCACATATAAGACTTGGTCTGTGGTTTCTTACCATCCTCCTTTAGAACCTGAACCGGTGTTTCGTCGCAATGAATGATATCCCGGCTCAGAAGTTCCTTTCGAAGTCTGTCTATAACAGGTTTCAAATGGTCCTCACTGCTGCGTATGATCCAGTTAGCCATTGTGGCACGACTGAGCCCAATACCAGCCTGCTCCCAGTCCGTTTCCTGTCTGTATAGAGGAATGCCGTTTACATACTTCTGATACATGACACGAGCCACAGAGCTTGGTGATGCTAACGAGTGATTCAATACCGACTTTGGAGTAAATGCTTTTCGGATGAATGGTTTTCCCTTGTGCTTACAAGCAGGACATTCACATGCCTGCTGCATATATCGAATAACCTTAACCTTAGCTGGAATGTATTCCAATTCGTCACGTACTTTGACATAACCAATTTCTCTTAATGAGGAACCACACTGATCACAAAACATGTCATCAGGATGGATCATACAAGGGACTTCCTCTATCGGAAGATCCTTTAATAGTTCTTCGCGGGTTGTTTTTGTTTTCCTTTTGTAGATGCAACCCTTGCGCTCAATGAGCGGTTCCTGGGCATCAGGATTCATTTCCGCTTCAGCCTCATTAAAGAGAGAGAGCTGGCCTTCTATCTGAATGGCAGTCTTCTCACTGGAAGATCCAAACTTTTCTTTACGAAGCAAAAGAATCATCTCAGTTAGATTGCTCACCTGATTCTGTAAGTCCTTTATGGTGTTTTCAAGGTGCTCAATGTAGGCATCTTTTTCATTCATAACCGGTATAATTCCTCTTCTAATTGATAAGATAATTATACCACAAAAGTGCCTGCAAAGCCAGTAAAATCAAGGCTTTTCGAGACTTTTGCACTAACAAAAATCTCCCTTGTTTGCAGGTCTGATGGATTGTTTTTGTTCAATCTGAAGACCTTCCATGAGCCAACGGAATTGTTGCCGGGTAATCGGTTTTACCTCCGCTTCATCCCGTGGCCATTTAAAGGAACCATTCTCAAGTCTCTTGTATAAGAGGACGAATCCATCTCCCTCCCAGAGCAGAGCTTTCATTTTGTTGCGGTTTCTGCCGCAAAACAGAAACAAAGAATTGGAGAATGGATCTAATTGAAACTGTTGCTGAACAATACCAGCTAAACCATCAATGGATTTACGCATATCGGTATAGCCGCATGCGATATAAATGTTTTCAGCAACGGTAATATCGCCTAACATGTAACTTGCAGCGCTAAGAGCACTGCCTGAATTGTTTCCTGACTTGTGCCTTCATTTATTTCAATAGTGGCCGCGCCAAGATGAATGATGACTGCGGCCTTTGTTTTCGGAACGGGAGTTGATACTTCCATTTTTTTGAATACAGTCGGCTTGTTATCATCTCGAATAACAGGAGCCGGAAGAGATGATAACATTTCTTCTCGTAGCCTCTTTAGATTTCTATAGTATGTCTGTTCAATAATACCATGATCTTTACACCAGGCTTTGACAGTCATACCGCTTGCTCGGCACTCGCTGATAATGGATTTCCATTCCTCGCGTTTTAGTTGTCGACGAACTTTAGTAACTTGATCCATGACTAACCTCCTCGCGTTACTACGCATTACTATAACTCTCGTTACTATATGGAGTTTATTATCCCATGGATCTTAACAGTGCCGAAAGGCATCAACTTATTGAGCGCTTACACACGACCAAATTTGATGTGCTGGATTCCAACGGTAAGAAGCTTGCGGTAAAGAAAGATTATGAGATTGTGAAGTATGCTTATGCGGATGGCAGTGAAGTAAAGGATACCGATATCATCCCTGCCGGAACGGAGATTTTTGTAACGGTGAAGGCAAAAGAAGGAAGCGGATTTACCGGTGAACTGACCGGAAGCTACCGTGTCGTACAGGCGGATATCAGTAAAGTAGCAGCAAAGGTAACGGACCAGACCTACACCGGTTCAGCCATTAAACCCGGAAAAGAGGATATTACTCTGACCGTGAAGAAAGTACCTCTTACTGCGGACGATTACGAAATCGTAAGCTACAGCAACAATGTAAAGAAGGGAACAGCCACCGTGATTATCAGAGGCGTCGGCAACTACGGCGGAACCAAGAAGATAACCTTTAAGATTAAGAGCAAAAAGGTTGGATTTTTGTGGTGGTAAATTACGAACAAACTCTTGCATCTGCTTTGCAGTCTGTGTTATCATGATTGCAAAGCAGATTTTCTTTTGTCGAAATAACATTCTAAGTGCAAATCTTTTTGTGAGGAACCTTAATTCTTCAATGGTTCCGCACAGGTCGGAAATTCCTGCTTTATTCTCAACTATCAATCAGGCAGGAAGCCGGGAACCTTGTGCAGCAAGCAAAAGGATGCAGAAGTACGGTTACTGCCGCAATACAGGCAGAAAAACATCATTCTGCCGGAAAAGAGGTAAGATGAACCGTAACCGTAACTTTAAAAGCAGTGTGTTTTCCCTGATGATGCAGGACAAAGTAAAAGCACTGAATGTTTATAATGTGCTGGGGGACAGCCATTTTGACAATCCGGAGGATGTGGAAATTATTACAACAGACGGCGGAATTTCATTGTCTGTCCGAAACGATGCATCTTTTATCATCGGAACAGACATGAATTTTTATGAACACCAGTCAACTTATAACCCCAATATGCCCATGCGCAGCCTGATTTACTGTACGGATGCCATAGACAGGCGGATTAAAGAGAAGAATGAGAATCTGTACGGACACAAGCAGATTAAGATACCCACGCCCCGGTTTGTGGTATTTTACAACGGACGGGAAAAGCGCCCGGCAGTGGAGAAAATGTATCTTTCTTCAGCATATATGGGAGAAAAGAAAAATCCGGATTTGGAGCTTTCCTGTACGGTGTATAACTTAAATGCACCGGAAAATAAGGAACTTCTGGAAAAGTCGGAAGTTTTATATGGCTATACCTTCTTTATAAACAGGGTGAATGCCAATAAAGAAAACGGGATGGAACTGGAACAGGCGATTGATGAAGCCATTGACACATGTACGAGAGAAAATATTTTACAGGATTTCTTTCGGACGTATAAGAATGAGGTGAGAAGAATTATGGCACTTGATTTTACTTTTGAAAGACAGATTGAATTGACGAAGATGGAGTATTATCAGGATGGTGAAAAGGATGGGCAGTTGCGGGCACTGATTTCCTTGACAGTCCGTAAGCTTCGTAAAGGAAAAAGTGTAGAACAGATTGCTGATGAATTGGAAGCAGATATGGCAACCATTTCCTCTATCTGCAAAGTAGCCGAAGAATTTGCTCCGGAATATGATGAGGAGAAGATATTCCAGAAGTTAATTTCAGAAGAAGTATAGGTACATAAAGTTTTACACCAATATACTATTCTGCAATCATGTGATAAAACACACCTTCTCCGATGGAAGTTGTTTGTGTTATTTCATTTCCTACAATGTGGAAACCGGCTTTTTCATAGCAATGGACGGCCCGGGTATTCCAGGTTCTTACTTCGAGATAGAGAGGCTTGGCAGGAAATAATGTATGCGATATGATACGGGCTGTTTTGGCCATTTGCTGTCCGTAGCCTTTATTGCAAAATTCAGGATTTACACCAATGCCAAAGAAAATCTCGGTGTCTTCTTCATATAAATTAATAAATCCTATGAGGTTTTCATTTTCATAAAAAGAAAAGAAATTATTTTTGGGGTTGGCAAAGCCGTAATGGTTTCTTTTATGTTCCTCGTAGGGTTTCTCGTTATAAACACTGTACTTTTCTTCGTATTTCCAATTTGTAATGCTATATTTTTCTTCTTCCGTTGTTCTATGATATGTAAGCATCTGGGTTCTCCTAAAATATACAACATAATAAAATTTTTATCATTCTAACATAAATTTGCTCATAATTGTAAAAATTATGAAAGCAAGTAAATGAAGCATATTCGCATGTTAATAAGCATGTAAATATACTTGCATATACATTGACATAATGGTAGTATTAAGAAAAGGAGATGTTTGTATGCCTAATATTAAACCTATTTCTGATTTAAGAAATTATACAGATGTACTTAAGGAAGTTGATTTATCCAATCGTGTATATTTGACAAGAAACGGACATGGTGAATATGCAATACTTACCATGGATGAAGTAGATGAACTTGATAGGATAAAAGCAGCATACCTATTACTCTCTAAGCTGCAAAATGCCGAGAAAAAAGCTGATAAAGAAGGCTGGGTAGATGCAGATGCGCTTGAAAAAGAATTGGGGTGAATTCCCACATCTGAAAGTCTTGAATTCTGGGGCGAATAAAATAATTTTCCTATATCACTTCTTGCTTACAATCTACCGTTATCACAGTCAACATATTATTAAACAAGTACCTATACCAAAAAGTGTTACAACCATTTTTATTTGTTTTCTCTTATCCCCCCATCCACATACTCTTTCATAACCTCCGCCGCATGATTTGTGGGCGTACAGTGTAGACGGCACAAGGACGTCAGAGGAGCCAGCTTTTCTGCAACGGAAAGATTTTTCTCAAAAAGAGCAGGCGTCCAGGAGGGCGTAATCATGCGGTTTGTCAGGGACAAAATCTGCTCGTCCGGGGGGAGTTCTTCCACAAAATCGGAAGAATCCTGCTTCAGGAACACAATACCACCCAAAGGATAGGAAGAAGTGGTGGAAATGCCGGAGGTACCGCACCAGGGAATGCCGTGTATTACGGGTGTGTTCTCGGAAAAAGAGAGCAAATTCAAATCACCGTTTAACAGAGGTGTACCGAAAGCTTCCTGCCACAAACGGGTATGCGTGGACTTACCGGTGCCGGAAGGACCGGAAAACAAGTAAGCTTTATTCTTATAAAGCAGGGAAGCGGAGTGAAGTACTGTTATTCCTCTTTGCTGTGCAAGGTATAAAAAGCCCAACCGGAGGACATGGAAAAGAACATCCTGCAAAGAGCCTTTTTCCGAAGGGATGCAGTAGATGCAGAAAAAAGAAGCATCTTTCTTTAAGCGTGCTTCGACAAGCAAAGGCTGGTTGGGGAAAAGAAACAGGTATTCATCGGCCTGTTCCATTACGATAAGTTCTTTGTTATGAAGCAGAACCCTGCCGTTTCCGGCGGAGGCAGGTGTTCCGGCTAAAACAAGTACGGTCTGGTCCGGAACATTTTGCTGTGATGTGCCGCAATCCGCTGCTTTTATGGGAGCGGCATTGTCCGGAAAAGCAAACACAGTATCTGTTGCAAAGGGTAGCAGCGCCGGAGAGAAAAAGGTATTTTCTCCGTATAAAGAAAGGGTCAGTCCTGCAATGGAGAGCGTGTGCCACAGACCGTCCGGACCGGTGGGAACCGCCATATCGCAAAAAAGCATGCCGCCATTTACTAATTTCTGCAAAAAAGAAAGGGTCTCTTTTTTTATGGTTTCTGCTTCCTGACCGGAGGCACCGTAGCGGAGCAGAAGGTGGTTTACCACTTCCATAGAGGAATGTTCTGTCTTAAGAAACTCCCAGATGCAGATACCGGTTTCGTTCAGCTTAAGTCCCCTTTTGTGGTCGGAAATGCTCTGACCGGTGGGGAGCAGATAGGAAGAGCCGTTTATGGTTTTCAGGATAAAATCGGAATTCTGAATCATGGAATACCTCATCTTTCTTGCAGTTATGTATAGTATTTATTATAGCATTAGGACGAAAAAAATGCTACAATACCCATAAAAGACAGAAAGTTGAGGGGAAAGCTTTGCAGACAGAGGCAAAAATAAGCCCGGAGGAGCTGCTTGCGGAAGGCAGAACCATTCAGATAAAGCCGCAGGGATACAGTATGTATCCGCTATTTGTTCCGGGCAGGGACAGTGCTGTGATTGCGCCACCGAAGAAAAGCGGCGGGCAAAGTGCAAATCTACGGTACCGCAAGGGGGATGTGGTGCTATACCGGGGAGAAGGACAGAAGCTGATTTTACATCGGATATGCCGTCTGAAAAAAGAGAAAAACGGAAGCATGGCTTATTATATGGCGGGAGATAACCAGAGCAGGCTGGAGGGCCCTATTTATCAGGAACAGATAAAGGGAGTGCTTGTGGCGGTTATCCGGAATGGAAAAACATTTACCGTGAACAATCTGATTTACAGGGTAGTTTTTACCGTGTGGCGCTGGCTGCGGCCTGTCCGCCCACAGATAGCGGGAACGGCAGCAAAAATAAAAAGGAGCAGAACAAAAACAGATGCAGGGGATGAATATGGGAAACGTACAGAGTGAGGACAACAAAAAATGGCAGATAAGGCGGGGATTATGTCGGAATGCACCGCCGGGGGCTGAAGATAAAGAGAACGTTTTACAGGAACGGGAAAAAGCTTTGCAGGCAGAAAGACTATGAAATATCCAGAATCCAGTTCTTGAAATCCGATGTGGAAGGGGATATGGCGGCATGCCCCAACTGCGGACATATGGGTAAAATTTCCGGTTACATAGACGGCTGTGATTACTGTGATGCCAAATTTGTGGTGTCGGATTTTGAAACCAAGGTGTCCGGGTATTCGGTAGAGGAAAATGTGCCGAAAAAAGCAAAAAAGACCTTTACGAGAATGTTGACAATCATGTTTTTTACATCCATTGGTCTTGTGGTATTGGGCGTACTGGCTGCATTTCTGGTAATGATGCTGCTGATGCAGGGAAACAACGGGACACAGGCTGTATGGTATGGCATTGTCATGATAATTGCACTGGGCATGTATGACAAGCTGGGTGCCATCTTTTCCATTCTGTTCTGGGTATACCTGATTTTGTTCATCGTGCTGCTGGTGCGCACCAGGGTGCAGATATCGGGAGAAAACATGGTAAAACAGTTAATTCCCGACTTTTCCATGCAGGACTTTCTGCAAAATCTGGAGTACCAGTTGAAGAACATCCATCTGACAGACAAAGCGGAGGCTGTGCAGCCCTTTGCCCATTGCCCGCTGCAGGGAATTGTGGAGGATTACCGGGATGTGGTGGACTGTGTTTTGTGTAATCTGACCTTTACTTCGGCGGCGCGGACGACGGAAGGTATACGGGCGAATGTAACGGTAAAAATGAGACTTTCCTGCGATATGGGCAGAAAGGTTAAGAACCGCTACGAAAAGCTGAAGCTTACCCTGACCTGCTCTGAGGCAGCTTTTGCACGGGAAAAAACGGCTATCCGTGAATACAAATGCCCCGGCTGCGGCGGCAGCGTGGATATTTTGAGCGGCGGTGTCTGTCCTTATTGCGGAACCCACATGGACTACGGAAAGTTCGGCTGGGTCATTGAAAAATACGAAAAGGGCAAGGCAGAAAACCTTTATAAAAGGATAGTGTTCCTGTTTATTGCCATTTATATAGGAGCGATTGCCATCGGTGCCATAGCGGCGGGCAGCACGGAGGACGGTAAGGAAATGCTGTCGGCAGCCGACATGATGATTCACCGCGATGCCATTCTGGATGAGCTTTACGGAAATGTGGCAAAGCCGGATGAATGGAGAGAAGATATTGTCTGTGTCAATACCGCGAAAGACGATATCGACCGGTACTATACCTATAGCTGTGAAAACGGTTATGATGCAGCAGCCGGTTATGCGGAGTTTTTAAGAAGCGAAAATATGACGGAAGAGGAAACTGGCAATGCGGCTTTCTGCTTTTACCGGGCGGTAAGTTACGGCGGGGAAGACGGCTACGTCAAAGTGGTGATAGAACCCGCAGAAGACGGCATGACCGTTACCTTTTCCATGACGGATGAAATAGGGGAGTAGGGATACGAATATCAGTTTGACAATCCCACAGAACCTTTTATAATGGTAGTTAATAAATTTCAGGAAACAAATGGATTGGAGGAATTTAAAATGGCATTTTGTTCAAAATGTGGCGCACCGATTAACGGAGAAAAATTCTGTCCCGCATGCGGAGCTCCGCAGCAGTATCAGCAGACGGGAGCACCCCAGGGCGGTGCACAGCAGCAGTACCAGCAGACAGGAGCCCCTCAGGGAGGAGCACAGAACGGCTTTGACAAATTTATGGATACACCCAATACCACGGGTGAATTTGACCCCAACGATATTTCCCAGAACAAGGCAATGGCAGTTCTTTCCTATCTTGCCATTCTGGTACTCGTTCCCATTCTGGCAGCACCGGAATCCAAGTTTGCCAGATACCATGCCAATCAGGGGCTGACCCTGTTCATTACGGAGATTGCGTATGTTATCGTGGAGTCCGTACTGGGTCTTATCTTCGGACTGATTCCCGTTGTGGGCGGTATCTTAAACGGTATTCTGGGTCTGGTACATATTGTATTTTTGGTATGGGCAGTGCTTGGTATCATCAATGCGGCAAACGGAGAAGCCAAGGAGCTTCCTTTAATCGGCAGGTTTAAACTGCTGAAATAATCAGGTTATCCGAAACGCCTTACTGCGGAACCTTGCGTGCCAGTAAAGAAATTCGTGGGCAAGCAGGGGCATGGCGGCAAGCAGAAGCAGCATTTTCCAGTCGGAAAAGCTTAAGGGAACGGTGCCGAATGCATTGATAAAGTAGGGAACCGTGGTGACAAGAGCCTGCAGGGCGATACCCAAAACCACAGCAAGCATCATCAGCTTATTGTTAAAGTGCTTCATGCGAAACAGCGAGCAGTCCACATCCCGCCGCATACCGATGGCATGGAAAAGCTGGGACATGCCGAGAACAGTAAACGCATAGGTCTGGGAGCGGGTCAGAATATCCGGCAGTAAAAGAAGCTCGCGGATATGGGACGGTGTAATGGCAATGCCGCTGGCCCTGAGGGTCTGGATAGGCAGATAAAGGAAAGCACTGATGCTGATAAAACCAATCAGCAGACCGTAAAAAACCGTGCAGGAAAGTCCGCCGTCCGCAAAGAGATTTTCGTCCTTGGGGCGGGGCGGACGTTTCATGAAGTGGGAAGTATCGCTGCAGTCCACACCTAAGGAAAGGGCGGGCAGAGAGTCCGTAATCAGGTTTATCCATAAAATATGGCTGGGCTTTAACGGAGAGGCAAAACCGAACAGAATAGCCGTCAGCATGGTAATGATTTCCCCAAAATTGGAAGAAAGTAAAAACAGGACGGATTTTTTGATATTGGCATAAATGCTTCTGCCCTGTTCGATTGCCTTTATGATGGTGGCAAAATTGTCGTCGGTGAGAATGATGTCGGACGCATTTTTTGCCACATCCGTTCCGGCTTTTCCCATGGCAATTCCCACATCTGCAGACTTTAAGGACGGGGCGTCGTTGACGCCGTCCCCGGTCATGGCAACCACATTGCCGGTTTCTTTTAAGGCTTTCACAATCTTGGTCTTGTGGGAAGGAGAAACCTGGGCAAAGACACGGATGTTTCGGACGGCTTTCTTAAATTCCGCATCCGGCAGATGGTCCAACTGGCTTCCGGTCATGCACTGGCTCATGGAGTCGGCAATGGAAAGTTCACCGGCGATGGCGCAGGCGGTGTCCACTCGGTCCCCGGTAATCATAACCACTTTCACACCGGCTTCCTGACAGCTTGCCACCGCTTCGGCAACACCCGGACGGATGGGGTCCTTCATACCGGCAAGACCGATAAAAACGAGCTCCTTTTCCGTGGCTTTCCGGTCGCCTGTCCGCATGGCAAGAGCCAGTACACGCAGAGCACGGGAAGACATTTCCTTTATGGCATTCTGGATGTTTTGTTTGTGGGAGGGCGTAAACGGCACCACTTTGCCGTCCAGCCGGATGTGGGTGCAGCGTTTTAAGATTTCATCGGGAGAGCCCTTGGTATAGGAAACGGAACTGCTTCCCATACGGTGCAGGGTGGTCATCATTTTCCGGTCGGAGTCAAAAGGAATTTCGTCCATGCGGGGCAGGCGGGTTTCCAGAACCGGACGGTAGACATGCAGCCCGGCAGCCATATCCAGAAGCGCTAACTCCGTAGGGTCGCCGATGCGGACGGAGGCATCATTTGGGGCATGGGCGGCAGCGCTGCCGGCAACAGCCTGTGTGCGGGCAGAAGATACAGCGGGTTTCTGGAAAAGGACAGGGCCACCTTCCGCAGCACGCAGTTCCTTGGATGCGAAAGAGCCGGCGCGGGACAGAGAGCCCGCCGGGTTTTCCCCGCCCAGGGAGGCATCGTTGCAGAGGGCAAAGCCTTCCACAAAGGAACGGTGCGCCTCACGGGACAGTTCTTTGGGCGGCAGCAGTCTGCCGTCCGTGTAACAGGCGGTGACGGACATTTTATTCTGGGTCAGCGTGCCGGTTTTGTCGGAGCAGACCACACTGACGCAGCCCAGGGTTTCCACACTGGGCAGTTTTTTCACAATGGTATTGACTTTTACCATGCGGGACACACTTAAGGCAAGCACCATGGTGACGATGGCAGCCAGCCCTTCCGGCACGGCGGCAACGGCAAGGGAAATGGCAGTGATTAACATTTCCATGACATTGCGGTGCTGGATAATGGCAATGAGAAACAGCAGGGCGCACAGGGCAATGGAGAGAATGCTCAGAAGCTTTCCCAGGTCGGAGAGGCGCTTCTGGAGAGGCGTGCTTTCCGCCGGAGCCTCGTTTATGAGAGAAGCGATTTTTCCGATTTCCGTATCCATACCGATGGCGGTGACGGTGCCTTTTCCTCTGCCGTAGGTGACGTTGGTGGAAAGATAGGCCAGGTTATGGGTGTGGGTATCCTTTTCCACCGGAAGGGACTCTCCGGTGAGAGCCGACTCCTCTATTTTCAGACAGTTCGACTCGGTGATAAGCAGGTCAGCGGGAACCTGTCTGCCGGCATCCAAAAGGACTTCATCGCCGGGAATAAGGTCGGCGGCGGGGATTTCCGTGGTGTTTCCGTCTTTTATAAGAAGCGCTTTGGGGCTGCTCATTTCCTTCAGGGCATGGAGCGCCCGCTGGGCTTTTCCTTCCTGAATGACGCCAACGAGCGCATTGACTAAAATAACGGAAAGAATAATCAGGGTATCGCTGTATTCCCCAAGCAGCATGGAAATGGAAGCGGCGACGAACAAAATAAAAATCAGAGGATCGTTCAGTTGGGCTAAAAAGCGCTGCAGGGCGTTTTTTTCGGGCACCTCTTTTAAGACGTTGTGCCCACGTTCGGTTTCCTGACTGGATAATGGCTGGTTCATAAAAAATCCCCCTGTTTCATACTTGAATTAGACAACCTGTGCCTAAAAGCAAGATATGAGACAGGGGGACAAAATATACTTGTCGAAATTTATTTCATAATGGGAATTTTCTTCACAATGCGACGGTATATTTTCCAGATAATGACTGCGGGGAAACTGATGGTCAGGTACAGGGTCACAAGGCCGCCGAAACCGCCCGCAACAATAACAAACGCAAGAAGAAAAGGATTCATAAGAAAGACCTCCTGATATGTAATATATAGTATGGGTATCACTTACCAAAGAAAAGATAGCACATCCTGCCCTTCCGAAAAACGGATGTTAAGAGGAATTAACGGAAGAAGGCAAAATCTTAACACGGTTTTAACAGACGGGGCGCGGACAAATCAGCCAAATAAGAAAATTTAACAGCATTTTTGAGGACATTAAAGCAAGAATGCGTGTTGCATAAATGTCTTTTTCCCGATATACTTGAACTTAACAGACAGAGGCTTGAGCCTTAAAAAATAAAAAGGGGCAGTGAATATGAATTTTACACAGGCGCAGGAAAAGTTAAAAAGCTACGGACAGGAACAGGTTCTTAAGTACTTTGACGAGTTAAATGATGCGGAAAAGGAAGAGCTCTTAAACCAGATAGCCGAAACGGATTTTTCCGTTACCGAAATGTGCACACATAAAGAAAAGGCAACCGAAAGAGGCGTGATTACGCCCTTGAAGGCAATGGAGCTGCCGGAAATCGAGGCAGAGAAGGAGTCTTACCGGAAGACCGGACTGGAAGCCATTAAGGCGGGAAAAGTAGGTGCGGTTCTTTTGGCGGGCGGCATGGGCACCAGACTGGGTTCCGATGCACCCAAGGGCATGTATAACATCGGCATTACCAAGGATGTTTATATTTTTGAAAGGTTAATCTGCAACCTGATGAAGGTAGTGGAGGAGGCAGGCAGCTACGTGCCTCTGTTTGTCATGACCAGTGAAAAAAATCATGAGGCAACCGTGGGATTTTTCAAGGAACACGATTTCTTCGGCTACGATAAGACAAATGTATTTTTCTTTAAGCAGGATATGGCTCCGGCAGCGGACTACGAGGGAAAGATTTACATGGAAAGCAAATCCAGAATGTCCACTTCTCCCAACGGAAACGGCGGCTGGTATGTTTCCCTCTGCCATGCGGGACTCCGGGATGTAATCCTCGAAAAGGGCATTGAGTGGTTGAACGTGTTTGCCGTGGACAATGTGCTGCAGCAGATTGCCGACCCTGTTTTTGTAGGCGCCGTTATCGAAAAGGACTGTGCTGTAGGCTCCAAAGTAGTGCGCAAGAACGCACCGGACGAAAAGGTGGGCGTTATGTGCCTGGAGGATGGCAGACCCTCCATCGTGGAATATTATGAGCTGTCGGAAGAGATGCGGAACGCAAAGGATGAAAAGGGCGACCCGGTGTACAACTTCGGCGTTATCTTAAACTACCTGTTTAAGGAAAGCGAGCTGCACAAAATCATGAACCGCAAGCTTCCCCTGCATATTGTGGAGAAGAAAATTCCTTACTTAAACGAGGCGGGAGAACTGGTAAATCCCGAAGCACCCAACGGATATAAATTTGAACAGCTTGTACTGGATATGATTCATGAAATGGAAAGCTGTCTGCCCTTTGAAGTGGTCCGGGAAAAGGAATTTGCCCCCATTAAGAACAAAACCGGCGTGGATTCTGTGGAAAGTGCACGGGAACTCTTAAAAAAGAACGGTATAATTCTATAAAATTTAAAGTTGTTAAGGTGTGTAAAATCAGCTACACTTAATGTATACAAAACAAATATGATTTCACACGCGCCCTTGTGAGTACCGGGGGGTTGCAGGTGAGGAAAGGCAGGAATTTACTATGGCAATTTTGGTAACAGGCGGCGCCGGTTATATCGGCAGCCATACCGTAATAGAATTACAGAATGCAGGCTATGACGTAGTGGTTATGGATAACCTGAGCAATTCCAGCGAAGTGGCACTGGAAAGAGTACAGGAGATTACCGGAAAAACCCTTACTTTTTATAAGGCAGACATTCTGGACAGAGAGGCGACGGAAGAAATTTTCGCCAAAGAAAAGATTGAAGCGGTCATTCACTTCGCAGGCTTAAAGGCAGTCGGAGAGTCCGTACAGAAGCCCTGGGAATACTACAACAACAATATCACGGGTACCCTGATTTTGCTGGATGTGATGAGAAAACACAATGTAAAGAATATCATTTTCTCCTCCTCCGCAACCGTTTACGGTGAACCGGAAAAAGTACCTGTTACGGAAGAAACTCCGAAAGGAAGCTGCACCAACCCTTACGGCTGGACGAAGTCCATGCTGGAGCAGATTTTAACCGATATCCAGAAGGCAGACCCTGTATGGAATGTCATCCTGCTCCGTTACTTTAATCCCATCGGTGCGCACAAGAGCGGAAAGATTGGCGAAAATCCCAACGGCATTCCCAACAATCTGATGCCCTATATTACCCAGGTAGCGGTTGGAAAGCTGCCGAAGTTAGGCGTGTTCGGCAACGATTATCCCACGCCGGACGGCACCTGCATCCGCGACTACATTCACGTACTCGACCTGGCAACCGGTCACGTAAAGGCGCTGGAAAGACTGAAAAAAAATGCCGGCCTCGATATTTACAATCTGGGAACCGGCATTGGATACAGTGTTCTGGATGTGATCCATAATTTTGAAGCAGCCACGGGCATTACCATTCCCTTTGAATTCAAGCCCAGACGTGCGGGCGATATTCCGGTAAACTATTCCAATGCAGACAAGGCATGGAAGGAACTGGGCTGGAAAGCACAGTACGGAATTAAGGAAATGTGCGAGGACTCCTGGAGATGGCAGAGTAGCAACCCCAACGGTTATTAATGGGGATTACTTTTCTGCAGGGAACGAAACCGTAATGGTGGTTCCCTTTCCTAAGGTACTCTCTAAGGAGATGCTTCCTTTTAAGTAGGCTACGGCATGCTTAACAATGGAAAGACCGAGACCGGTGCCGCCACTTTCACGGGAGTGGCTTTTGTCCACCCGGTAGAAGCGCTCAAATACGCGGGACTGGTCGACGGGAGCAATTCCTACACCGTTGTCGCTGACGGCAACCTGTACTTTGCCACCGGCAGTTTTTACATTTACTTTGACAAAGCCGCCTTCTTTGTTGTACTTTACGGCATTGTCGCATAGATTATAAATGATATCATAGAGGAGCTTGTGAACGCTTGTAAGCGGGGCAGGCTCCCCTTCTATTGTCAGGGAAATGTTGCGGCTTTCCGCAATGGGTCCCACCATTTCCAGCGCCTCTTTCGCAACGGAGAGGGCATCCACATTTTCCCAGCTCATTTCCGTATTTTCATCAAGCTGGGACAGGCGGATGATGTCGCTGACCAAGGACACCAGCCGTGCCGCATCCGTCTTGATATGACCGATAAAGCGTGGCATATCCTCCGGCTTTACAAGGCCGCTTTCGATTAGGTCGGCGCTGCCGATAATGGACTGGAGCGGGGTTTTCAGCTCATGGGAAACATTGGCGGTAAACTCTCTGCGGTTCTGCTCCGCCTGTATTTTTTCGGTATTGTCGATGGCGAGTAAAAGCACACCGATAACCTCGTCCTTTTCCACAATCTTGTTGATGCACAATTCGTAATTTCTGCCGTTCTTTTTGTATTCAAGCTCCTGTTTCTTGCCGGACAGGGTTTCCTTGATGGCGCGGCTGATTTCGGGTGTACGGTCTATGGTAAGAAAATCCTTGCCAATGCTGTCTTCTTCCGCTTCAAAAATCTTCCGGGCGGCGGTATTCAGACTGACTACCACACCGTCCTTATTTAAGACGATTAAGCCTTCACTCATGTTGGAAGTAATGGCGTTAAATTCGTTCTGGCTCCGGGAAAGTTCATTCATCTGCAGGGCAATCTGTTTGTTCTGCTGTGCCATATGGCGGAGCAGTGGGCTCAATTCCTCGTACACATCATTGGAAAGCGGGTCGTTCAAATCCAGATTGTTTAAAGGCTTTACCAGATTTCGGGAAGCGCGCTTTGCCAGGAAAACGGAAAGCAGGATGGCAAGGAATGCAATGACCAAAAGCGGCTGCAGCATACCAAGCAGGAGAGAAACAATGGTTACCTGACTGGTGGAAATACGGAGCACCCTGCCATCGGAGAGCTTCTTAGCAAAATAATAGGTCTGTTCCGTAAGGGTGCGGGAATAGCGGTGGGACTCTCCGTAGCCGGAGAGGAAAGCCTCCTGAAATTCCCTTCTGTCGCTATGGTTTTCCATGACAGCGGTATCTGCATCGGTATCATAAAGGACGGTGCCGTCCGTATCAATGAGAGTAAGGCGGTATTCACCGTTTTCCACATTTTTCAAATATTCGATACCCTCGTCCTCCACGGCGGTCGAGGCAAAGCTTAACTGGGTTTTCAACTGGGATTTCCTTAAAGAGGTAAAATAATCGTTTAAGGAAGTCAGTATGACAAGGTAGCAGGCAAGAAGCACCGTGCAGGCTACTAAAAGGATGGAATGAAATATTTTCTTTGTCATAAAGATGCCTCCATTCTGTATCCGACACTGATTACGGTTTTAATCATTGAGCCGTATTTTCCAAGTTTTTTTCGTAAGGTTTTGATGTGCATATCCACGGTGCGGGTCTCCCCGTAGTAATCCACGCCCCATACGGCATTCAGCAGTTTTTCACGGGAAAAAACCACACCGACGTGGGATAAAAACAGGTGTAGCAGTTCAAATTCCTTGTAGGTGAGGGCAACTGTTTCACCGTCCACGGTTACCACGCGGTTGTCAACCTGCATGGTAATGCCCAGTAGGGAAAGGGTTTGGGTGGGCACGGTATCCTCACAGCGGCGAAGAACAGCTTTCACACGGGAAACCAGTTCCATAACGCCGAAGGGCTTTACCAGATAATCGTCGGCGCCTAAGTCCAGACTCTGGATTTTATCATATTCCATGCCCTTGGCAGTTGCCATAATAACGGGAATTTTCTGGGTCTCCGGCATGGTGCGAAGCCTTTTCAACACTTCCACGCCGTCCAATTCCGGCATCATGATATCCAGGATAATAAGCTGCGGTTTTTCCTCGGAAAGGGCATGTAGCATGGAAACCCCGTCTGCAAAGCCCTTTGCTTCAAATCCTGTGGCATTTAAGGTATACACTTCAATATCCCTGATGGCACTGTCGTCGTCCACACACCAAATCATAGTTCTGCTTCTCCTTTATGCACGCCGGTGACAGAGAACTGCACCCATTCGGCAATGTTTACCGCGTGATCGCCGATACGTTCAAAATACTTGGCAATCATCAGTAAATCCATGGCATATTCCCCGTCAGCCGTATTCTGGCTAATCATATCAATTAAGAAATTCTTGGCCTTGGAAAAATCGTCGTCCACAATATCGTCATCCACGATGACCTTCTGGGCGAGCAGCGGGTCCTGCTTTACATAGGCATCGATACTGTCTGTAACCATCTGGATGGTGGATTTTGCCATATGCTGAATGTAGGAGCATTCTTCGCCGGTTCTGCCGTTTAAGAACGTAATGATATCGGCAATGTCGGCTGCCTGCACGCCGATTCTGTCCATGTCTGTAATCATTTTAAGCGCTGCGGAGATTTGGCGCAAGTCCCTTGCCACAGGTTGCTGCTGTAAAAGCATTTTTAAGCAGATGGATTCGATGCTCCGCTCCATATGGTCGATTTCTTCGGTAATGGGAATGACCTTTTTGCATTTTTCGGGCTTTCCCTCCATCAGTGCCAGTGCGGATAAAGAAATGGATTCCTGGCACAGAGAGCCCATTTCGATAAGATTTTTGTTTAACAGCTTTAACTGTTCGTCGAATTTGTTGCGCATCAGCCAAACCTCCCTGTAATATAGTCTTCCGTCCGTTTGTCGTTCGGATTTGCAAAAAGCTTTTCGGTGTCATTGTACTCAATCAGATTTCCCAGAAGGAAGAAAGCGGTCTGGTCGGAAATACGGGCAGCCTGCTGCATGTTATGCGTAACAATGACAATCGTGTATTTCTTCTTTAATTCCATGGCAAGGTCTTCGATTTTGGAAGTGGAAATGGGGTCCAGCGCACTGGTGGGCTCATCCATAAGAAGCACTTTGGGGCTGACAGCCAGCGCTCTTGCGATACAGAGTCTCTGCTGCTGACCGCCGGAAAGACCGAGAGCGGATTTCTTTAAGCGGTCCTTTAATTCATCCCAGATAGCGGCGTCCTTTAAGGACTCCTCCACGATTTCATCTAACTTTGCCTTATTTTTGATGCCGTGGATACGGGGACCGTAGGCGATATTGTCATAGACACTCATGGGAAAAGGATTGGGCTTCTGGAACACCATGCCGATATCGCGGCGCAGCTCGTTGACGTCCACGCCGGGAGCAAAAATGTCCTTGCCGTCATATTCCACTTTTCCGGTGATTTTGACATCGGGAACCAGGTCGTTCATGCGGTTTAAGGTCTTTAAGAAAGTGGACTTGCCGCAGCCGGAGGGTCCGATTAAAGCGGTAATGGCATTTTCCTTAATGCCGATTTCAATGTTTTTCAGTGCCTGGGTATTTCCGTACCAGAGGCAGAGGTCTTTAACGGTAATAATGTCTTTCATAGGAAATCTCCTTTTATACCGGAAAATCAGCCGGCGTTCTTTTTCTTGAAATATCTGCCTGCAAAATCAGCCAGCAGATTGATAATCAGTGTCATAATCATCAGAATGGCGGCAATGGCAAAGGCGGTATCGAAATCACCCTGCTCTTTGGCGTACACGTAAAGAGCAACGGTAAGCGTGGCACCGGAACTGGTAAGTCCGTGGAAAATATCGTTTAAGGCATGGGCAAAACCTGCCGTGAAAAGCAGGGCAGCCGATTCACCGATGATACGTCCTACGGAGAGGATAAGACCGGTTACCACACCGTCGATACAACCGGGGAGTACCACCGTGCGGATGACACGCCATTTACCGGCGCCCAGTCCGAAAGCACCTTCCCGGTAGCTCTGGGGAACAGTCTTTAAGCTTTCCTGCGTGGTCCGCATGACGGTGGGAAGGTTCATGATAACCAGTGTCATGGCGCCCGCCAACAGGGATGTTTTCATGGATAAAAACTGGCAGAAGAAAAGCATGCCCACCAGACCGTATATAATGGAAGGGATGCCGGAAAGGGTTTCGGCGGCATATTCAATCAGGGTTACAATCTTTTTGTTCTTAGCATATTCCGTCAGGTACACGGCAGCACCGACTCCTAAGGGGAGAACCAGAAGAAGCGTTGCCAGTATGATGTAAATCGTATTCAAAATATCGGGCAGGATGCCGATTTCATCTGTAAGGTAGCTGGGCTTTGTGGTGAGGAATTTCCAGGTAATGTGGGGAAATCCCTTAAAGAGTACATAGATAATCAGGAACAGAACCAGCGCACAGGTGAACAGTACGGAAACCCACATGAGGGCTTTCATGATGCCGATATAGATTTTTCTGCTTGTGGAAAGAGAGGTTTTCTTCATAGAAATCTTCGGACCTTTCTGTTTTCTGCCTGTCGCGAAAGACAGGCATTTGGTTAGTCTTTTTTCCGTTTCAGGAAAAAGTTTAAGGTTGCGTTAATCAGCATAATAAAGAAGAACAATACCAGAGCAATGGAGAACAGAGCCTGTCTCTGCAGACCGGAGGAGTAGGACATTTCACTGGCTACCGCTGTCGTTAAGAAACGGACGCTCTGGAAAAGGGAAGGCATATTGGGCACGTTGCCGGATACCATCATGACCGCCATGGCTTCGCCGATGGCACGGCCAACACCTAAAACGATGGCTGCGGCAATACCGCTTTTTGCTGCCGGAACGGATACCTTGAAGTAGGTTTCCACCGGCGTGGCTCCCAATGCAAGGGAAGCCTCTTCGTATTCTTTCGGTACGGCGTCCAGAGCATTTAAGGAAACCTTGATGATGGACGGCAGTACCATGATTGCCAGTACAACGATGGCGGCAAGGAGGCTGGCACCGTCGGGAATATGAAACAGATTACGGATGGCAGGCACCAAAATCAGCATACCCACCAGACCATATACAACGGAAGGAATTCCGGCTAACAGACTGACGGCGGTTTCTACGGCGCGGCGCAGATTGCAGGGAGCCATCTTGGAAAGAAACACGGCTGTTAAAAATCCAATAGGGGCTCCCAGTATTACGGCACAGAGCGTACCGTAAATACTGGTTAAAATAAAAGGGAGGATGCCGAACTCAGGGGTTGCAGCCGTAGAATGCCATTCTTTCCCGAATAAAAAGGAAATCAGTCCGATTTTGCGGATAGCCGGAACCCCGGCTATCACTAAGTATATGGTAATCAGAAGTACGGATACTACGGTAATCATTCCCAGAATCAGGAAGATACCTGCTACAATTCGTTCAAAAGCTCGTTGTTTTTTCATACAAATCCTCATACCTTTCTTTTTTTGTTTCAGAGAATTTCAGAAACGGTTATTTTACAGGTACAACACCGGCGTCGGTAATGATGTCGGCAACCTTGTCACTGGTTACATAGTCAAAGAATGCCTGTGCTGCATCAGAGAGCTTTACACCGTCCTTGGTTACTAAAACGAAGGGACGCTGGATTGCATAGCTGCCGTCTTTTACGGTTTCTTCGGAAGGAGCCACACCGCCGACACTGAGAGCTTTTACGCTGTCCTTTACTGCGGAAAGGGAGGTGTAACCGATGGCATCCGGGTTCTGGCTTACGGTTGTGATGACATCACCGGTAGAAGTAAGTTCCTGACGGTACTGGCATTTTTCAGAGGTCTTGGTAATGGACTCGAAACCGTCTCTGGTACCGCTTCCTGCTTCACGGCCGATTACTACGATTTCTGCATCAGCACCGCCGACTTCGCTCCAGTTGGTAATTTCACCGGTGTAAATGGAAGCAATCTGCTCAATGCTTAAGTCATTTACCTGGTTTTCGGGATTTACGACTACGGCAATACCGTCCAGTGCAAGTACGGTTTCGGTAAGTCCCTGTGCCTTTTCTTCATCCTTTAAGGAACGGCTGGAAAGACCGATGTCGCATCTGCCTTCGGCTACGGCTGTGATACCGGAACCGGAACCGGTGGGATTGTAAGTAAACTGGATACCGTCGTTTTCATTCATGAAGGACTCGCCCAGAGCACCGATTACTTTTTCCATGGAGGTGGAGCCGTCGGTTGCTACGGTTCCGGAAAGCTTGCTGTTTCCGCATCCGGTTAAGGAGGTTAAAGCAAGGATGGTTGCAACTGCTAAACTGACTACTGTTTTCTTTTTCATAATGTAATTCCTCTTTTCTTTTTACGGCGCAATGCCTTTTTTTGTTTACAAGAAAAGAGTAGCATCGGTTTGTAAAGTCAAAAAGCAGACCGGTGTAAAATCGGTGTAAAGTAGTAAAATGCATAAAAAAGGCACCCGACTTTACATCGGATGCCCTTTACATGATAATTTTTATTCTTAAGCCACGTAGCAGTACATGAAGATGAAGTGGCAGATGCTGCCCGCCATGACAAACAGGTGGAAAATTTCATGGGAGCCGAAGTTTGCATGCTTCGCATTGAAAATAGGAAGCTTTAAGGCATAAATGATGCCGCCAACGGTGTAAATAATACCGCCTGCCAAAAGCCAGCAGAAAGCCGGAACGGAAAGCGTATGGATGAGTTCACGGAATACAAAGACGCAGACCCAGCCCATGGCGATATAAATTACGGAAGAAAACCATTTCGGACAGGTAATCCAGAAAGCCTTAATCAGCATGCCGGCAATGGCGATGCTCCATACAATGGTTAGCATGGTGACTCCCTCTTTGCCGCCTAAAACAATGAGACATACCGGTGTGTAGGAACCGGCAATCAGCACGAAAATCATCATATGGTCAATCTTCCGGAAAATCCGGAGAGGTCTTCCGCTTAAATTTACGGAATGATAGGTGGCACTTGCGCCATATAATAAAACCATGCTGAGCATGAAAATAAGCATTGCGGTAAATGTCTGGCCTCCTGCGGAAACGCCGGCTTTGATAAGCAGGGGGACGGAAGCAAAAAGGGCCATCATACAGCCGATAAAATGAGTAATGGCGCTGCCGGGTTCACGAATAGTAATCTGCATAAAACTTCATTCCTTTCCATAGCCTGAAAATGCAGGCACATATTTGCATCATAAATCTTTTACATGTTGGTGGTTGCGACATGTAGTATTCAATACCACATGTCGTTGAAGAAATACTACTACATGAGTAAGGATATGTCAAGAAGAAAAATTTATGCATAAAAAAAGAGGATGCAGCATCCTCTTTTTGTGTCGGAAACATCAATCTTCTTCGATGACCTGTATTTCCAGATAATCGAAGGGAATGGTTTCGGTGAAATTGTCCTGGGTAAAGCGGGTTTTGCTGTGAAGCTGGAAATCCCGCACCGTGGAGTCCAGCCAGATGGGATGCCCAAGGTCAAATTTCGTGCAGATTTCATCAATGGCATGAAAAATTTTATGGGTGCGGGTATCGGTTCCGGCATCCTCCACAACCATATCATTTAACATTTTGCTGTTCTTAAAAGTTTTGGCCCATAATCGAAACATAAGAATTCCTTTCTGTACAGTAATATCTTAAGATGCCAGGAGCAAAAGCCCTCGACATCATCTTAACAGATTACGCGGAAGAAAAATACACAGAAAATATTAAAATTTTCATAAAACTTTATACAAAATATACAAAAGTGAGAAACGATGTGATATAATAAAAATAGTTTTTATTTTGTAAAAGGAGTATGTAAAATATGGATGTAAGGGAATACCGGGATGACGGAATAGACAGTTGGGAAGAAGTCAATCTGATTTACAATGCGGCGCTCAAGCAGGTGCAGACAAAAATGGAGATTTTAAATGACGAGTTCCAGAGAGTACACCGTTACAATCCCATTGAGCATATCAAGGCGCGTATCAAGAGCTCGGAAAGTATTGTGAAAAAGTTAAAGCGGTACGGCTACGAGTCCACCATTGAAAATATGATTACCTATGTGAATGACATTGCCGGTATCCGCATTATCTGCTCGTTTACTTCGGATATTTACCGGATTGCGGACATGGTGGCAAACCAGAAGGACATCAAGGTTCTTTCCATTAAGGACTACATTACATATCCCAAGGCAAGCGGCTACAAGAGCTACCACATGATTTTATCCGTGCCGGTCTACCTTTCCGACCGTATCGAGGAGACCAAGGTGGAAATGCAGATACGCACCGTTGCCATGGATTTCTGGGCAAGCTTAGAGCACAAGATGCATTATAAATTTGAAGGGGATGCACCGCAGCATATTAAAGACGAGCTGGTGGAGTGTGCGCACATGGTATCCGACCTGGATGCCCGGATGCTTTCCTTAAATGAAGAAATACTTGCCATGAGTGAGGAGAAGACAAATTAGTATGAAAAAATGGGATTTATATACCAAATACCGGGAGAAAACCGGGGAAGAGCATATCCGCGGGGAGGAAATCCCCGAGGGACTGTACCATCTGGTGGTGCATGTCTGGATACGGAACAGCAGGGGAGAATACCTGCTATCCAGACGGGCGGCAGACCGCCTTGACTGCGGCAACCACCAAAGAAGTGGCAGAGTGCAAATGGCTGCGCAGCGACCAGATTTATGATTTGTTTCAGGAGCAGAAGCTGGTGCCCACACTGGATTATTTTTTCAGTGCCTTTTCCGGTCCCATTCCTCATTACCGCGACATCATCGGCAAATGGGTCAGCGGCAAAGTGGACAGGCCTTTGGGCATGCACCGGGCGGATACGGAGGATGCCGCAGTACCTGCTCAAAAGACAGATATGGTTTATGCCGTAAATTATGGCTACATAGACGGCGTGAAAGCGGCGGACGGAGAGGAACAGGACGCCTATATTTTCGGAACGGAGGAACCGCTTACAACCTTTGAGGGAAAAGTCATAAAAGTGTACCACCGCTTCAATGACATTGAAGACAAGTGGATTGTTTCCCTGACGGGTGAAGACATTCCCGATGAAAAAATACTGGGTGACATCGCCTTTCAGGAGCAGTATTTTTACGGAAAGCTATATGACAGATAATATTTTACCGGAATTTTACATGGGACACTGACTGATTTTATCTTCCCGGCTTATGGTTACTTCAAAAGAAGACAGGAAAGAAGACGGTTACATGAAACATTTTATTTCCGACCACACGCCTATGGACGATTACCAAAGGATATTGCAGCAGGCGTATTACACGATAGAAAGTAACGAAGAGTACATCTGGGAGAAGGATGATAACGAAGAAACACTAAAAAAACGCGGGGCATACAGGTTTATTGACGGTGCGGTAAAAGCTCTGTTATTGTTGGCGGGAATTCTGTTTTTAATCTCGGTGAGCATGCTTGTCATCCGAAATAAAACAGGAGCATATGATGTTCTGGGAAGATTGTCCAAAGCAGGACTGCTTTTCGGAATAGGCGCCTTTGGTTTTGGCATTCTCCTGGCGGCAGCAGGGGCATGGATGGAGTCCCATTATGCAAAAGCGGATAAGAAGATACAGGACGACCGAAAACGCAGAACACTTCTTCTTAAAAATGGGGATATAGCGGTTGTGTACCTGTACGGAGGCAAAGGAGCACAGATAAGTTCCCGTTTTTGGGGCGGAAATGAAGAAAATATGGTGGAGCTTCCGTTTTCTAAGATATATCGGATATCCAAGGTACATTGGGCGGACAGGAAAAACGGCAGTATTGTTGCTTCGGTTAAATGCCTCGAGTATATGATGATACACCCGTATGTGGATGAATACAGCGACAGTTGTGTAGAACATTTCTTCCGGTATTATACGAGAAAAGTACGCAGAACCATCTGGTGGACGGATAAGCTGCTGAATGCCGATAAGCTTTTTGACGCACTGCAGGTACTGGAAAAACGAAAGTAATTTCTATCTATTTAACAAATACACACCGAAATTCAGATAGCCGGCGAAGCTCACCCATAAAAGATAGGGCAGGAGCAGATAGCCGGCTGTTTTTGACAGCTTGAAAAATTCCTTCATGGTCAGAAGAATGAGCACCCAGAGGGCAATCAGCCAGGCAAAGGAAAACAGATACCACTGCATGTTGAAAAAGAAAACGGACCACAGAAAATTGAACACAAGCTGTATGCCGTACAGCGAAAGCGCCGGAAGTCCGTCCTGTCCCGACTTGTAAATCAGGTAGGAGGCAATCCCCATTAACACATACAGAATGCCCCACGCAACGGGAAAGAGCCAGTCCGGGGGTGTCAGAGGCGGCTTTGCCACCTGCGCAAACGCTTCCATGCCGCTTTTGGTGATAAGAGCGGACAGGCCGCCCACCGCAAGAGGGATGGCGATGCTTATGAGTAACGGTTTCCAGTTGATTTCCTTTATATTCATGGTTTGCGGCTCCTTTTGTTCCGGGTTTTATTTTATCTTTTCTATATTATATAGAAGAAAAGCTGTTTTATACGTGGAAACGGGAGCAGAATTGACTTTCAAAAAATTTGGAACATTTAGTGAGGTTATTTAGAACTTGATACAAAAACTTTCAATAAATTGTAGGAAGTTATATGAGGTGATGTGGATGAATTATGAATCAATATTTGGACGGTATGGCGGAATAATGCGTACTTGTGAGCTTACAAGGGAAGGTATATCTTATCAGGTGCTTCAAAAATTAATAGAAGAGGGAAGCGTAGAGAAAATCAAGTATGGTTATTATCAGTGGCAGGATGAAAAGGCTTTTACAGAAGTGTCGGTAATAACATCGCTCTTTCCTGAGGCTATTATCTGTGATATGTCGGCTGCAATGTATTATGGCTATACAGACCGTGTGCCGGGAGTCTGGCATATAGCTGTGGATAATAAGTCGGCAAGAAATAAATTCAAGCTGGATTTTCCTATCATAAAACCGCATTTTATTGATGCGACCAGATTGAATATTGGTGTGAGTGAAGGAAATATAGACGGAATTACTGTAAAGATTTACGACAGAGAGCGGGTTGTCTGTGATTGTCTGCGTCATGTTAATACGATGGATGGCGAGGTGTTTAATACGTTAATCCAAAGGTATATTAGGGATAAGGAAAAGGATGCTGCGAAACTAATGATGTATTCCTCAAAGCTTGGTGTAGAAAAGAAAGTAAGAAGGGTAATCGGGGTATGGCTGTAAAAGAGATAAAAGATATGGGAGCATCCGTGCTCACCAGATTAAAGAAACAGGCGAAAGAAACGGGAATCAATTATCAGACTTGTCTACAGCTTTTTGCACAGGAAGAGTTTCTGCGTAAGCTTGAAAGGTCACGATATGCGGAGAATCTTGTTTTGAAAGGTGGGATGTTTTTATATACTATTTCAAATTATGAGGGCAGACCAACCATGGATATTGATTTCATTATTATGGAAGTCCTGGGAACGAGAGAAATTACGCAGGAGAAGAAATATCCCGGTATAGGTATCAATCTGATGGCGCATATTAAAAATGTGAGAATTCCATTTTCTGTTGATATTGGTGTGGATGACGTGATAGTACCCGGTGCAGTCAAGAGAACTGTGACAACCAGGTTGGAGGGATTTAAGGAACATAATATTTATACATATTCTTTGGAGAGTACAATGGCAGAGAAATTTGTTGCTATCTTAAAGAGAATGACGGCTTCCAGCAGGATGAAAGATTTTTATGATATTTACTATTGGTCGCAGGTATTTGATTTTGAAGGCAGGGTGTTGCAGGAAGCAATTTTTGAAACCCTGCAGCATAGAGGGGACGCCATACGAGAGAGACAGCATGGAACAAATAAGGGCATTTGAACGGAATGAATTTCTTCAAAAACTGTGGAATAATTATAATCCCGGACCGGGGCTTGAAAAACCTGATTTTTCTTCCGTATTGGTGCAAATCGACCGGTTTATCGGTCCTGTGTATGGAGCATTACTGCGAGAAGAATTTTTTGGAATGTGGTCATCGAAAGAAAATGTATGGAAATAGCAACAAAGTATTCCTACATCGGCTTTATCCCCTAAGTCTTGTAATCAAGAATTTACTATTACATTTTACAAAAAAACTTGTCCCAACCCCTTGACTTGGAGTGAACTCCAAAGAATATAATGACCTTAGTGAGCAACAAAAGAAGCAAAAAAGGAGGATTAATATGGATTACGTTACTTTGGCGAATGGTGTTAAGATGCCCCAGTTGGGATATGGGGTGTATCAGGTGACAAAGGAGGAATGTGAGCGCTGCGTATTGGATGCACTGGCAGTCGGCTACCGGAGCATTGATACGGCGCAGGCATATTTTAATGAAGAAGTGGGAAATGCCATTGTGAAATCAGGTGTGCCCCGTGAGGAAATCTTTTTGACCTCCAAGGTATGGCTGGAGCCGGTAACGGACGAGCAGTACGGCAAACTGAAATAAAGTCGGAAACCAAGAAAGACGAGGAAACTGAAATGATGACAGAAAAAATGATGATCTTAAACAATGGTGTGGAAATCCCGCAGCTTGCGCTGGGTACCTGGCTGATACCCGATGACAAGGTGGCAGATGTGGTAGTGAATGCCGTGAAAATGGGATACCGCCACATTGATACCGCACAGGCATACGGCAATGAAAGAGGAGTCGGCGAAGGCATCCGCAGAAGCGGTGTCAGCCGGGAAAAAATCTTTATTACATCCAAGGTAGCGGCAGAACATAAAAGCTACGAGTCAGCCGCAAAGAGCATTGACGAAACGCTGGCAAAAATGGAACTGGACTATATTGATATGATGATTATCCATTCTCCCCGGCCCTGGGCAGAAGTAAACCAGTCCGAAAACCGTTATTATGCGGAAAACAAGGAAGTGTGGAGAGCCATGGAGGATGCTTACAAGGCAAAGAAAATCCATGCTATCGGCATTTCCAATTTCTTGGAGGACGATGTGAAAAATATTCTGGACGGCTGCGAAGTAAAGCCTGCGGTCAACCAGGTGCTGGCACACATTTCCAACACACCGCTGGAACTCATTGCTTATTGTCAGAGTATGGGAATTGCTGTAGAAGCCTACTCTCCCGTAGCACACGGCGAAGCTCTGAAAAATCCGGTTATTGTGAAAATGGCAGAAAAATACGGTGTTACACCGGCACAGCTTTGCATCCGTTACTGCCTGCAGCTTGACCTGATTACACTGCCGAAAGCAAGCAGCGAGGAACATCTCAAAGAAAACAAGGATGTGGATTTTGTGATTTCCGGGGAAGATATGGAGATTTTGAAGAACTGCGAAAGAATTAAAGATTACGGCGATGCTTCCTTCTTCCCGGTTTACGGAGGAAAACTGTAATATGACAAAAAGCCTTATATTATTTATCATATGATAATATCCTTTGACGGCAGAACCGCGAAAATTTGTTTCTACCGACAACGAAAAGAACGGCAGCGGGTTATTCCCCACTGCCGCTTTTTTCTTTCAGTTCTTCATATAATTCTTCTATGGCACCGTCTTCGGGCAGGTTAAGAAATACCGTTGTCTTATCAGTCTGTATCATCAGGATGGGCATCGTGTCGCCGCACAGATACAGGTTGCAGTTTCCATAGGTACGGCCCCGGTAGTGACCGATGGAATAGGAATCGGTCTGGGCACCGTTTGTCCGCCAAAAATCATCATGGGGGAGCTTCGGCAGCAAAGTAAGATTTTTGATATCAGCGAGGGGCACCTTTGTTTTATAGCCGCCGGCAGAAACGGTAAAGGTTTCTTCGGAAAAGGAAGTTCTTACCTCAACATGGGAAAGCGGAAGCAGAGCGGCAAGGGTAAAAACCGTGCAGCCAATGAGAAAAACTGTCAGGAAAACCGTACATGCCCGGGCTTTTTTGTTGGCATAATTAAATGCATAGTTGCCGCTCTGCAGTCTGTTGGGAACCATCATATGTTTGTCACCCGGATTATAGTAAAAACCGGTTTTCCAGTATTCATCATCATCCACATAAAGAGGGGCAGGGTCGCCGTCCAACAGTTCTTTCTTACGCTCTTTCCCAAAATACAGGGGAATTAAAAGTCCGGCTGCCGAAAAAATCTGCAGGAACAGATAAAGGTAAAAACCGGTAACGGAAAAATTCCCGGAATGAAGCGTTGCCAGCGCCAGCGTTACAAAGGAGATGCCGTTGCACAGGCTTAAAAGCCAGAGACCGAGACCCTTATAGAATTTCACGGTATGGTTGACTTTTTGATTTAAGCCGGAGTCCTTACTGTAAACCGGACGCTCCGAGCGGTTTATATACAGATGGAAAAGGTAAGCTCCGACAGATAAAAGGAGAGAACCGGCAAAAATGCTGAGAAGCGTAATAAAATAGGGTTCTTCTCTTTTTCCCAGGAAAGGAAGGAAGCAGACCACTTCCGCAAGCAGAACCGGAATATGGAATCCTAACGAAAAAGGATTTCTGGCAGCTTTCGCAGAAAGAGCGGTATCGATATAAACTTTCTTCTGATTTTCCACAATCCAGCCGTTTTTCAGCTTCAGGGCATACATTTTTTTATGGTGAAAAATCAAAAGAAGCTCCACACCGACGCAGTATTCCACAAGCCACAGAGCATAAATCATAAAAAAGAGAAACCAACTGTAGAAGAGGAGCGGACAGCTTAAAATGCCTGCCAGAGTATTCCATTTCAGAAAACGCTTCATGGTTTTATGCGACTTTTCTTTTAAGGAGACCACTTCGTCATCCATAAGATGCTCCTTGGGAATGTGGACCCCTAAGAGCATGCCGTTTGTATACTGATAAGAGGATGACAGGGCAAAGTAAAAACAGCCGCACAAAAATAAATTTGTAACAAGAAAAATAATAAACATGGCAATATTCATAATCGTTTCCGTTCCTTTCCGAAATCTGCAAACAGTATGTTTTCACCCCGAACAGGTGCTCTTCTGCGGAAAAAATTTCACGCCGAACAGTTGCTCTTCAGCAGAAAAAATTTCACGCCGAACAGTGCTCTCCTGCAGAAAAAAATTTCATACCGAGCAGGGACTCATGCGGGCATACATTTTTTCACACATGGCGAGAAAAGCCTCTTTATCTATGCCGGTGATGCTGGCTTCGGCAGACAGAAGCTCTAACTCCGACTCCAGTTTTCCCTGAAAGCGGGTATCGGGAGAAAGGTTGTCGGCAACAAAGGCGCCCAGCCGTCTGTCTGTGCGGATAAATCCTTCCGCTTTTAAAATCTGGTAGGTTTTGTTGACGGTCATGGTGTTGACGCCGGCGTCCATGGCAAGCTGTCTTACGGTGGGAAGCTTTTCGTTTTTCTTAAGCTCACCCTTTCCGATGCCCTTGACAATCTGGTTCCGGAGCTGCACATAAATGGGAATGTCGCTGTTCATATCCAGTTCAATAATCATAAAAATCTCCCTTTTCTAAAAAATAAGTGAAAATGGGTAAATGCATGCAGACCATACAGGCAAGCGAAAAATGCAACTTCTGTATTATCTGTATTACAAATACTAATACAAAAGATGGAAAAAGTCAACGGCAATCAAAATCTTTTATAAAAATCAGAAATTATACATTAGCGTCTTCTTTTTCGGGCACCCAGCCGTGCTTCTGCGCGAGGGCATACATTTTATCATGATGGGAATAAAACAGGCAATATCCGTACACACAGTACAGAAAAATCCAGAGAATATAAAGAAGAACAAAGAAAATCATGGAAAGGAAAACAATAAAAAGATAGCCGAAGATACAGACAACGATGTTCAGCCCCAGAAAATTCTGCATGCTGCTTTTACAAGTGTTCGTCAGATGAACCACATCTCCGTCGATGAGGTGCTCATTGGGAATGGGCACGCCGAGCAGCAATCCGTTTGCGTATTGATAGCCGGACAGCAGGGCATAGGAAAGACAGCGGGAGAGAAAAGTCAACCTTTTGAATAGGAAAATATTTTTTATCCATAATAACAGTGTAAATATTCTGGAAAGGAAGTAGAACTATGATATTAAAGGAAAAAGAACGTACCACCATTGAAGACTTGCAGACACAGGAAAAAAGCTGCGTGGAAAAATACGGAAAGTATGCCGAGCAGGCAAAGGACCCGGAACTCAAAAGCCTATTTCAGACCCTGCAGAAAAAAGAACAGGAGCATTACGACTCTTTGAGCCAGGTGCTTTCCGGCACCGTGCCCCAGTGCAACTGCAACGACTCCGACGGCAAAAACTATGAGCCCAAGGCAACCTATTCCGCCATGGAAAACACGGATGACAAGCTGCATGATGCGTTTCTGGCAACTGATTGCATCGGTACGGAGAAGCTGGTATCCGGCGAATACAACACCGACGTGTTCAACTTTGGGGACAGCAGCGTGAGAAAGCTTCTTGCCGATATTCAGGTGGAAGAGCAGAACCATGCGGAAATGCTTTACAAATATAAAACGGTCAACGGTATGAAATAAACCTTTGGGGCTGCGGCAACTGCAAATATTTCCGGCAGGGCTGCAGCCCCTCTTGACTTCTCTTTTCAAATAGGGGTATGATTGTTTTTTAGAGTGGAACAACAAGGAAGGACATCGTATACAAATGAAGAAAATTTGGAAAGCCGTTACCGGGTTAGCCCTGTTTGCAATGGTGCTCGGAGGATGCGGAAAAGCAGAACCTTTTTCCTATAAGCAGTTTGCCGACGTACAGTTTACCTATATTCCGGACAGTGATGCCGGGCAGGATACTGCGGTTGGCGGACAAACGGGTATGCGGATACAGGAGGACGGTTCTTTCAGCGCCAGTTATTATGCCATGGATATGGAAGATACGGGAGAGGATTATCAGGGCGGCACCATGTATTACGGCTCCGGCTTCGGTCAAATCGGGGAACCGGTCCGTGTGGATGACTATACCTACAAGGCAAAAGTGGAGAGCATTACCTGGTCGGAATCGGACGGTGAAAGCTTTCAGAGCGGCATGCGTATGATATACACAGAGGTTTACGGGCTGGAAGAAGCGGAGGAATTTATGATTTATCTGCCCGGGAAAAAGGTGGCGCAGTTACCGGAGAATTACATAGAGAGTGTGAAGGAACGGCTTTGCGATGAAAACGGAAATCTGCCGGAAACCCTTCCGTTCTACGGAATTTTTAATGAGTCAACCCAGACGGGCTTTGTCGGAGAGGAGATTGACGGTCCGTAAAAAGGCGTGCGACTCAAGCGCTGCTTGCATCAAGTACTGCTTGCTTGGAAAACAAAACATAACCGGTTACGATGAATGTAAAGGAGAAAAGTTTTTATGAAGAAATCAATTGGTTTTTCGGTTGCGGCGATTATTCTTACGGTCCTGTATGGGATGCTGTGTGTAGGCATTTTTACAAACACCGGGCCGGTTTATAACCTCTATGGAGTAGTTATTCGGGATTTGCATGCGGATGCGTCCGTTTACATAAGCCTGTATGTGCAGACATTCCTGAATGCGGCTCTGGTGCTTCTGTTTGCAGTGGGAGCGCTGCTTAGCAATCCCGGCACGGAGAAAAATACCACAGAGTTTATACTCCTTGTGCTTGCCGTGATATTCCAGTGCCTGCTGCCGGTGTGCAATACATTGGGCGGCAGTTTTGCAACGGTTGTGATTGCCAGAAAGTACGGACAGGAAAGTCTTGCCGTTTACAGCACCATGAGAAGCGTGCTGGGTTTGGCTGGAATCATTCTGACCATAGCCAATGCCATGGCATTGTTACAGATAGGAATCAATTACGGAAGAAAGAAGAAAAACCAATGAAGATTTCAGTAAGAGCTTATGAAGAAAAAGATTTACCCGAAATGATAAGAATTTGGAATGAAGTGGTGGAAGACGGGGTAGCCTTTCCGCAGGAAGAGCTTCTGAGTGCAGAAACGGGAAAAGAATTTTTTGCCGGTCAGACCTACAGCGCCGTGGCAGAGGATACGGAAACCGGAACAGTGTACGGTCTTTACATCCTGCATCCCAACAACGTGGGACGTTGCGGTCATATCTGCAACGCCAGCTATGCGGTAAGCCGGGACAGCAGGGGACTGCATATCGGTGAAAAACTGGTATCGGACTGTCTTATGCAGGGCAAAGCCCACGGCTACGGCGTGCTGCAGTTCAATGCGGTTGTGGCAAGCAATGTGCATGCCAGACATCTGTATGAACGACTGGGTTTTGTGCAGCTTGGCGTCATTCCGAAGGGCTTCCGCATGAAGGACGGCAGCTACGAGGATATCTGCCCCTATTATCATGAATTGTAAATGGTACGGTCAGGAGCTGTAAAAGCAGGGTGAAAAATGCCCGGCATTTGCAGCCTGCGGAAAGGAACGGCAAGAATTATGGAAAAACTTCTGCTCATTCACAGCACGAAAGAAATACAACTGCAGGTGAAGAACGTGGCGTCCCGCCTGAAGCTGGCGCTGGATATTATCCCGGAGGAATACTGCGGCTGCCGTCTTCAGGAGCTGGCGGCAGGTAAATATGCACAAAACCCGCCTGATGCAGTAACTTTGGGTAGCACCGCGGCAGAGGGCACCACACCTTCCGGCAGTGTTGCAGCAGAGGGCACCGTTCCGGCACAGGCAGATGCCGGTGTATCAGTTGCACAAACGCCGCCGAGACTTCTTATTCTGTGCGGTCTTCGGGACAAGCGTCTGGACAAGGTGCTGTTTGAATTAAGGAGAGCGGACATTCCGGTGGATTATAAAGCAATTTTAACACCGTCAAATAAAGAGTGGACGGTGCCGGAACTTATGAAAGAACTGCAGAGAGAAAGACAGGCTATGGGAAAATAAGCCTGTCTTTCCTTTTTTCGGCAGATGCCCCTGCCCGGGCATTTGCCCTTTATATTTGCCCTGTAACTTTATTTATATTTTCCCTTTAAAATGAGGAGTGCCCCGATACATCTCTGCACCGGGGCTATTATGAAAAAAATTATCTCAATTCGTTTCTTAAGATGGTTTTAGTATAGCAATTGTTTATGAATAAACTATGAACAAGATGTAAATAAAAGGTAAATGTTACAAAGAAACGAAAAAACGAAAATAATTTATATACAAGTTGCACAAAAAAGTGCTTCTTGTTGTTTTTTCGATGAAGAGATGATAAAATAGGTATATTATATGTGGTGAAAAATTACCCTATTACTCCGGGAGGAAGAAATATGGATACTTTTATTGATAAATTGGCACAGAAGCTGACTGCACAGGAGATGATAAATGCCAACTCGGCAGCCGATGCCGCAGAGCTTACCATGCTGCGGGAGCAGATGGCGGAATACGAGGATTTGCTGAAGGATATTCAGGAGGAAAACGAAAAGGGAAAGGACAGCACGGCGCGTATGGAAAGAAGTGCGGCGGCGATTGACCAGAGCACGGCGGGATTGACCCAGAGCGCATCCCTCATGGAAGAACAGGTTGCACAGGTAAAGGAACAGATTGGCAGAATGAGTGCCGGTGCGGACCGTCTGGAAGAGGAAATCAGACGTCTTTCCGAAACAAACGGCAGCAGCGCTTCCTTTGAAGAAGAAGTCACCAAGCTGAATATGGGCATGACAAGCCTCGGCGACAGCATCAACCATCTGAATGAGAGCGCTACCAATATCAGCGACGGCGTTATCAGCTTAAGCGAAGGCACCTTCCATTTAGGAGAGGGACTTTCCCAGATGGACAAAGGCTTAGAGCGCCTGAATGAAAGCAACACCCGCTTGGAGCAGGTTGTGGAGCGCAATGAAAAGAGCGTATCCATGGCGGCACAGACCGTGGTACGCGCGGAACAGAGTGTTACCAAGGCAGAACAGGGCGCCGCAAAGACGGACGAGCTCATCCGCACCGCCATGGCAAAGATTGAGCAGATGCAGGCAGGAAACGGCAATACGGAAGAAGTAAAGGCACTGCTTGCCGAATTACAGAAAGTACAGAACGACCAGTTTGCACAACTTACCGACCACGTACACAAGGAAAACGTAAAGGTATACCGCAATGTGCAGGCGGTTGTGATTGATGAAAACGACAAACAGAATGAGAACAGCGGAAAGAGCTTCGGTTATCTGTCCGTAAGAACCAATGCCATTTTGGTAGTATCCCTGGTATCTTTGCTGGCATCCTGTGCCGGACTGGTATTCCAGATTTTGGTATACCTTCACATTCTGTAAATTGCTGACAAAAAAATCATTACATATCCATAAACACGGAGGCAGCATGAGCAAACAAATCTGGAAACCCGGCAATATGCTTTATCCCTTACCGGTTGTTATGGTCAGCGTGGCTGACAAAGAAGGAAGGCAGAATATCATTACGATTGCGTGGACAGGCACTATCTGCAGTGACCCGCCCATGGTTTCCATATCCGTACGACCGGAGAGATATTCCTATCATATGATAAAAGAAACCGGCGAATTTGTGATTAACCTGACCACGAAGGAGCTGGCTTTTGCCACAGATTACTGCGGCGTAAAAAGCGGCAGGGATGTGGACAAGTTTGCAGCCATGCATCTGACACCCGTGCAGGGAGAAAAGGTAAAAGCACCGCTTGTTGCCGAAAGCCCTGTGAATTTAGAGTGCAAGGTTACCGAAGTGAAGCATTTGGGCACACACGATATGTTTATGGCAGAGGTAGTCTGCGTCCATGCGGATGAAAAATACATGGATGAGCAGAACCGTTTCCATCTGGAAATGGCAGACCCCATTGTATATTCCCACGGCACTTATATGACCACGGGAGAAAAGATTGGTACATTTGGTTACAGTGTAAGGAAAAAGAATTAACATGAAAATTACCCGGTATTACAAAAGGTTAAAATACACATACATGAAAGTGGCAGGCGGCATACTTGTTGTCGCCGCTCTCTTTTTTCCGTCCTATGTAAAATGGGAAGCTCCCACGGAAAATATGTTTACCGTTTCCTTAAACGGTGAAGAAGTGGGTGTGGTTGCGGAAAAAGAAACTGCCGAAAAACTGCTTCAGGAAGCCCGCAGGGAATTGGTTTCCAACAGGGACGGGCTGGTATTTATGGACGTGGATATGGATTTGCAGGGACAGGCGGTGCTTGTCGGCAAAATCGATGATGAAGACTCCATACGTTCCCGGATGAAGCAGGTGCTTGAACGCAACATCAAAGAAACCACACACCGCTCCTATGCCGTGAAAATCAACAATTACATGGTAAATTTAGGTAGCAGGGAGGACGTGCTTTCCCTTTTGCAACAGGCGGTGGACAAATACGACACGGAAGGCCGTTATCAGGTAAGCCTGACCCATGCCAAAGGCAAGGAATTCAACGTGCTGACCGCACAGATTGAAGATACGGCAGACGAAGAAACAGCCGGCCAGGACAGCGGTACCGTACAGGTAAGCGACAAGGGCGGTTTTGAACTGGTGGCGGAAAACATGCTTACGGACACGGAGCCTGCGGGAGAAAAGGATTTCTCCGACTATGAGTTAGGCACAGTGGACATCCGTTTTGCCGAAGAAGTGGAAATTGTGGAAGTGTATCTGGATGACTCCCAGCTTACGGATGTGGCGCAGGCGGCGGAAGAGGTCATCAAGGAGCAGGCGGTAAACTCCGTTTACGAAGTTGTTTCCGGCGATACTCTTTCCGAAATTGCCATCAAGACCAACATCCCTATGGACCAGCTGGTTGCCATGAATGACTCTTTGGAGGATACCAATTCCGTTATCCGTGTGGGACAGGAACTGATTATCACTATTCCGGAGCCCGAGCTTTCCGTGGAGCACGAAGAAGAAATGTACTATGAGGAGATTTACGATGCTCCCATCCAGTATGTATATAATGACAACTGGTACACCAACCAGACCAAGACACTGCAGGAGCCTTCGGCAGGTTTCCGGAAAGTGGTGGCAGTTGTTTCCTATAAGAATGATACCGAAACAAACCGGGAAATACTAAAAGAAGAAGTGGTCATGGAAGCGGTTCCGAAGATTGTGGAAAAAGGAACCAAGATACCGCCTACTTATATCAAGCCGATTTCCGGCGGCCGTCTGACATCAAACTTTGGCAAGAGAAAGGCACCGAAGAAAGGCGCCAGCACCTATCACAAGGGCGTTGACTGGGCAACCCCGAAGGGCACTGCGGTTGTAGCATCCTGCGGTGGTACGGTAGCCAAAGCCGGATGGGGCAGCGGTTACGGTTACGTGGTTTACATTAACCATGAGGACGGCAGACAGACCCGTTACGGACATTTAAGCAAGGTTCTGGTAACGGCGGGACAGAAGGTTTCCCAGGGCGATAAGATTGCCTTAAGCGGCAACACCGGTGTAAGTACGGGACCCCACCTGCACTTTGAAATCCTGATAAACGGCAAGCAGGTCAACCCCTTAAATTACCTGAATTAACCGGAAAAAGTCACGAACACATATTCACGTTTACAAAAGCGGCGTATGGATATATAATAAAGCGATATGAAATTTTAAAATGGATAGAGGTATGAAAATGGAACAATACGCAATCAAAGGCGGTAATCCATTAGTTGGTGAAGTGGAAATCGGCGGTGCCAAAAATGCCGCTCTTCCCATCATAGCAGCAGCCCTTATGTCAGAAGAGACAGTGCATATAGATAATTTACCCGATGTCAGGGATACCAATGTATTATTGGAAGCCATGCAGAGCATCGGCGTTATGATTAAAAGAGAAGACCGTCACAGAGTGACGATTTACCCTTCCCGGATCAACAATCTGGTAGTGGACGGCGAGGGCGTCCGCCGCATCCGTGCGTCCTACTATTTTATCGGGGCACTGCTTGCCCGATACAAAAAAGCAGAGGTAGCGCTTCCGGGCGGCTGCGATATCGGCTGCAGAGCCATTGACCAGCATATCAAGGGCTTCCGCGCACTCGGCGCAGAAGTCAACATTGAGTACGGACTGATTAAGGCAGAGGCGGAACGCTTAAAGGGCAGCCATATTTACATGGACGTGGTTTCCGTAGGCGCCACCATCAACATCATGATGGTAGCGGCACTGGCAGAAGGCCAGACCATTATTGAAAATGCGGCAAAGGAGCCTCATGTGGTAGACCTTGCCAATTTCTTAAACAGCATGGGCGCCAACATCAAGGGTGCCGGTACGGATGTTATCCGTATCAAGGGTGTTTCCCACCTGCATGGTACCGATTATGCGATTATTCCCGACCAGATTGAAGCCGGAACCTTTATGTTTGCGGCAGCGGTCACCAAGGGAGATGTTACCGTAAAAAATGTCATTCCGAAGCATTTGGAGTCCATTACCGCAAAGCTTCTGGAAATCGGCTGTGAAATCGAGGAGTCCGATGATGCGGTGCGTGTTGTGGCAGCAAAACCGCTGCGCCATACGCAGGTAAAGACGCTTCCCTATCCCGGTTTCCCCACGGATATGCAGCCCCAGATTACGGTGGCGCTGGCATTGTCCCGGGGTACCAGTATCGTAACCGAAAGCATTTTTGAAAACCGTTTTAAATATGTGGATGAACTGACACGTATGGGTGCCAACATCAAAGTAGAAGGCAATACCGCTATCGTAGATGGCGTAAGCAAATATACCGGAGCCAAGATTTCGGCTCCCGATCTCCGTGCGGGCGCGGCGCTTGTGCTGGCGGCACTGGCAGCGGACGGTTATTCCGTTGTGGAGGATATTCACTATATCCAGCGCGGATACGAGGATTTCCATTTGAAACTGCAGTCTTTAGGCGCACAGATTGACAAAGTGGATTCCGAAAGAGAATTACAGAAATTCAAGCTTAAAATAGGCTGATGACGGGAGAAACCCGCATACAGAACGCAAAAGAAAAGGAGATTAAAATGGAACAGGAAAAGTTATTGTTTACTTCCGAGTCTGTTACAGAAGGTCATCCCGACAAAATGTGCGATGCCATTTCTGATGCAATTTTGGATGCTCTTATGGAGCAGGATCCTATGAGCCGTGTTGCCTGCGAAACAGCAAGCTGCACCGGTTTCGTACTCGTTACCGGAGAAATCACCACAGAAGCTTATGTGGATATCCAGAAAATTGTCAGAGAAACCGTAAAGGAAATCGGTTATGACAAATCCGAATACGGCTTCGACGGCAATACCTGTGCCGTTATGGTAGCCATTGACGAGCAGTCCCCCGACATCGCCATGGGCGTTGACAAATCCTTAGAGGCAAAGAAGGAAGCTGCCGAAAACAATATGACCGAAGAAGAGCTGGATGCCATCGGCGCCGGCGACCAGGGTATGATGTTCGGCTATGCTACCAATGAGACAGAGGAATATATGCCTTATCCCATTTATCTGGCACACAAGCTGACCAAGCAGCTTACCAGGGTTCGTAAGGACGGAACCCTTCCTTACCTTCGTCCCGATGGAAAGAGCCAGGTTTCCGTACAGTATGATGAAGCCGGAAAGCCCGTCAGACTGGAAGCGGTTGTACTTTCCACCCAGCACGACCCGGATGTTACCCAGGAACAGATTCACGAAGACATTAAGAAATATGTATTTGACCCCATCCTTCCCAAGGAAATGCTGGATGAGGACACCAAGTACTTCATTAACCCCACCGGGCGTTTCGTTATCGGCGGACCTCACGGAGACGCAGGTCTGACCGGCAGAAAGATTATCGTAGACACCTACGGCGGATATGCCCGTCACGGCGGCGGTGCTTTTTCCGGTAAGGACTGCACCAAGGTAGACCGCTCCGCAGCATACGCTTCCCGTTATGTGGCAAAGAACATTGTAGCAGCAGGACTGGCTGACAAGTGCGAAATCCAGTTATCCTACGCAATCGGTGTGGCACATCCCACATCCATCCGCGTGGATACCTTCGGCACAGGCAAGCTTTCCAATGCCAAGCTGGTAGAAATTATCCGCGACAATTTTGATTTACGTCCCGCAGGCATTATCAAGATGTTGGATTTACGCCGTCCTATTTACAAGCAGACCGCTGCTTACGGACATTTCGGCCGCAACGACCTTGACCTTCCCTGGGAGAAATTAGACAAAGTAGACGACTTAAAGAAATATTTAGCATGAGAACAGGCGAACTGATAAAATGATTTATTCCTTATTATAAAAGTCACAAAGGAGTGCTGGCGGCAGATTTATTCTGCGCCAGCCTTATTTAGTATGTAACAAGGGGGCAGGCATGGCATTCACACATTTGCATGTGCATACAGAGTATTCACTGTTAGACGGTTCCAACAAAATAAAAGAATATGTCAAGCGTGTGAAAGAGCTTGGCATGGACAGCGCGGCAATCACCGACCACGGCGTTATGTACGGCGTCATTGATTTTTACCGTGCGGCAAGGGAAGCCGGCATCAAGCCGATTTTGGGCTGCGAGGTCTATGTGGCGCCCAATTCCCGCTTCGATAAGGAGCTTACCGGCGGCGATGACAGGTATTACCATCTGGTGCTTTTAGCGGAAAACAATACCGGCTATGCCAACCTGATGAAAATTGTCAGCCGCGGCTTTACGGAAGGCTATTATTATAAGCCCCGTGTGGATATGGAGGTTTTGCAGACCTACCACGAGGGCATCATTGCGCTTTCCGCCTGCCTGGCGGGAGAGGTGCAGCGCTACATTGTAAAGGGACTGCATGAGGAGGCAAAAAAAGCGGCATTAAAATATGAGGCATGCTTCGGAAAGGGCAATTTCTTTCTGGAAATGCAGGACCACGGCATCCCGGAACAGAAGCTGGTCAACACGGAGCTTCTGAAAATAAGCAAAGAAACCGGCATCGAGCTGGTGGTCACCAACGACGTGCACTATACCTATAAAGAGGACGTGGACTCCCACGATATCCTGCTCTGCCTGCAGACCGGCAAAAAGCTGGCGGACGAGGACAGAATGCGCTATGTGGGCGGTCAGTACTATGTGAAAAGCGAAGAGGAAATGAAAGCGCTTTTCCCCTATGCGTGGGAAGCGGTGGAAAACACCCAGAGAATAGCGGACCGCTGTCATGTGGAAATTGAGTTCGGCGTTACGAAGCTACCGAAATTTGAAGTGCCGGAGGGCTATGATTCCTGGACCTACTTAAATAAACTCTGTAACGATGGGTTAGCGGAGCGCTACGGCGATGAGCATGCGCCTGCTGGCAGCACCGGTCAGACCTTACGGGAACGGCTGGACTATGAGCTGAATGTTATCCGCACCATGGGCTATGTGGATTACTTCCTGATAGTGTGGGATTTTATCAATTATGCCAAGGAACACGGCATCCCCGTGGGACCGGGACGAGGCTCTGCAGCGGGAAGCATTGTGGCGTACTGCCTGAAAATCACCAATATCGATCCCATCCGCTACCAGCTTCTGTTTGAACGTTTCTTAAACCCGGAACGTGTGTCCATGCCCGATATCGACGTGGATTTCTGCTTTGAAAGAAGGCAGGAGGTCATTGATTATGTAGGCAGGAAGTACGGTGCGGACAAGGTGGTGCAGATTGTTACGTTCGGTACCATGGCGGCGAGAGGCGTTATCAGGGATGTGGGTCGTGTTATGGACATGCCCTATGCGTTTGTGGACTCCATTGCAAAAATGATTCCCAACGAATTAAACATTACCATTGATAAAGCACTGGATATGAACCCGGAATTCAGGACCTTATATAACTCGGACGACAGAGTACATCATCTGATTGATATGTGCAAACGTCTGGAAGGTCTGCCGAGAAATACCTCCATGCATGCGGCGGGCGTGGTTATCTGCCAGAAGTCGGCGGATGAATTTGTGCCCTTATCCCGCGGCTCGGACGGTTCCATTGTCACCCAGTTTACCATGACGACGCTGGAAGAACTGGGACTTTTAAAAATGGACTTTCTGGGTCTGCGAACCCTGACCGTTATCCAGAACGCCGTAAACATGATTGAAAAGGACACCGGTGTACATATTGACATAGACCATATTGATTATGACGATAAAAAAGTACTGGAATCACTGGGAACCGGCAAAACGGACGGCGTGTTCCAGCTGGAAAGTACGGGCATGAAGAACTTCATGAAGGAGCTCCGACCCCAGAGCTTAGAGGACGTTATTGCGGGTATTTCCCTGTACCGTCCCGGCCCCATGGATTTCATTCCCAAATACATCCGGGGCAAAAACAACCCGGACAGCATTACCTATGCCTGTCCGCAGTTAGAGCCTATTCTGGCACCGACCTACGGCTGTATCGTTTACCAGGAGCAGGTTATGCAGATTGTGCGTGACTTAGGCGGTTACACACTCGGACGAAGCGACCTGGTAAGACGTGCCATGAGTAAGAAAAAACAGGCGGTCATGGAAAAGGAACGCGCCAATTTCGTATACGGAAATGAGGAAGAAGGCGTTCCCGGCTGTGTTTCCCGCGGCATTGACGAAAAGACGGCGTCCGGTATTTACGACACCATGATGGATTTCGCCAAGTATGCGTTCAACAAGTCCCATGCGGCGTGCTATGCAGTGGTGGCGTACCAGACCGCGTATCTGAAATACTATTACCCGGTGGAATTTATGGCGGCGCTGATGACCTCCGTTATCGACAACCCCAAGAAGGTGGCGGAATACATTTTAGTCTGCCGTAACATGGGCATAGAAATCCTGCCTCCCGATATTAACGAAGGCGAAAGCGGATTTTCCGTATCCGGCAGTTCCATCCGTTATGCCCTGACGGCTATCAAGAGCGTGGGCAGACCGGTCATTGCGGCTGTGGTGGAGGAACGGAAGGAACGGGGACCATTCCTTAATCTGCAGGATTTTGTGAACCGCATTACCGATAAGGATGTGAACAAGCGTGCCGTGGAAAGCTTTATCAAGGCGGGTGCCTTAGACGGACTCGGCGGAACCAGAAAGCAGTTTATGTCCGTTTTCTCCCAGGTGATGGACCGGATCCAGAAGGACAGGAAAAACAACATGGCTGGCCAGCTTTCCTTATTTGATATTGTGGAGGATGAGGAGGAGAAGGAAGGTCTTGCGCTGAAGCTGCCAGATGTGGGAGAGTACCCTAAGGAAATGAAGCTTGCTTTTGAAAAAGAAGTGCTTGGCATCTATGTCAGCGGTCATCCTCTGGAAGAGTACGAGGCAGCATGGCGCAAAAAAATCAGCAATACCACGGCGGATTTTGCCTATGACGAAGAAACGCAGGGCGTGCGTGTAAAGGACGGAGCCAAGGCGGTTATCGGCGGACTCATTGCCGGCAAGACCATTAAATATACAAAGGACAACAAGATTATGGCGTTCCTTACCATAGAGGATTTGGTGGGAACGGTGGAAGTGATTGTGTTCCCCAAGACCTATGAGCAGAGCGCTCCCTATCTGGCGGAGGATGCCAAGGTGTTTGTGCAGGGCCGTATTTCCGTGGAAGAAGACAAGGACGGAAAGCTGATCTGCGAAAAGATAGTGCCTTTTACGGAGCTTAAGAAAAAAGTATGGATTAAGTTTCCGGATATGGAGGCATATAAGGCAGCGGAAGCGGGTCTCATGGACACTTTAAGAGAGTCCGAGGGAAAAGACGGTATCGTAATCTATATTGAGAACCCGAAGGCGAAAAAAGAACTGCCTCCCAACCGGAATGTAGAGGCGGATGAGAACCTTGTGAACCGTTTGCGGGAACTGTTTGGAAAGGAAAACGTGACGGTAACGGTTTCCTGATTGAAAAGAAGCAGTTTTCAAGGCATAATGTGAAAAATATATCAAAAAAATCATTGAAAATTGCAAGGAAAAGGGTTAAAATAGAGGAAATTGTTTAGATGAGCAACTGTTTAGGAGGAATAAAATTATGGCAGACCAGATGAAGACAATTGCCGTATTGACCAGCGGTGGAGATGCACCCGGAATGAACGCAGCGATTCGCGCCGTTGTCCGTACCGCTATTGCAAAAGGACTTACCGTAAAAGGTATTGAAAGAGGCTATGCAGGCCTTTTAAATGAAGAAATTATAGATATGGACGCTAAGAGCGTATCCGATATTATCCAGAGAGGCGGTACTATTTTAGGAACCGCAAGATGTCTGGAATTCAAGAACCCCGAAGTACAGAAGGTCGGAGCGGATCTCTGCAGAAAGCACGGTATCGACGGACTGGTTGTTATCGGCGGCGACGGTTCCTACCGCGGCGCACAGGCACTGACCAGAAACGGCATCAACGCTATCGGACTTCCCGGTACCATCGACCTTGATATTGCATGTACCGATTACACCATCGGTTTCGATACCGCAGTCAACACCGCGATGGAAGCGATTGACAAGGTAAGAGATACTTCTACTTCCCATGAGAGATGCAGCGTCATCGAAGTTATGGGACGTAACGCAGGCTACATTGCTCTGTGGTGCGGTATCGCAGACGGCGCAGAAGATATCCTGCTTCCCGAAAAATACGATTACAACGAGCAGGCAATTATTGATAACATTATCCAGAAAAAGAAAATGGGTAAGAAGCACTACATCATCGTAAACGCAGAAGGCGTCGGCGACTCCATGGAAATGGCTAAGAGAATTGAAGCGGCAACCGGTATTGAAACCAGAGCTACCATCTTAGGACATATCCAGAGAGGCGGCAGCCCGACCTGTAAGGACCGCTACTATGCATCCATCATGGGCGCATACGCAGTAGACCTTCTGATTGAAGGCAAGTCCAACCGTGTAGTCGGATATAAGCATGGCGAGTTTGTAGATTACGACATCGAAGAAGCACTGGCAATGAAGAAGAGCATTCCGGAGTATTCTTACGAAATCAGCAGACTGTTATCCAAATAATAAGGCGAGAGAATGAACTCCCTATGACTGAGAATGTCACAGGGAGTTTTTTACAATCATGGAAGGAAGAAGGTGACGGCATGATTACAAGCACGTCAAATCCGCGTGTCCGCCAGCTCGTGCTCTGGCAGGAAAAAGCCAAAAAGAGGCGTGAGGACAATGTGTTTTTAGCGGAAGGCATCAAGATGTTGCGGGAAGCGCCAAAGGACTGGATAAAGGAAGTCTACCTGACGGAAGAAGTGCTGCAGCGCCTGCAGAAAGAGGACGGAGAAGTTCTTGCAAAGATAGAGAGTACCGGCTACGAGCTTTTAAGCGACGAGGTCATGAAAAAGGTTTCCGATACGCAGACCCCGCAGGGGGCACTGGTGGTGCTGAACCGTCCGTCGTACACGCTGGAGGATATTGTCGGAAACGGAGAGGGCACTTTTGTGGTGCTGGAAAACCTGCAGGACCCAGGCAATCTGGGCACCATTATCCGGACGGGGGAAGGCGCCGGCATACGGGGTGTCATCATGTCGCAGGACACGGTGGACATCTACAATCCCAAGACCATAAGAGCTACCATGGGTTCCGTTTACAGAGTCCCTTTTATATATGTAGAAACTCTTTCAAATAGCATCTGTTATCTAAAAGAAAAAGGCGTTCAGACCTATGCGGCGCACCTGAAAGGCACAAAGCAGTACTACGAATTTTCCTATACGGGCGGTACGGCTTTCCTGATAGGAAACGAAGGCAACGGTCTGAAAAAAGAGACTGCGGACTTAGCAGACGAATATCTGCGCATTCCCATGGAAGGACAGGTAGAGTCCTTAAATGCTGCGATTGCCGCCACGATTTTAATGTATGAGGCATACCGGCAGAGAAGGCAGTAAAGATTGCGGATAATGCACATGGTAAAAATTAAATCATAATTTAACAAGGAGACTAAATCCTCTCCTCGTCAGAGGACTCGGATTTTTGCTCCGCAAAAACAAGGAGGATTTGTATGATAGGATTTATTGGACTGGGCAATATGGCTTCGGCTATTATTGGCGGATTACTGAAGAAAAAACTGGTGTTATCGAATGAAATACTGGGTACGGACAAGCTGCCCGAGGCGGTAGAACGCTGCAAAAAGGAATACGGCATTGAAACGGCACCTACCAATACAGAGGTAGCCTCCAGGACAGATGTATTGTTCTTAGCGGTAAAGCCCCAGTTCTTCCCGGAGGTCATTGCGGAAATCAAAGATGCGGTCAGAGAGGACACCGTGGTAGTCAGCATTGCGGCAGGCAAGACCATGGCATCCATTGAAGAACTGTTCGGAAGAAAAATCAAACTGGTACGCTGCATGCCCAACACACCGGCACTGGTACTGGAAGGCTGCACCGCAGTGGTACAGGGCGAACTGGTATCCGACGGCGAAATGGAATATGTAAAAGAACTTCTGAAAGCATTCGGCACCGTCAGCGAAGTACCGGAAAAAATGATTGATATTGTGGTAGGCATCAGCGGCAGCTCCCCTGCCTATGTATTTATGTTTATCGAAGCTATGGCGGATGCGGCTGTCCTTGCCGGCATGCCCAGAAAGCAGGCATATGAAATGTCAGCCCAGGCAGTGCTCGGCAGTGCCAAGCTGCTTCTGGAAACGGGAAAACATCCCGGTGAACTGAAGGACATGGTATGTTCTCCGGCAGGAACCACCATTGAGGCTGTAAAGGTATTGGAAGAAATGGGCTTCCGTGCAACCGTCATTGATGCGGTGGATGCCTGCATTGAAAAGTCCAGAAATATGTAAACTTGACAAAATTTCAAACCTCTGCTAATATATCATCCATGATTGCGTAACATTTCTGTAATAAATGTAATAAAATTGGTATATATTATGTTGGAGGTAACGAAAATGGCAATAAGCAAAAAGTTCCTTACAGTGCTTGTCGGTCTTGTTCTTATGACCGTCCTGTTGCTGCAATGTGATCTGGATGCACAAGCTGCTAACCATAATTACCTGAGTGATTACACCGGAGGTGCCGCAGCAGTATTAGATGCCAGGTCTACCAATACATCAAAAGTATTGAACGCAACAGCAAAGGAATTAAACTTAGACCTTGACAGCCTGAGCCAGAAAGAAGAATCTACTCTGGTCATGGCAAATGTCACCAGTGCACTGAATGTAAGGACAGAACCCGCAACAGATGCCGAGAAAGCCGGAAAGCTTTACAAGGACTGCGGCGGTAAAATTTTGGAACGTAAGGACGGCTGGACCAAAATCCAGTCAGGCGACTTAATCGGCTGGGCCAGCGACGAATACCTTCTCTTCGGAGAGGATGCGGAAAGTCTGGCATCGGATGTGGGTGTCACAGTAGCCCATATCAACGACGGTCTGATGGTCAGAACGGAACCCGGCACGGATGCCGATATTTACGGCGTGCTTCCCAAGGGTGACGAAGTAGAAGTATTGAGCGTGGGAGATGACGGCTGGGCCTGCATCGACTACGAAGGAGAGGATGGCTACGTCTCCACCGATTATATTACCATCGAGTTCAAAATCGATGAGGGCGAGACCATGGAAGCCATCAAGGAAAGACAGAAGGCGGAGGCAGAAGCTAAGCGCCATGTCAACTACGGACAGTATACCACGGACGCAGATACCACTTTGCTTTTAGCAGCACTTATCCAGTGCGAAGCGGGCGGCGAAGATTACGAAGGACAGCTTGCGGTCGGTGCGGTTGTTATGAACCGTGTCAGAAGCGGCGCTTATCCCGACACCATTCATGCCGTTATCTATGCATCCGGTCAGTTTACCCCGGCACAGAGCGGTAAGGTAAACCGGGTACTGGAGTCCGGCAAGATTAAACAGAGTTGTATCGATGCGGCAACGGAAGCAATCTCCGGTGTGTCCAACGTAGGCGATCTGACTCACTTCAGAAGAAACAACGGCAGATCCGGTCTGGTTATCGGTCACCACGTATTCTATTAAATTTTTCAGAAACAATTTTTACGGAAATGATAAAGAAGCATCCGGTCCGCAAAACGGCCGGATGTTTTCCTTTTTCTGAAAATACCGGATATTTACGCACTTTACAAAGATTTTATTGCCCGAAGGGTAAAGATGTAGTAAAATAATTGCAAATGCGGAAACTATTCTGCAGAAGGGAGGATGAAGAAATGGATAACATGCTTTTTATCTGGCTGATTGCCCTGATTGTGTTAATCGTGATAGAGCTTGCTACCATGGGACTTACCACCATCTGGTTTGCACTGGGCGCTCTTGTCGCAGCCATCACCGCAGCCCTGCATGCGCCGGTTGTACTTCAGGTTGTCTTATTCCTGGTAATATCCATTGTGTCTTTTATCTTTACCAGACCTCTGGCTGTCAAATATTTCAACCGGGACCGCGTCAGGACCAATGTGGAAAGTCTTATCGGCAGACAGGGAGTTGTAATCAGCGAGATTAACAACGTGGAAGGAATCGGTCAGATTCAGGTAGGCGGCCAGGAATGGAGCGCCCGCACACGGATGGACGGCATGACGGTTCCCGTAGGAACGGTAGTCGTGGTATATGCGGTCAACGGTGTCAAGCTGATAGTAGAACCGAAATAATGCCGGAGCGCGGACGTGGGTTTCTGCGGCAGGCAGCATAAAATAAAAAAAGGAGAGAATGTATGGAAGTCATTATTATTATTCTGATTGTACTGATTCTGGCAATTCTGGTATCCTGTATCAAGATTGTACCCCAGGCTCAGGCATATGTAGTAGAAAGACTCGGTGCTTATCAGGGTACCTGGTCGGTAGGTATGCATTTCAAAATGCCCTTTATCGACAGAGTGGCAAGAAGGGTAAACTTAAAGGAGCAGGTAGCGGATTTCCCGCCCCAGCCCGTTATTACCAAGGATAACGCCTCCGTAAGAGTCGATACCGTTGTATTCTACCAGATTACGGACCCGAAGCTGTTTGCATACGGTGTGGAAAATCCCATGATGGCGATTGAAAACCTGACAGCCACCAGCCTCCGAAACATCATCGGGGACCTGGAAATGGACGAAACCTTAACCTCCCGTGAAATCATCAATACCAAGATGCGTTCCACACTGGACATCGCCACAGACCCCTGGGGTATCAAAGTAAACCGTGTCGAGTTAAAGAACATCATGCCGCCCCCAGACATCCAGAATGCCATGGAGAAGCAGATGAAGGCAGAACGTGAAAGACGTGAGGCCGTTACCCGTGCAGAAGGTGAAAAGAGAGCGAAAGTCCTTTCCGCAGAAGGTGAAAAGGAATCCGCCATTCTCCGTGCGGAAGCAGAAAAGCAGTCCGCTATTCTTCGTGCAGAAGCTGAAAAAGAGAAGAAAATCCGTGAAGCAGAAGGTGAAGCAGAAGCTATTCTCAAGGTGCAGCAGGCATATGCCGACGGTATCCGTATGTTAAAGGAAGCAGCTCCCGATGACAGTGTATTGAAGTTAAAGAGCTTAGAGGCCTTTGAAAAGGCAGCGGACGGCAAGGCAACCAAAATTTTACTGCCCGCAGACCTGCAGGGAATTGCCTCGCTGGCAACCACTTTCCGGGAAGTAGCCAGCGATAAATAAAGATTCTTATGATGCTCGGAATCTGCACAGGCGGGTTCCGAGTATTTGTATTAAGAGGAAAGGAATGGACATTTTTATGGTAAACTTAAAAGGACGTAATTTCTTAAAACTGCTCGATTTTACACCGGAGGAAATCCAGTATCTTCTGGATTTGGCTGCGGAATTAAAGGAAAAGAAAAAGAAGGGCGTACTGCACGATACTCTGCGCGGTAAAAACGTAGCCCTGATTTTTGAAAAGACCAGCACCCGTACCCGCTGCTCTTTTGAAGTAGCGGCACACGACCTCGGCATGGGCACCACCTATTTGGACCCCACCGGTTCCCAGATTGGCAAAAAGGAAAGCATTGCCGACACCGCAAGAGTACTGGGACGTATGTACGAAGGTATCGAATACCGCGGTTTCGGACAGGATATTGTGGAAGAACTGGCAAAATACGCAGGCGTGCCGGTATGGAACGGACTTACCAATGAGTTTCACCCCACCCAGATGCTGGCAGACCTTCTGACCATCAAAGAACACTTGGGACGCATCAAGGGCGTCAAGCTTACATACATGGGCGATGCCCGTTACAATATGGGCAACTCTTTAATGGTAGCCTGTGCGAAAATGGGCATGCATTTTACCGCCTGCACCACGAAGGAATATTTCCCGGATGCGGCTCTGGTAGCGGAATGTGAGAAAATCGCAGCAGAGACCGGCGGCAGCATTACCCTGACCGAGGATGTTACGGCAGGCACTAAGGGAGCCGATGTCATCTACACCGATGTATGGGTATCCATGGGCGAGCCGGATGAAGTATGGAGCAGCCGTATTGAAGCGTTAAGCCCTTACCAGGTAAATAAAAAGGTAATGGGAAATGCCGGAGAACAGGCAATCTTTATGCACTGCCTGCCTGCATTCCACGACCTGAAGACCAAGATTGGCAAGGAAGTGGAAGCAAAATTCGGCATGTCCGAGCTGGAAGTAACCGATGAAGTATTTGAGTCCGCCCGGTCCGTAGTCTTTGACGAAGCGGAAAACAGAATGCACACCATCAAAGCGGTTATGGCGGCAACTCTGTAACAGGCAGAAACGGAAATACAGGAATATGACTTTGCAGAAGAATGTAAAAACAGAAATTGTATGGCTTCCGAGCATCGACTCCACCAATGAGGAAATCAAGCGGAAAGCAGCGGAGGGCGCAGCGGAAGGGCTGGTAATAGCGGCGGACATGCAGACCGCCGGTAAAGGAAGAAGAGGCAGGGCATGGCAGTCCCCCGCCGGAAAGAACCTTTATTTTTCCATCCTGCTCCGACCCGAAGTGAAGCCGGACAAGGCATCCATGGTTACCCTGCTTATGGCGGTAGCCGTGCAGAAAGCGGCAGCGGCGGTAAGCAGTACGGAAACCCTGATTAAGTGGCCCAACGATGTGATTATGCACGGCAAGAAAATAACCGGCATCCTGACGGAAATGTACCTTAAGGGCGATGAGATTGATTTTGTGGTTATCGGCACAGGCGTCAACGTGAAGGCACAGAGCTTTCCCGAGGAGCTGGTGAACGCCTCCGACATCGAAACGGAGAGCGGCAGGGAAATTTCCCGCAAAGAGCTCTTAAAGGTCATTGTGGATGAATTTTTTGCTCTCTATGAGGAATATGTAAAGACCGGCAACCTTCTGTTTGTGAAGGAAACCTACGAAAAAGCACTGGTGAACAAGGACAGGGAGGTACTCATTTTGGACCCTGCCGGCGAATACCGTGCCGTAGCGGAGGGCATTGATGAAAAAGGAGAACTGCTGGTGCGCATGGCTGACGGCACTGTCCGTACCGTGTATGCCGGAGAAGTATCGGTGAGAGGTATCTATGGCTATGTCTGATGGAAAACAGGAAAAAATGGTGTTGTGCGGCGCCAACTCCTATGATATGAAGTATTATTTCAATGAAAAATTTAACGGCATCCCGGAATCCATCAAGAACGAGCTGCATATTCTCTGTGTTCTTTTTACCGAGGAGGTAGGCGGCATTTTTACCATCGGTTTTGACGAAGAAGGCAATGTGCTGCTGGAAACCAACGCGGATGACGACGACATTTATTATGACGACATCAGCAGCGGACTTATGGTAGCGGAAGTGCGCCGCCACAGAAGAGAACTTTTGGAGAGCTTAAGCCTTTACTACCGGGTATTTATTCTGAAAGAAGATTTCAGCGATATGCTGACGGATGAGGACGAGTAAGACGTTTTTGATGATTGCAGGATGAGGATGAACAATGATTTTAGTGATTGACGTGGGAAACACCAACATTACCTATGGTGTGTATGAAAAAGGAAAAATGAAGGCAACCTTCCGGGCAACGACAAAGCTGCCCCGAACGTCCGACGAATACGGTATTCTGCTGCACAGCATGCTTTCCATGAAGGGCATTTCCATGCAGCAGATAGAGGGCACCATCATTGCCAGCGTGGTATCGGATGTGATGCATTCCCTGACGGGCGGCATCAAGCGGTATCTGGGACATTCCCCTATTATTGTGGAACCCGGCGTGAAAACGGGCATTAAGGTAGTGACGGAAAATCCGAGAGCTATCGGCGCCGACCGAATTGTGGATGCGGTTGCCGCTTATGAAAAATACGGCGGCCCGGTGCTGGTGCTGGATTTCGGTACCGCCACCACGTATGACCTGGTAAGTGAGGAAGGCAAGTTTCTTGCCGGTATTACGGCGCCCGGCGTGCGCATCAGTGCGGAAGCACTCTGGCGGGATACTGCCATGCTGCCCCGCATTGAGATTAAAAAGCCCAAGTCCATACTGGCGGAGGAAACCATTACCAGTATGCAGGCAGGTATTTTTTACGGACAAATCGGTCAGACGGAATACATCATCAAAAAGGTGAAGGAAGAAAGCGGTATCAAAAATCTGAAGGTGGTAGCCACCGGCGGACTGGGACGCGCGATTGCGGATGAAACGGACAGCATCAATATTTACGACAGCTATCTGACGCTGGACGGCCTCTATTTGATTTATGAGAAAAACAGGAAAAAGGAAGCATGAAATTAACAATAGGCAATGTAGAACTCAAGAATAATGTGATTTTAGCTCCGATGGCAGGCGTAACAGACCTGCCATTCCGTGTTCTTTGCAAGGAACAGGGAGCGGGACTTTTATGCATGGAAATGGTCAGCGCCAAGGCGATTTATTACGGTAGCAAAAACACGGAGGAGCTGATGAAAATAAGTCCCGCCGAGATGCCGGTTTCCCTGCAGCTTTTCGGCTCCGATGCGGACATTATGGCGGACATGGCAAAAAAAATAGAAGAAAAGCCGTTTGCCATTCTGGACATCAACATGGGCTGCCCGGTTCCCAAGGTGGTCAATAACGGCGAAGGCTCCGCTCTGATGAAAAATCCGAAGCTGGCGGAGGAAATCATTACGAAAATGGTAAAAGCCGTCAAAAAGCCCGTCACCGTAAAAATCCGAAAAGGCTTTGACGAGGCGCACTTAAATGCCGTGGAAATGGCGAAAATCGCAGAAGCCTCCGGCGCGGTGGCAGTAGCGGTGCACGGCAGGACGAGGGAGCAGTACTATGCCGGAAAAGCGGACTGGAACTGCATCCGTGCGGTAAAGGAAGCGGTGAAAATACCGGTTATCGGAAACGGGGATGTGACCGATGCTCTTTCTGCGGAACGGTTATTAAAAGAAACCGGCTGCGACGGTGTGATGGTGGGCAGGGCAGCCCAGGGCAATCCTTATATTTTCCGGGAAATTACGGAATATTTGGAAACCGGCGTAATCCCGCCGAAACCCACGCCTGCGGAAGTGCGCACCACCATTGAACGGCATGCCCGGATGCAGATGGAGGAAAAAGGCGAATACACCGGTGTCAGGGAAATGCGCAAGCACCTTTCCTGGTACACCGTAGGCTATCCCAATTCCGCAAAATACCGCCAGATGATTAACAGCATGGAAACCATGGAGGAGTTGCTTCACAGCCTGGATATGGTTTTCCCGAAGGAAGCATAGAAGAAATCCGGAAGTCTGCACATAGATTGTCCTTTCTTTGCATAAGGTACAAAGAAAGGGGACGGCATGGCATGGAAGAATTGACGGTGGTTGTATTTTACATGGAAGAAACATGGGGCAGGGCAGGAAAAAGGACACCCTGGCATTCTCGGACGGGAGTGCCCTGGCAGTACCGGACGATGCCGCCCTGGCGGTATCATGCGGAGTGGCAGGAAAATATCTGTAAAGTGTATCTGCCGAAGCTCATGCAGAAGAAAAAGGAATGGACGAAAGAAGAATTTGCTTCCTATATGGAGGGTCTGCCCATTCCGGGGGAAAGCACCGATGTGTATTATTACTATACGAAGGAGGCGACTGCCTTTCTGCACCGGCAAAACGACAGTCTGTCCGCGGAGGGAGCGCGGTTTTTACTGCACCATTACGGAATAAAAACGGAGGCGCTGCTTTTGCTTGAGGATACGGCTGTCCGGGGAGAGGACTGGCTGTACGACTATGCGGGGGACACCCGTTACATGGGCATACTCACCGACAGACCGGGGGAGCAGGAAGATGCGGCTGACTTTCTTTACGAAGAGTACGGTATCGTGCTGCAGGTGGCGGACAGGGCTGGAAAATGGCGTATCCCCGGCGGAACTTCCTGCCTTTTTGTGGCAGGGGAAAAATGGTACGGACTCCGCCCGGCGGACATCGGGCAGAAGGGGACGCTTCTTTTTATGGGTGCGGGTGAGAGCAGGGCATTCGGAAGCAGGCTGCCGGAAGAACGGATGATATCCGTGGAACGATACCTGCGGGAGAGGAGAATGCTGTGATATTATGGAAAAAACAATCTGTAATTTTCACATTTGCACAATTTTGCCGCTTACGGCAAGGAAGTTGTTGTATAATCGGCAAAATGTTGTATAATAGATATAACTAACGATACCGATTGGGAGGTACATATGGACAAAAAATTTTTATACGCAAACAAAGATGTCCAGACGAGAAAGGTAAACCGTTTTTCTCTGATTGGACTGGGGGTACTTTACTTATTGATTGCGGGTGTATATCTGGCATCCTTCTTAAAGGGAGATAGGAAAATTCTTCCGCTTATCGTGGTAGCTGCCGTTATGGTGGTAAGCTGCGTAATTAACCTGATTGTGGTTTTAAAAGACAGAAAGAGCTTAAAGCTGAAATATTTCTGTACCTTTGAACTGTTTGTACTGGCAGGTGTTGTGACATATTTCTATGACCCATATTTCATCCGCTTTCTGGTATGCATGCCGTTGATTGTATGGATTTTATACGGTGATAAGAAATTCATGGCAATTACATCCATCCTGTATGCAGTGGAAAACATCGGACTTACCGTATACAAGGTAAATGTGGCAAAGAGCATTTCCGCAGAGAATACCATGGAAAACTATTTCGCACTCGGTACACTGGTGCTTTTCCTGTTTGTATGCTACTATGCAACCCTTGTTTCCAATAAGTTCAATGCCGATACCTCAGGACTTCTAAAAGAGGAAGCCGAGTCCCAGAAGGGTCTTTCCGAGGGTGTGCTTAAGGTAGCCGAGGAAGTAAGAAAGGGCGCACAGAACGCCATGAGCATTGTGGATGAAGTGAAGGACTCCACCGAAGTGACCAGCCGTTCCATTGTGGACATCAGCGAAAGTACATCTGTGACCGCCGAAAATATCCAGACCCAGACCGTTATGACACAGAACATCCAGGAAAATATCGAAAAGACCGTAGAGAGAGCCGAGCACATGGTAAAGGTTGCCGATACTTCCAAGGATATCAATACCAAGAACGCCGATATCATGGCAAGACTGAAAGAGCAGTCCGAAATCCTTTCCGAGACCAACGGACAGGTATCCGACTCCATGAGAAAGTTGCAGGAAAACGTAGAAAATGTGCGCAATATCACCAAGACCATTTTCTCCATTTCCTCCCGTACCAATCTGCTTGCACTGAATGCTTCCATTGAAAGTGCCCGTGCAGGAGAAGCCGGAAGAGGTTTCGCAGTAGTAGCGGATGAAATCCGAGAGCTTTCCGAAAAGACCAGAAAAGAAACCGAAAACATCGCAACCATTCTGGAAGCACTGAATGCCAACGCCGTAGAAACCGCCGATGCGGTAGGACGTTCCATGGAAGTCAGCGAGCAGCAGGATAAGATGATTGCGGAAGCATCCGAACAGTTCGGTGCACTGAACGGCAACGTAAACGAACTGGTATCCGACATCCAGGAAATCGATACCATGCTTGAGAGCCTGTCCAATGCCAACAACCGTATCGTGGACAACATCATGCAGCTTTCCGCAACCACGGAGGAAGTTACCGCTTCCGCACAGCAGTCAGCCAGCATGAGCGACAAGAACAGAGAAAATACCGAAAGGGCACAGGAAGTACTGAAACAGGTACTCGAGGTTGCCGAAAAAATGGATCAGTTCCTTCAGAAGTAATATTTCTTACCGAAAAGGAAAAGATTTTACAGAGTGAAACTTTACAGAAGACACAGTGTCATGCGGTTCTTTCTTGACACTGTGTCTAAAATTAAGTATAATACCTACTTATCACAGGCACGGAAAGTGGCTGCAGTAAAGGGAGAATAAAGAATAGGAAGGCGATTAATATGGAATCCAAGAAAAATATTCTGACCTATGAAGGGTTAAGAAAATACGAAGACGAACTGCATGACTTAAAGGTTGTAAAACGTAAAGAAGTAGCACAGAAAATTAAGGAAGCAAGAGAACAGGGAGACTTATCCGAAAACGCAGAATATGATGCAGCAAAGGATGAGCAGAGAGATATCGAAGCCCGTATCGAAGAACTGGAAAAAATCCTGAAAAATGCAGAAGTGGTAGTTGAAGATGAAGTAGACTTAGACAAAATCAACATCGGCTGCCAGGTTAAAATTCTGGATATGGAATACAATGAAGAAATGGATTACAAAATTGTCGGTTCTACCGAAGCAAACAGCTTAAAGGGTAAAATTTCCAACGAAAGCCCTGTAGGCAAGGCATTAATCGGCAGAAAACTGGGCGATATCGTAGAAGTGGAAACCCAGGCGGGCATTTTAAAATACAAAGTATTGGAGATTGAAAGATCCAATACCGCAGACTAAAACAGTACCGGGAGACCGGTTGAAGGAGTAAAACAGTGGCAGAGAATAATCAGGGACAACAGAATCAGGCAGCACAGGAGCAGGACATCCATCAGCTCCTTAAGGTCAGAAGAGAGAAGCTTGCCAATTTACAGGAAGCCGGCAAGGACCCTTTTCAGATTACCAAATATGACGTAACACATCACAGCCAGGAAATCAAAGATAACTTTGAAGCACTGGAAGGAAAGACCGTATCCATCGCCGGACGTATCATGCAGAAGCGTGTTATGGGTAAGGCTTCTTTCTGCAACGTACAGGATCTGCAGGGCAATATCCAGACCTACGTGGCAAGGGACAATATCGGTGAGGAGTCCTATGCGGACTTCAAGAAATACGACGTAGGCGATATTGTCGGAGTAAAGGGTGAAGTGTTCAAGACAAAGACCGGTGAAATTTCCATCCATGCGGCGGAAGTGACCTTACTTTCCAAGAGCCTGCAGATTCTTCCCGAGAAATTCCACGGCCTTACCAATACGGATATCCGTTACAGACAGCGTTACACCGATTTGATTATGAATCAGGACGTAAAGGATACCTTTGTAAAGAGAAGTAAAATCATCAGCGCCATCAGACGTTATCTTGACAGCCAGAACTTCATGGAAGTGGAAACTCCCATGCTGGTAGCCAATGCGGGCGGTGCGGCAGCAAGACCGTTCGAGACCCATTACAATGCGCTGGATGAAGACGTTAAGCTTCGTATTTCCCTGGAGCTTTACTTAAAGAGACTGATTGTCGGCGGCATGGAAAGAGTTTACGAAATCGGCCGTGTATTCCGTAACGAAGGTCTGGACACCAGACACAACCCGGAATTCACCCTGATGGAGCTCTATCAGGCATACACCGACTACAACGGCATGATGGATTTAACGGAAAACATGTTCCGTTATGTGGCGCAGGAAGTCTGCGGCACCACCCTTATCCCTTATGCGGAAGAAATGATTGACCTTGGAAAGCCTTTTGAAAGACTGACCATGATTGATGCCGTTAAGAAATACACCGGCATTGACTTTGACCGGGTGGCAGACACCGCAGAAGCAAAGAAACTGGCAGACGAAAAGGGCATTCACTACGAAGACCGTCACGTTAAGGGCGACATCTTAAATCTCTTCTTTGAAGAATTCGTAGAAGAGCATTTAATTCAGCCCGTATTTATTATGGATCATCCGGTTGAAATTTCTCCTCTTACCAAGAGAAAGCCGGACAAGCCGGAATATGTAGAGCGTTTCGAGCTGTTTATTTATGGCCGTGAAATGTGCAACGCCTACTCCGAATTAAACGACCCCATCGACCAGAGAGAACGTTTCAAGGCACAGGAAGCTGCTTTGGCAGCCGGTGACGAAGAAGCAAACACCACGGACGAAGATTTCATGAACGCTCTGGAAATCGGTATGCCTCCTACAGGCGGTATCGGTTACGGCATCGACCGTCTGGTAATGCTGCTCACCAATTCCCCTGCCATCCGCGATGTGCTCCTGTTCCCGACGATGAAGTCACTGGATAAAAAAGACCAGTAAAATCAAGAGTTTGCGGACTTCCGACTTGTATGGTACGACAGGAGTACGACAAAATAACCTATCTTAAAGGGTTAAAACAAACGATTTTAAATTAAAATCGAGTCAGTTCAAGTTCATATTTTGTACTATAAGGACATTTTTCTAAAAGAAATTTTAGAGGAATGTCCTTTTTTGTTATGGTCAACGGAACAAAATAAGAAAATGGAGGAAGTCAGTATGAACAGTACAGCGTTAGGAGCAAAAAAAGAAAATATTAACTTTATCAGTGAAGCACATGAGAAATTTTACTATGAAAAAATTCAGAAAGTTAGAGAAGCAGATGTATATCACAAGGCACTTTGCTATTGCCTTGGAATGAACGAGGATACACGAAGAAATGTGGATAAAATTTATAACTTTAAGACTGGCTGTGTAAAACCGGAGTGTTTGCATGAAGGATGGCAGACCAGCGGAAGCGCAAAGGTTGTTAGAATGGCTTTCAATTTGTATTGCAACGGAACACCGAGCGTAGATGATGAGCAGGACACAGAGGAGCAGGTGGATGAGTGCCGGAGATATTCAGTAGAGGATTTGTTCTGCTGTTGCTATGCACCGTATTTTTGGCAGGCAATACAGATTCGCTATCCGGAGTATGCCACATACAATAAAAATTTGTATGCAATGTTTGGAGGAAATGATTGATGTTAAAGATTCGATTGATGGGAACAAAAAATGATATTACATGGTTCAAAAAAATCATGCAGAGACACCCAAAGGTAGAGGTTCTGGAAATGTCAGACCTCTACCCTAACAAGGGAACAGATAAATATTATAGATCGTATGTAGAAGTAAAAAAGAGCAATGTAAAAGAATAATAGTAGAATTTGGAGGAATTTCATCATGTGTAAAGTTATAGCAGTAGGAAACCAAAAAGGTGGAGTCGGAAAGACCACCACAACGAGTAATTTAGGTATTGGACTTGCAAAAAAAGGGAAAAAGGTGCTTCTGATTGATGCAGATGCACAGGGAAGTCTTACTGCAAGTTTAGGCTTTCAGGAGCCGGATAAATTGGATGCATCTCTTGCAACCGTTATGGCGAATATCATCAATGAAGAAGATATGGAGCCGGATTATGGCATATTGAAGCATGACGAGGGTGTAGACCTTATGCCGGGCAATATAGAACTTTCCGGACTGGAGGTATCACTGGTAAATGTAATGAGCAGAGAGCTTGTGCTTCGTACCTACATAGAACAGCAGAAAGAAAGATATGATTACATTCTGATTGATTGTATGCCTTCGCTTGGCATGATTACCATAAATGCCTTTGCAAGTGCTGACAGTATCCTTATTCCTGTGCAGGCTGCATATCTTCCGGTAAAAGGTCTGGAACAGCTTATTAAGACCATAGGAAAAGTAAAAAGACAGATCAATCCCAAACTGGAGATTGAAGGTATTCTGCTTACTATGGTTGATAACAGAACCAACTATGCAAAAGACATCAGTGCATTGGTTGTGGAGAATTATGGTAGCAAAGTTAGAATATTTGAAAACAGTATTCCGATGTCCGTAAGAGCTGCGGAGATTTCTGCGGAGGGTGTCAGTATTTATGAGCATGATCCAAATGGAAAAGTAGCAAGTGCCTATCAGTCTTTGACAGAGGAGGTGCTTGCAGATGAATAAGATGGGAAGTGCAGCAAAAGTAAAGCTGAATAGCTTTGATGATTTATTCAGAACTGAACAGCCACAGGCAGGAACAGAGCAGGTACAGGAAATTGCACTATCAGAATTGCATGAGTTCAAGGGACACCCATTTAAGGTACTGGACGATGAAAAAATGCAGGAAACTGTGGAGAGTGTCAGAGAGCATGGAGTATTGATGCCGGGTATTGCAAGACCAAGAGCTGAGGGCGGCTATGAAATTATTGCAGGACATCGCAGGAGACATGCGTGTGAACTGGTAGGACTTGAAACAATGCCGATGTTTATCCGTAATTATACGGATGATGAAGCCACGATTATTATGGTGGACAGCAATATCCAAAGAGAAGATATTCTTCCAAGCGAAAAAGCAAAGGCATACCGCATGAAATATGATGCTATGAAGCATCAGGGAAGCAGAACAGGCGGACTTACTTTGGAAGAACTTGGAGAAGCCGCAGGAGAAAGTGCAAAAACAGTTCAAAGATATATATGGATTTCACGCTTATCGGAACCATTACTTGATATGGTTGATGCAGGGAAAATAGGCATTATGCAGGCTGTTGACCTTTCATTTTTATCCGAGGATGCACAGCAATGGGTATTGGTTGCCATACAGGACACCAATGCTGTCATAAGCAAACAGCAGAGTGCCATGCTAAAGGAGAGTGACAAAAAGGGAGAACTGACTTTTCCAATGGTGCGTATGCTTCTGGAGAAAGAAAAGCCAGTAGAGCGTAAGGTTGTTATAAAAACGGAACGCATTAACAGTTATTTTCCGGATACATACAGCACAGATGATATAGAAAAAATAATATTTCAGCTATTAGATAACTGGAAGAATACACAGTAGGAAGGAGGAGACGAGAATGGGAGAAATTTTGCAGCTAGATTATTATTACGGAATAGAAGCGGAACAGTTCTCATTCTATCGTGTTCCACGCCTGCTGATAAAGGACGAGAGATTTAAGAAGCTGTCCAGTGATGCTAAATTGTTGTATGGACTTATGCTTGATCGTATGTCGCTGTCTATGAAGAATGAATGGTTTGATGATGAAAATCGTGCATACATCATTTATACCATAGACAGCATTATGGAGGATTTGGGATGCGCTAAGGAAAAAGCTGTTAAGGTATTGGCAGAGCTTGATTCTGTAAAAGGAATTGGTCTGGTAGAAAAGGTGCGCAGAGGACTTGGAAAACCGGATATAATTTATGTGAAAAATTTTGCTTCAATTTCAGAGCAGATGGACGAAAAAGAGCCTGCTAATGCTGATGAAATCACAGAAGTCGGAAAATCGAACTTCAAGAAGTCAGAAAATCGAACTTCTGGAAGTCAGAAAATCAAACTTCAAGAAGTCAGAAAATCGAACTTTCGGAAGTCAGAAAATCAAACCTCTGGAAGTTCGGAAATCGAACCTCAAGAAGTCGGAGAATCGAACCCTAATTATACTAACTATAATCAGACTTATATGAATCAGACTAATTATAACCATACTGAGGAGAGTTATAACAATCCTATCAATCAATCTGCAACAGAAAAGCCACAAGATGATGTGATTGATTCGATGGATGATGCACAGGCATACATAGAACTGATTAAAGAAAATATCAATTATGATCATCACATGAAGTATGATGGTTATGGTGAAAAAGAACTTTATGACGAATTATTTGGGATAATCTGCGAAGTAGTGTGCGTAAAGAGAAAATCAATCCGAGTTGCAGGTGAGGATTATCCGTATGAGCTTGTAAAATCCAGATTCTTGAAACTGAACAGCAGTCATCTGGAATATGTGATTGGTTGCATGAAAGAGACAACGACAAAGATTACAAATATCAAAGCGTATATGATAACAGCACTTTATAATGCACCAACTACGATAAATCATTTCTATCAGCAGGAAGTGCAGCATGATATGTATGGAGGTGGATGGCATGAAAAGGGTATTATTTAAGGTGATTTTGCCGCTGGCATTTGTTGCAGTATGGCTGAATATGTGTTACTGGATATGTCTGGGAGAGAACGGAGTAAACTGGTTTCAATTCTGGATTATGAGTGGATTTCCATTCGGCATACAAAAGATGCTCGTACTGCTGATACCTCGCAATTTTGGAATTGCAGGGAGCATTGGAGTGTTGGCACTTGACGCAGTCATAGGCGGCATGATCGGAGTGATTGTCCTTGCAATAAAAATTATTGCAATCATTAGGGAAGTAATCAATATCATAATGGAACTTGCAGGAAAGAGAATTTCTTGCTGAACAGGAGCAGGTATGAAATGAAAGTTTTTATACCTGCTTATTTTATAACTTCTGGTCACAGCGTCCAGAAGTGGAAAGGAACTGATATGGAATCAATGAGAGACACCAAGCGTATCATGGAGCGTGAAATCAAAAAAGGAAGCACACCATTATCCTTTGAACAAATGGAGATTGATACAGATAATTACCAAGAGATTACTTCTAAAGAGAAACTGACAGAGGTATTGCAGTATCTTCACAGGGTAGGAAATTATAAGTCTTTGGCAGGAAAAACTGTGATCAACAATGTTTACACTTTTATGCGTGGAAGGACACCGGATTTTACCAGAGCAAGAAGTATATTTGACCGGGAAAAGATTTATCATCAGATGCTCCGGCAGGAAAGGAAGATGAAGCCTACTTATGAGGGAGACTGCTATATCGAAACAGCAAAGTGCTATTTTTCATTGCCGGAGGAATGGGAAAAGCACAAGATGATGTATCTGAATAATGATGCATATGGTTTTATCCTGTCAAATCAGTATATCTTGGGATTGTACAAGTATTGCAGGGAAGCAAGGCGGGATATTGCAATGGAAGTTAATGAAATACCAGAGAATACAAATACAATTATTCAGCGGCTTATAAATATGGATAATCTGGAAGTGTTGTCACATTGTTTGCTGCTTGATGATGTATGGATAGAAAATAATCTGATTGGTGCAAAGATGTACACGATTTTCAAATTAGGAATTTCTTCTCAAAGCACAGCTTTTCTGCTATAATGGGCATTAGCTTATTATGTCTGGAGGAAATGAATATGTGCGATGAAATTATGAATTTAGAAGAACAGGTTACTGAGCCTGTTGAGCCAAAGGTGGAAACAGAACCATTATTTGAGGAAATGGTGGATTTTGATACATTCAGCAAGTCAGATTTCCGTGTTGTAAAAGTAAAAGAATGTAGTGCTGTGAAGAAAAGCAAAAAGCTGTTACATTTTGTTTTAGATGATGGCACAGGAACAGACAGAATTATTCTCTCTGGAATCCATACATATTATGAACCGGAGGAACTGGTCGGAAAGACATTACTTGCAATTACAAATTTACCACCTAGAAGTATGATGGGAATTGATTCCTGTGGTATGCTTTTATCCGCTGTTCATACAGTAAATGGAGAGGAAAAGCTTAATTTAGTTATGCTGGATGATGCAATTCCGGCAGGTGCAAAGCTCTACTAATCAAAAAGAATATAGAAAAATATACAGCGTTAAGGCAGATATGAGATCGAAAGATTTTGTATCTGTTTTTTTATTGCAACAACTTCTGGTCACAGCGTCCAGAAGTGGAAAGGAAAAGGAAATGAACAGAAAAGATGTGAAGAAATTATTGCTTGCTGTTATTGCTGTGGTAATTGTGGCAAAAATAGCAAGAGACATTATGAAAGCGAGAAAGCAGAAAGAAAACATTCATGTTGATACATTCGAGGATTTTTATGAGGAAGAAATGAACTGGTGGGATAAAGACCTTGAGGAAGGGGAGGAGTAACGATATGGCAATGAAAACACAGCTTCACAGGCTGTTTGTTCCACCCTGAATCCGACCGGTGCAGATAAGGAAGGAGGTACACCGTGCAGGAGGAAACAACACAGAAAACCATTGCTCTTGCAATCAAGACTTCCAAGCTGACCGCAAGCGTTTTACAGAAGGCAATGAAGATGTATCTGGAGCATCAGAAGCATAAGCAGCCTTCGCATGGAAAGATTCCGGTAAAGAAGCTGGTCGGTCAGGGAGAGGGTGCAAAGTCCATTGAGGTTACGGATAGCAATATTAAATCCTTTGAGCGTGTTGCAAGGAAATACAATGTCGATTTCGCAGTAAAAAAGGATAAGACCATGGAACCACCCAGGTATCTTGTGTTTTTCAAGGGCAAAGATGCCGATGTGATTGCACAGGCATTCAAGGAATTTGTCAAAGTTAATGAGAAAAAACAGCAGCGTCCGTCACTCAGACAGAAATTGAAAGGACTTCAGAAGATTGTTGCACAGAATAAGAATAGGGAGCGAAGCAGAGAGAAAAATAAGGACAGGGGACAGAGCTTATAAGCAAGGTCATTGACGGGATTGTGAAAGATTTGCAGTCAATTCCGAAAACTCTCAAAGAAAAAACAAAAGGGGTAAATAAAAAGCAGCTTGCCCTGAAATGCGCTCCCTATGTGATCTTCGGGTATGTTCTGAATAAGGTTTCATGGCTGTATGGACAGCAGGCAGGTGATAACACCTTACAGAAGGTGTTGGACACGATCAATGGGATGGGAGGTGCGTTTGTAAACCCGTTTCCCAGTTTTATGCCAAGGGATTTACTGGTTGGCGTGGGATGCGGGATAGGATTTCGTATGGTAGTATATT
>ERZ808240.118-NODE-118-length-106238-cov-12.497914_pt1 | contig 106238 bp, 92 predicted proteins | sample MGYA00521084_ERZ808240 | MGnify/ENA primary metagenome ERZ808240 (study PRJEB31516, sample SAMN03275571) | gut metagenome | biome: mammalia-associated habitat; material: feces | host: Papio cynocephalus | place: Kenya | collected 2012-08-06 ...
CGCAAAGGCGCGCAGAGCGCACCTTGAAAAGCTCTTAAAGCTTTACGGCGAATAATAATTCACCTTTTAAAAATCGGCTTTGCGAAAATTTCGCAAAGCCGATTTTTGTAACCCTTTTTTAACTGTTATTTAGGCTTTGATAGTGTATAATATATAGGTAGAATTTTTATTATTTATTCGGATGTGTTTTCGCTATGGTTTTTTCAAGCCTTACTTTTTTATTTCTTTTTTTGCCGCTTAACCTGCTGGCTTATTTTTTTGCTAAGGATATTAAAGCCAAAAACACCGTTATGCTGGTATTTTCGCTTATATTTTACGCGTGGGGCGAGCCGGTTTACATACTGTTATTGGTTGGTATGACTCTTGCCGATTGGTATTTAACCCTTAAAATCGCCGTTAATAAGCGCAGTCCTAAAAAAGCAAGGCTGCTGCTTGCCTCGGTTATAGGGTTAGATCTTTTATTGCTCGGCATTTTCAAATACGGCACGTTTACACTTGCAAATCTCAATCACCTTTTCGGCTTTCCGAAAACTGTTCCGTCAATTGCGCTTCCTATCGGCATTTCGTTTTACACGTTTCAGCTTATGACATATTGTATAGACGTATACCGCGGAGAGGTAAAGGCGCAAAGAAGCTTTAAAATGCTGCTGCTTTACGTCAGTATGTTTCATCAGTGCATTGCCGGCCCTATCGTTCGTTATAAAGACGTAAACCGCGAGCTTGAAAATCGCAGAGTCACTTACACCGATATAGCGGACGGTATCAACCGTTTTGTAACTGGTCTTGCCAAAAAAGCAATACTTGCAAACACCTGCGCCGCAATAACCGATAAGCTGCTTATTGCCGACGGCGGCGATTTTTCGGCTTTATCGGCAAAAAGTGCTCTTTCGCTTTGGGTGGGAGTTCTTGCGTTTACTCTGCAAATATATCTCGATTTTTCGGCATATTCCGATATGGCTATCGGTATGGGCAGAATGATAGGTATACATTATCTTGAAAATTTTGATTATCCCTATATGTCGGCTTCCGTAACGGAATTTTGGCGACGCTGGCATATTTCCTTAGGCTCATTTTTCAGGGATTATCTTTATATACCGCTCGGCGGCAACCGTAAAGGAGCCGTACGCACCGTATTCAATCTTTTTGTTGTTTGGGCGCTTACAGGTCTTTGGCACGGCGCTTCGTGGAATTTTGTGCTGTGGGGAATTTATTTCTTTATATTTATATCGCTTGAAAAGCTGTTTTTGGGGAAATTACTCAGCAAAAACCGTGCGCTTGCTCATTTATATTTACTGATAATTGTATTTTTCGGCTGGATACTTTTTAAATTTGAAAACCTTTCCGACGTATGGTGTGTTCTAAAGGGTATGTTTGGAGCAAACGGCAATAAATTTTCGGATTTTGAAACCCTTACAACAATAAAAAGCTATATAATTATACTTTTGGTATCCGCGCTTGCCTGCACGCCGGCGGCACGCAATATATCGATCAATTTAAAGGCGTTTTCGCTTAAATCCACAGGGGCGCTTACCGCCTTTGCAATACTGCAAATAGCCGTTCCTGCGGTTTTGCTGCTTTTTTCGGTTGCGGCGCTTGTGGAAAACAGCTACAACCCATTCCTGTATTTCAGATTTTAGGTGCTAAAAATGGAAATTAACGAACAAAACAACAGTGATAACGAAGCAAAAGCAATACTTTGCAACCAAAGAAAGCTCAGAATACTTAATATCATATATGTAAGGCTTTTTATTGTCTTGCTTTTTGCCTTTTTTGTGCTTTCCCTGATAATTCCGTTAAGACCGAAATACTCTGAAAGCGAAAAGCGCGAGCTTGCTAAATTTCCTAAATTTACAATATCGGCATTTTTTTCGGGCAAATATTTTTCCGGTATAAACGAGTGGTATTCCGATACATTCCCGCTGCGCGATACGTTTACAAATTTAAACGCACGCCTTACCGGGCTTTACGGTAAAACCAAGGTGCAAATTCACGGCACGGTTGAAAAGGGCGACGATATTCCCGAAGCTTCTAACACCGCGTCTGGCGAAGACTCGTCCGCCGCCTCTTCTGCCGAAAGCAATTCATCGGAACCGCCGCAATCAAGTGAAACGCCAAGCGCAGATACGCCGTCAAAGCCCGCAGAGCAGCCTGCCCAAACCACGCAAACCTTAGGCGCTCTTCTTATAAACGGCGACACAGCATACGAATATTATAACTTTGTGCGCAGTACGGCAGACAGCTATACCGCAGCAATAAACCGCGCGGCGCAGCTGCTTTCCGATAAAGCCGCCGTTTATGATATGATAGTACCGACAAGTATGGGCATAACGGCTCCCGAAGATGTGGTTAAAGGCATAAATACCTCAGACCAGAATAAAGCTATTAACTATATGTATTCGGGTATGAGCGGCGTTAAAACCGTCCCGATTTTTGATACAATGAAGGCTCATAAAAACGAGTATATATATTTCCGCACCGACCACCACTGGACAGCCCTCGGCGCGTATTACGCCTACTGCGATTTTATAAAGCTTATAAGCGCCACACCAAACCCGCTTGACAGCTTTACCCTAAGGGAGTTTCCGGGATATTTGGGTTCGTTTTACTCTTCAAGCGGCAAGCTGCCCTCCTTAGCGGCAAACCCCGATACGGTTTATGCCTATCAGCCGCGCGAAACCAATGCCTTAGAGGTGCATTACGAAAACGGAACGGTCGGCACGGCGGATATTATATCGGATATGTCTGCTTCCCCGCAAAAATATCTTACCTTTATCAAGGGCGACAGACCCTTTGAAATAATAACAAACCCCGAAAAAAGCGACGGTTCGGCTTGCATAATCGTTAAAGAATCCTTCGGCAACGCGTTCGTGCCGTTTCTTGTTTCGCATTATCAAAACGTTTATATTGTAGATTACAGATATTTTTCAAAAATAGACGCGCGCGGGCTTTTACAGCTCTGTACCGATACGGGCGCCCGCGACGTGCTGTTTTTAAACAATATTTCCGCAACAAGAAACAAAAGCCTTGTGGCAGCGATCGACTCATTTATAAGATAAAGCATAATAAAAACATTTTAATGTCATATAAAGACATTGTAATGGTATGAAAAATATGGTATAATATATTCTGAAATTCTGATTTTCGGAGGTAAGTTATGAATAAGGATATTACACTTGTGGTTATGGCGGCAGGTATGGGCAGCCGTTTCGGCGGTCTTAAGCAAATAGCGCCCATAGGCAAAAACGGTGAAATACTGCTTGATTACTCGGTTTATGACGCAGTTAAGGCAGGCTTTAACAAGGTTGTTTTTGTTATAAAGCACGCTATTGAGGACGATTTTAAGGCGGTTACCGCAAAGCATATTGAAAAAATGGTAAAAACCGAATATGTTTTTCAGGAAACGGACAGGCTGCCCGAAGGCTTCACCTGCCCTGCCGACCGTGAAAAACCGTGGGGCACAGCGCATGCCGTGCTTTGCTGCAAGGACGTTGTTAAAGAGCCGTTTGCCGTTATAAACGCAGACGATTATTACGGTAAGACCGCATTTTTACATATGGCGGATTTTCTTCGTAACAATAGCAGCGATTACTGCATGGTAGGCTTCCGCCTTGCAAACACACTTACCGAAAACGGTTCTGTTTCGCGCGGAGTTTGCGAAATAGAAAACGGCGAGCTGAAATCAGTTACCGAGCGCACCAAAATTGTAGACTGCAAATACACCGAAGACGACGGCAAAAGCTGGACTCCCTTAGCTCCTGATACGGTGGTTTCAATGAATCTTTGGGGCTTTATGCCCGATTTATTCGGTTATGCCGAAAACGGATTCAAAGATTTTTTAAAGGAAAAAATAAATGTTCCCAAATCCGAATACTTTTTGCCGAGCGTTGTAACAAAGCTTATAGAAACCGGTGAAAAGCGCGTAAAGGTTCTTATTGCCGAGGATAAGTGGTACGGCGTTACATATAAAGAGGATAAGGATATGGTTTCGGCGGCGCTTAACAAAATGGCAGACGAAGGTCTTTACGAAGGGATTTAATGCATTATGAAATTTATTACTGTTGATACATATGAAAAAATGAGCCGTCACGCGGCAAATATTATTTCGGCACAGGTAATAATTAAGCCGGAAAGCGTTTTAGGTCTTGCAACAGGTTCTTCACCGCTGGGCACCTATAAGCAGCTTATAGAATGGTACAATAAGGGAGATATTGATTTCAGCTCGGTCACCTCTGTAAACCTTGACGAATATGTTGGTCTTGACGGTAAAAACGAGCAAAGCTACCGCTATTTTATGAATCACAATTTCTTTGATCACATAAATATCAGCATTAACAATACCTTTGTTCCCAACGGCTGCGCAGTTGATTTAGCCGGAGAAGGTCAGCGCTACGACGAGCATATAGCAAAGCTCGGCGGTATCGATCTTCAGCTTTTGGGGATAGGGCTTGACGGTCATATCGGCTTTAACGAGCCCGATAAATACTTCGTTAAAAGCACCCATGTTGTAGATCTGCACGAAAGCACCATAAAAGCAAATTCACGCTTTTTTGCCAATGAAGACGAGGTTCCGAAAAAGGCAATTACAATGGGTATGGTATCAATTATGCAGGCAAAGAAAATTTTGCTTATAGCCAACGGTAAGGCAAAGCGCGATATACTTGAAAAGGCATTCTATGGACCTATAACCCCCGAAATTCCGGCTTCAATTTTACAGCTTCACCCCGATATTACGGTAATTTACAGCGAAAATTGAGGCGGTAAAATGATTATTTATAATGCCGAAGTAAACGGCGAATTAAAAACAGTTGTAACCGATGGCGGGAAAATTATATCGGTTGAAGAAAATCGGCAAAGCGGCGATATAAACGCCGAGGGCTGCCGCCTTATACCGGGGCTTATAGACGTACACACCCACGGCTGCATAGGAATGGACACAATGGACGCGAATTTTGAGCCGATGTGCCGCTTTTATGCAGAGCACGGCACAACCTCTTTCCTGCCCACCACTATGACAATGGGGTACGACAGCCTTTTAAAGGTAGTAAACGCCAAAACCGATTTTAAGGGTGCTAATATTTTAGGCTTTCATTTTGAGGGACCCTATATTTCCGAAAAGCATAAGGGCGCGCAGAATGAAAAATATATAAAAAACCCTTCCGTAACGGAGTTTGCGCAGTTTAAAAACGTTAAGATGATAACGGTTGCCCCCGAAAGACCTGGCAGTATGGAATTTATAAAAGCCGTAACGCCCGATTGCATTGTATCTATAGGTCATACCGACTGTGATTTTGATACCGCAAATGAGGCTATAAAAAACGGTGCCGACTGCCTTACGCACATTTATAACGCAATGCCGCCGTTTCATCACCGCAACCCCGGACCTATCGGCGCAGGGTTTGTAAATCATATATACGCGCAGATAATATGCGACGGTTTTCATATTTCAAAGCCGGTGGTGCTTGCTACCTACAAAATGTTCGGTCCCGACCGTATGACCCTTATAAGCGACAGTATAAGAAGCGCCGGTTTGCCGGACGGCGAATATGAATCGGGCGGACTTAAAGTGTTTTTAAAGGACGGCGCGGCGCGCCTTGCCGACGGAACGATTGCAGGCAGCAGCGCAACACTGCTTGACTGCGTTAAAACCGCGGTTAAATTCGGAATACCGTTTAACGACGCCGTAAGAATGGCAAGCCGCACGCCCGCCGAAATGTTAGGCGTAAATAAGGGACAGATAAAACCCGGATTTGACGCGGATATGCTTATAGTTGACAGCGATATTAACATTAAAACGGTTATTATAAACGGGGAAGTATTTAAGTAATGCTAAAAACAAACGTAATGCGTATACTGGATAAAGAAAAAATCGCATATGAGCCGTTTTCTTACTCGCCAGAACTTACAGAGGGCGTAAAAATTGCCGAGGTTTTGGGTGAAAACCCGAAATATGTTTTTAAAACCCTTGTTACCGAATCGGGTGCCAAAGAGCATTTTGTATTTGTAATACCCGTAGCCGAAACGCTTGATTTAAAGGCGGCGGCACGCGCGGTAGGCGCTAAATCCGTTTCAATGCTTAAGCAAAAGGAGCTTTTACCGCTTACAGGCTATATTCACGGCGGCTGCTCCCCTATCGGAATAAAAAAGAGGTTTAAAACCGTTATAGATGAAAGCGCAAAAGAACTTGAATTCTTTTATGTAAGCGCGGGTAAGGTAGGCTTTCAGGTAAAGCTTTCACCGAAAGAGATTTGCAGACTTACAAACGCGGACTTTGCAAAAATTACCGTATAGGCAAGCGAGAATAATCCGTCACTCTCTTAAGAGTATTACGGATTCTTTCGCGCTTTGCGCTCAGAATGACAAACAATTCAGTCATTGCGTGCAATGCTAAGCTATTCTCTAATCCGTAATCCCCTTTTAATAAAATGCAGTGTTTTCGAACAAAACGCTGAAAATAACAAAGAGGCGGCTATAAAAGCCGTCTCTCATTTTTTATAAAATAATTTTAACACACTATATTAAATAAAGTCCCGAATCAAGCACCGCAAAGCGGTTGTCCCCCGCCTTAACATACTGATGTACCGGTTCTTCGAACTGCTCATATTCAAACACGCTGTAAGAGTTTAAATCAACGCTTATAAGCTTTTTAGAACCCTTGTTGCTTATCATAACGCTGTCGCCCTCTATAAAAAGGCTTACGGGTTTATTAAAGGGCGATTTATTACCGCCTATGCGCAACTCCTCGCGCATTGTGGCAAGGTTGTACCTTAACAGCACATTGCAGTCTGCAAAGCACGCCCAAAGCGTATTTTTATAAAGCGCTATATCGGCGGCATTGCAGCCGCGATATTTAAGCTCGCCTGTCCATAACAGCGAAGCGTCGGTATCAAGTAATCTGGCTGTTCCGTTACCGTGCAGTAAAAAGACCTTGCTGTTGGGCAAAACGATGGATTTAACCGCTATATAATTGTTGCACAGCATTGAAACCGACTTATAATTGTTCCCGAACTTTGTAAGCAAATAAATATTTTTTGCAACATCGGTAAAACGGCCGTTATCAAAGGTTATCATTTTATAGGCAACTATAACGTTGTCGTCAACCGTATCTTTAAGATACGAAAATATTATACCGCTAGGCGTGGGCATAACCTCAAACACCTTGCCTGCAAAAACCTGTTTCAATTAAAAGCACCTACATTTCCGCCTTCAAGCATTTTTTGCGCTGCCAACAGCACGCCCGCGTGGGCGCTGTGGAAATTAAGTCCGCCCTGCATCCATGCGGCATAAGGCTCGCGCAGCGGTCCGTCTGCCGAAAGCTCTATTGAAGCGCCTAACGTAAAGGCTCCCGCCGCCATAATAACCTCGTCGGTATAGCCGGGCATAGGCGAAGGTTCGGGAATAACAAATGCGTCTACCGGAGCGCCGCTTTGCATACCGCGGCAAAAGGCAATAAGTCCCTCGCGCGAGCCTAAGGTTACACACTGTATAATATCCCCGCGTTTTTCGTTATATTCGGGCGTTACCGCAAAACCGAGCGTTTTAAACAAAAGCGAGGTATACACGGCGGTTTTAAGCGCCTCGCCCACCACGTGCGGAGCAGAAAAAAGCCCCATATAAAGCTCGCGGCTGTGACCTAACGTAGCGCCCACCTCGCGCCCTACGCCGGGGCAGGTAAGCCTGCCCGCGCATTTTTCAACAAGGTCGTGCCTGCCGGCAATATAACCGCCGGTAGGCGCTATTCCGCCGCCCGGATTTTTAATAAGCGAGCCTGCGCATATATCTGCCCCCACATCGCACGGTTCCTTTTTCTCGGTAAATTCACCGTAGCAGTTATCAACCATTATTACGGTTTCGGGCGATACTTCCTTAACCGCACGGCAAAGCTCTTCAATAACGTCCACCGTAAGGCTCGGCCTTGTGCTGTATCCGCGCGAGCGCTGAATATAAGCCATTTTATAATTATCTGCGCTGAGCGCCGCCTTTATTGCCGCTATATCGGGCGTACCGTCGCTTTTAAGCTCGGTCTGGCGGTAGATTATACCCATATCCGCAAGCGAACCGTCGTTTTTTTCATCAATTCCTATAACGCCCGTAATCGTATCATAGGGTCTGCCCGTAAGGCAAAGCATTTTATCCCCCGGCCGCAGTATTCCGAAAAGCGCCACGGCAAGAGTATGCGTGCCGCAGGTGAAATTATGGCGCATAAGCGCGTCCTCCGCGCCCATAACGTCTGCCATAACCTTTTCAAGTATTTCTCTGCCGCGGTCGTCGTAGCCGTAACCCGTAGAGCCTGCCATTGCCGATTCGCTTACCCCGTTTTTTATGTAAGCATTTAAGACCTTTAGCTGATTATACTCGGTTATACCGTCGATTTCTTTAAAAGCATCCTCGCATTTTTCGGTGATTTCCTTATCAAGCTTTAAAAGCCTTTCGTCTATATTAAAAAACTCATTTATACTCATTTATTATTGCAAACCTTTTACTTAATTTTTCAAATCCGTATTTTTCGTAAAATCCCGTAAGCCTGTCTTCACAGCAGGCAATAATATATCTGCCGCGGTTCTTTTGTATTATTGCGGTAAGCGCTTTTTTACCGTAACCCTTTTCCCTGCTTACAATGCCGTTTATTAAAGCATAATTGCCCGAATTAAAGCTTAAAGCCGCGCATTTTTCCTTTATCCCGTAATACTCTGCACAGCCGCGGTTAAGCCGCCTGCACCAGTCCACAGCAAATTCGGGATAAGGCGGCAGCGAAAAATCGGGTATATCAAAAAGCTTATACAGTTCATCGCTTGAAAGCCTGTCCCCCGCCGTTTCGCCGCTTATATCGCCTAATCTGCGCATAACGTTTACTGCGGTATAGTTATTTTTAAGCTTAATTGCGGTATCTTCGGGGCAAAACACAGAGCTTGGCGAAATTAAGCTTAAGAACTCAAAAAGCTCCTCGGTGCAAACCGCGCCGCCGCTTATTGTCATATTTCCGCCCGAAAGGCTTATATATGCGCCGCCCTGCTGCCGCCAGAAAAGCACGCTGTTATCAAAACGAAAGCTGTCGTACAGGCATTTGATTTTTAAATACCCTGCGTCGGAACCCGAAATATCGGGCAAATCGGAAACAAGCCTTATCACCGTATTTTACCGCTGCAAATTCCGTTTATCATATACCTTGCCAATAAATATGCGTTTTCAATATCGCTTTTATCCGCAACCGAAGACGGCGAATGTATATATCTGCACGGAACCGAAATTGCAAGCGTACGCACGCCGCCGCGGCTTAAATGCACGGTGCCTGAGTTATTTCCGCCTGCTACCGCCGCCTTCGGCTGGCATTTTATGCCGCTTGAAAGCGCCGCATTATAATAATCGCGGTCGTAAACGGTGGCTCTGTCCATAAACGATACTGCGGGACCGCCGCCAAGCGCGCATACCCTGTGCGCGTTATCAACCTCCGCTATATCCGCGGCGGTGGTTGCTTCAAGCACAACAGCCGCGTCAGGCGCAACGGAAAACGCCGCTGTTTTAGCGCCGCGAAGCCCCACCTCCTCCTGCACGGTAAAGGTGGCGTAAAAATCGTATTCGCTCTCTTCAAGCAATAGGGCAAGCAAAATAGCACAGCCTGCGCGGTCGTCTATTGCTTTTGATTTTATTTTTTCCTCGGTTTCGGCATAATCGCCGCATATAACCGCACGGTCCCCAAGGGATACAAGACCTAAAGCCTCTGCTCTATCGGCGGCGCCTATATCGATATAAAGGCTGTTTTCCTGCGGCAGCTTTTTCTTTTCCGAGCCGGATAAAAGATGAACGGGCTTTCCCGATATAACGCCGTTTACGTTTCCTATTTTAACGCGCCTGAACATAAGCACCGCGGTATCTATACCGCCTACGGTGTGAAATTTTAAAAAGCCGTCGTCCGTTACAGAAGAAATTATAAGCCCGACCTCGTCCATATGCGCGTCTGCCATAAGCTTTTTACAGCTTTTATTTTTGCCCTTTTTAAAGGCAATTATATTGCCGAGATTATCGGTGTACCAATCAGCCTTACCGTCTATTTTGGAAATAATGTAATCTCTTACGCTTTTTTCATCGCCCGAAACGGCGCTTAGCGAGCATAATTCCTTAAGGGTATCAAGCATTAAAAACACCCCCTGAAAGAATATACTTAATAAGCAGATCGCAAACCGAGTTAAGGTCGGATATTCTTAAAACCTCTGCCTCGGTATGCATATTGCGAAGCGGTACAGACACGGTGCAGGTCTTAACGCCCGAACGCGAAACCGATATAACGTCCGCATTAGTGCCGGTTCTTCCGCCCATAACCTCGGTTTGATATTTAATGCCGTTATTTTCCGCCAGTAAAACAAGCTTTGCGGAAATACCGCTGTCAAGCGTGGGGGCAAAGCCTATCATAGCGCCGTCACCCAATTTGCCGCATTCCTCCGGTGAAATTCCTATTCCGTTGCCAAAGCTTACGTCCACGGCAACCGCCTCGTTCGGTTCTGCGTTAAACGCGGCGGTTACGGCGCCGCGCATACCAAGCTCCTCGCCGTCGCTTAAAAGAAAAGCAACGTTTACGGGCAGCTCTGCGCCGCTTAGCTCCTCTGCAATTTTTAAAAGACAGGCAACGCCTGCGCGGTCGTCAAACGATCTGCCTGTTACCGCGTCTCCCGAAAGACGGCACGGCTTTGCCTGAAAAGTAACATAATCGCCGAGTGAAACCGTTTCACTCGCCTTACTTCCGAGCATAGTATCAAGCTTTATCTTGCTTATATCGTCATACTCTGTCTCACCGCTTGACAAATGCGGCGGCGTACTGCAAAACACGGCGGTAATTTTTTCCTTGCCGTGCACCGTAACCGTGCGCGACGGCAAAGCCCTTATATCAATTCCGCCCGAAGCCGCAACGGTTAAAAATCCCTCTTCGTCAATATTTGTAACGGTCATACCAACCTGATCGATATGCGCGTCTAAAAGCAGGGTATAATCTGCCTTGCCCTTAACAAATCCTATTATACTGCCGCCCACACGCTTCGTATCGGCATAGCGCGACAGCTGCTCTTCGGCATAATCCGCCGCCTCGCGCACATTGCCTATGCAATCGCGTTTTGAAAGCTCAAATAAAAGTTCACTAATATCCATTAAAGCTTATTTACCAGTTCCTTAAAGTATTTTCCGCGCGCCACAAAATTCGGGAATGCGTCAAAGCTGGCGCACGCAGGGCTTAACGTTACAATATCGCCCGAAGCCGCGTCCCTATGCGCCGCAGCTACCGCCTCGTCAAGATTTTTAACCCTGATAATTTCAGGCTTGCCGTTATAGCTCTTATTTTCACGTATGCATTTTTCTATTTTATCCGCCGTGTCGCCGCAAAGGTAAAGCTTTTTAACCTTTTCAATAATATACGGCACCATAGGCTCAAACGGAATATGCTTATCGTATCCGCCCGCTATAAGAAGAACGCTTTGGTTAAAGGCTTTAAGGCCCGCAATTGTTCTTGTGGGGCTTGACGCTATTGAATCGTTATAATACTTAACGCCGTCTAGCTCCCTTACAAATTCAATACGGTGTTCAACCCCCTTAAATTCGCGGGCAACCTTTTTAATGGACTCAACGCTTACATATCCCCAAACAGCCGAAATAGCGGCAAGATAGTTAGCAACGTTATGGTCGCCTAAAATTGTAATTTCATCGCGATGCATAATGGGAGCGTCAATTCCGCGGTACGCCATATGGATAGTGCCGTCTGTATCAAGCCATGCCCCGTTTTTAAGCGGCTGCTCCATACTGAAATAAAGCGACTGACCGCGCACAAACTTTTTAAAGCCGTAGGTAATATCGTTATCACGGTTTAAAACGGTGCGCGAGAAGGCGTTTTGGTGCATAAGAATATTTTTCTTTGCCTCAACGTATTCGTCCATATCCTTGTGTATATCAAGGTGGTTAGGCGCAACGTTTGTAACCACCGCAACGTCCGGGCTTTTACGCATTGAGATAAGCTGAAAGGAGGAAAGCTCAGCTACGACAAAATCGGTTGATTTAATATTTTCAATTTCGGGTAACAGCGGTTTTCCGATATTGCCGCCCAAATGCACGGTTTTACCATCTGCCTCAAGCATTTTTGCAATAAGGGTTGTGGTGGTGGTTTTACCGTCCGATCCCGTTACGGCAAAAATAGTAGCCGGGCAAAGATCGAAGAACACTTCCATTTCGCTTGTTACGGCAATTCCCTTTTTGCGCGCCGCCTCAAGCTCAGGAAGGTTAAAATTCATTCCCGGCGTGCGGAAGATCATATCAACCTCTAAATTTTCAAGATAATCCTCGCCTAACTTCAGCTCTGCACCCGCCTTTTCAAGCTCATCGGCAATACTGCCTATCTGTTCTCTGCTTCGGCGATCGCACGCGTAAACGTAAGCGCCTTTTTTCAAAAAATTAAGTATAAGCGGCGTATTGCTGACGCCAATGCCGCACATAGCGATCTTTTTACCCTTTATCTGTTCAAAAAACTGTTTGCAATCCAATAAAATTGCCCCCTCGGTAAATAAGTATTATCATACTTATTTATTATACTTAAAACGGGGTAAAATATCAACATAATGTTTTAAAAAATATAAAAAGCACATCACAGCCGCACTCTAACGGTTATAATGTGCCGAAAAATTTTAAAATTACCCAGCCGTATTCGGATATTCGGAAATTACAAAGCCCTTTGCACGAATACCGTCTATAACATTGCCGAGAACTGCCGCATTTGTTCTTGATACCGCGTGTATAAGGTAAATAGCGCCGCCGTGAGCATCGCTCAGCATTTTTTCCTGCGCCGAGGTCTCATCGGGCTGGTTGTTCGTATCCCAATCCTTATAAGCAAAGCTCCAGTTCATTGTCTTATAGCCGAGGCTCTGCGCTACCGCAAGCGAACGTACCGAATATTCGCCCATCGGCGGTCTGAAAAGGAACATTTCATATCCGTATGTGTTTTTAATGTAATCGTGAAGACCTTTTATTTCATTTCTCATTTCCGAAACGGAAAGCGTTGGCATTGATTTATGACTTACCGAATGATTGCCGAGAATATGACCCTCGTTAATTATTCGTGAAACTATTTCCGGAGCAGACCTGCAATAGCTCATTGTAGCAAAGAAAATTCCCTTTGCATTTTTTTTGCTAAGCGTATCAAGAATTTTTGAAGTATATCCGTTTTCGTATCCGAGGTCGAATGTAAGATACACGCTGTTTGAAGGCGGCGCTATAAAAACCGCCCCGTATTCCGCAAATTTTTCCTGCGCGGCAACGGCGCCTGTCGGTCTGTTTGCGCTGTCTTTAACATTGCCCTGACCGTAGCCGTGCCGTGTATTGTCAAGCTGCATAAAGCTTTCGTCATCAGGATTAATCGGTGCCGGCGCGGGTTTAACCGCCGGCGCCGAGGACGCTGCCGAGACCGTGCTTTCGGCAGACGACTCCTGCACGGCAGGCGGTGCCGATTCTTCTTCACTTACAGCCGAAGAAACCGCCGGCTGTGACAGGGCTGTGCTGCTTTGCGAAGAAACGCCGTCGGGCGATTTTTTACAGCCCGCTGTAAGCAGTACCGCGCATAACAGCAGAGCGGCCGCTTTAATTTTACTTCCCATATTTTTACCCCTTAATATTAAAAAAATAAAGACACACCATTCAGAAAATCTCAAAAATGATGTGTCTTACCAAAGCCGAATATATAATTTATTACTTATTAAGCGCCTGCTGAACGGCAACCGCACACGCAACGGTCATACCAACCATCGGGTTGTTGCCCGCGCCTATAAGACCCATCATCTCAACGTGAGCCGGAACGGAAGAAGAGCCGGCAAACTGAGCGTCAGAGTGCATACGGCCCATAGTATCGGTCATACCGTAGGAAGAAGGACCGGCAGCCATATTATCGGGGTGAAGCGTACGGCCTGTACCGCCGCCCGAAGCAACAGAGAAATAGTTTACGCCGTTTTCAACGCACCATTTCTTGTATGTGCCTGCAACAGGGTGCTGGAAGCGCGTGGGGTTAGTGGAGTTACCGGTAATGGAAACGCCTACCTTTTCAAGCTTCATTATAGCAACGCCCTCAGGAACGTTATCTGCGCCGTAGCATTTAACAGCCGCGCGCGCACCGTTTGAGAACGGCTTTTCGTAAACAACCTTAACCTCTTCCGCATAGGGGTCGAACTCGGTTTCAACATAGGTAAAGCCGTTAATACGCGAGATTATGTAAGCCGCGTCTTTACCGAGACCGTTAAGAATAACGCGCAGGGGCTTAACCCTTACCTTATTTGCGTTAAGAGCAATTTTAATAGCGCCCTCTGCCGCGGCAAAGGATTCGTGACCTGCTAAGAAGCAGAAGCACTCGGTCTCTTCCGAAAGGAGCATTTTGCCGAGGTTGCCGTGACCGAGACCAACCTTGCGGTTTTCCGCAACGGAGCCCGGAATACAGAAAGACTGAAGACCGATACCGATATTAGCGGCAGCGGTTGCGGCGGATTTATCGCCTGTGCGCTCAGCCTCTTTAAAAGCAATAGCAGAGCCTACGGTGTAAGCCCACTTTGCGTTTTCAAAGCAGATAGGCTGTGTTTCCTGAACGGTGGTATAAGGGTCTACGCCGTATTTTGCGCAGATTTCCTTGCACTCGTCAATAGAAGAGATACCGTAATTCTTAAGAACGCCGAGGATCTTTGCCTCGCGTCTCTCATAACCTTCAAACTGTGCCATTATACCGTACCTCCTTATTCTTCGCGCGGGTCAATATACTTAACCGCGCCGTCTTCTTTATTGAAACGTCCGTAGTGACCCATGGACTGCTTGTAAGCCTCGTTCGGCTCCATACCCTTTTTAATAAGGTCTGTCATTTTGCCGAGAGAAACAAACTCATAACCGATAACCTCGTCGTTTTCGTCAAGAGCCATTCTTGTGCAGTAGCCCTCGGTCATTTCAAGGTATCTTACGCCCTTAGACTTGGTGCCGTACATAGTACCTACCATTGAGCGCGCGCCCTTGCCGAGGTCTTCCATACCCGCGCCGATTACAAGGCCGCCCTCTGAAAAAGCGGACTGGCTGCGGCCGTAAACGATCTGTAAAAACAGCTCGCGCATTGCGGTGTTTATAGCGTCGCATACAAGGTCGGTGTTAAGCGCCTCTAAAACGGTTTTGCCGGGCAGAATTTCGGCAGCCATAGCGGCGGAGTGAGTCATACCCGAACAGCCAACGGTTTCAACTAAGGCTTCTTCGATTATGCCGTCCTTAACGTTAAGGGAAAGCTTACATGCGCCCTGCTGCGGTGCGCACCAGCCCACGCCGTGGGTGTAAGCAGAGATATCTTTAATCTCTTTTGCCTGTATCCACTTGCCTTCCTCCGGAATCGGAGCGGGACCGTGGTGCGGGCCCTTGGCAACAGGACACATATTTTCTACTTCCTTTGAATAAATCATATATGTTCTCCTTTCGGTGGCACGGCGATGTTATCCCGTACCCGATTTAGCCGTAATTTACAAAATCCGACCATACCTGTACATTATATCAAATTATTATTTAAAAAACAAGCGTTTAGCAAAGAAAAATTATATTTTTTCTTTGCTAAACGCCAAGCTCGCGCTTAAGTGCCGCAACAGGCAGCCCCACAACGTTAAAATAATCGCCTTTAATTCCCTTTACAAGCAAGGCTCCCCTGCCCTGTATGCCGTATGCCCCTGCCTTATCGTAAGGCTCATCGGTTGATATGTATTCTTCGATTTCGCGCTCGTCAAGGGCGTAAAATTCCACAAGCGTTTCTTTGGAAAACGAACGGCAGACGCCTTTTTTTACAATAGCGCAGCCTGTAATAACCTTATGCGTGCTGCCCGAAAGCGCGGTTATCATATCCCGTGCCTCACTGCGGTTTTTCGGCTTGCCGAGTATTTTACAGTCCGCAATAACCGAGGTATCTGCGCCTATAACGGTATATTCGGGGTAATTACGCGATACCGAAAGCGCCTTTAAGCGCGCTAAATATTCGGGCTGTTTTTCGGGCGGAATATTATTCGGCACGGTTTCCTCTTCACCCGACGGTATTATTTTAAAATCGGTTGTTATAAGGCTTAAAAGCTCTTTTCTGCGCGGCGAGGCAGAGGCTAAAATATACATATATCAAATACCTGCCACAAACGTATCAGAGCTTTCACGGGTTTTTAAATCGATTCTTTTATTGTATTCGGCTATCGCAAAGCGCACATGAACCCCAAAGGAGGTTAAGATGTAAGGCATTGTAAAAATAAGCGGAAAAACAAGAACCGATACCAGTATCCAACCGAAAAAGCTGAAAAACAGATAAATAAAATCAAGCATTGTACGCTTTGAGATCGTATCGGACATATGAATTGCCTCGGCGACCTCCATATCCTCGTCGGCGGCAATTAAAAACGGCGCCATATAGTACCGTGCCATAATGAAAATAAGAATCACCGTTGCCGCCGTTTTTAAAAACAGCGATAAATAATAAAGGTTAGAGGTCCAAAGCGGCGTGGGCATTTTAAGCGCATCGTAAATAAAGGAGCTTGAAAACAAATCGACAATAAACGACGGAATAAACAGTATTATTCCGAAAAACAGCGCGCGTGCCGCCAACAAAACCGTAAGCCTTAAAGCGCGTTTATAGGCGTTTTTAGATGTGAAATAGTAAAATACCGCAACAGGCGAATCCGCCGCGCCGAAAAGCATACGCCAAAAATAGCGCAAAAGCCCTAAAAACAGTTCGAAAAGCAGAAAAACCGATAAAATTATAAGCGAAATTTCAGCGGCGGTATCATTTGAAATATACCCGATAAACGAAGCCGCAAAGGCGGAAATAAAGTAAGAGAATATCAGCACAAGGCAAGCCACGGACGCTCTTACCCAATTGTTTTTAAGCGCGGTTTTAGCGGTCAGCTTTACCGATATGGTTGAGGCTGTCATAAACACAACTCCCGAATTTGATATAAATACATTTTAACCTGTAATTTTTAAGATAATGTTAAATAACCGTTAATTTAGCATATCCTGCCATAAGCTTTTTTGTACCCACTGTATCGAATGCTATTTCAAGCAGCTCGTCGCCCGCCATAGGCGTTACGGAAATTATCATACCGTCGCCGAAGGCCTTATGCCTTACGCGCTGACCTGCGGAAAATTCAACATTATTTTTCTTAAGCGTTCCCGTAAGCGAGGAAACGCCGAAAGAGATATCGCGCCCCGCATTTTTGCGTTCGGAATATCCGCCCGAACGCTCAGATACATAAGAATACGGTCTTTTAAAGCCCGAAAATCCGCACAGCTCTTCGGGAATTTCCTTTAAAAAGCGCGATGGCATATTACGGTTTGTACAGCCGAAAAGCATACGCGTATATGCGTTTGTAACCGTAAGCTTTTTCTTTGCGCGGGTTATTGCAACGTAAGCGAGCCGCCGCTCCTCCTCGATTTCCTCAGGCCCTGCGTAAATAGACTGATTTCCCGGAAAAATTCCTTCCTCCATACCTATTAAATAAACGTTGTTGAATTCAAGCCCCTTAGCGGAATGTACAGTCATAAGCACAACCTTATCGTCGTCCGAATTAAGCAAATCAATATCGCTTACAAGTGCTATTTGCTCTAAAAAATCCGAAAGCGAAGGCTCTTCGGCGTCCTGCTCGTACTGGGCTATGGTGGTTGCAAATTCTTTTATATTTTCAAGCCTGTCTGTTTCCTCTTCTCCAGCCGCCTCAAGCGCGGCGCGGTAGCCTGTTTTATCAAGCAGCTCCTCGTACAAATCGGAAATTGAGTTTTCCGCGGAAAACTCCGTTAAATAATCTACCGCCGAGCAAAACGAAGAAAGCTTTGCTGCCGCGCGGCTGATTCCCGCAAATTCGTCCGCGTGCTTTACAACCTCGAAAAGCGAAACGCCAAGCTCCGCCGCAACAGCCGCGGCGTTATTTACGGTGGTATCGCCTATGCCGCGCTTAGGCTCGTTTATAACACGGCGAAGCCTTAAATCGTCGCTGTTATTGTTTATAAGCTGAAGATACGCTATTACGTCCTTAATTTCCTTGCGGTCAAAAAAGCGCATACCGCCTATTATCCTGTAAGAAATGCCGCTTCTTGCAAATACGTTTTCAAGCGAGCCTGACTGCGCGTTCATTCTGTACAGCACCGCATGATCCGAAAACCGCGCTCCGTTACGCACGTTTTCAAGTATGCTTTCCGCAACGTAACGCGCTTCGCCGCGTTCGTCCTCGGCGGTATATACCTCAATTTCATCACCGTTTCCGCTGTTTGTCCAAAGGTTTTTGCCCTTTCTTGCGCGGTTGTTTCTTATAACGGCGTTAGCCGCGTTAAGTATATTTGAGGTTGAGCGGTAGTTTTGCTCAAGCCTTATTACCTTAGCGCCTTTAAATTCGTCTTCAAAGCTTAAAATATTTTCAATTGTAGCGCCGCGGAAGCGGTATATGCTCTGATCGTCGTCGCCGACAACGCAAATATTGTTAAGTCCTGCCGCCAAAAGGCTTACAAGCACGTATTGCGCGTGGTTGGTATCCTGATATTCGTCAACCATAACGTAACGGAACTTCGCCTTATAGTAATCGTGTACGTCGGGGTTTTCGCGCAAAAGCTCTACCGTTTTAACTATCATATCGTCAAAATCCATAGCGTCCGCGTCCTTCAAACGCTTTTGGTATATTCTGTAAAGCTCGGCGATTGTCTGTTTACGCATATCGCTTCCCGCGTCCTCTTTATATTCGGCAGGGTTTACAAGCTCGTCCTTAGCGGAAGATATGCAGGAAAGCACGCTTTTATGAGGGAGAATTTTATCGTCTATATTTTTAGCGCGCATAATTTCCTTCATCAGCCTGCGCTGATCGTCTGTATCGTAAATTGTAAAATGCGAGGTAAAGCCCAATCTGTCGGCATAGCGGCGCAGTATTTTGCCGCATACCGAGTGGAATGTGCCTGCCCATATATCCTCGCCGCCGTATGTGATTTTGGCGGAAATTCTTTCCTTAAGCTCGCCTGCCGCCTTGTTTGTAAAGGTTATTGCAAGAATGTTCCACGGATTAACGGGCGAAACGGAAAAAACGCCGTTCGGAACATAATCGGCTACTCCGTTTATGTAATCCTCGCCCCATTTAACCTCCTGCTCGGTAAGCTCACGCGAATAATCGCTGTTGTATCCGTCGCCGAATTTAACCAAATTCGCAATACGGTTTACAAGCACGGTCGTCTTACCGCTTCCCGCGCCCGCAAGCACCAAAACGGGACCGTTTACGGCAGTTACCGCCTCAAACTGCATATCGTTCATTTCACTGAAATATTTTTTTATTACCTTACGTCTTAGTTCTTTACAGTCCATAATTCACCTTAAAAAGATATAATGCTATATAACAAGCTGTCATTGCGAGTACCGTCAGGTACGCGGCAATCCGTTTTCTATAATACTATTTTTGCGCTTAAAAGTCAACGGTAACAAAATACTTGTAAATTGCCGAAAAAGCTGTTATAATGTATTTAATATTTTGAGAGGACGAAGAAAATGTCGGTCGGTTTTAGGAAAAGTCTGTTCGGCTTTAACTGCGATGATGTTATAAGCTACATAGAAAGATCGCAAAAAAGCTTTACGGAAAAACAAAAGGAATTATCCGAAAAGGTTACTTCACTGGCGGCGGAGCTTGAGCTTTCGGGCGAAAATTACAAGGCGCTGGAGGCCGAAAAAGAGCAAATTTCAAAAAAGCTTGCGGATTTTAACGATAAATACGAGGAAATAGAACGGCTTTCCGAAAACATAGGCAAGCTGTATTTGGTGGCGCAGGCAAACGCGCAGGCTATTATGGCAAATTCAAAGAAAAACGCCGAGCTTTCGCAAAGCGAGGTTTCAAAAAACCTTTCAACAATAGACGAAGCGCACAAATCGCTTGACGAGCTTAAGAAAAGCATTGCCAAAACCTCAGGCGAATTTATGGCGGAGCTTGACGGTCTTATAGAGTCGCTTAACGAAACCCGTATACAGGTCTCGCAGAACACATTATCGGCAGAGCGCGCAAAGGAACAGTTTGACGAGGTTTATAAAGCGCTTGTAAAATAAGCGATAACAAACCGCAGACGTTTTTTCGTCTGCGGTTATTTTTTTAAAGCGCGGGTATCAAAAGCATTTTGCCCTCCGGCAGACACTCGCTTTCAAGCTCGTTTATCTTCATAATTTCCTCTGTGCTTGCGTTATAGTGCTTTGCTATATCCCAAACGCACTCCCCCGCGCCCGTAAAATAAATAGTCATAGCGCACTTTGCGGTGATTTCGGCGGGACGGCCTTCATCTACGCGTATTTCGGTTATAAGCGGCATATCTAAGCAGTTATAAATTGCCGCATTTACCGAAAGATCTATTCTAAGCTCTATATTTTCGGCGGACATTATGGTATATCCGCAGGAGCTTATATCGATTTCGGGTGTACAGTGCAGCGCTGACGACGGTGCTTTAAGCGGATATTTATACTCAAAATCTATCGGTTTTTCAAAATACACCGCCTCGCCCGTGCCTGCGCACGCTAAAACGCAGGCTATAACGGTTCCGTTTACAAGCATATTTTCATTTTCAAATTTAGTGTTTACCGACTGCATATCGCACCAAAGATCGGTTACGGACGAAACAGGCTCGTCAAGCTCGATATTTTTTTTGCAGTGAAAAATCTCGCTTACGCTGTCGCATATTTTATTAAAGGATATTCTTTCCTTTTTAATATCCGCCATATATTTACGTGAAAAGGCGTCAAGCAATACCGCTACATCGTTGCCGCAAAACGCCTCGCACGAAAGCAGCAGCTTTGCCGTAAGCGAAAAGCATTTGGCTCCGCCCTCGCCGGATTTCGGCTTTATTTCAAGAAATGCCGTTTCGGATTTTGTTTCGCATTCGCACGAATCGGTTATGCCCTCCATATCTATTATCTGGCTGAACGGTATAACGGTTTTAACGCATTGCGGCGCGCCCTCGTCTTCGGGGGAATAGAGTATCCAAACAGCCATATCGCCCTTAACCACGGTTTTATCGTTTATAATCTTGCTTTCGCGCACGCAGGGCTTTGCGTCGCAGCGGAGTATTCTGCCTATTGTCGGCTGGCCCTGACCTATTGCAATATCCTCCTCAACCATAAGATATTTTTCGGAATATCCCATAGGTATTGTTGCGGGCGCGGTTCCTCTTCTCTGTTCTATATTCGGGTCGTCTATATCGGATATTATATCCGTTCCCTTACGGCGGAAAACGCGTACGGATATGCTTACAGCACCGTGTATATCTATTTTTCTGCCGGTTACGGCGCGGCAGTTTATGTATTCGCACTTTGTGCGGCAGCAAAGATTGGCGCTTCCGCCCTCCTCGCTCATTTCAAGATTTTTGCTGAACGGATACTGATATTCATAAGAGCAAAGCTTGCCTGTTTCGTCACAATAAAGCACGGTTATGCAAACGCAGCCGTCTACGGTTATGTTTTTGCCGTTTATACTTTTTGAGGATATGCGCGACACCGCGCGGCACTTGAATATTTTTGAAATATCGGGGCAAAAATCGGGCAGTGAAAAGTCAACGTCTATCGGCTGCTCTGCCGTTTCGTTAAACAAAACGTCATTCACAAGAACATTGGTTTTAATAATTTTTTCTTCCATAATTCTTTCCTCTCTTTATGCTCGTTTATTAAATAGTATTCGAGGGGAAAAGAATATATGCAAAAAATCCCGACCGAAGCCGGGATTTTTTCTATTCAAGCTCAAATGCGCCTGTATAAAGCTGATAATACTTGCCTTTTTCTTCAATAAGCTTTTTGTGGCTGCCGCGTTCTATAATTCTGCCGTGGTCAAGCACCATAATAACGTCTGAGTTCTGAACTGTTGAAAGCCTGTGGGCAATAACAAACACCGTTCTGCCCTGCATAAGCCTATCCATACCCTTTTGAACAATTGCTTCCGTTCTGGTATCTATGCTTGAGGTAGCCTCGTCAAGTATCATAACGGGCGGATCTGCAACCGCCGCGCGCGCAATTGAAATCAACTGCCGCTGGCCCTGCGATAAACCGCTGCCGTCGCCCTTTAATACCGTGTTGTAGCCTTCGGGCAGCATTTCTATAAAGCTGTGCGCGTTGGCAAGCTTTGCCGCGGCAATACATTCTTCGTCGGTAGCGTCAAGCCTGCCGTAGCGGATATTATCCATAACAGTACCCGTAAACAGGTTAACGTCCTGCAAAACAACGCCCAAGGACCTGCGCAGATCGGCTTTTTTAATCTTGTTGATATTTATGCCGTCGTACCTTATCTTGCCGTCCGCAATATCGTAAAAACGGTTTATAAGGTTGGTAATTGTGGTCTTGCCCGCGCCCGTAGCGCCTACAAACGCTATTTTCTGTCCCGGCTCTGCGTAAATATCAATGTTATGCAACACTATTTTATCGGGAACATAGCCGAAATCAACGTCGAACAGCCGCACATCTCCCGTAAGGCGGGTATATGTTACCGAGCCGTCGTGATGGGGGTGTTTCCACGCCCAAACGCCGGTGCGCTTTTCGCTTTCGGTTATATTACCGTTTTCGTCAACATTGGCGTTCACAAGGGTAACGTAGCCGTCGTCCGTTTCGGGCTTTTCGTCCATAAGCTCGAATATACGCTCGGTACCTGCCATAGCCATAACTACCGAGTTTATCTGCTGTGATACCTGACTTATGCTCATGGTAAACTGCCGCGTCATATTAAGGAACGGCACCACTACCGCCACCGAAATTGCCTGCCCTGAAAGGGAAAGGTTCGGCGCGTTTGCAATAATCAGAACACCGCCGATAAAGGCCATAAGCACATACAGAATATTGCCGATGTTGCCCATTATGGGCATCAGTATATTCGCAAATATATTTGCGCTTTCGGCGTCTTTAAACAGCTGCTCGTTTATCTTGTCAAAGTCCTTTTTGCTTTCTTCCTCATGGCAGAAAACCTGAACGACCTTTTGCCCGTTCATCATTTCCTCAATATAGCCCTCTACCACACCTATGGCCTTTTGCTGCTTTATAAAATAGCGCGCGCTGTTGCCGCCTATTTTTTTAGTGACCATAGTCATAGCGAATACGCCGAGGAAAACCACCAAAGTCATCCACACGCTTAAAAACAGCATATAGCAAAGCAAAGCCACAATTGTTAAAAATGAGGTTAAGAGCTGCGGTATGCTCTGCGATATCAGCTGGCGCAGGGTATCGATATCGTTGGTGTAGTAGCTCATTATATCGCCGTGGGTGTGCGTGTCAAAATACTTTATGGGCAAGCTTTGCATACTTCCGAACATATTTTGCCGCATTTTATTTAAAAAGCCCTGCGTAACTACCGCCATAAGCTGCGAGTAGATAAAGGTGGTAATAACGCCCAAAGCATAAAAGCCTATCATAAGCCCTATCACCTGCATAAGCCTGCCCGAAACGGAATTGAAGCCTGTATTTATTCCGTCCCCTATAACCAGCAAAAGCTGATTTAAAAAGAGCGAAGAGACCGTTCCCGCAAGCGCGCTTAATAGGATACACACCGCTACGATAATCAAATAGGTTTTGTAATATTTAAAAAGAAATTTAAAAAGTCTTAAAAGCGTGCCCTTGGTATTTTTAGCCTTAGGTCCGCCCTTGAATCCTCTCGGTCCCGGCATTATTCTTCACCTGCCTTATTCTGTGAATAGTATACTTCTTTGTAGATATCATTGCTGTTAAGCAAATCCTCATGCGTGCCTACGGCGTTAATTCTGCCGTCCTCCATAACAACTATGCGGTCGGCTTCCTGCACCGAGGAAATACGCTGTGCAATAATAATTTTTGTGGTATCGGGTATTTCGGTTGCAAGCGCGTTTCTTATAAGCGCGTCGGTCTTGGTATCAACCGCGCTTGTGGAGTCGTCGAAAATAATTATTTTCGGCTTTTTAAGCAGTGCGCGCGCTATGCAAAGCCGCTGCTTTTGTCCGCCCGAAACGTTTGTGCCGCCCTGCTCTATGTGGGTGTCGTAGCCGTCCGGCAAGGTGTTTATAAATTCGTCCGCCTGTGCGAGCTTACATACGCGCACAAGCTCCTCGTCGGTCGCGTTCATATCGCCCCAGCGCAGGTTTTCTTTAATTGTACCCGAAAACAGCACGTTTTTCTGCAAAACCACCGAAACGGCGTTGCGCAGCGTTTCAATATCGTAATCCTTAACGTTGTTGCCGCCTACAAGTACCTCGCCCTCGGTTGCGTCGTAAAGGCGGGAAATAAGCTGAATTAAAGATGATTTACTGCTGCCCGTGCCGCCTATAATGCCGATAGTCTCGCCCGATTTTATATGAAGATCAATATCGGTAAGGGCATTTTTTTCGGCGCCCGCGTGATATTTAAAGGAAACTCCGTTAAAATCTATACTGCCGTTCGGTACGTCTGTTTTGGGGTTTTCGGGGTTTTCAATGGTGCTTTCCTCGTTTAAAACCTCGCAGATACGCTGTATGGAGGCGTTTGAAATAGTTATCATAACGAATATCATTGAAAGCATCATAAGGCTTGATAATATCTGCATACCGTAGGTAAACATACTTGACAGCGCGCCCACGCCCATGGTACTTCCGCCGCTGTTTATAATAAGCTTTGCACCGACATACGAAACTATTATCATTGCCGTGTACATTGCAATCTGCATTGCGGGACTGTTAAGGGCTACAAGCCTTTCCGCCTTTGTAAAGTCGGCGCATACCTCTTCGGAAGCCTTGCCGAATTTGTTTTTCTCGTAATCCTCGCGCACAAAGGATTTTACAACCCTCATTCCCTTAACGTTTTCCTGAATTGAATTGTTAAGGTTATCGTATTTTTTGAACACGCTTTGGAAAAGCGGCATCGCCTTTTTTATTATAAGGAAAAGCGCAAAAGCCAAAAACGGTACCAGCGCCACATATACGGTGGAAAGCTGCGGGCACATTTTAAACGCCATTATCATTGCAAAAATGAACATCATAGGCGAGCGCACCGCTATGCGTATTATCATCATATATGCCATTTGCACGTTTGAAATATCAGTTGTAAGACGGGTTACAAGGCTTGAGGTTGAAAATTTATCAATATTGGTAAACGAAAAGCTTTGCACCTTGTAAAACAGATCGTGCCGCAGATTTTTCGCAAACCCGCATGAAGCCGTGGCGCAGGTCTTGCCCGCCATAGCGCCGAAAAACAGCGAAACGAACGCCAATAAAATAAGCATAAAGCCGTATTTTAAAATAAGCGACATATCCGTTCCGTTTTGTATGTGGTCTATAAGCTTTGCAATATAAAAAGGAATAACGCACTCAACTATAACCTCGATAGAAACTAAGATCGGGGTTAAAATTGAGGGCTTTTTGTATTCCCTTATACTGCCCATAAGTGTTTTTATCATACTATCTCTCCTATCATTCCGCATTTTCCATATTTCTTTTAAGCTTTTCGGTAACACGGAAAAAAGCCGCAAGCTCTTCGTCGCTTAAACCCCTGCGGAGCTTTTCTTCACGCGCGGCAATATCCCTGCAAATTTCTTTGTGAATTTTTACCGCTTTGTCCGTCAGTACGATCTTTTTAAGCCGCGCGTCGTTTTCAACGCTTATACGTTTAATATAACCGTCCTTTTCCATCAGCTTTAACATATTGCTTGCGGTTGAACGTCTGATTGAAAATTTTTCTTCAAAATCCTTTTGGAAAATATCCCTATCGCGGTTTTCATAAAAATAATTTATCGCCCAGCCGTGTATACGTCCGTTAGGTTTTGGATCCATATTTGCAATATTTCTTTCAACATCGCGCCTTATAAGATTTGAAAGCGTGCGTATTTCAAAGCCTATATCCCTTTCGCCGTGCACATTCTCACCTCTCAATATATTTGTTAGCTTGCTAACTATTATATCACAATAACCCGATTTGTCAACAAAAAAACTTTTAAGATTTTATTAACAAAAAAGCCGCCGCAAAGCGGCGACTCTTATATATCAGCTTATTTTTAAGCGAAGTCTCAGCTTATCGCTTATCATAGCGATAAATTCACTGTTGGTAGGCTTACCCCTGTCGTTTTGAATGGTATAGCCGAAATAAGAATTAAGTACGTCGATATCTCCTCTGTCCCATGCAACCTCTATTGCATGGCGTATGGCTCTTTCAACTCTTGAGGAGGTTGTACCGTGATTTTTTGCAACTGTGGGATATAAAAGCTTTGTAACCGAACCTAATATTTCATTGTTTTTAACAGATAATATAATTGCCTCTCTTAAGTAATGATAACCCTTGATATGTGCAGGAACACCGATCTGATGTATTATTTCCGTAACCATAAGCTCAAGCTCCGGATCCGTTACCACATTATCCTTTACAACTACCGGTGAAATTTCGTTTTTCCAGCCCGAAAGCTTAATGATCCGTTCCGCCATGGTGTTGATATCAAACGGTTTTAAAAAGTAATAGCTCGCCCCTGCTTCAAGCGTAGCCTTTTCAAGCTGCTGGTTATCAAAGCTTGACATTACCATTACCATAGGCCTTTCTTTTTTGTCAATGCTTTTCATACTGTCAAGCACGCCTAAAATGTCATTATTTGGCATAAACACGTCAGACAGCAAAACGTCGGGTTTCTCCCTTTTAATTGCAGTAAGTACCGCATCTCCGTCTTTAGGACACAAAACTACATCCATACCGTAGCCTTTAAGCGCTTTAGCGCAGGTTGCGCCTAACTCCGACGCGTCGTCCGCAATTACAATTTTTAGCTTTTTTCCCATTTGTTCCTCAAACCTCCAAGTTTTTGTTTTACATATATTACCACAATTTTATATTAAATGCAAGGGTTATAACAAAAAAAGTGTTATTATTTTATAACGTTACATAATTTGACATTTAATTTCATAATTTTCACAGGCATATTTTGTCAATTGCCGTCGTATTGACTTTTTATGCCGAAAAGTGTATTATTAAAAGCGGTGAAATTTAATGATTAATCAATTTTCAAGAACAGAGCTGCTTATGGGAAAAGAAAATACCGACGCTTTAAAAAAATTCCGCGTTGCGGTTTTCGGAATAGGCGGCGTCGGCTCATACGCGGCGGAAGCGCTTGTACGCGGCGGCATAGGAACGATCGATATTATAGATAACGACCGTATATGCCTTTCCAATATAAACCGCCAGCTATACGCAACGCACAGAACGATCGGCGAATATAAGGTCGACGTTGCCGAAAAACGTATTAAAGAGCTTAATCCGCAGATTACGGTTAATACCTATAAAACGTTTTACACGCCCGAAACGGCAGATGAATTTAATTTTTCGCAATATGATTATATAATAGACGCAATTGATACCGTTGCCGGCAAAATAGCGCTTGCCGTAAATGCACAAAAAGCCGGAACGCCTATTATAAGCGCAATGGGAGCCGGAAACAAAACCGACCCTACCGCGTTTCGCGTTGCCGATATATACGAAACCGCGGTATGTCCCCTTGCAAGGGTTATGCGTACCGAGCTTAAAAAAAGAAATATTAAAAGGCTTAAGGTAGTGTACTCAAGGGAAATTCCGTTAACACCGGCGCCGAGCGAGGAAAATTCCGCAAACATAAGTACCGACGGAGCGGTTACTTTAAATAAGCGCCGCCAAACGCCCGGCAGTATGCCGTTTGTGCCGCCCGTAGTTGGGTTTATAATTGCAGGCGAGGTAATAAAGGACCTTACCGGTTTTAAAGGCAAGGGCTTCGGCGCATAAAAAATATCCTTCGGCGGTATGCCGAAGGATATTTTTATTTATACCCAAAAACGCGGGACTATTCTGCCGTAAACGCGCCGTTTTTATAATCAACCGTTACGGTCGAATCCGGCTCGATATCGTTTTCAATCATCTTACGCGCTATAAGCGTTTCAATGTTAGACTGAATAAATCTCTTTATAGGTCTTGCGCCGTAAACGGGATCGAACGATTGCTCTATTATCTGCTCGGTGGCGGCGTCGGTCACCTTAACGTTTATGCGCTGTTCCTTAAGTCTTTCGGATATTTCCTTAACCTTTAATTCCACAATACCGCGGATATTATCCTTGGTAAGCGGACGGTAGAAGATTATTTCATCAAGCCTGTTTAAAAATTCGGGACGGAAGCTGTGCTTTAACAGCTCGCTTACCTTAGAGCGTGCGTCCTCGCTTATTTCGCCCTTATCGTTTATGCCGTCAAGAATTATATCAGAGCCGAGGTTAGAGGTTAAGATTATAATTGTGTTTTTAAAATCAACGGTTTTGCCGTGACTGTCGGTAATTCTGCCGTCGTCAAGCACCTGCAAAAGCACGTTGAACACATCGGGGTGGGCTTTTTCGACTTCATCGAACAGTACAACCGAATACGGTTTACGGCGTACTGCCTCGGTCAGCTGACCGCCCTCGTCATAACCTACATATCCGGGAGGCGCTCCTATAAGACGTGAGACCGAGTATTTTTCCATATACTCGCTCATATCAATACGTATAAGGCTCTTTTCATCGTCAAACAATGCGGCGGTAAGCGCCTTTGCAAGCTCGGTTTTGCCTACGCCGGTAGGTCCTAAGAAAAGGAACGAGCCGACAGGACGGTTAGGATCTTTAATTCCTGCACGCGAACGCAGTATTGCGTCGCTTACCTTATGAACGGCCTCGTCCTGACCGATTACGCGGTTATGAAGTATGCTTTCAAGATTTAAAAGCTTGCTTCTTTCGCTTTCAACAAGCTTTGAAACGGGTATGCCCGTCCAACGGGAAACAATTTTTGCAATTTCCTCGTCGGTTACGCGGTCGCGCAGCAAGGTGTTATCCTTAGTTTCGCTTGCCTGCTCTTCTTTTTCAAGCTCCTGCTGCAGCTGCGGCAGCTTGCCGTACTGCAGCTCGGCAGCTTTTGTAAGGTTATATTCCTCTTTAGCCTTTTCTATTTGGTGGTTAACGTCCTCTATTTCGGAACGTATTTTCTGTACCTTTTCAATGCCCTGCTTCTCGTTTTCAAGCTTTGCTTTCATAGCCTTAAACTGATCGCGAAGTCTGGCAAGCTCGGCTTTAATTTCGTCAAGGTGAGCAAGCGTTAGCTTATCGGTCTCCTTAGACAGCGCCTCTTCCTCAATTTCAAGCTGCATAATCTTGTGCGATATCTCGTCCATTTCGGTAGGCATTGAATACATTTCGGTTTTAATAAGGGCACACGCCTCGTCGATAAGGTCGATAGCCTTATCAGGTAAAAATCTGTCCTGAATATAACGGTTTGAAAGGGTTGCGGCGGCAATAATGGCCTTATCCATTATTTTAACGCCGTGATAAACCTCGTATCTTTCCTTAAGCCCTCTTAAAATCGCAATTGTATCTTCAACGGTAGGCTCTTCTACCATTACAGGCTGGAAGCGCCTTTCAAGCGCCGCATCCTTTTCAATATACTGGCGGTATTCGTTAAGCGTGGTAGCGCCTATGCAGTGCAGCTCGCCCCTTGCAAGCAGCGGCTTTAATATGTTGCCTGCGTCAAGCGCGCCGTCGGTTTTGCCCGCGCCCACAATGGTGTGCAGCTCGTCTATAAACAGTATTATTCTGCCTTCGCTGGATTTTACCTCGTTAAGCACCGCTTTAAGCCTTTCCTCAAACTCGCCGCGGAACTTTGCGCCTGCAATAAGCGCTCCGAGATCAAGTGAGAAAATTGTGTGGTTTTTAAGGTTATCAGGCACGTCTCCGCTTACAATTCTAAGCGCCAAGCCCTCTGCAATGGCGGTTTTGCCGACGCCCGGCTCGCCTATTAAGCAGGGGTTGTTTTTGGTTTTACGCGAAAGTATTCTTATAACATTGCGTATTTCCTCGTCTCTGCCTATAACCGGATCAAGCTTATGCTCCCTTGCGCGCTGCACCAAATCGGTGCCGTATTTTTTAAGCACGTCGTATGTGTCTTCGGGGTTATCGCTTTTAACCTTTTGGTTTCCTCTTATGCTTTTAAGCGCCTCAAGCACGCGCGGTTCGGTTATGTTTTGTTCGCGGAACAGGCGTTTTAGCGTATCGTTCGGGTTTTCTATTAAGCCTAACAGTATATGCTCAACCGAAACATAATCGTCCTGCATTTTCTTTGCCTGCTTTTCGGCGGCGGTAAGAGCCTTATTCAGCTCCTGCGAAATATAAATATTGTTCGGGTCGTATCCGCTGCCGCTGATCTTAGGCATTTTGGATATTTCTTCCTCTGTTTTTGAAAGCAAGGTCTCAGGCGAGGCACCTATACTTTTAACGATTTCCCCCACAAGACCGTCCGCCTGCGAAAGCAGCGCCGCCAGCAAATGCTCCTCGCCTATGCTGTTGTTGCCGTTTTCGCCTGCCATACTTTGAGCGCTTTTAATCGCCTCTATTGATTTTTGTGTAAATTTTTCTATATTCATAAAGCCCATCTCCTAAATGATTTCGCTGTTGTTTTTAATATAATCGTCGTATAACGGCTGTATTTCATCGGTATTGTCTGAAAAATACAGCTTTAACGCCGCGTCAAAAAGAGAAATATAATCTGCAATAAGCTCGCCTGCCGCCGCGCCTTTTTTGGCGTTTCTTTCGGCAAGCGGATTTTCACGGTGAATTATCGGGCGTTTAAATACCCCGTTTTCATAGCTGTCTTTTCCCAAAAAGCCGTAATTATATTCAAGCTGCGCCCACAGATTATAAAATTCAAGCATTTTAGAAAGCAGCGCCGAATTTGTGGTACGCGTTGAAACCTTAATTACGCCCTGCTCCTTATCGGGTTCCCTGTAAAGCTCGATAGAATACCTTACCGTTGGGTTATATTTATATGAAAGCGCCGTTCTTATCGACATTACCGAAGGCGTCGGGGGCGATAACTCGGAAAAGTTTTCACCGGAATAAAGCAGTCTTGCCAGATCCTCAAAAATACCGCTTATTCTTTTTTCGGGCGTGGTAAGCGAAACATAATCCGCCAATATCTGATTTATCATATTTGAGCGGTTTGTGTTGTTCATATATGCAATTCTGTCTACCTTTGCAATAACTTCGTCGCTTAGCACAACCGAATAAACGCTTTTCTTCATTTTTACTCCTCCCTTTAACTGTAAACTATTGTAGCACCGTTTATATAATTTGTCAAGTGATTTATATAAATATTTTTACATTTTTTGTTTTGCGCGCTTAAACAGGGTAAAAAAACAGGGTGTATATCTTATCGAAATACACCCTGCTTTTTATCTTTTATCGCCTATAAAAAACACCGAAAGAGTACCGGGACCCGCGTGCGCGGCTATTACCGGATCAATGTAATTATAAACGGTTTTCTTCACCTTATAGCGCTTTTTTATTTCCGAGGCAATATATTTCGCTTCCTCCTCGCAGTCGCCGTGAACAATAAATACCTCTTGGTTTTGAATATCCGTTCCGCGCTCGCCTACGGATTTTATAAGATGCTCTACCGCCGCCCTGCGCCCGCGCACCTTACCTGTAACGTACAGCTTTCCGTCGTCCGCAGTGTGCAAAAGCGGCTTAATGCCGAGCAGTGTGCCGATCATTGCGCTGCTGCCCGAAAGTCTGCCGCCGCGCTTTAGGAAAAACAGGTCGTCAATAGTAAACAAATGGCATATTTTAAGCTTGTTTTCTTCAACCCATTTTGCCGTTTCCTCTATTGTTTTGCCCTCGTTTTTAAGCTTTACGGCATAATGCACCGCCATACCCTCGCCGAGCGAGGCACAAAGCGTATCAACCACAATTATTTTTCTTTCGGGAAATTCTTCCCTGTAATCCTTGGCGGCGTTTTCAATGTTTTGGTATGTTCCCGAAAGACCCGAAGAAAACGCAAGCACAAGCACGTCCTCGCCATTTTCAAGTATGGGTTTTATCACCGCGTCGCAAATTTCCCTTGACACAAGCGAGGTGGTAATTTTTGCTTTTTGCCGCAGCAGCGAATATGTTTCGCTGTAATCGGTAGGCACGCCCTTTACGTAGCTGTCGTACTCCTTGCCGTCTATATAATATTTCAGCGAAAGTATATCAACGTTATAGCTTTCTATTTGTTCGTCGGTTAAATTTGCGCTTGAATCGGTAACTATTTTGTAGCTCATTTCAATCTCCGTTCTTTGCTTTTGTTTTAAAATATTATACTTAACAGCACCTTAAAATACACCCTAATTGCTCTTTTTATCTTCTAAAGCAAAAAAACTGTCGGTAGAGAGCTTAAAGCTCCTCTCTACCGACAGTAGAAAAACGTATTGTCAAAATTTATTTTCCAATTGTATCGAGCATTTGCAGACCTTTCATACATTTAAGTTGTGAATTCATTTTCGCCTGCATTATACACAAATCATAAATCTGATTATTAGTCCGCATTTGGTTATCAAGCATTTTTGCTTTATGTTTTTCTTCTTCATAAAGATTTATAGCTTCTTTTAATGTATTAGCACGATAATTACGAACTGCATTAGCCATAAATGAAGTCGCAGAGAAATTTCTGTAATCAGGTGGAATTTTTGCTGAAATTTCGGCATTTTCGTTAACAAAGTCGTTTAAGGCAACGGTTATTTCCTTTATTTTTTCATCATTTTTTTGAGTGATTTTCAAGCCATCATTTTGCCAAAATTTTTCTGCCCGTTTATCAATTTTCTTTCTTTTATCTATACAAAGGAATACATAAACTAAAGCTAATACAATTCCAAAAAAAAGAATTAAGATAAGAGCTATTTTTGCAAAATCATCAGAATATAACACTCTGTTTGAATTTACAATAAACATAATTATTGATGTTCCTACAAAAAGTCCTCCCAAAAAAACAGGTAAAGTCCATGCAATTGAAGGCTTTTTTTGATTTTTTAAAAACCAATATTTGTCCCTTTGAAAATTTGAGTTTTTCTTATATTCTTCAATTAAGCCATTGTAACGATCTATAATTGCAAAATACTGCTCTGCATTTTCAAGTGTATTAAGCAAATCATATTCCATATAAATTCCTCCAATTATGTTTACATTCTTATCATTAACACAATAATAGCATTAAAATATGTTAAAGTCAAGAATAAATCTCATCTTTAACACATAGGTGCCACTATGAAAATTTATGATTATAGAGGAAAAAAGAATATTTGCGGAGAAAGAGTACACGAGGCACGTTGTAAGCTAATGCTTACACAAAGTGATTTAGCCGCAAGACTGCAAATAAACGGAATTATTCTTGAGCGTGACAGCATCTCACGAATTGAAATCGGAACACGATTTGTTGCCGACTATGAATTAAGAGAACTCGCTAAAATTTTAAAGGTAAAGCCCGATTGGTTACTTGGAATTGAATAACAAAACAAGGCTGAGCGGCTATCAAGTGAAACAAGACTGAGGAAAAGAAAAAAGACTTTTACAGACTTAAAACTGTTCTCTCCCTCCGTCACAGCTTACGCCGCGACACCTCCCTCGTCAGAGGGAGGCTTTTTTGTATAAAGCATCCTTAACGCAACAGCACCATTTGCTATACCAAATTAGTATATCCCATTAAATATTCGTCAATTTCCTTAGCGGCGGCTCTGCCCTCGGCTATCGCCCACACAACAAGCGACTGCCCGCGGCGGCAGTCCCCCGCCGCGAATAGCTTATCAACGCTTGTTTTATAAGATACTGCGGCGGTTGCAATATTGCTGCGCCCGTCGGTCTCTGCCCCAAAGCTTTTTGCAATATAGGGCTTGGGTCCTAAAAATCCCGCGGCTATAAGCAAAAGCGAGCAATCAAGCGTTTTTTCACTGCCCGGAATTTCCGTCATAACGGTTCTGCCTGTTTTTTCGTCCTTTTCGGGTTTTAATTCAACCGTTATCACCGCTTTTATATTGCCGCCGTCGTCCGGCACAAAGGCTTTAACCGTTGTGCAGTAAACGCGCGGGTCATGCCCGAAAACGGCTATTGCCTCTTCCTGTCCGTAATCGGTCTTGCACACCCTCGGATATTGCGGCCAGGGGTTGGTATCTGCCCTGCTGTCGGGCAGCTTCGGCATCATTTCAAGCTGAGTTACCGATTTGCAGCCGTGGCGTATGCAGGTGCCTACGCAGTCGTTGCCGGTATCGCCGCCGCCTACAATTACAACGTCCTTACCCTTAGCGGATATAAAGCCCGATTTAAGCTTATTATCAAGCAGCGCCTTTGTGGTGGATTTAAGAAAATCGACCGCAAAATAAATTCCCTTAATATCGCGGTTTTCGGCTTTAAGGTCGCGCGGATTGCCCGCACCGCAGCAAAGCACCACCGCGTCATAGGTCTTTAAAAGCTCGTCGGCAGAAATATCCTTGCCTACGTCTACGCCAGTTTTAAACTGTATGCCCTCGTCGGTCATAAGCTTTACACGGCGCTCAACTATCTGCTTTTCAAGCTTCATATTCGGTATGCCGTACATTAAAAGCCCGCCTATGCGGTCGTCCTTTTCATAAACGGTCACGCTGTGGCCGCGGCTGTTAAGCCGCTGCGCGCAGGCAAGCCCCGAAGGACCTGAGCCTACAACCGCTACGCGCTTGCCTGTTCTTACTTCGGGCGGGCGGGGCTTTACCCAGCCGTTTTTATAGCCCTCTTCAATAATTGCAAGCTCGTTTTCCTTAACGGTTACCGAGCTTCCGTAAAGCCCACAGGAGCAAGCCGCCTCGCAAAGCGCGGGGCACACCCTGCCCGTAAATTCGGGAAAGCTTGCGGTTTTGGTAAGCCGCGCTAAAGCGTACTCCCAGTTGCCATGATAAATTTCGTCGTTCCATTCCGGTATAAGGTTATGAAGAGGGCAGCCCGATACCATTCCGCCGAGCTTCATTGCCGACTGGCAGAAAGGCACGCCGCAGTTCATACAGCGCGCGCCTTGGTTTTGGCGCTCCGCCTTTTGCATAGGGGAATGAAATTCATTGAAATTCTTTATTCTTTCAAGCGGTTTTACCGATTTATTGTTTTCTCTGTCAAAATCCAAAAATCCTGTTGGTTTTCCCATTTTTATTCCCCTTTCTTATTTCTGTACCGAATAAAAGGCTTCAAGCTCGGCTTCTTCATAGGGCAAACCCTTTTCCTCAAAGCGGCTTATTTCCTGCAGCATTCTGCTGTAATCGTTCGGCACTATCTTTTTAAAGTAGGGCAGGTAATTTGCAAAATCGTGAAGTATGCGCGTGCCTTTAGGCGAGCCTGTGGCGGCAACGTGCTTTTCAATCATAGATTTAAGCTCCTCGATATCGTGCTTTTCCTCTACGCCCGTCATTGTAACAAGCTCCTTGTTAAGCCTTAAATAAAAGTCGTAGTTTTCATCAAGCACATAGGCAATGCCGCCGCTCATACCTGCGGCAAAGTTTTTGCCCGTAGGCCCTAAAATCACGGCTCTGCCGCCCGTCATATACTCGCAGCCGTGGTCTCCCGTGCCCTCGCAAACGGCGTATGCGCCCGAATTTCTAACGCAGAAACGCTCGCCCGCAATACCGTTTATATAAGCCTCGCCCGATGTCGCACCGTAAAGCGCCACGTTGCCTATTATAATGTTTTCCTCTGCCCTGTATTTTGCGTTTTCGGGGGGAGCCACAATAAGCTTACCGCCCGATAATCCCTTGCCGAAATAATCGTTGCTGTCGCCGGTCAAGCGTATTGTAAGCCCCTTCGGAATAAACGCCCCGAAGGACTGACCGCCGCCGCCCTTGCAGTTTATCGTGTAGGTATCGTCCGGCAGAGTATTTTTATATTTCTTTGTAATTTCCGAGCCGAAAATTGTACCGAGCGTTCGGTTAGTGCTTGATACTTCAATATCAATTGCTTTCGGCTTGCCCGTTTTAAGCGCCGTTTTAAATGCGGGAATTATAACTGCTTCGTCCACGGTCTTTTCAAGCTCAAAGTTAAATACGTTATCGGATTTAAAATGCTTATCCTCCTGTGGGGCGGAATTATCACTGTAAAGAATTTGCGACAGATCAGCCATTGCCGCACGCTTTGTAACGGTTTTTTCGCGCACCTTTATAAGGTCGGTGCGCCCCACAAGCTCCTCAACCGTGCGAACGCCCAGTTTCGCCATAATCTCGCGCAGCTCCTCGGCAATATACATCATAAAGTTTATAACGTATTCCGGCTTGCCGCAGAAACGCTTTCTGAGTTCGGGATTTTGCGTGGCAATACCGCAGGGGCAGGTATCAAGGTTGCACACGCGCATCATAATACAGCCCATGGTAATAAGCGGCGCGGTTGCAAAGCCAAACTCCTCCGCGCCCAAAATAGCGGCAATTGCCACGTCTCTGCCGCTCATAAGCTTACCGTCGGTCTCAAGTATAACGCGTGAACGAAGCCCGTTCTGAATAAGGGTCTGATGAGCCTCGGAAAGCCCTAACTCCCACGGCAGCCCCGCATTGTGTATTGAGCTTTGGGGCGCGGCGCCCGTGCCGCCGTCGTAGCCCGAAATAAGCACCACCTGCGCACCCGCCTTGGCAACGCCTGCCGCAATTGTGCCTACGCCTGCCTCGGACACCAATTTTACCGAAATGCGCGCGTCGCGGTTGGCGTTTTTAAGGTCGAAAATAAGCTGTGCTAAATCCTCTATCGAATAAATATCGTGGTGCGGCGGCGGTGAAATAAGCGACACACCGGGGGTTGAATAACGCGTTTTTGCAATCCACGGGTACACCTTTTTACCCGGCAGATGCCCGCCCTCGCCCGGCTTTGCGCCCTGTGCCATTTTAATTTGAATTTCCTTTGCGGAAACCAAATATTCGCTTGTAACGCCGAAACGACCCGACGCCACCTGCTTAATTGCGCTGCCGCGCTCGGTTCCAAGTCTTTCGGGGCGTTCGCCGCCCTCGCCTGAGTTTGATTTGCCGCCGAGGCGGTTCATGGCAATCGCCATACATTCGTGCGCTTCCTGCGAAATTGAACCGTAGGACATAGCGCCCGTTTTAAAGCGCTTTACAATTTCGCTTGCAGGCTCTACCTCGTCAAGCGGTACGGGCGTTACGCCCGCTGTGTTAAATTCAAGCAAACCGCGCAGCGTGTGCGGGCGGCGCTCGTTATCCACCATTGCGGTGTACTCCTTAAACCGCTCATACGAGCCGAATTGCGTAGCCTCGCGCAGCGCTATCACCGTTTCGGGGCTGTACATATGGTCTTCTTTTTCATTGCCGGAACGTAATTTATGCTCGCCTATGCTGTCAAGCGTAGTGTCAACGCCAAGCCCCAGCGGGTCAAACGCGTGGCTGTGGCGGTATTCTACGCCCTCGTTGATTTCTTCAAGACCTATACCGCCCACGCGGCTTACGGTATTTGTAAAGTATTTATCAATAACCTCTTTACTTATTCCTATTGCCTCAAATATCTGTGAAGACTGGTAGGACTGAATTGTGGAAATACCCATTTTAGATGCGATTTTTACTATGCCGTGAAGTATAGCGCTGTTATAATCGCGTATTGCGGTGTGATAATCCTTATCGAGCAGCTTTTTATCAATAAGCTCGGTTATACATTCCTCGGCCAAATAGGGGTTTACGGCACGCGCGCCGTAGCCTAACAGCGTTGCAAAGTGGTGAACGTCGCGCGGTTCTGCACTTTCAAGTATAACAGAGAGCGCCGTGCGCTTTTTGGTGCGGATAAGGTGCTGTTCAATAGCCGAAACCGCCAAAAGCGACGGTATGGCAACGTGGTTCTCATCAACGCCGCGGTCGGAAAGAATAAGTATATTAGCGCCTTTTTTATAAGCGCGGTCGCACTCTACAAACAGGTGGTCGAGCGCGCGCTCAAGCGGCGTGTTTGTGTAATAAAGCAAGGATACCGTTTCCACCTTAAAGCCGGGGCGGTTTATCGCCTTAATTTTCACAAGCTCGGCAGAGGTTATAATCGGGTTTGGCAGCTCTAAAACCCCGCAGTTTGCGGCGGTTTCGTTCAGTAGGTTGCCGTCCGACCCCACATAAACGCAGGTATCGGTTACAACCTCCTCGCGAATAGCGTCGATAGGCGGATTGGTAACCTGTGCGAAAAGCTGTTTAAAGTAATTGAAAAGCGGCTGATGCTTATCGGAAAGCATTGCAAGCGGAATATCCGTGCCCATGGCGGCGGTAGCCTCCGCGCCGTTTTTCGCCATGGGTATAATAGCGTTACGCACGTCCTCATAGGTATAACCGAACGCCTTGTAAAGCCTGTCGCGAGTCTTTGAATCGTACCGTTCTATGCGGCAGTTAGGCATTTTAAGGTCGGAAAGCCGCACCAAATTCTGGTCGAGCCACTCGCCGTAAGGCTTTCTTGTGGCATAATAGCGCTTGCACTCTTCATCGGATATAATGCGTTTTTTTGCCGTATCCACAAGCAGCATTTTGCCCGGCTCCAAACGGCTTTTTTTAACAATATGCTCTGCGGGAATATCAAGCACGCCCACTTCGGACGATAAAATAAGCGTGTTATCGTCTGTTATATAATAGCGCGAGGGGCGCAGCCCGTTACGGTCTAACACCGCGCCTACGGTATCGCCGTCTGAAAACAGTATGGCGGCAGGACCGTCCCACGGCTCCATCATTGTGGAGTAGTAGTGATAAAAATCCCTTTTTGCCCTTGTTATGGTCTTGCTGTTGCGCCACGGTTCGGGGATAGTAACCATTACGGCAAGCGGCAGATCCATTCCGTTCATAACAAGAAATTCAAGCGTGTTATCAAGCATAGCCGAATCGGATCCCGCCGCGTTTACAACCGGCAGGATCTTATCCATATCGTCCTCCATAACAGAGCTTTCCATTGTTTCCTCGCGCGCAAGCATACGGTCAACGTTGCCGCGAATGGTGTTAATTTCGCCGTTATGCAGTATAAAACGGTTCGGGTGGGCGCGCTCCCAGCTGGGCGTTGTGTTGGTGGAAAAGCGCGAGTGAACAAGCGCTATTGCGCTTTCGTACGCCTTGTTTTGTAAATCAAGGTAAAAACGGCGCAACTGACCTACCAAAAACATACCCTTATAAACTACGGTGCGTGAAGACAGCGAAGCTACATATGTATTATCATTGCTCTGCTCAAACACGCGGCGGATTATATACAGCTTGCGGTCAAAATCAAGCCCTTTAGCCGTATCATCGGGCTTTTTTAAAAAGCACTGCATAATGTGCGGCATACAGCTTAAAGCCTTTTGACCCAAAATCTCACTTTTAATAGGCACCTCGCGCCAGCCTAAAAACTCCACGCCCTCTTTTTCGGCTATAACCTCAAGCATTTTTTTAGCCTGATTGCGCTTTAGGGTATCCTGCGGAAAAAAGAACATTCCCACGCCGTATTCGCGCTCGCCGGGCAAGTCTATGCCTATTTCCTTTGCGGCTTTTTTGAAAAATTTGTGCGATATCTGCACTAGTATTCCAACGCCGTCGCCTGTCTCGCCCGAAGCGTCCTTTCCGGCTCTGTGCTCCAATTTTTCAACGATAGACAGCGCGTTGTCAACCACGGTGTGAGTTTTTGTGCCGTCCACATTCACAACCGCGCCTATACCGCAGGCGTCGTGTTCAAACTGCTGTCGGTAAAGTCCCTTTTCGTTCATTGCAATTCCCCCGTTTTAAAATTGAAAAGGCGCCCATAAAGAGAATTTACCTCTTTATGAGCGCCTTTGCTCATTTAATTTAATACAGTATAGCACATAATATGCGCTTTGTCAAATACAAATTGTTTTTATCTGTTAAAAGCAAAACCTCTTAATATTATAACTCGCTTTCGTGCAGCTTAACGCCTGCGTTCCTTAACAGCCCCTGTAATTTCGTAATATTTACATCGGCAAAGCTTTCGGTGATAGCCGCCGCTGTTCCCGCCGCCTGACCAGATACGGCGCAAACGGGGATTACACGCGTTATGTCCCACATTGCCTCGGTTACGGAAATACATCTGCCCGCGGTTATAAGGTTTGAAATCCTTTTGCCGTAAAGCGCCGAAAACGGCAGCTCGTAAACAGGACCCGGCTTTCGCCAATCCGAAAAAAGACCTACGCTGTCCGCATATTCAAAATGGCACTTATCATCGTTCTGCGTATATGCTCCGTCTATACGGCGCGTCATTCTTATCTGCGGTATGGCGGCAACGCTTGAGATCGTATGCTCCGGCGATACGCCGCCGCTTTTTAAAAATTCGTTAAGCAGTGTTTTATGCGAATACAGCATAAGCCGTGTAAGCTCTGACGCGTCAAGCCCTGAAAAACGCATAGAAGCTTTATCGTTTTTCAGCTGTTCCTTAGTTTTCTGTGAATCGGGTATATCGCAAAATCCGATTGGCTTAAGCTCGAATTTTCCGTTTTCGGTAACATAACACCAGGAGGCGGGCACATTCCCCTGTTTAAATAATACGGTAGCTTCCCCGCTTTGCATGGCTATATCGGCGTCGCCCGTTGCGTCAATAACATTCTTAACCCTTACGGCGTTTCGTCCGGATTTGTTTTCCAAAATCACATATGCTATCCTGCTGTTTTCCGTTATTGTACCGCACACCGAGGTGCCGTATAAAAGATCAACGCCGTTTGCCCTTAAAAGCTGTTCTGCCTCAATACCGAATACATACGGGTTAAACTGCACCTCAAAACGTTTTTTTCGGCGTTCGTCTTTTGTTCCGTTTTCAAGCCAGCACGGACAATACTTACCCTCATACCCATGCTTTACCGAAAGGCGCAAAAGTTCCTCTGCAATACCGAAGCTCACCTGCCGTCCGAGCCCGTCGCACAACGGAAGATATATGGTTACAAGACCTAACGTTGCAAGACCGCCGAGCAAAAACTCGCGTTCCGCAAGCAATACCTTAGCGCCGTTCCTGGCGGCGGCAAGCGCCGCTGAAATACCGGCAATTCCCCCGCCTGCCACAAATGTATCATATTCGCTTAAAACCGGAATTTGCTTTTCCGGTTCTTTAATATATTTCATTTGTATGCGTCTCCTATTTTTTTAAATACCTTATTAACCGTACCGCCGCCGTATGCGTTTTTCTTAAATATCTCATAAACAGAGCAGACCTTGTCCACAAGGCACACCAGCACGCTTTCACGGTATTTGGGCGGAGTAAGGGTTAAAGGAAACATATGCTTTTTTATTATATCTCTTTCAATGTCGGTAAGGTTAAAGTCCTCCTCGGCATTTTTGCAGGCGGCCTTCGGGTGGTAGCGCCCGTGCATAGGCCGACTTTTATCGGGTATATGCCAGTCGTACAAAAAATAATCGTGCAAAAGCGCTCCGCGAAGCAAATCTCTTTCGTGCAGCTTTAAAAACTTAAAGCGTTCGGCAAAAACATAGCAAAAATACGCCACGGCAATACAGTGCAGCAGGCACGAGGTATTTCCGTGCTGTATATAATTCAATTCATATTTAAGCCTTGAGCCTTTTGCGGTATTAACTGCAAATTCGTAAAAATCGTAATTTTTCATAGCAAGTTAATTATATGCCTATACCTTTTTTCTGTCAATACCCCTTCGCCTTAAATATACCATATACCCGCAGCACATTATAAGGCATACAAGTGCGGAAGCAGGCACGGCAAGACCGATTTTTGTAAGGTTCGGGCTTTCGCCGCGGCTTAATATATAGGAAAGCGGTATACGCACCGCAAACGCAGTGAAAATTCCCTCTATCATAACAAAGGTTGTTTTGCCGAGTCCGTTAAAATATCCCAGCTGGCAAAAATATATGCTTATAAGCAAATGCTCCGCCGCACAGCCGCGCTGATAGCGCGCCGCCGCAGCTATAACATCGGGATTTTTTTCAAATGCCGCCGCCAAAACCTCAGGAAAGAAAAATGTTGCGCAGAATACGGCGATACCGCACATAAACGAAATTACGGTAGAAATTTTAAGCGCGGAAATTGCGCGTTCGGGCTGCCCGGCTCCCGTGTTTTGCGCAACAAACGCAGATAAGGCAGACATAAACGAAATAGGAATTATTGAAAGGAAGACAAACAGCTTTTCGGATATACCTATACTTGCAGAAGCCACAAGCCCCAAAGAATTTAAAATAGCGGTTAATATAAGAAAGGATATACGCGTCAAAAAATCCTGTAACGCTATCGGCGTGCCTGTTTTTAAAATGCTTTTAACGCTGCCCCTATTCTTAAAGCAGGCCTTTGTTATTTTAAAGGGCAAGCCGCCCCTTGCAATATATATAACCGAAAACAAAACGCTTATCGCCTGGGCAAAAACGGTAGCATAAGCAGCGCCTGCGGCGCCCATACCGAAGCCGCCAACAAGTATCAGATCGCCTATTATGTTAAAAATACAGGCTACCGCTATAAAAACAAGCGGCATTTTAGAGTTTCCCACGCCCCTGAACAGTCCGCTTATTGCATTGTATGCCGAAATGAACAGTGTTCCCGCGCCGCATATTCTTACATAATCGGCAGCAGGAGCAGCGGCCGCGGCAGGTATTTTCATAAGCGAAAGAGCCTGCGGCGCCAAAAGCAGCAGCACCGCCGAAAACAAAACCGATATTACTAAAAGCAGCTTTATCATTCCTGCGGAAACCGCGCCGGCGCGGTTATTATCTCCCGCTCCTACCGCCTGCCCTATAAGCACGGTAACTCCGGTTGTAAGACCGATAATTATTCCCGTTATACCCTGCATTAACTGACTGCCTGTTGAAACCGCGGAAAAATCCGCGGTGGTGGCATAATGCCCCACCACTATAAGGTCAACCGCACCGTACAGCGCCTGCAGCAGCTGCGAAAGCATAAGCGGCAACGCAAATTTTATAAGCGGCGGTAAAATTTTACCTTTTAAAAATGTGTTTTCCGTCATTTTTTCTTTCCTTTATCACAAAATGAGCCGCCCGTATATTACGGGCGGTTCCTATATTATTGTATCGAGTTAAAATAATCTGCAATTCCTCTTGCAATAGCCTTAGCCTTTAATGTGTTCTTTCTGTCGTCCTTTATCGACTCAAAATCGGTAGGATTGGAAATGAAACCGTTTTCCGTAAGCACAACCGGACAAACCGAGGAACGCGCCATAAAATAATAATGCCAATCGAATATTTCATTTGAATATATGCCTGTGACGCGGGTTTTGACAAGCACATATTCAGCCGCTTTTTTGGAATAAGGCGTTGAATAATACGAGCCGAAGCCGTGCGGAGATGAGCTGTTGCTCGAATTATGATGCACCGCAATGCAATAATCGGGCTTAATTCTTCTGATCATTTGCAATTTATCATCGGTAGAGCTTGTGGTATCGCCGGTGCGGGTCATATGTACCACGGCACCCATCTTTTCAAGCTCGGCTTTAATTTTAAAGGCAAGAGTCAAATTTGCATGGCTTTCATAAAGACCTAAGCCTGGCGCGCCCGAATCCTTACCGCCGTGGCCTACGTCTATAAGTATCTTAGCGCCGTTCAGATTTACGCCGTATTCGTTGGAGGCGTCCGCGGTTACGGCTTTGGGATTTAAAAATTCAAAAACAAGCTGATTATTTTCATTATAATAAGAATCCCAACCGTAAAACGCGCCTTGCTTTTTAAGATGAAGCCTTAATGTGAAATCCCTCGTTGCCGAGCCGTCGGCGGTGTAATTCTGAATTACCTCTGCCGATTTAAACAAGGGATTGCTTTCGGGCACCGCAATTTCACCCTCAAACGAGGTGGCATAGCAGAATGTAATATCAATATAATTATAGGTCGCCTGCGTTATTCTGTAATCCTGCTTTGCGGGATTTGTATAGCTTTGGGGCAGAATATCCAAATAAAACGGTGCCTTCCAAAGCGCGTCAAGAGTAAGGCGCGTGTGCGAGCCGTCCTCAGAAAAATCGGCAACCTTGATCTCGTTATGATCGGGCAGTGAACCCACATAGCGGCGAACAACCGGCTTTAATTCGGTATGCGGCTTATCCTTGCGTTCAAGATATATGCGGTATCCGGCACGCAGGGTAACATAATTGGTTTCCTTATAGCTTATAAGGCTTGTTGAGCAATAGTCAAGCGTACCCTTTGGCAGATAATTGTTAGTGGGTCTCGACCAGTCAACAGATCCGTCCTTTAAGCTTGCGTCAGATACGTTGCCGTCAAAGGTTTCGGCATTGTATTCCACAATTTCGGCAATATAGCCCGACCCTACGTTCATATATCTTCCGCCGTTCGGGGTTGCGTTGGGGTCGTAATCCACAATAACGTCGCTTTTTTTGCAGATAATCTTACCCGAAGAAAAGCTTTCCGTTTTACCGTTATGTACCGCTTTATAGGTGATTTTTCCGAGGTTAAGATCCTGCGCATTGTCGGAAGGAAGCCTTATAACGCCGTTATAGCCTGTAAAATCGGTTTTGTTTTCATCGGTATCTTTTTCGGGTGTAAGCGTTATTGTTTCGCCGTTAAACGCGGCTGTAACCGTGCTTCCCCTGCGTGCGTTTACGTTTACAACGATCGTTGAGCCGCTCGGATAGGTCTGCGCGCCGGACGGAGTGTATTCCTTGATAATTACGTAACGGTAATTAACGGTGTATGTATGCGTTTCGCCCTTGTGTTCAAAATTAAATACATTCTTTCCTACGTTAAGCTTTACGGAATAAGCAAATATGCCGTCTTCCCCGCGTTCAACAGCTGCGCCGTTGACGGTAAGCGGCTCAGCAGGGTCAGAGGTGCCGAAGAAGGTATAATCGGGCTCCGTTACATAATCGGTATTCTTTTGCGGCGACGATATAACAAGCCTTATTCCGTTATCGACCGGAGCTTCTTCGGATACCGCGGGCTTTGAAGAAATTACCGCCTCTGAAGAAACGTTGTCTACCTTTACGGATTTTTTGCAGGCGGCGGAAGAAAAAGCAATAAGCGCCGCCAAAGATATTAAAAATATTTTTTTAAGCTTAGAATTCATTTTTACTCCCCGTAATTCAAAATAACAGTAACCTCTATTATACGCAAATAAAATATTTTTTCAACAATTGTTAAAAAACTGTAACACTTTATTGCTTAAAAAGCTGCACGGTTTTTTTCATAAATTGCCAAAATTCATATTATAATAAATATTTTACTTGACATTCAAACGGTAATAAGGTATCATAAGTGCATAAACAACTATGAAGTGAAAGCAATGAGTAATACTTTTGTCGAAAATTACGAAATATTGTCAGATGAAGAAATAGTTTCGCTTATTAACGGCGGAAGTATCGAGCTTTTGCAGGTTATTATAGACCGTTATCTTCCGAAAATTCTGTTTTTTGTTAAAAAGAACTGTTCCGAATCCGAAATGGAGGACGCCGTACAGGAGGCTACATACGCGCTCTACTCTGCGGTAAAGAATTTCGACGGTAAAAGGTCTTCATTTAATACCTTTGCTCTGCTTTGCATTAAGCGCTCGGTTTATTCGGGTATTAAGCACGGCAGCCGCGCCAAGGATATACCGAACGAGCTTTTAGCCCCTATGGACGGTTTGGAAATACCCGATTGCAACAGCCCCGAAAAAATCTTTTTCGACCGTGAAAGCTACAAAAGCCTTGAAAACAGTATCAAGCTTGAGCTTTCCGGTCTTGAATACAGCGTGTTACAGCTTTTTTTATCAGGCAAAAAATACATAGAGATCGCACGCGAGCTTAATATAAGCGAAAAATCCGTTAACAACGCGCTTATAAGAATAAGGAAAAAATTAAAAAGCAGCTAAACGCCGAAAGGCGCTGTATATGCCCATGTAGTTTAATAAGCAGAACATTGTTTCCAAAGATGTCGGTGCGATTCCGTCCGGGGCGAATAAAACAACCAAGAGAGGTAAAAAAAATGTTTGAAGACAAGACGTTGGTTTGCAAAGATTGCGGCGAGGAGTTCGTATTCACTGCAAGAGAGCAGGAGTTTTACGAGTCCAAGGGCTTTGTAAACGAACCTCAGCGCTGCAAGGCTTGCCGCGATAAGCGCAAAAATGCCGGAAGAGCACCGAGAGAAATGCACGAAGCAGTATGTGCTGCATGCGGCGGAGTTGCAAAGGTACCGTTTGTTCCGCGTGACGACAGACCGGTATATTGCAGCGAGTGCTTTGCAAAAATGAAAGAAGAAGAAAATCAGGCTGAGTAATTGTTATTATTTATGCTATTGCCGTATTTTATTGCGGTAACAAAAAGGATTGAGTTCTGTTTTACGGTACTCAATCCTTTTTATGTTCAGGCAATATAATGCTTACATCAGCGGAAAATTTGTCCGTTATATTGCCTATTCAATATTCATTATGCTGTTCATATCGTAAAGACCGGGCGCTTTGCCGTAAAGAAATTTTGCGGCCCGCACCGCGCCCACGGCAAAAACCTCGCGCGACTGTGCCGAGTGGCAGATCTTTATAACCTCGTCGTGACCGGCGAATATTACCTCGTGCTCCCCTACGATAGTGCCGCCGCGTACCGAATGAATACCTATTTCGTTTTTAGGGCGCTTGCGCCTTACGGAATGACGATCGTATTCGTAATTAAGCGTATCGCCGAAAACGGAGTTCACCGAGTTTGCAAGCATTATCGCCGTACCCGACGGAGCGTCGATTTTCTGATTATGGTGCGCTTCTACAATTTCAATATCAAAGCTGTCGCCCAAAACGGCGGCGGCTTTTTTTGCAAGGCTTGCCACTAAATTAACGCCCACCGACATATTAAAGGTGAAAAAAACAGGTATCTTTTTTGCGGCGGCTTTAATTTTTTCTATCTGCGCGTTATCGTAGCCCGTGGTTGCTATAACCGCAGGCATATTGTTTTTAAGCGCATAGTTAAGCAAGCCGTCAAGCAGCGCCGCATTTGAAAAATCAATTATAATATCGGCTTTTACGTTTATATCATAAAAATCCGAAAATACGGGAAATTTCTCACCGTTATTATATTTATCCACCCCTGCGACTATCTGTATCTCCCCGTCGCTTTCGGCGGCGGCGGCTACAAAGCCGCCCATCTTGCCGGAGGCTCCGCAAAGTATTGCTTTAATCATTTTTTCACTTCCGAATTGTTTTTATTAAATCAGTCCGCATTCTTTAAGCTTAAGTTTAAGGTTTTCAAGAGCCTTTTCCTCCATAGGATAAAGCGGCAGTCTGCACGGACCGGCACCGAGCCCCAAAATATCCATTGCCGCCTTAACCGGAATCGGGTTTACATCGCTGAAAAGTGCGTTCATAAGCCCCGTATACTTAATTTGCATATCTGCGGCGGATTTTGTATTGCCGCTTAAATAATCCGCGCACATTTTATGCATAACATCGGGCAAAAAGTTTGAAAGCACCGAAATTACGCCTATACCGCCGAGCGACATAATCGGAACCGCCTGATCGTCGTTGCCCGAATAAATATCAAGCTCATCGCCGCAAAGATAACGTGTTTTTGCAACCGCCGAAAGGTCGCCGTTAGCCTCCTTAGTGGCAACTATATTCGGGTGCTTTGCAAGCTCCTTATACGTTTCGGGCTTTATTGCAACGCCAGTTCTTGAAGGAACGTTGTAAAGTATTATAGGCTTGTTCACGCGGTCCGCAATGTAGTTATAGTGTGCAACAAGCCCCCGCTGCGAGGTTTTATTATAATACGGAGTAACCATTAAAAACGCGTCTGCGCCGGCTTTTTCGGCGTCCTCGCAAAGCCCCACGGAATATACGGTATCGTTACTGCCGGTACCTGCTATAAGCGGAACTCTGCCTGCGTTTGCCTTTGCGGCTGTTTCTATAACCCTTACGTGTTCTTCATAATTAAGCGTTGATTTTTCGCCTGTGGTTCCGCAGATAACAAGCGCGTCTATACCGCCCTTTACCTGCTCGTCTACCAATGAAGAAAGGCGCTCGAAATTAACGCTGCCGTCCTTGTTCATCGGTGTTATGAGTGCCGTTGCCGCGCCGGTGAAAACTCTTTTTTTCATAAAAGATCACTCCCAGAAATTATATATAATAAATTATATGTTAATCCATATATCCCTTAGCACAAAGTAACTCGGCAAGCAATACCGCGCCGCCTGCCGCACCCCTTAAGGTGTTGTGCGAAACGCAAACGAATTTATAATCGTACTGAGTATCCTCGCGCAGTCTGCCTACGGAAATCGCCATACCGCCCTCAAGGTCGCGGCAAAGCTTGGTTTGGGGCATATCGTCCTCGGTATAATAATGCAAAAACTGCTTAGGAGCGTGCGGAAGTCCAAGCTTTTGCGGCTCGCCCGAATAGTTTTTCCATATTTCAAGTATTTCTTCCTTCGAGGGCTTCTTTTTAAAATCAACAAAAACCGAAGCCAAATGACCGTCCGATACTGGCACGCGTATGCACTGAGCCGTAAATTTGGGGCTTGCCGCCGGAACTATCTCGCCGTTTTCCAATTTACCCCATATTTTAAGCGGTTCCTTCTCGCTCTTTTCCTCTTCGCCGCCTATATACGGTATAACGTTATCTATCATTTCGGGCCAGCGTTCAAATGTTTTGCCTGCGCCGGAAATTGCCTGATAGGTAGATACCAAAACCTTATCTATGCCGAATTTCTCGTCAAGCGGATAAAGAGCCGGAACATAGCTTTGAAGCGAGCAGTTGGATTTTACCGCTATAAAGCCGCGCTTTGTGCCGAGGCGCCTGCGCTGTGAATCAATTACCGCTATATGGTCAGAATTGATTTCGGGTATGACCATAGGCACGTCGGGCGTAAAGCGGTGCGCGCTGTTATTTGAAACAATGGGGCACTCGTGCTTGGCATAGCTTTCTTCAAGCGCTTTAATTTCGTCCTTTTTCATATTAACCGCGCAAAAGCAAAAATCAACAAGACCGGCTATTTTATCTATATCGCGCTCGGCGTCAAGCACCGTCATATCCTTTAAGGCTTCGGGTATAGGCTCTTTCATAGCCCAGCGGCTGCCTATGGCTTCTTTATAGGTTTTATCGGCGGAATTGCTGCTTGCCGCAAGCGCCGTTACGTTAAACCACGGGTGGTCGTGCAATAAAAGCGCAAAGCGCTGACCTACCATTCCCGTAGCGCCGATAATACCCACATTATATTTTTTCATTATAAAAACATTCCTTTCAAAGGGTGTAATTGCAATTTCATACTTGATATATTTTTAAAGTTGCAATATAATATTAGCATTGTAAATATTATTTGTCAATTTATTTTATGCACACGGCAGAGAGAAGTTAATTAACATATGATGAAAACAAGCGATTTTTATTACGATCTTCCCGAAGAGCTTATAGCGCAAACGCCCGTAGAGCCGCGTAATTCTTCAAGGCTGATGTTTTTACCGCGCACGGGCGGGGATATCAGGCACAAGCATTTTTACGATCTTCCTGAATTTTTAAAGCCGGGCGACTGCCTTGTGCTTAACGATACGCGCGTTCTCCCCGCCCGTCTTTACGGCGTGCGCGAGGATACGGGCGCGGTTGTGGAATTTGTGCTTTTGCGCCAACACGGCAACAAGCTTTGGGAGTGTCTGGCAGGCCCCGGCAAAAAAGCAAAAACAGGTTACAGGTTTAAATTTTCCGATAAGCTTTCCGCCACCGTTACGGACGTTTTGGAGGACGGCAACCGTATGATAGAATTTGCCTGCGATGAAAATTTCTTTGCAGTGCTTGACGAAGTGGGCCAAATGCCGCTGCCCCCTTATATTAAAGAAAAGCTAAAGGATAAAGAGCGTTACCAAACCGTTTATTCAAAGGAAGCGGGCTCCGCCGCGGCGCCCACCGCGGGGCTGCACTTTACAAACGAAATGCTTGAAGAAATTAAGGCGATGGGCGTTAACACGGCATACGTTACGCTGCACGTGGGGCTTGGCACATTCCGCCCCGTTAAGGTAGACGACGTAACAAAGCACAAAATGCACACAGAGCATTTTTACATACCCGAAAGCGCGGCGAAAACCATTAACGAAACAAAGAAAAACGGCGGCAGGGTAATATGCGTGGGAACAACCTCCTGCCGAACGGTTGAAAGCTGCGCCTTAAAATACGGGGAAATAAAGGAATGTTCGGGCGATACCGATATTTTCATTTACCCCGGTTTTGAATTTAAGTGTATGGACGGGCTTATAACAAACTTTCATCTGCCCGAAAGCACGCTTATAATGCTTGTTTCCGCCTTTGCCGGATACGACAATATTATGAACGCCTACAAAACCGCAGTAAACGAAAAATACCGCTTTTTCAGCTTTGGCGACGCAATGCTGATTTTATAGAAATAAAGGGAAACGTTATGAAAGCATAGCGTTTCCCTTTATTTTTTCGGTTATTTAGAAAGGTATATAAGCAAAACCGAAACGTCTGCGGGGCTTACGCCCGATATGCGCGAAGCCTGCCCGATATTTGCCGGTCTTACCTTATTAAGCTTTTCCACCGCCTCAAGCCTTAAGCCGTAAACCGCGCCGTAATCTATATTTTCGGGTATAGTGCGGTTTTCAAGCCTTAGCATTTCGTTTACCTGCGCCTGCTGGCGTGTTATATAGCCCTCGTACTTTATTTCGGTTTCAACCTTTTCCTTAACGCTGTAATCAAGCGCGGGTCTGTCTTTATCAAACGGCGCTAACATTTCGTAGCTTACCTGCGGGCGTTTTATTAAATCCGAAAGCCGCATACCCGTTGTCATCGGGGCGGTTCCCGCCTGCTCTAAGCATATATTAAGCCCGTCCGACGGTGCGATAAACGTGTTTTTCACACGCTTTATTTCATTTTCCTTTTGCTCCCTGCGTAAAAGGAATTCCTCATATTCTTCATCGCTTATAAGCCCTAAGCTGTACCCTGTCGGCATTAAGCGCTCGTCTGCGTTATCCTGTCTTAAAAGCAGGCGGTATTCGCTTCTTGAGGTCATCATTCTGTACGGATCGGAGCAGCCCTTTGTAACAAGATCGTCTATAAGCGTTCCTATGTAAGACGAGGCGCGTGAAAGCACAAGCGGCTCCTTTCCCTGCACCTTAAGCGCGGCGTTTATGCCTGCAATTAGGCCCTGCGCCGCCGCCTCTTCATAACCCGAAGAGCCGTTGAACTGCCCTGCGCCGTAAAGATAAGGAAAATCCTTCATTTCAAGCGTAGCCCTCATCGCAAGCGGATCAACGCAATCATATTCAATAGCATATGCGTTGCGTATCATTTTAACGTTTTTAAGGCACGGTACGGTTTTGTAAAGCTTTTGCTGAACCTCCTCAGGCAATGAAGAAGAAAGCCCCTGCAAATACATTTCCTCGGTATTTATTCCGCACGGCTCTATAAAAAACTGGTGGCGCTTTTTATCTGCAAAGCGAACAATTTTGTCCTCAATGCTTGGGCAATACCGCGGTCCCACACCCTCTATAACGCCTGCATAAAGCGGCGAACGGTTTATATTTTCAAGTATAACGCGCTTTGTTTCGTCGTTAGTGTAGGATATATGGCAAACAACCGTGTTTTTTATCGGCTTTTTTGTAGAATAGCTGAAGGGTACTGTGCGGCTGTCGCCCTCCTGCACCTCAAGCTGTGAAAAATCTATGCTGTCACGTGCAACGCGCGCAGGCGTGCCGGTTTTAAAGCGGCGAAGCGGCAGTCCGAGCCTTTTAAGCGCTTCTGCAAGCTCAGTTGCGGGGAAATTTCCGTCCGGTCCCGACGGGTAGTTTACCTCGCCCACATATACCCTGCCGCCTAAAAACGTGCCCGTTGCCAGTACTACTGCCTTGCAGGAAAAATCCGCGCCCAATTTGGTTATACAGTGCCAAACGCCGTCTTCTTTGTAAATATCGGTTATTTCGCACTGCTTAACGTCAAGACCGCTCTGTTTTTCTACGGCGTGCTTCATATAGCCGCTGTATGCGCGCCTGTCTATCTGCGCGCGCAGCGAATGAACGGCGGGGCCTTTTCCGAGGTTAAGCATACGGCTTTGAAGAGTATTTTCGTCCGCCGCCTTGCCCATTTCGCCGCCGAGTGCGTCAAGCTCTCTTACCAAATGCCCCTTAGCCGTTCCGCCTATCGAAGGATTGCAGGGCATATTGCCTATCCAGTCTGCGCTTATTGTAAACATTACTGTTTTACTGCCAAGTCTCGCCGAGGCGAGCGCCGCCTCAATGCCTGCGTGACCGCCGCCTATAACCGCAACATCATAATTGCCGGCGGCATATTTTTTTATACTCAAAACTCAATTGCTCCTTATTTGCCTATCTTTTCAAGCGCCTTTTGCTGCCTTATATCCGCGCCTATAAACTTATAAGCCTCAAAATTGCCTATAAGCCTTGAAGAAATGCGCGCGGTATAACGCGCTTCAATTTCCTTCATAGTAAGGTTTGTGTTAATTATTGTAGGTCTGCCAGATAAAAGGCGTGTGTTTATAAGATTGTAAAGCGCCGATTTTGTAAACGAGGTCGCCATTTCCGCACCTAAATCGTCTATTATAAGCAGATCGCTTTTTATCATAGCGTCGTAAGCGCCGCGGTTTTCGCCCGAAAACTTTTCTTTTTCTATAAGCGAAAAAAGATTTTCCGCAGCGCCGTATACGGGGATAAAGCCTTTGTCTATTATTTCAGCCGCAACGGCTAAGGTAAGGTGGGTCTTTCCAAGCCCCGTATTGCCCATAAAAAGCAAATTAGGCGAATTTGCGGGATCGAATTTTAACGCATACTCGCGGCAGGCTTTCAGCACGGCGGTCATTCTTCGGCGCGGGTTGCCGTCCGCGCCGTCTTTATCGGGATAATATTTAAGGTCGAAATTATCAAAGCGCGATCTGCCTATCGGCATTTCGTGCGAAAGCTCTTCGGTTATAAGAAAGGAAGCAAGCTTTTTAACGCAGCCGCATATTTTGCCGTTTACATAGCCGGTATCGTTACAAACGGAGCAGTCGTACTCTATATCCTTAACGCCGTATTTATCAAGCAGCGCCTTTTTTTCGTTTGCAAGCGCTTCCGATCGGCGTTTAAGCTCCGTTACGTTTCCGCCGGAAAGCGCCTCAATCGCCGCCTTTGCACCGATTGAAGAAAGCTCGCGGTCGATATCGCGAAACCGCGGCTGTGCGCTGTAAGCCGCGGCAAGCATCATATCGCGCCGTGCGTTTTTTTCTTTAAGCGCTTTCTTTTTTTCCTCAAAAGCTTTTTTGTAAATTTCCTCTTTTGTTATCATATACAGCCACTCAATCCTTTGAATTAAGCATTTTTTCAAACAGGTCTATATCATATGCCGCAAAATCCGATTGCTTTTCCGTCTTTTCCTTAAGCTTTATATCTTCGGGTGTTTTATAGCCCTTTTCGTGCCAGCTCTCTATTATTTTCGCAACATACGGCATATAAAATTTTGATTTTTCATCTACGCAGGCGTTATATGCCGCCGTAAGCATTTTATCGGACATTTTCCATTCGTTCACCCACATAAAAGAAAGCTTTTCTTCCTTTGGGCTCGGCTTTCGTCTTTCAAAGCCGAATGCCTTTCGCACAACGCTCCACGCCTCTTCCTTAAGCGCCATATTTCTTAATTCCTCGTCCGCTAAGGTAAGCGAATCTATACCCCTGTTTACCCAATCCACCGCGGTTGACTGAATAAACCGCATATTCGCCTTGTTGTGCGCGGCGGCGTACTGCACTATTAAAAGTATCAGCGAAACATCAAGACCTTGATCGTCGTAAAGCCATACAAGCGTGCTTGTTTCGTTTGTTTTAAGGTTGCGTCCGAGCCTTAGCTGTGTTTCCTGCAAAAGATACTTTATTCTGCCGTCCTCAGCTCCGCGGCGCGCAACATCGTTTCGCGTGGGCATTTCGTTTTTTATAACGGCGGCTTTCTTTGCGGGCTTTACCCTTTTTTCTTCGTTTACGGCAAGTAATATTCCGCTTTCGCGCCAATAAATAAGCGCCTCTTCAACCTCGTAAGCCGTTATGCCGCAGGCGGCGGCAATCTCTTCATCCGCAGGGTTTTTGCCCATATTTCTCATTATGTAAAGCAGCACCTTAATGTGCTCGCCGCGCGCAAGCTTTAAATGCTTGTCCGCCACGTCTGCCGGTACGGTAAAAACGGCGGTCAAAGCCGCCGGATTTATATAACAGTCCATATTGCACCTCTAACACATTATATCAGTAAACAAAAGCTTTGTAAATTGTTAATTAAAGCTTTTTTTCAAGGCAAACAAGCCTTACGCCCTTTATTCCGTTAAAATCGCAGGGTACAATATCCGCCTCGCGGTAGCCAAGCTTATTATAAAGCCTGCGTGCAGCCGTGTTGCGTTCGTTGGTATCCATTCTTAAATAAGGGCAGTTATTTTCGGCAGCATAATCCTCGTAAAATTTCACAAAGCCGCTGCCTATTCCCTTACCCGCGCACATAGGATCTACCGCTAAGGTATGCAAAACCATAACGCGGTCGTCTGGCGCGTTATATTCCCAAGCGGCGTTTGCATATTCGGGAACCTGAACGCGGTTTATCCTTGCGGCGGCAACAGCCCTGCCGTTATCGAACGCCGCAAAAAGCTCGCCGGCGTCAAACGCCTCGCGCACGGTCTTTTCGGTCGGGTATACGCCCCTTATCCAGCCGATGGAGGTTTCTCCCCTTTCCTCCCTTTCCAAAACGCGGTCATATATTTCATTTATTTCCTTTATATCGCTTTCGTCAGCTTTTCTTATTAACATATTATCACCTTAATTATCATAACATTACTGATTTGAATTGTCAAATAAAAAGAGCCTTATAGTTATTGACAACCAAAGCCTTATGAATTAAAATTAAAACGAAAGGAAGATTTGATGCTTGCAAATTACCACACCCATACGCGCCGCTGCAATCACGCCGCGGGCAGCGAACGCGAATACATTGAAAACGCAATTAAGGCGGGAATGAAGATTCTCGGCTTTTCCGACCACGCTCCCCAGTTTTATAAGGGCGGCTTTGTTTCGGGAATGAGAATGAGAACGCACGAGGCGCCCGAATATGTAAGCTGTATTAAAAAGCTTGCGCAGGAATATAAAAACGATATTAAAATTTACGTCGGCCTTGAAGCAGAGTATTTCCCCGATATATTTCATAAATTGCAGAATTTTTGCAGAGATTACGGCGTTGATTATATGATAATGGGCCAGCACTTTTTAGACAGCGAGGAATACGGCATTTACGTGGGCGCGCCTCACAGCGAGCCTGAGCTTTTAAGGCGGTATACAGATCAGGTTACAGAGGGACTTAAAACCGGCGCCTTTAAATATTTAGCGCACCCCGACGTATTTAATTTTACGGGCGATACCGCCGTTTACGAAAAGGAAATGACAAGGCTTTGCAAGGAGCTTAAAAAAATGAATATTCCGCTTGAAGTAAATATGTTAGGGCTTGAGGGCGGAAGACATTATCCATCAAATCGGTTTTTTAAGCTTGCAAAGCAAACCGGCAACGACGTTATAATCGGGTGCGACGCACACCGCCCCACCGAGCTCAGCAATACGGAAATGCAGGAAAAAGCATATGATTTTGCCGAAAAATTAGGTTTTAACCCGTTAAAGGAAATAATTATATAAAGATTTTTGCAAGATATAATTTGACAAAGATATAAGCTTGTGATAAAATGTTAAGAAGAAAAATCTTGGTGAGGGTTCTGATATATGAGTCAGGTTTTTGCCGTTACCTCAGGTAAAGGCGGCGTCGGTAAATCAACCGTTTCGGTAGGTCTTGCATACGCTTTTTTAAAGCTTAATAAAAAAGTGCTTCTTGTTGATATGGACGAGGGGCTGCGTTGCCTTGATCTGATGCTCGGCGTTGATAAATCGGCGGTGTTTGATTTATCCGACATACTTATGGGCAAGGAAATCGACGACGCGGTTTATAAGGTGGACGGCGCAAACGGGCTGTACCTTATTCCCGCTCCTGCTCAAATAGGCAAAATAGACGCGTTTGCGTTTTCTGTTTTCGCCGAAAATGCCGCCGCTCTTTACGATACGGTTATTTTCGATTTTCCTGCGGGAATGGACTTTTCGCTTTACGGCTGTTTGCCGAAGGAAACGCTGTTTTTAACGGTTGCGGTGCCCGATCCCGTTTCGGTAAGGGACGCGGCTGCGGTAAGCGCAAGGCTTAACGAGATATCCTGCCCGTCAAGGCTTATTATAAATAATTTTACATACAGTCTTGTAAAAAGAAATCTTCACCGCAATATCGATGATATTATAGACGGTTCGGGATTACAGCTGGTAGGCGTTATACCGCACAGCGAGGAGCTTGCCGTTATTTCAGTAACGCACAAAATAAAACCGCGCGGCAAGCCTGCGGCGGCCTTTTACAGAACGGCAAAGCGGCTTTGCGGCGAGCATACGCTGCTTCCGAAGCCAAAAAAAATATGAAAGGATTTTTATTATGACAATCGCTTTAATTGCACACGACGCCAAAAAGGAGCTTATGGTACAGTTCTGCATAGCTTACTGCGGCATTTTAAGCAGATATAATCTTGTTGCAACGGGGGCAACGGGTAAAACCGTTTCCGAGGCTACAGGTCTTAATATTGTAAGATTTTTGGGCGGCTCGCAGGGCGGCGCTCAGCAAATAGCCTCGCGAATCGGCTGTGATGAAATAGATCTTTTACTTTTATTCCGCGACCCGTTAAACCCGAAGCCCAACGAGCCTGACGAGCGCGCGCTTTTGCGCCTTTGCGACGTTCACAACATTCCGGTTGCCACAAATATTGCCACTGCCGAAATGCTTATTCACGGTCTTGAGCGCGGCGACCTTGACTGGCGCGAGATCTTAAAAAACAATAAGTAATTTTACCGGAGTTTTTTCGTATGTCTGAAATAAACCGTGCCGTAAAGGGCACTAACGACGTTCTGCCGGGCGACAGCTATAAATGGCAGTTTGTTGAAAATAAAATGCTTGAAACCGCGCGTCTTTTCGGCTTTAACGAAATACGCGTGCCTGTTTTTGAACACACCGAGGTGTTTCTGCGCAGCGTTGGCGATACTACCGACGTGGTTCAAAAGGAAATGTATACCTTTGACGATAAGGGCGGGCGCTCTGTTACGCTTCGCCCCGAATTTACCGCCGGAGTTATAAGAAGCGCAATAGAAAACGGCCTTGTAAACGGCGCGTTGCCTGTTAAGGCGGCATATGTAGGCGGCTGCTACCGCTATGAAAAGCCGCAGGCAGGAAGACTGCGTGAATTTCACCAGTTCGGCGTTGAATGTATAGGCGCCGCCGCACCGAATGCGGACGCCGAGGTTATTGCCCTGGCTCGTCAGGTGCTTTGCTCGGTGGGAATTGAAAAAATATCGCTTGAAATAAATTCGATTGGCTGTCCCGAATGCCGTAAAGATTATATTGCGGCGCTGAAGGCTTATTTTGAGCAGCACACAGACGAGCTGTGCGATACCTGTAAGGACAGGCTTTACCGCAACCCTATGCGCATACTCGACTGTAAATCCCCTGTTTGCAAAAAAATTGCCGCAGACGCGCCTGTTGTAACAGATTATCTTTGCAGCGACTGCCGCGAGCATTTTGAAGCCGTAAAAAGCTTTCTTAAGGCGGCTGGGGTTGAATTTACAGTTAATCCGCATATAGTAAGAGGGCTTGATTATTACACCCGTACCGTGTTTGAGTTTGTTTCGGGCGATATAGGCGCGCAGTCTACCGTGTGCGGCGGCGGCCGCTACGACGGGCTCATTTCCCAAATGGGTGGACCGAACGTTCCCTCGCTCGGCTTTGCTATGGGAATTGAGCGCATTATGCTGTTGCTTGAAGCGCAGAAAACCGAACTGCCGAAGCCCGCATACTGCGACCTGTTTATAGCGGCTATGGGCAATAACGCGCAGCTTAAGGCTGCCGAGCTTTGCGCCGCCTTGCGCGAGGACGGCTTTAAGGTCAACACCGATATTTGCGGCAGAGGGCTTAAAGCGCAAATGAAATATGCTGACAAAACAGGCTCGCGCTTTACTATGGTTTTGGGCGATAACGAATGTGAAACGGGCTGTGCCAAATTAAAGAATATGCAAAGCGGCGAGGAAACCGAGGTTGCCCTTTCGGATATTTCGGGCAGTCTTTTAAGCGCCGTACACGCCGCCGCGTTAGATGAGCTTGCGGATAGTATATTAAAATAAAAGACTTTTTTCGGCGGTCTTAAAGACCGCTGTTTAAATTTGGGGAGTGTTTTTAATTGAAGCTTGACAGAATGAACGGTATGAAGCGCACCGACTATTGCGGTACGCTGACTAAGGAAAAAATAGGCGAAGAGGTTGTTGTAGCCGGCTGGATACAGCGTCAGCGCGACCTTGGCGGACTTATATTTGCCGACCTGCGCGACCGCAGCGGTATAATTCAGCTTGCCTTTGACGATACAACCGAAAAGGAAGTATTTGAAAAGGCAGCGCAGTTAAGAAGCGAGTTTGTTGTTATGGCAAAGGGCAGGGTTCGTATGCGTTCCTCTGTTAATACCGAAATACCCACGGGCGATATAGAAATTGAGGTTACACAGCTTTTGATCTTGGGCGCAAGCGAAACTCCCCCGTTTGAAATCTTACCCGAAACGGGCGTTAAAGAGGAATTAAGGCTTAAATACAGGTATCTTGATCTGCGCCGTCCCCCTCTTCAGAAAAACATAATGATGCGTCACAAAATAACCAAGGTTACGCGCGATTATTTTGATGAAAACGGGTTTATTGAAATTGAAACCCCGACTCTTATTAAATCAACACCCGAAGGCGCAAGGGATTATCTTGTACCCTCCCGCGTGCATAAGGGCAGCTTTTTCGCACTGCCTCAGTCCCCTCAGCTTTATAAGCAGCTGCTTATGCTTTCCGGCTTTGACCGCTATATGCAGATCGCGCGCTGTTACCGTGACGAAGACCTGCGCGCAGACCGACAGCCCGAATTTACGCAGATAGACGTTGAAATGTCGTTTGTTGAAAAAGAGGACGTGTTTAAGGTTGCGGAAGGATATGTTAAGCGCCTGTTCAAAGAGGTTTTGGGCGTAGACGTACCCACCCCACTGCCGCGCCTTACCTATACCGAGGCAATGGAAAGCTACGGTTCCGACAAGCCCGATACCCGCTTTGATATGAAAATAAAGGATATTTCGGATATAGTTGAAAACTGCGGTTTCGGCGTATTTGCCGATACGGTTAAAAACGGCGGTACTGTAAGAGCCGTTACCGCTAAAGACGCCGCGGGGGTTTATACAAGAAAGGAAATAGACAAGCTTACCGAAGAGGCCAAGGGCATAGGCGCTAAAGGTCTTGCGTTTATACGCTGGGTAGACGACGAACCGAACTGCTCGTTCGCAAAGTTTATGACCGAGGACGAAATGAAAGCCATATACGAGCGCACAGGTGCCGAAAAGGGCGACGTTGTGCTTATAGTTGCCGACCGTAAAAAAACCGTGCTTGCGGTTTTGGGCGCGCTTCGTCTTACGGTTGCAAAGCGGCTTGATATAATACCAGATAAATATAACTTCCTTTGGATAACCGAATTCCCGTTCTTTGAATATAACGAGGAAACAGGTAATTGGGACGCCATGCACCACCCGTTTACAAAGCCGCTTGACGAATGTATACAGTACCTTGATTCGGATCCCGAAAAGGTATTTGCCGACGCATACGATTTAGTGCTTAACGGTATAGAGCTTTCAAGCGGTTCAATACGTATTACCGATCCCGAACTCCAAAAGCATATGTTTGAGGCGTTAGGTCTTTCGGACGAAGAGGCTTACCGCAAATTCGGATTTTTAACCGACGCGTTCCGCTTCGGCGCTCCCCCGCACGGCGGAATGGGAATAGGGCTTGACCGCCTTACAATGCTTATGTGCGGCTGCGATAACCTGCGCGACGTACTTGCCTTCCCCAAGGTTTCAAACTCAAGCGAGCTCATGTCGGGCGCGCCCTCAGAAGTAGACGCCGCCCAGCTTAAGGAGCTTTCGATAGGAATTATTGAAAAGTAAATGCAAAACTAAAACCCGACAGAGGCTAAACGCCTCTATCGGGTTTTTAAACATAAAAAAGCACACGAAATGCAAATGCATTCCGTGTGCTTTTACAGTTTAAACTTAAAAAGATGTCATTAAGCCTTTACTTTGTTGAAACGGGTAACCAAAGCGGATTTTTTTCTTGCCGCGTTATTCTTATGAATGATACCCTTAACGGCAGCCTGATCGATCTTCTTAACGGCAGCCGTTACGACCTCGGCCATATCAGCGGAATTAGCTTCAATAGCAGCGTCGGCCTTTTTTACGGCAGTTCTTAAAGCAGAACGGTAAGCCTTATTGTGCTCGTAATTAGCCTTGCTGACCAATACGCGCTTTTTGGCAGATTTAATGTTCGGCATCGTGACACCTCCTAACACATTCTCACAGTACAAACTATAATAACACAAAATGCGGAAAAATGCAACACTTTTTTTAAAATAAAACAACAATTATCAGCTAAGCACCGTAAACGGTACCGCCGCGCCCTCGGCATTGTAATTTGAAAAGAAATATGCGTCTAACATATCCTTTACAATTCCGCCTGCCGCCGCGCCCGAAGCGCCGTTTTCAAGCACAACCGAAATGGCAATTTCCGGATTTTCATATGGAGCAAACACAACGAAAAGACTGTGGTCCGCCTTGCCCTCTACCTGCGCGGTACCGGTCTTACCGCCTACCTTTATCGGGTAATTACCGAGGGTTGCGCGTCCCGTACCGTCCTCTGTAACGGAGAGCATACCTTCCTTTACCGCTTTAAGGGTAGCTTCGGATATTTCAACCTTATTTACTTCCTCAGGTTCGCCTTCGTTATAAACCGTGGCTATATCGTAGGATACTATTTTGCTAATAAGGCTTGCGCGGTAATGCGTGCCGCCGTTTGCAAGGGTTGCGATATAGTTGCAAAGCTGAAGCGGCGTAAATGCGTTTAACTGACCTATTGCAAACTGGAGCGTATCGCCGCCGCCGTTTGATTTAGGCTGTTTAAGTATACCCTTGCTGTCGTCTACCTCAACGCCGGTTGCAACGCCCAAGCCGAACTGCTTGTAATAATCGGTAAGTCTAAGCGCACCTATACGCCTGCCCATTTCAAAAAAGAAATAGTTACAACTTTTTGCAAGCGCGTTATTAAGGTTTATGGGACCGTGGTAATGCATACATTTAGGCTTGTAGTCGTTAAAATAGTTATATGTCATAACGCAGTTAACGGTTTCGCCCACACGGTAAAGGTTATTCTGAAGCGCCGCCACCGCAACGGCGGGCTTTATTGTTGAGCCTATGGGGTAAACGCCCTGAAAGGCTCTGTCTGTAAGCGGCTTTGCAGGGTCGTTTACAAGCTTATCGTAATTCTGACCGAGAGTTGCCGAATCATACGTGGGGTAATTTGCCGCGCAAATAATTTTGCCGGAATTTATATGAATTGCAACTGCGGCTCCCGCTTTTGCCGTTCCGCCCTTGGCTTGCTGTTCCTTTACGGTGCGTTCAAGCGAATCCTGCGTGCTGCGCTGCATTTTTTTATCAAGCGTAAGCATTACGGTTTTTCCCGCAACAGGCTCCTTTGTAACCGTGCTTGAGATTATATTGCCTTCGTTATCGATACGGTAGGTTATCTCGCCGTCGGTTCCTCTTAAATATTCCTCGCCCCATTTTTCAATACCGCTTTTGCCTACCTTATCGTTGTAGGAATAGCCCTTCTTTTTATATTCGTCCCAATCCTCGGCAAAAATAGGACCTACCGTGCCTATAAGATTTACCGCAAGTGAGGTATCCGTGTACTCCCTGAACGGCGTAACGTCTACCGAAACGCCCGAAAGCATAAATCCCGATTCGGAAATTTTGCGCATAAGCTCGGTGGGGATATCCTCTGCAAAGGTATAGGGATATGAAATTGAAAAATCAGCGATATCCATACCGTAGCGAACGCCCATTATTTTGCGCTGTTCCTCGGTATTGTATTTTTCAAGCTTATATTTTTCAACCATTGCGTCAAAGCAGTTTTGCGCAGTTGCGTAATGCGCAAGCTCTAATTTTGAAATAAGCTTATCGGTGCTTTCGCCCTCCTTAAAGCCGTAAGGCGCTTCCTTGCTCATAGGCAGCTCGTCCTTATACTCCGCCCCGCTTTGATCAAGCAGGTTAACGAGCGTTAAAATTACATCGTTAAGATTATCCTTAACATACGCCTTGTTAAAAACAATGTTATACCCGTCTCGGTTTACGGCGATCTGCCTGCCGTAATAATCAAGAATTTCACCGCGCGGCGCTTTTAATACCGCCGTTCTTACAGAGGCGGCGCCGTCGTTTTTATCGGTATATTTGGCGGCGTTTACTACCTGTATTGAGTAAATGCGCGCCGTATAAAACAGTATTGCAATTATAAGTATTACGGATAAAACGGTTATCTGTACCTGACTTTTTTTCTGAAACGGCAAAGGTTACGCCCCTTTCTATAAATTCTTAAGCTTATCAAAATATTTAAAAAGGAAATAAAACGGAAAAATAAACAGTGATGTATAAACCGCGCTCGGAAAAGCATAGCTTAAAAGATATGTAAGGCTGCTGCGCGCTCCGGCAGAAAATGCGTAAAGCACAGCCCAGCGCACGGTATAGTAAAAAAGGCTTGCCAAAACAGAAAGCAAAAAAGCCGACCGCACGTTTCGGTTAAACAGATTTTCTGCCGTAACCGATACTGATACCGCAATTACAAGCATTACCGCCGAATTAAAGCACGCTACGCCGCCTGCGGCGCAGCCGTCCATACATATACCGATTATAAGCCCCAACGCAGCCGAAGCTCCCACAGGCGCAAACATTGAATATGCCGCAAGCAGCGGCACCAGCGCAAGCGGCGCCGCGTGCCTTATGCTTATATCAAACGAATCGGTATAATGAAGTATAAAGCAAAAGAAAAACAGCAGAAAGCTTATTATACTTGTCCACACGGGTTTTCTTTTATTCTGCATCTTGTTCTCCGTTTCCTACTTACTTTTTTCGGGGTCAAGTCCGCCCTGACCTTCAAACTCGGTTATTACCATAACTCCCCTGATGCCGTCAATATCGGCAAACGGCTTTACATTTGCATAAATCGAGGTATTGTATTTATCGCTGCCTATTGTTTGCACCGTGCCTATAAGAAGACCTTTCGGGAATATTCCCTCGCCCGATGTTACAACATAATCTCCCACCGCTATATTGCACGAACGCGAAAGGTTATAAAATTTGGTTAGCCCCTCGCTTGCAAGCTCCGCGCTGCCCGAAAGCACGCCCGAATCGCTTGTACGGTTATCAAGCGCGCCTGCGGTAAGCTCTGCGCTTAACACCGTTACAACCTTAGAGGTGGTAAGCCCTACCTCGCCTATGTAGCCTACAAGCCCCTCGTCTGTTATAACGGGATCGTGAGCCGAAATGCCGTTTACAGAGCCTTTATTTATAATAAAGCCCTTATACGGGTCTTCCTTATCGCGCGATATAAGCGTTGCCGCCGTAAATTTAAAGGAGGGGTTGGCGTCCTTTATATCAAGATAATTTTTATAAAACTCGTTTTCGCTTACCGCCTGTTCGTAATCGGCAAGCTTTTTTCTAAGCTCAGATATTTCGGTTTCAAGCTCGGCGTTTTTAATATTAAGCTTTTCGCCCTCGGTATAAACCTCAACAAAGCTTGATATACCGCCTGAAATTTTAGAAGCAAGGGAACGGAACGGCGCAGTAACGGTGCCGAAAATATTTGCTCCGGGCGACATTCTGCCCCCTACCGCCGCGGTTACGGCGGCTATTACTATAAGCGCAGCAAAAACCGCGGCTATTATTTTAAACTGACGGCTGCGGAAGAAAAATCGCATTTTCGTCCTCCAAAAAAATATTATCTAAAGCGTTTTCCGCGGCGGAAAACATAATTTTCAAAGCCGCTGTCCGCCTCAAGGCGCTTAGCGGTTCCCAAAACCACGCAATCAAGCGGATTTGCGGCAACCGTAACGGGCATTCCCGTTTCCTCGGCTATAAGCTCGGCAAAGCCGCGCAGCAGAGCGCCGCCGCCCGTAAGGGTTATGCCGCGGTCTATAATATCCGCCGCAAGCTCCGGCGGAGTTTTTTCAAGCGTAAGCCTTATGGTATCTATTATCTGCGAAATCGGGTCGGTCATAGCGTTACGCACCTCTTCCGACGTAATTATAACGTTTTTGGGTAGCCCGTCCACCTGATTACGTCCCTTAATTTCAACCGAGGTCTCATCGTCGTACGGCTTTGCGGAGCCTATATCTATTTTTATTTGCTCGGCGGTGCGCTCGCCTATAAGCAAATTATGCTTTTTCCTTACATATGCGATAATAGCCTCGTCAAGATCGTCACCCGCAACACGGATCGACTGTGCCGTAACTATATCGCCGAGCGAGATAACCGCAACCTCGCTTGTGCCGCCGCCTACGTCTACAACCATACTGCCCGCGGCGTCCCAAACGGGAAGACCGGCGCCTACCGCCGCCGCCATAGGCTCCTCAACCAGATCAACGTCCGAAGCGCCCGCCTGCTTTGCCGCGTCGTAAACCGCACGGCTTTCAACCTCGGTAACGCCTGCGGGTATGCAAACCACCATACGAACGCGCGAGAAGACCGAGCCCTTAAGCGCCTGCCTTATAAATCTTTTAAGCATTGCCGCGGTAACGTCAAAGTCTGCTATAACGCCGTCCTTGAGCGGCCTCACCGCAACAATGGAGCCTGGCGTTCTGCCTATCATTTCCTTAGCTTCGGTGCCTACGGCGCGCACCGCGTCGTTTCTTATATCGTAAGCCACAACCGATGGCTCGCGCATTATAATACCCTTTCCCTTTACGCAAACAAGCGTGTTCGCCGTGCCGAGGTCCACTCCTATATCTCTTGTAAACATATGAAAACTCCCTTATTTTATTGCGGAACTATAAGCTCTATTGCATTGTGAAGATTTTTAATTTCAACCGTATCTTCTCCGCGCGCATACTCGCCGTCAAGCGTCCAGGAAAGCCCGTCGCCGCCCGTTACGGTAATGCTTTCCGCCGTGAAAAACTCTATGCCCTGACGGTCTAAATCCTTTTTAAGTATGCCGTCTATAACGGGCTGAAGCTTTAAAATATTATCGGGATTGCGGATAAGCAGTATTTCAAATTTGCCGTCGTTAAGCTTTACAACGGTTTCATCAAACTTTACAATGCCCCCTACCGACATTGAGTTTGAAACGGCGCCGAAAAGGAAATCCCCCTCCTCCTCGCGTCCGTCCGCCGTAAATTTAAGGTGAACGGGCTTTATGTTTCCGAGACTTTTTATACCCTCAAAAAAGTAAGCCGCCTGACCGAGCACGTTTTTTACATCCTGCGGTGCGGAATACGAAGCGTCGGTAAAAGCGCCGAAGGACGCGGTATAAGAAAAATATTTATCACCGAATTTTCCTATATCAAGCACAACCTTTTTACCGGTGGTAATATCCGCCGCCGCCTGCTTTATGCTTCTTGAAATGCGCAGACCGCTTGACCACTCGTTAAGCGTACCGGAGGGTATATATCCAAGCGTATAATGTAGGCCCGCCGTCATAAGACCGGTTATTACCTCGTTTAAAGTGCCGTCTCCCCCGCAGACTACGATTTTATCGTATTCGTTTTCTTTTAAAGAAGCCGCAAAACGCGTTGCGTCTCCCCTTTCCTTTGTGGGATAAACCGTAACCAAACTGCCGTCCCCCGAAAGTATTTCAACAACTCCTAAAAGCTCGGTACGCATTTTAGCTTTTCCCGAACAGGGATTTACTATAACAAGAGTTTTACCGTTCACTTAAATTCGTTCCTTTCATCTGTAATCTATCGGCATAGTAGCCGCGGCGTTAAGCGATGAATTACCTATATTGCCGCTTAAAAATTCGTAATACGCCTGAACGCCTACCATTGCCGCGTTATCGCCGCAATAGCAAAGCTTAGGATAATAAAGCTTTATACCGCGCTTTTCGCATTCGTTTGCCATACGAAGTCTTAATTCGCTGTTTGCCGATACTCCGCCTGCAACCGCCACGGTTTTATAACCGTATTTTTCCGCCGCAGACATTGTTTTTTCTATTAGCACATCGCACACGCGCTGCCTTACGGTTGCGCAAACCACGGGTACATCTATTATATCACCTTTTTGCGCGGAATTGTTAACAAGATTCATAACTGCTGTTTTAAGCCCCGAAAAGCTGAAATCAAATTCACCGGAGCTTACGTGCGGAAACGGCAGCGGATATTTCTTTGTATCGGCCTTTGTGGCTGTTTTGTCAAGATTAACGCCGCCCGGATATTCAAGCCCCATACAGCGCGCCGCCTTATCAAAACATTCGCCGGCGGCGTCATCTCTTGTGCCGCCTAAAATTTTAAATTTTGTATAGTCGGTTACCTCGGCTATTACCGTGTTTCCGCCCGAAACCAAAAGGCAAAGAAACGGCGGCTTTAAATCGGGGTTTGTTATGTAATTCGCCGCTATATGCGAGCGCAGATGATGCACGGGTATAAGCGGTTTGTTAAGCGAAAGCGCAAGCCCCTTTGCAAAATTAACTCCAACAAGCAGCGCCCCTATAAGCCCAGGCGCAAAGGTGACAGCCACGGCGTCAATATCGCCGTAGGTAAGCGAGGCTTTATCCAATGCTTCCTTAACTACGGTGCTTATTGCCTCAGTATGGCGGCGCGAGGCAATTTCAGGCACTACGCCGCCGTATATTTTATGCTCGGCTATCTGGGTTGAAACAACGCTTGAGAGTACCTCTCGTTCCTCTGTTACCGCCGCCGCCGTTTCATCGCAGGAGCTTTCAATCGCAAGTATCTTCATTATTTTCAAACCTTTTCGTCATTATATACGCGTCCTCGCGCGGGTTTCTGTAAAAATCGCGTCTTCTGCCCTCGGTTTTAAAGCCGTATTTTTCATAAAGGCTTACGGCGTTTATATTCGAAACGCGTACCTCAAGAGATACAAAGCTTAATTTGCGTTCCTTTGCAAGTTCAAATACCCTTTCTATAAGGGCAGATGCAACGCCTTGCCTTCTGTACTGCGGAAAAACCGCCACGTTTGTTATATAACCCTCGTCAAGCACGGGCTTAATACCTATGTAGCCGAGCATATGCTCGCTGTTTTCCGCCGCAAAAAATACGGTGCCGCTTTTGTACGACTCTATAATACCCTCTGCCGACCACGGCTGTGAAAAGCATACCCTTTCAAGCATAGCGATAGGCTTAATGTGTTTTTCACCGATCGGAACAACTCTAAAGCCGCCGAAAAAACCGTCGCTTAAAAGCTTATCTATTGCCGAAATAATTTCATCGCGGCAGTTTTTGTAAACATTCTTATCGCCGCCGTAAGGGTCGCTTATGCCGCCGCCCAAAACATAAAGCTTAACATTCGGCACATTACAGCCCTCAAGCGCCGCTTTATGCGAAGGCGACATACAAATTATTTTATCCGCCCACAAAATATCGCCGCCTGTTATCTGCTTTGATATATGCGAAGAAATATCTATGCCGATATCCTTCATAGCATTTACGGCGTTAATGCTTACGGGCATACCGTCCGCCGCAGTACCGCGGCTTTTAACGCACAAACCCTTAACGCCCTTTGAATTTAAGTACCCCTCTGCCATAGGGCTGCGGCAGGTGTTTCCGGTACAAACGAATAAAATGTTCATTATCCCTTTGCCTCTAACCAGGTTTTACCGTAATGCGCCTCGGCAGTAAGCCTTACGGCAAGGCTTGCGGCGTTTTCCATTTCCTCGGTCAAAACCGTGCAGGCAGCCTTTGCGTCCTTTTCGTCGCATTCTACAATAAGCTCGTCGTGCACCTGCAAAATAAGCCTTGCGTTCGGCAATTCACTTTTAAGCCTGTCGTACACCCTTATCATTGCAATTTTTATAATATCGGCAGCGGTTCCCTGTATCGGGGCATTTCTTGCCACACGCTCGCCGAACGCACGCAAATTGCCGTTAGAGTTTGAAAGCTCCGGCAAATACCTTCTTCTTCCGTAATATGTGGTAACATATCCGTCCCTTTTGGCTTGCTCGATAGTGTTTTCCATATAAGCCGCAACGCCCTTATACGTGGCAAGATAATTTTTAATGTATCTGTCTGCTTCGGCTCTTGAAACGCCGATATCCTTTGAAAGCGAGAAAGCGCCTATTCCGTAAACAATACCGAAATTAACCGCCTTGGCACGGCTTCTAAGCTCCGGCGTTACCATATCCTCAGGCATACCGAAAACCTGCGCCGCGGTTGCGGTGTGAATATCGGCGCCGCTTTTAAATGCGTTTATCATATTCTCGTCGTTTGCAATGCTTGCCAGCACGCGAAGCTCTATCTGCGAATAATCCGCGTCGCACAGCACCTTTCCGTCAGGCGCAGTAAAGTATTCTCGCAGTCTCTTACCCTCCTCAGTGCGAACGGGAATGTTCTGCAAATTAGGCTCGGACGAGCTTATTCTGCCCGTGCGCGCCTCGGTTTGGTTAAAGGTTGAGTGTATTCTGCCGTCGCTTGCAACACAATCGCGAAGACCGTCCGCATAGGTTGATTTAAGCTTTGCAAGCTGCCTGTAAGAAAGCAGCAGCGAAACCGCGGGGTGCGCATAGCGCAGACCTTCTAAAACCTCCGCCCCCGTGCTGTAACCGCTTTTGGTTTTCTTTTTGGCGGGCAGACCTAATTTTTCAAACAGCGCCGTTCCGAGCTGCTTTGGCGAATTAAGGTTAAACTCGTACCCTACAAGGTCGTATATTTCCCTTTCAATCACCTTAATGCGCGCGCCTAATTCTTCCGAAAGAGCCCCAAGCCCCTCGCTGTCTGCCAAAAAGCCGCAAAGCTCCATACTGCCGAGCACCCGCGCCAGCGGAATTTCTATTTCGTCAAGCAGCTTTTTCTGCCCCGTGGCTTCAAGCTCCTTTTCAAGGGTATCGCACGCAAGCGAAAAAAGGCAGGCGTTTTTTAATATTTCGTCTTCAAAATCGGTTTTTGTTTCCTGCGTTACATATTCTTTAATAAGCCGTTCCGCCGAATAAGACGAAGCCGACGGATTGCACAGATACGCCGCCAGCATTGCGTCAAACTTAACCTTGCAAATATCGGTGCAGACTTTGTAAAGATTTTTATAATCATACACCCTTTTGCTTATATCCGCACTTGTAAGAACGGCTTTAAGCGTTTTTTCGTCCGCAAAGCATACCTTCTCGCCGCAGACAAGCGCCGCTTTGCCGTCCTGTATATATATATCAAGCTGCTTTTCGGATTTAAGGCTGTTATTCTCCGTTTTGCAAAAGCTTTTTACGTCGGATAAGTCGATAGCGGTCTGCAATGAGGTATTATCGGGCGTAAGCCCCATTTTTTCCATAAGCTTAAAAAATTCAAGCCTTGTCATAAGGCGCGCAAGCTCTTTATCGTTCCGCTCGCCCGTTTTATAATCGGAAATATTTTCATTTATCGGCGCAGTGCGGCAGATCGTTCCGAGCTCACGGCTTAAAAAGGCGCTTTCCCTGCCGTCCGCCAGCTTTTTGCGAACCCCGTCCTTAATATCAAGCGTATCAAGATTTTCATAAATATAATCTACCGAATGAAAACGCGAGATCAGATCGGTAGCGGTTTTTTCGCCTATACCCGCAACGCCCGGTATATTATCCGAAGAATCGCCCATAAGGCTTTTAAGCTCTATCATTTCGGGGGGCGTAAGACCGTATTTTTGAAAAAGCGCCTCTTTATTGTAATTTATAATTTCGGGCTTACCCATTTTTGTTGCGGTAAGCAGTACGCGCGTATTATCGGAAATCAGCTGCAAGGAATCACGGTCGCCCGTGGCTATAACGCACTCGCTGCCCTCTTTTTCGCAAAGAGTCGCCAGCGTGCCTAAAATATCGTCCGCCTCGTATCCCTCGCACTCTATACAGGTGTAGCCCGCAAGCTTAAGCCATTCCTTCATAACGGGCAGCTGCTCGGCAAGTTCCGCAGGCATTCCCTTTCTGCCCGCTTTATAAGCTTCGTACCTTTTATGTCTGAATGTGGGCGCCTTAAGGTCAAAGGCAACCGCCACGCCATCCGGCTTTTCGCTTTCAAGCAGCCTATTTAAAATATTTATAAAACCGTAAACCGCGTTAGTGTATTTGCCGTCCTTGGTAGTAAGCAGTCTTATCCCGTAAAAGGCGCGGTTTATTATGCTGTTTCCGTCTATTGCAAGCAGCTTCAAAAAATCAGCTCCGATATAAACATATTTCTTATAGTATAGCATTATTTTTAATTATTGTCACGCCCTTTTTAAAAAAATTTGACTATTGTTAATATTTCGTATATAATCTTGGTATGAAGATTAAGGATATTGAAATTAAAGGTTATGCGGCGTTAGCCCCTATGGCGGGGGTTGCAGACCGCGCAATGCGTGAAATTTGCGTGCGTTACGGCGCCGCCTTTACCGTAGGCGAGCTTACAAGCGCGCGCGGTATTACGCTTAAGGATAAAAAATCCGCCTCGCTGCTTTCATGCTCTGAAAAGGAGCGGCCGTTTGCCTCGCAGCTTTTCGGCAGCGAACCTGAAATTATGGCAAACGCCGCCGCCTCGGCGCTTGGCTTTAGCCCCGATTTTATTGATATAAATATGGGCTGCCCCGCTCCTAAGGTTGCGGGAAACGGCGGCGGCAGCGCGCTTATGAAGGATCCGCGCCTTGCCGGGGAAATCGTAAAAGCGGTGGTAAACGCCGTAAACGTGCCGGTTACCGTTAAAATGCGCACGGGGTACGACGACGGACATATAAACGCGCCGGAGCTTGCAAAGCGGTGCGAGGCGGCAGGCGCCGCCGCGGTAACGGTTCACGGCAGAACAAGGGAGCAGATGTACGCCCCCGGAATAGACTATAAAACGATAGCGGCGGTTAAACAGGCGGTTAAAATACCCGTTATAGGCAACGGAGACGTATCGGACGGCAAAAGCGCGCTTTATATGTATTCCGCCACAGGGTGCGATTTTGTGGCCGTGGGCAGAGCGGCGCAGGGCAACCCGTTTGTTTTCAGCGAAATAAACGCGGCTTTAGGCGGAAAAAGCTACAAGGCGCCGCCGCTTAACGAAAGATTTTCCGTTTTAAAAGAGCAGATACGGCTTATGGAAAAATACAAGGACCCGCATATAGCAATACTTGAATCGCGCAAGCACACCGCATGGTATATGCGCGGACTTGAGGGCGCGGCACAGCTAAGACGTATGTGCGGAGAGATAAGCTGCTTTAACGATATTGAAAACATTTGCGAAAAAGCACTTGAACAGAATAAAGATATGTGGTAAAATTATCAAGATAACTTGAAAGAGGGATAATAATAATGTCAGGACATTCGAAGTGGAACAATATTAAACGCAAAAAGGAAAAAACCGACGCCGCAAAAGCGAAAATCTTTACCAAGATAGGCAGAGAAATTTCGGTTATAGTTAAAACGGGCGGCGCAAACCCCAACGAAAACAGCAAGTTAAAGGACGCAATTGCAAAAGCAAAGGCGGCAAACGTGCCGAACGATAACATTGAAAGAATTATTAAAAAGGCGGCGGGCGACGGCGAAGCCAACAATTACGAGGAATTAACATACGAGGGCTACGGTCCTTCGGGCGTTGCCGTTGTAGTTGAAGCCCTTACCGATAACCGCAACCGCACTGCGGGCGAAATGCGCCACTATTTTGACAAATGCGGCGGCAATTTAGGTCAAAGCGGCTCGGTAACCTTTATGTTTGACCGCAAGGGTATAATAAGAATAGAAGCCGAGGGACGCGACGAGGATACCGTTATGGAGGACGCGCTTGAGGCAGGCGCAGAGGACTTTAATTCCGACGGCGATGTTTTTGAAATTGCAACCGACCCGAACGAAATAGGCGCCGTGCGCGACGCGCTTGAAGCCAAGGGCTATGATTTTATATCCGCCGAAAACGAGTATATTCCCCAAACTATGACGACGATCGACGACGAGGAAACCGCCGCCAAAATGGAAAAGCTTATAGATATGCTTGAAGAAAACGACGACGTTCAGGCGGTTTGGCACAACTGGGATATGCCCGAAGACGAGGAAGAGGAATAATAATTTTTTGCGCGGCTTTTCTTTAAGATAAGCCGCAGAGCGTGTCGAAGCCCGACACGCTCTTGGCGGGAATGCCGTTCGCTCGAAAATCAAAGATTTTCGGACTGCACTCTATCCCCGCCAATACCACCCCAGTGCCCTTGAAAAACCGCTTAATAAGCGATTTTTCGCTTACAAGGTGTTTTTCCGCCGCACGTGTCAGCGGAAAAACGAAAAATGCGGCGTTACCGCCGCAAAAATCGATTTCTTAGTTTATCGACAGATTGCGCGGCTTTTCTTTAAGATAAGCCGCATTATTTCATTTTAAGGAAATGCTTATAATATGGCTATTAACAAAGCTATGAAAGCGGCGCTTAAGGTGCTTTCATACCCCGATCCCGACATTAAAAAATCGTATAAGCTTATAAGGCGGTTTGACAGGATAGTTGCAAAGCGCCTTAAAAACCCGAATTGCAGAATAGATAATTTAACGGTAGAGCGCGAGGGCTACCCTATTCCCGTGCGCGTTTTTTCGCCGCTTAACAATAAATCAAAGGGCGTTATACTGTTTTTTCACGGCGGCGGCTGGGTAAACGGCGATATCGAGTCTTATACGCCTACCTGTATTGATATTGAGGAAAAGCTTTGCAGAACGGTAGTTTCGGTAGATTACCGCAGAGCGCCCGAACATAAATTTCCAACCGCGCCCGAAGACTGCTATGCCGTTGCCAAAAAGCTTTTTTGCGGCGAGCTGCTGCCCGAATTTTTACCGGAGGATATTATCCTTATGGGAGACAGCGCCGGCGGCAACCTTGCGGCGGCAGTATCCCTTATGGCGCACGACCGCGGCGATTTTAAGCCTAAAAGGCAAATTCTTATTTACCCTGCAACCTATAACGACCATTCGCCCTCTTCCCCCTTTGCCTCTATACGCGAAAACGGGACCGATTATATGCTTACCTCAAAGCGCATTGTAGGATATATGAAGCTTTACGCTTCAAAGGAAGAGGATATGCAAAGCCCCTACTTAGCCCCTCTTTTGGCTAAGGATCTGCACGGTCAGCCTGATACGCTTATAATATCGGCGCAGTATTGCCCTCTGCGCGACGAGGGCGAGGAATACGGCAGGCGCTTGGCGGACGCCGGCAGCAATGTTTCCGTTTTCCGTATGCCGAACGCAATACACGGCTATTTTTCACTGCCTATAAGGTTAAAGCTTAAAAAGAAGACCTATTCGGTTATCCGCCGCTTTTTAGGGGACGACCGCGCGGCCGAGTCACAGCCCAAAAGCTGGATAAAGCTTGATAATGCCGCCAAAATATTCCCGCCCACCACCTCTAAGCGGGACGCAAAGGTCTTCCGCTTTTTCTGCGAGCTTAAGGAAACAGTGGAGCCTCGCGCTTTGCAGGCGGCGCTTGACGAATGTATCAAGAGCTTTCCGTTTTACCGTTCCATACTTAAAAAGGGAATTTTTTGGTATTACTTTGAAAGCACCGATATAAGACCCCTTGTGCGCGAGGAGCATAAGGAGCCTTGCTCTGAAATATTCAATATTAACCGTAAGGACCTGCTTTTTGAAGTAAGCTATTATAAAAAGCGTATAAACCTCGAAGTATACCACGCTCTTTCAGACGGGGGCGGCGCGGCAAAATTTTTTGAAACGTTAGTTTCACTTTACCTTAAAAAGCTGTATTCAAAGGACCTTGCAAATTTAAGCGTGACGGATTACGACGCTTCGGGTGCTGAAAAGCAAACCGACAGCTTTTACAAGCATTACAGCAAGCGCAAAACCGTGGGGGTAATAACGCCCAAACGCGCCTATCATATTAAGGGCGAGCGGCTTTACAGCCGTCCCTTATGCATAACCGAGGGCGAAATGCCCGTATCCGACCTCTTAAACAAAGCGCACGAATACGGCGTAACGCTTACCGCATTTCTTCTTGCCGTGTTTATTAAGGCTATCGGCGACAGTATGCCCGCACGCGAAAAAAGAAAGAATATAGTAATAGACGTACCCGTTAATTTAAGAAATTATTTTGAGTCTAAATCGGCGCGTAACTTTTTCGGCATAATAGATATTGAATATAATTTTAAAGAACAGCCCGACGATTTTGAAAGCATTATAAGGTATGTAAACGAAAGTATGAAGCAAAACCTTGACAAATCAAAAATTGCCGAGCGTATGACGGGACTTACCAAAATGGAAAATCTGCTGCCTACGCGTATGCTTCCCGTATTTGTAAAGGATCCAGGGCTTAAAATTGCAAACCATTTTGTGGAAATGGGAGTTACCGCCGCATTTTCAAACATCGGTAAAATATCTATGCCCGAAGGAACCGAAAATTATATAAATAAATTCGGCGTTTTATGTTCAACAAAGCGTATTCAGGGCTGTATGTGTTCATTCGGCGGCAGCTTTGTTATAACCTTTACCTCCCCGTTTGTTTCAACCGATATACAGTGCCGTTTTTTCAGAATTTTAACGGGACTCGGAATAAATGTGCGCATTACTTCAAATTTAGGAAGTGAGAAAAATGCTATACTGTAAAAATTGCGGCGTATTTGTAGAGGGCAACCCGGAACACTGCCCGCTTTGCCAGGGCGAGCTTGAGGGCGAGGCGGAAAGCGGCGCCAAATATCCGCAAATCGCCCCTAAAAAAAGCTTTTTCTCGCTTTCTGTAAAAATTGCGGTTATGCTTACGGTAGCCGCCGTTGTAATATGCGCCGTTACAGATTACAGCATAACGCGTGTGCCGTTCGGCTGGTGGCTGTACGTGGCAGCGGGCGCGGCGTCCTTTTGGTTTTCGTTTTCGGTTGCCGTTAAAAGGCGCGGAAATATTGCCAAAAGCATATTTTTCACAACTCTCGCCGCGGCAATTATATCCATTTTATGGGATCTCGGCACAGGCTGGAGGGCTTGGTCGCTGAACTTTGTATTGCCCATAGCCTCGCTTTCCGCAATGCTTGCAATGGCTGTAATTGCCAGAATACAAAATTTACCGATAGAGCAGTATATTTACTATTTAATACTTGATATAATTTTCGGCATTATTCCGCTGATACTCATAATTTGCGGCGCTGTAAGCTTTATTACTCTTTCGCTTGCATGCGTGGCGGCAAGCGTGCTTTCGCTTTGTGCGCTGCTGATATTTAACGGCAAAGCGCTTAAGGCGGAAATTATAAGAAGAACACATATGTAAAAAATATTTTGGCACCATATAAGCAGTGAGATGTGAGAGAATCTGCATTCTGTTTTCATGGGAAATGCGGATTCTTTCGCTCTTAGCACTCATAATGACCAAGAGATGACTTTTTACTCGAAGTGCATTAACAAAGTGTTTGTGTAAGGCGGCGGTACGACTAAAGTTGTACCGCCGCCTTACAGTATCGGGCTGTTTTCTTCTTTCCTATTGTCCTGCCGTCTCTGACATCAAAGGCTGCACAATCTTCATTTGCAATACTTATAATCTCAACAACATTGTAGGAAATTTCAATCTTCTGTTTTCGTGACCGTTGCTTTTTTATTTGAACGTATATCACTTTTATCAAACAAATATTCTGTTGTATCTCTTTAGAGTTTACTTATTATACGAATATAGTTTTGCTAAACTCTTTGAGTATTTTGCAGATGTGTGTTTGATTTTGTTGCGTTGTCAAATATAGTTACATAATTTAAAATTCGATTTTTAAGCAAGGTCAAAAAAGACAACAAAAGTTGTCTAATATGACTACCATTTTTTAAAACATCATGTTATAATACAGAAAAGGAGGTAAAAAACGTGAAAAATTTGAAGAACAACATTGACCATTATATGAATTTGAAAGGGATAGAGAGGTACAGTTACTTATTGATAAATATTGCACACGAATTAGGAATTAAAGGAGAAGAAGCATATAATTTTGCAAGTAAAGAAAAATCAAATTTCTCAAAGATGTTAAAAGGCGAAAGGCCTCTTAAATATGAATTTATTATTCCTTTAGAAAAAATATTCGGTGTTTCACTGGCACGATTAACGGATGAAGAAGCATACAAATTACCTGTTGAAAAGAAAAATGTACAATTTAATAAAGGTTTCAGATATTATGCTTATTTAGATGACCCCGAATTATATAAAAATGAATTTAATTTGTTACTTGCGAAAGACGGCAAATCTATTCTTACACAAACAGATGAATTCGGTAAAACATTTCTTGATTATGTAGTTGAATACCATTCGGTTAACGGTGTAAAATATCTTCACGAAGTGTATGGAATAAAGCTTAAATGGTATACCAAAAACTTTGAATTTACAAAAGATACCGGTATAACTTGGATATGTTTTGATAATTACATTGAGTTCGCTCGGCTTGTTGCAAGTACAAATGACGCAGACCTTTTTAATGATATATATGATTCTTATAATATGTTTTTCACATTTGGCTATTATGATGTTGATAATTGCATTTTTTGCAATAATGACTATTTGGAATTGATATTGGATAATAATAACATATTTAATTCTATATTTGAGGAAAAAACGTATGTACATAAATTAAGTAATTGTGCCAAAAGGGTGAAAAAAATTGAGTCGATTACATATCACTCAATCAATCCGATAATCAACAACTGTTTAAGTTTTGCCTTAAAACATTTAGATAAATATAAACAACAAGCAATAAAAATATTAAAATTCGGAATCGATTATAACCGAAAAAAAGCCGCTAATATAGATTTGGGCAATCCTTATATTTATTGTAATGAACTTGGTGGATTACGAAATTGCGAAGATAAAGATTTTTGTGAACTAATAATTTTTACTGACGAAGAGCCAAAAGACGATGAAATAAAATCACTGATTTATCAATTACCACGGTTCAAAAAGCAATAATTGGAGGAGTATATATGTATTGTAGAAATTGCGGAACAAGATTTGATAATACTACAACTGATGATAATTCAAGTTTTGTGTTCGCTATATTAGGATTCTTTATTCCAATTATTGGTTTAATTATTTTCCTGATATACGAAGGAAAAAAACCAAAACGAGCAAAATCGGCAGGCAAGGGTGCTTTGATCGGATTCATAACAAAGATAGTTTTATCAATCTTTCTTGTGATTGCCACCTCGCTAATTAGTAACATATCAAACGATATGGATTCAAATACACCTGCGATCAGCAATGCTTTTAGAGGAGAAACAACAGATGAAATTTTAAAAGAATATGTTGATATTTCTTTTGGGGAATTCCAAGTATCTAATAGCGGATATTACCCCGAAACATCACTTGCAATTACTGTAAAGAACAAAGCGAAAAAGCAATATACTTACTGCATAACTATCGAAGCGGTGAATGAAAACGGTGCAAGAATTAAAACGGATATGATTTATGCCGATAGATTGGGTGCCGGACAGGAAATATATTTGACGGCTTTTAAATTTGTAGAATCAGATAAAATAAGTCAATTCAAAAATGCAACATTCAGAGTTTTAGAAATAAACAAATATGATTGATGATTTAAGAAAACAAAATTTCCATCAAAATCCATTGCCATATTATTTGAAATTGAATGTACAAAATTGTGATCTTAAAAATCAAAAAATGTTTTCTCATATTGTTTATACTAACGGAAGATAATATTCCAATGGATATAGATTTTCCAATGGATATAGATTCAGGAAAATGCAGATTGTATCCGGTTGGTAAAATGATATAGATTAAAATAACGGTAACAGAGAGACTTTAATCCTGCCATCATTCCGGCGCGTTTTGCATAAAACCGAATTTAATACAAATAATAGTCAAAAATATTATACGAGGTAATAAGCTTGGGAATTATTCAGTGTGCCGAAAACTGTAAATATCAGCGCGACGGATATTGCTGTCTTGAAAAATTAGCGCAGGTAAATTCTGTATCGGGCGGCTGCCCGTACTTTACCGAAAAATTACCTGATAAGGGCAACTGCCTCGGAAAGACGTCTGACACCTACAAGCTTTATGCTTTCGGGAACGGCGGTGATCTGCTTTAGGCAGGATTTTGGCATAATGCATTGCTTAAAGCCCATTCTTGCCGCCTCGGTAACGCGCGCCTGAGCGCGCGGAACGCTGCGCAGCTCGCCCGAAAGCCCTATTTCGCCGAAGGCTATTGTATTTTCGTCTATGGGGATATCGCGCAGCCCCGAAACCAAAGCCATTGCAACCGCCAAATCGGCGGCGGGTTCGTCAAGCCGTATTCCGCCAACAATGTTAAGATATGTATCAAGGTTTGAAAAATAAAGCCCAAGCCGCTTTTCAAGCACTGCAAGCAACAAATTAAGCCTGTTATAATCAAAGCCGGCGGCTGTTCTTCTTGCATTACCGAAGCCCGTAGCGGTCACCAATCCCTGAACCTCGGCAAGAATAGGTCTTGTACCCTCTATAATGCAGGTTATGCATCCGCCCGAAACATCGCTCATTCTGCCGGAAAGCATCATAGCGGACGGATTTTCAACCTCGGAAAGCCCCGTTTCGGTCATTTCAAAAACGCCGATCTCGTTTGTTGAACCGAAGCGGTTTTTTATTGCCCTTAAAATTCGGTAGGATTGATTGCGCTCGCCCTCGAAATAAAGCACCGTATCAACAATATGCTCCATTACCTTAGGACCGGCTATATCCCCGCCTTTATTTACATGGCCTACAATAAATACGGGTATATCAAGGCTTTTACCCGTTCTCAGCAATAAATTTGTAGATTCGCGCACCTGCACAATGCTTCCCGGCGAAGAAGCTATATCGCTGTGCTGCATTGTTTGAATTGAATCTATTATAACAAGATCCGGCTTTGCCGAGCTTATATACTCGCATACCGTCTGCACGTCGGTTTCTGTCATAATAGAAACATTATCGCTTTCAACGCCTATGCGCTTTGCCCTTAGCTTTATCTGTATTGCGGATTCCTCGCCCGATACATAAAGAATGTTAAGATTACCCTGTAATGCGTTGCATACCTGAAGAAGTATGGTGGATTTTCCTATTCCGGGATCTCCCGATAAGAGCACTACCGAGCCTTTAACTATACCGCCGCCCAGCACCCTGTCAAGCTCCTTTATACCGGTTACAAAGCGATGCTCGTCTGCCGCGTCTATTTGTGAAAGCGGACGTGCCGAAAATGTATGCAGCGGCTTTGCGGCGGTGGTTACCGCCTTTTGCGGCAGTCTTACGTCCTCTACCATAGTATTCCATTCACCGCAGCCGGCGCATTTCCCTATCCATTTCGGGCTTTCGTATCCGCACTCGCTGCAAACATATACCGTTTTGCTTTTAACTGCCATTTAATGATCCTCCGTATTTATGATATATTCCATTATTCCGCAAAAAATGCCGAACGCCATTTTATTTTGGTATTCCTCTGTTTTAAGCCTTTTTAGCTCGGCTGAATTGCTTAAAAATCCGCACTCAACAAGCACTGCCGGAACGGTTGCGTTATAAAGTATATATGTGCTGCTTGTTGCCTGCTTGTTAACACGGCTGTTTTCGGGCTGCAAAAGCTTCACTATCGATTTCTGTATTTCCTCGCCAAGCTGCTTTGACTCCTCCCTGCGTGCGCTGTAAAACACCTGTGAACCGATTGCGGCTGATGTTGTAAATTTATTAAGATGAATACTTACAAAAACCGCGTCGGGGTAATCCTTCATAAGGCTTAAGCGGTTTTTAAGGTCGCTTTTTTTGCGCGCGGCTATTTTATCGGTTTCAACGCTGTCGGTGGAAACGTCGCTTTCCCTTGTCATTATCACCTTAACGCCGCCGGCGTTAAGAAATGCCTTTAGCATCAGCGCAATTTTAAGGTTTATATCCTTTTCAACCGTACCGTCCGCCGCAACTGCGCCGCCGTCAAACCCGCCGTGGCCTGCGTCCAATATTACGGTAGGTCTTGTATCATATTTACCTAAAGCCGCCGTTTCGGCATATTCGCGAAAGAAAAATACGCTTAAAAAAGCAAGGCACAAAACCACCGACAAAACCGATATAATACGTCCCTTAAACATTCCGCAATCACTCCTCATACAGTTAAAAATATGTTTTTAAACCGCACGGTAGAACATTCGGACGTATACGCCTTGTATATTTTAATTTTATACCTAAGTTCAAAAATCAAAGGAAAAGATATGAGCCTTTTCTGCACCGAACGTAGCCAGCGGTTTAAGAACAAGCTCTGATACGGTTCGTCCCACATTTATTTTAACAAGCCGCTGATGATTGCACCTTGCGGTATAAACCGTCTCGCCGTCGGCTGTAAGCACAAATTCCTTTGTAACGGTTGATGGGAAGGTATAACCCTTTAAATCAAGCGGGCGATTACATATGGTAGGGCAGTCCCTTACGCACTGAATACCGCCTTTAACCGTGTCACGGTTTAGATCGCTGTCAAACACAATATGCACGCTTTCGATATATGCAGGCTTTTTTAAAGTATATGTAATATTACTGCCGAGCGGAACAAAGCACCCGTTGTCACCGCCCTCGTCTGTCGGACGGTCAACGCCGTTGCGCAGGTTGTCTGCATTTTCACATTCGGCGGTAAGCGACGCCGACATACACGCCTCGCTCACCCTGCGGCTGAGCCCCGGCAGCCAGCAATCGTCTTCCATAAGATATTGCTGAAGCTCGTCAATATAATTATTGACGCCGCGAGGTTCTGTAGATTTTTTTACCGCAATATATGCCGCGGTTCCCGCCGCCTGGCCTATCATAGCGCAGGTAGCCATAACGCGTGACGCCGCCATTGCGGCATGAGTTACGCTTATGTTTCTTCCCGCAAACATAAGGTTATCAATATTTACCGAATAAAGACACCTGTAAGGTATTCCGAACGGCGAGGGACAAGGATAATATGTAGTGGGTTCTCCCTTGTGGTCAAAGCCCATAGGCGGGTGATCGTCTATCTGCCAGCCGCCGTAGGCTACAATATCCTTAAATTTGCCGCCCTGCTGTACCTCACGCTGATTAAGAATATGGTCGCCTATATATCTGCGGCTTTCCCTTTTTCCGGGCAGAAATCCAGCCCAGTCAAGTTCCCAATTTTCCGCTTTGTGATCGCCCGTATTTTTTATATGATCCCATATACCGAAGGAAAGCTTAAGCAGCTCGTCTCTTATCTCTTCGGCGTCGTCGATGGTATTTTTATTTCCGCCGAGCTCAAGCCACCAAAAATTATTGTCGCGGTAGCTGTTCGGCATATGATCTCTGGTTTCAAGGTTTTCTTCATCAGGCAGCTTTCTTGCCCACTGCGGCGGAATAAACGGAATCGGCTCCGCAGTTTCGCGCACCTGCAAAAGACAGGAATTTCCCATAGTTTGCTTATCCGCCGTTTGAGGCGCCGCTGCCTCGCCGTATTCCCCGCGCGCCTCGCGGCCGTGGCGGTACTCTGCACCCGAAAGCTCCGCTAAAATACTGTCGCCCGAACAATCTATAAAAATATCCGCCCTTATATAATGGGTTTTGTATGTAGTGGTCTGCCAGCCGTAAACCGCCTTTATATGCTTATCGTCCGACATTTCTATATCGTTTACCGAGCAGTTAAGTATACTTTCAAGCCCCTTTTGAAACCGCACGGCTTCAAACAGCACCGAATCCCAAACAGGATAGTTGCGTGTGGGATTACGGTACATATTGTTAAGCACCAGTTCCTCAAATATACCTGTTTCGCGGCGGTTAGCTCCACCCGCTCCCATAGGCCACATTCTTATTTCCGAAGAACAGTTACCGCCCAATACCGGTCTGTCGTGTATAAGAACGACGCTGCTACCCCTGCGCGCGGCGGCAATTGCGGCGCACATTCCCGCAAGACCGCCGCCTATAACGCATATATCCGCTTTATGCTTTATTACGTTTTTACAATTCATAACATAAACCCCCGATATATTTATACACAATCATTATATCTTTGTCAAAAGCGCAATCAAATTGCAAAATTAAGCAATTTATATTGCAAATACAGTCGTTATATGTTATTCTGTATACGGTTATATTTTAAAAATAAACGGAGAACACAATGAATGATTTTTTTGCTTATGAAGACAGCGAAATAAAAATACAGTATATACGCGACGAAAAGCCCGCGCGGTCCGATTTTAAAATGCACACACACGAAGACTATGAGCTTTATTATTTTGCCGGCGGCAGCGGAGTATACCATGTTGAGGGCAGCGAATATCCGCTTAAAAGGGGCGATATAATTATAATGCGCCCTGCAGAGGCGCATTATATAGAAATAACCGATAATAAGCCTTATACAAGGCTGTATATAAATTTCAAGCCCAAAATTTTAGACAAGGCCGATCCCGAAAGAAAGCTGTTAATTCCTTTCGAGAGCCGCAGTATCGGCACATTTAACCGTTACGGTACGGAGGACCTGAGGGACGACGACTACCGTATATTTATAAACAGGATCACCGCCCACGGGGCAGACCGCCGCCTTCAGACGATTACAAATCTTCTGCCGCTGCTGTACGATATATATAAAGCGTTTGAATTTATAAAAAAATCCGAAGCCGATTATTCGCTTGATTACCGCATTGTAAGCTATATAAACAGGCATATTTCCGACGATATATCGGTAAGGCGCCTGTGCGAAAAGTTTTTTATAAGCGAATCCCAGCTGCGCCGTATTTTCAAAAGAGCCACCGCTTCAACTGTAGGCGATTACATAACGGTAAAACGGCTGGTTAAGGCACGAAGCCTTATACTTTCCGGCACTTCCCCTACAAGGGCGTATCTGCAATGCGGTTTTAAGGATTATTCGGTATTTTACCGCGCTTATAAAAAGAAATACGGCACTTCTCCGAGTAAAATTTCTATCGGTTAAAAAGCCTTATGACAAAAAGGCGGCTTTTTACGGCAGCTGCAATTTCGGCAGCAGGCGCTGCAGCCCGATCCTTTTCTGCTTTTTATTATATAAATTACCGCAAAAACCACCCAAACGGCTATAATAAGCAACAGCAAATAATCGTAAACGCTCATATAAACAGCGCCCCCAATCTGTAAACTATAAAGGCGCACACCCACGCGACCGAGCACTGAAGAATTATAACTCCGGCTGTTTGAAGCCGTGAATTAAGCTCTGCTTTAAGCGTGGCAATTGCCGCAACGCAGGGTGTATAAAGCAATGTAAAAGTTAGAAAGCTTACCGCGGTAAGCGGAGTAAACAGGTTTGACAGCGCCGCGGAAAGACCGTCCGCTCCCGTTCCGAGCAGCACGCTCATTGTGCTTACAACCGCCTCTTTAGCGGAAAAACCCGCCAAAAGTGACGTGCTTATTCTCCAGTCTTCAAGGCCGAGCGGCTTAAATATCGGGGATATAGCTCTCCCTATGCCTGCCAAAATACTGTTCGCAGAGTTGTTTACAAAGTTAAGCCTCATATCAAACGCGCCGAGAAACCAAATAAGCACAGCAGCTATAAAAATTACGGTAAATGCCTTTTGCAAAAAATCCTTTGCCTTATCCCACATAAGCAAAAGCACGCTTTTGGCAGACGGAAGACGGTAATTAGGCAACTCCATTACAAACGGCACGGGGTTGCCCTTAAACGCCGTTTTGTTAAGAATAAGCGCGGCTATAATGCCTGTTATTATACCGAATATATATAAACACGACATAACAAGCACCGAATAATCGGGGAAAAACGCCGCGCTGAATACCGCGTATATCGGAATTTTAGCCGAGCAGGGTATAAACGGTATAAGCATTATGGTCATCTTGCGGTCGCGTTCTGACGAAAGCGTTCTGGCAGACATAACCGCAGGCACCGAACAGCCGAAGCCGATTATCATAGGAACAAAGCTTCTTCCCGAAAGACCTATTTTCCTTAACAGCTTATCCATAACAAAGGCAACACGCGCCATATAGCCCGTATCTTCAAGTATTGATAAAAAGAAGAACAGCACCACGATTATCGGTAAAAAAGAAAGCACGCTGCCAAGACCGGCAAATATACCGTTTATAATAAGGCTGTGAACAACCGGATTTATTCCGTAATGCGTAAGCGCCGAATCGGCAATACCGGTAAGCTTATCAATACCAAGGGTTAAAAGATTTGAAAGCGAATTTCCTATAACGCCGAAGGTAAGCCAAAAAATAAGCACCATAATTAAAAGAAACAACGGCAAAGCAAGATATTTGTTTGTAAGCACATTGTCTATTTTAACGCTGCGCATATGTTCGCGGCTTTCCTTACATTTAACAACCGCCTTATCGCACACGTTTTCTATAAACGAATAGCGCATATCCGCAAGCGCGGCGTTTGCGTCAAGACCGCGTTCGGTCTCCATTTCCTTAACGCTGTGCTCTATCATTTCAATTTCGTTTTGGTCAAGCTCTAATTTTTTTGCAAAGGACATATCGCCCTCTATAAGCTTAGTTGCGGCAAAGCGCGGGGAAATATCGCAGTTTTGGGCATGGTCCTCTATAAGGTGCGACACGGCGTGTATGCACCTGTGAACCGGACCGGGTGTGCAAAAATCCTGCACGGCGGGCCGCGTTTTTGTTTTTGCGGTTTTAACGGCAGTTTCAACAAGCTCGGTTATACCCTCGTTTTTGGCGGCGCTTATGGGAACGGCAGGCACGCCCAAAAGCTCTGATATAAGCTTTATATTAACCGTTCCGCCGTTACCGCGAACCTCGTCCATCATATTAAGCGCCAAAACCATTGGTATGCCAAGCTCCAAAAGCTGCAATGTAAGGTACAGATTTCTTTCAATATTGGTAGCGTCGATTATATTTATAATTCCGTCCGGCTTTTGGTTAAGTACAAAATCGCGGGTAACAATTTCCTCGGTGGAATACGGGCGTATTGAATAAATACCCGGAAGATCCACAACAGAGGAGTCCTTGGCGTACATAATTGTTCCCGTTTTTTGATCCACCGTAACGCCCGGAAAATTACCCACATGCTGATTAGCGCCTGTAAGGGCGTTGAAAAGTGTGGTTTTACCGCAGTTTTGATTGCCTACAAGTGCAAAAATCATTTTTATACTTCCTTTGTTTTTACATCTATTTCCTTTGCGTGCTCGCGGCGCATGGTAAGCTCGTAGCCGCGCAGGGTTATTTCGATCGGGTCGCCGAGCGGCGCTATTTTAATAACCTTAACTGCGGTGCCCGGTATAAGCCCCATATCAAGCAGGCGCAGCCTTAGCTCTCCCCCGCCGTTTACGGCGGTTATAACGCCCTCGCCGCCTACCTTTAAATCGTTTAGCGTCATACTATTCCTCCACGGTAAAATCGTCGTCAAATGTTATAACGCAGTTATACGTTGGGTTAAGCCTTGCCGCCTTTTCGCAAATCAGCCCTTCAAGCTCGGCTTTTGTAAAGGCAAGTCCCGCCGGAACTACTGCGTCGAATATAAGGTTGGTGCGCTTTTCGCCCGAAGGCGTCATTCTGAAATCGTGTATTGTCATACGGCTGTCTATGCTTTTAACTATGCTTTCTATTTCCGCACGGGTTTTTGTTACCGCCTCGTTATTTACGTCTATCGGATCCATATGTATAACAAGCGAGATATTGTATTTTTCGTTCACAAGCTTTTCGCACAGATCCACCTGCTCGTGGCACTTTACAAAATCGGTATCCTGCGGAACCTCAACATGAACCGAAGCAAACTGCCTGCCCGGACCGTAGTTGTGTATTATAAGGTCATGCAGACCAACAAAGCTTTTAAACGAAAGCACGGTATTTTTAATTTCGTTAACGGTTTCCTTTTCGGGCGGCGCGCCTAAAATAAGGTTAAGGGTATCCCTGCCTGTTGAAAAGCCGGAATAAAGAATAAACAGGCTTACCAAAACGCCCATTACCGCGTCAAGGTTAAAGGGCAGCCTAACTGCCATCGATATTGCAACCGAAAACAAAATAACACCGGTTGAAAGCATATCGTTAAGGCTGTCCTGAGCGGTAGCCCTGAACACGCCCGAATCCGCTTTTTTTGCCAATTTGCGGTTGAATATATACATCCAAAGCTTAACCGCTATCGATACGGCAAGCACAGCTAAGGCATACCCTGAATACACAGGGGCTTTATCGCCGTTTATAAGCGCCGAAGCCGAGGATTTCAACAGCTCCGCTCCCACAAGCAGTATAAGCACCGCCACAATAAAAGCAGACATATACTCCATTCTGCCGTGACCGAACGGGTGGTCCTTATCGGCAGGCTTGCCCGCCATTTTAAAGCCTATAAGCGTTATAACGGACGAACCCATATCGGAAAGGTTGTTAAGACCGTCCGCCGTAATAGAAATACTCGCGGTAAGAAGACCTACCGCGATTTTAATAATGCACAAAAACAAATTGCAAAAAATTCCCACGCCGCCGCTCAAACTGCCGTAGCTTCGGCGAACGGCGGGGTTTAAAACATCTTCGCTGTTTTTTACAAACAGCTTTATTAAAAGCTTTGTCATTAAAGCTTTGCTCCCTTAGCGCCCTTTGCCCCGAAGGAAACGCCGGACAAAATATTTGTATCAATGGTAAAGGTAAGATTATCGCGCTCGCGCTGACGGCGGAATGCAACCTCCGCCAAGCGGTCTATCATATCGGTATATTTAAGCCCCGTTGCCTCCCACAGATAAAAGGCAAGCGAGCCGGGTATGGTGTTTATTTCGTTGGCATATACCTTATTTGTATCGCAGTCTATCATAAAATCAATTCTTACAACGCCGCTTGCGTTTATCGCCTTGAATACGTCGCAAGCGAGTTTTCTTATTTCTTCCGACTTTTCTTCCGGTAAATCGGCGGGTATTTTTCTGCCGAGCGACGCCATACCCTTACTGCCGCCCTTTGAGCCTGACATATATTTATCCTCATACGAAAGAATTTCGTCGTGCATAAAGGGTTCTTCGCAAACGCTGGCTTCGCATTCGTCTGCGTCCCCTAAAACCGAGCAGTTAATCTCGCGCAGATTGGTAATGGCGTGCTCGGCAAGTATTCTGTTGGTAAACGAGGCGGCAAGGGTTATTGCGCTGTCAAGCTCATCGGCGGAATTAACCTTTGTAATACCTACGCTGGAGCCTAAATTTACGGGCTTGATTATAAGCGGGAAACCTATTTTTTCTGTAATTTCAGCGGTAACTGCCTCTTTATCGGTCATATACTCTCGCGAACGGAAGGTAACGCAGCCGAGCACCGGAAGCCCCGCGCTTTTAAGCACCTCTTTAAATACCGCTTTATCCATACCCACTGCGGCGGAAAGTATATCGCAGCTGATATATGGCAGACCTAAAAATTCAAAGTAGCCCGCCATGGTTCCGTCCTCGCAGTTTGTGCCGTGAACAACTGGGAATGCTAAATCAACCTGTACGTCCTTTTTCTTTGAGAAAAGCCCGCTGTTTAAGTATTTCATAAACACGCTGCCGCCCTGCTTTATAAAGGTTACAGGCTCAGCCGCCTTTAAAAGCGCAGGCAGATCCCTGTAATTTTCAATGGTGAAAAGGTTTTCGCCTGTGTACATTTCGCCGTTTTTGGTAACATATACGGGCGTTACGTCATACTTTTCGCGGTTTATGGCGCGCATTGCCTGCACCGCAGATATAATTGAAACCTCGTGCTCAACCGAGCGACAGCCGAAAAATACCGCAATATTGGTTTTCATTATTTACAACCCCATTTAATTCAAATAGTTATCAGGCAGATCGTTTTCAAGCAGAACTACCGTGTTTTTATCCGCAAAACCGCCGTATATCGCCATAGCCTCCTTAAAGCTTGCCGCTACAAAAAGCTTATCTTCGGGGAAATTTTGCGACATAGCGCCCTCTTTAAGGGGAGCGGAGCGGTTAATGCCAACGAATATAATTATATCACATATTTTCGCCGCTTCAAGCCCCAATGCAAAGTTGCAGTCGTGCTCGCGGGAGCCAAGCTCAATAAGCCCCGGCGTTATTACAACCTTTTTCATATCGTCAAAGCGGGAAAGCACGTGCAAAGCCTCTATTGAGCCTTCGGGGTTTGCGTTGTAAGCGTCGTCAATAAGGGTAGAACCCGCAACCGATTGCTTGATTTCGAGCCTGTGCTCGGTGGGCTTTAGTGAAGACACGGCAAAGCGTATATTTTCGGGCGTTACGCCCAGCTTATAGCTTAAAGCCGCCGCGCCCGCGATATTGAGTATATTGTGCAGCCCCAAAAGGCGGGTGGAAAGCCGTACTTCGCTGCTGCCTAGGTTCAGTGTGAATTCCGAGCCGTTTTTGCCGTAGGAAATATCGGTTGCCCTGAAATCAAAGCTGTCTGTTCCGTAAACGCTGTAAAGCGTTTTATCAATGCGGCTTATCAGCTCCTTGCTGTCGCCGTTTACAAACATTTCGCCGCCGTTGTCTAAAACCTCGGTTGCTAATTCAAATTTGGTTTTAAAAACATTGTCTACCGTTTTAAAGGTATCAAGGTGCTGCTCGCCTACCGAGGTTATAATTCCGTATTTCGGGTGGACGATATCGCATATTTCCTTAATATCGCCTATGTTTTTAGCGCCCATTTCGCAAATAAATATCTGCGTTTGCGGCTTTAAGTATTCGCGCACCGTTCTTACAACGCCCATAGGCGTGTTAAAGCTGTGGGGAGTGGCCGCAACGTTATACCTTTCGCTTAAAATGCGGTTTAAAATAAATTTGGTTGAGGTTTTGCCGTAGCTTCCCGTTATTCCTATAACAATCAGATCCTTATGCTCCTTAAGTATTCGCTTTGCGTCGTTTATATACCATTTTGTAATTGCCTTATCAAGAGGAGCGGTTACAAAGCGGCACAAAATGCACAAAAGCGGCGAAACAAAGGCAAGCGCGAACGCAAGCATAGAAAAAATTTCACCCGTAAGCGTATTTGGGAAAAGTGCGTAAACCAAAATACATATTAAAAGTATTAAAGCGGCGGCTGCAAAAAGACGTTTCACGCGCGCAGTAAGCACAAGCTTTTTAATAGATTTTTTCTGCGTCCTTACCGCGAAAAATATCCTCATCACCAAAACGGCGGATATAAGCACCAAACCTGCCGTATACAGCTTTCTGCCGCAAAGCAGAGAAAAGGCGCAGTAGGCTATACACTCTATGCAAAGCGGTACGGAATAGCCGTCCTTTACCCACGCAAAATAGCGCGACGGGAAATATGAATTTTGCTGAAGCATTTGGTTTTGCCGCACAAGCGCAAAAAGAGCGGAGACCGCGGCAATTATCATAGATACAAGCAATAGGTAGTTCAAAACACGCACTTCCTTTTATTTAATAAAGCTGCGGAGTATAGCTGCCGCCTCGTAAGGCTTTTCGCAAAACGAGTAATGCCCCGTTCCTTTTATAACGCACAGCCCGCTGTCGGGTATCAGGCTTTTTATAATCTCAGCATCTGAAAGCGGCGTGGCGGTATCGTTTTCACCCCATATAAGCAGCGTAGGGCATGAAATATTACCGATAATTTCCCGCAAATCGGTATTTACAAGCGACACCATTGTTTTGCGCAGCACTTCGGGCGCGGCGTTATAATCGGTGGAGCCGTAGTGCCGCCGTGCCTTATCAAGCAGCCCTTCGGTATGCCCTTTAAGTATAGGCAGCGTTAAGACGCGTTTTATCGCCTTAAAGCTTTTAGCCCTGCATTTTTGTTTAAGGCTTTTTTTGGGTATCAGCCCCGCGGAATCGAGCAATACTATTTTAGGAGGACTTACAAGCCCCGCCGCCGCCATTTTAAGAACTACCCTGCCGCCGTGGGAGTGACCTATCATAATCGGGTTATCAAGGTTTACCGCTTTCATAAATTTAAGCACAAAACCGCAGTAGTCATCAAGAGTCCACGGCTCTTTCATTGTATCAGATCCGCCGCAGCCGGGAAAATTCACCGCAACCAAACGGCAGCGGTCGCACAGCGCGGATATAATGCCGCCGTAAACCTCAAAGGAAGAACCCCAGCCGTGCAAAAGCAGAACGGGTATGCCCTCGCCTTTCTCGGTATATTCTATGTTAAGACCGTCTATAATAACATTCATAAAACACAACCCCGATTATATTTTATAATCCTGAATTTCTATTATACCAAAAATAGGTATAAAAAAGAAGAGTTTTTTTAAAAAAATATTATTAGGACAAAATTTGCAATTTGTCTATTTACTTTTGGTGTAAAAAACTGTAAAATACAAATATAACCCGATTGGAGGTGCTTTAGTTGGCAAAAACAATGGCGGAAGAGATTACCGCCGCCGAGCACTCGGCAGAAAAAACGATTTCGGACGCAGAGAAAAACGCGCAGCTTATTTTAAGCGCCGCCCGCGAAAAAGCCAAAAGCGAACGAAAACGTATACTTGAAAACGCCGAAAGCGCGGCGGACAAGCTTTTAAGCGAGTCACGGCAAAAGGCAGAGCAGCTTAAAGCGGCGACAAAGCTTGAAGCCGAAAACGCGCTTGATACCTTAAAGCAAAGCTATGATAAAAATATCACGGCGGCCGTAAGCAAAGCGGTAGAAATTTTAAAAAGCTGATTTTTAAAAAATATATAAAAAGTGTGGTGATTTTATTTGGCTAAGCTTAAATGCAAACTGGTAAGTATTTACGCGCCTAAGCGTGATGAAAAGGCTATACTTCGCCGTCTTCAGGAAATGGCTGTAATGGATATTAAGTCGGCGGCGGAGGACGAGGAAATATCCGCTCTGCCGGCGGGCTTTACAAAAACCGACACCGAGGATATGGTGGCGGCTTACGAGCGGAACGCGGAAACCGCCGCGGCGGCTATAAAAATACTGAACACAAGAGCGCCCCGCAAAAAAGGGCTTGCGGGAATGTTCGGCGGAGCGCGGTATTTAGAGCCGGAGCGCTTTTATTTAAAGCACGAACAGATAGAAAGCGCGTTATCGCTTGCAAGCACGGTAATTGAAGACGACCGCGCCATTGCCGAGGAAAAGGCGGAAACAGCCAGGCTTAACACAACGCGTGAGCAAATGCTGCCTTGGTTGCCGCTTGATGTGCCGCTTTCTTACTCTGGCACGGCAAAAACAAAGGCTTTTATAGGCACTGTGGCAGGTATTTACACGCTTGACAGCTTAAACGAGAAAATAGCCGAAACAGACCCTGGGCTGACCATTTACACCGAAATAATAAATACGGGCAAAGACCTTACCTATATTTTCGCCTGCACCCCAAAGGCTCAGGCGGAAAAAGCCGAGGCGGCGCTGAGAACGCTCGCCTTTGCGCGGCCCGTGCAGATAACCTCAAAGCTGCCGCGGGATAAAATAGCCTCGAAAGAGGAAAGAGCAGCCAAATGTAAGGAACGGATCGACGGGTATATTAAGGAAATAAGGGATATATCCGAAAGATCGGAAGAAATTGAAGGGCTGTACGATTACTGCAAGCGCCACGCCGAGCGGTACAAAGCGATAGGCGACGCAGGCGAAACGGCGCACACGGTGCTTATAAAGGGCTATGTTACCGAGCGCGACCTGCCTTACCTTGAAAAGCAGCTGAATAAGCAGTTTACTGTGGTTATAGAGGCAGAGGACGCGGATAACGAAAAAGCGCCCGTGGTGCTTAAAAACAACGCTTTTGCGCGGCCTGCCGAATCGCTTGTTAAAATGTATTCGCTGCCGGGTCCGCACGATATAGACCCCACGCCGATAACGGGATTTTTCTATTACCTGTTTTTCGGTATGATGTTCTCTGACGCGGGCTACGGGATTATTATGATATTAGCAACGACCTTTGCGCTTAAAAAGCTCCACCCCTCGCCCTCAATGAAGCAGAGTATGCGCCTTTTCCGCTACTGCGGAATATCCACGTTTTTGTGGGGGCTTGTGTACGGCAGCTTTTTCGGGGACAGTATAGCGGTTATAAGCGAAAGCTTTTTCGGGCACAAGGTGGCGCTGCCCGCGCTTATAGACCCGATGAACGGCGACGCGGTGACAATGCTTATTTTAAGCCTTGCTTTAGGTCTTATTGAAATAATAGTAGGTCTTTGCGCTAAGTTTGCAACCTGTATTAAAAACGGCGACAAGGCGGGTGCGTTTTTCGACGCGGGGCTTTGGATAACCGAACTTATAGGTCTTACGGTAATGGCGGCGGGCTTTGTAATATTGCCGGCGCTTAAAACCGTGGGTATTGTTTTGGCGATAGGCTCTGCTGTGGGGCTTATACTCACGCAGGGGCGCGATAAGAAAAACCCCATAGCGCGGCTTTTCTCAGGTATTACCTCGCTTTACGATATTACAAGCTATGTAAGCGATCTGCTTTCATTCTCGCGCCTTATGGCGTTAGGTCTTACAACCTCGGCTATGAGCGCGGTATTTAATATGTTAGCCGGTATGGGCGGCAGAACCGTGGGCGGATTTTTAATGCTGTTTATTATATTCCCGCTCGGTCACGCAATAAACTTCGGGCTTAATATTTTGGGCGCGTATGTTCATACGTTACGACTTCAGTATGTAGAGCTGTTCTCAAAGTTTTACGAGGGCGGCGGAAAAGAGTTTAAAGCATTTTCAACTAATACAAAATATACACAGTTGGATCTAAATTCTAAGGAGGAAAATTAAAATGACAATGGGTACTTTTTTAGCGCTTTTGGGCGCGGCACTGGCAACAATTTTCGCAGGTATAGGCTCTGCGCGCGGCGTAGGTATGGCGTGCGAGGTTGGTATGGGCGTTTTGGCTGAGGATCCTTCAAAATTCGGTAAAATGCTGGTTTTAGAGCTTCTCCCCGGTACGCAGGGACTGTATGGATTTATAGTTTCCTTTATCGTGCTTACCAAAATCGGCGTTTTCGGCGGACTTCAAAGCCTTACCACCTGGAACGGCTTTATGATCCTTGCGGCTTGCCTGCCTATCGCTTTCGGCGGTTTGCTTTCGGCTATTTCGCAGGGCAAAGCGGCAGTTGCGGGTATCTCGCTTTTCGCTAAGGACGAAAGCGCGTTCCCGAAGGCGCTTGTTTCCATTACCCTTGTTGAAATTTACGCCCTTTTGGCGTTCCTTATTTCGTTCCTTACCGTAATTCTTCTGTAAGGTGAAAGCTATGACCTCAAGTGAAAAAATACTTGCCGGCATTGCGGGCGAGGCAAAAACAGAGGCGGAGAAAATAACAGCCGAGGCCGAAAAGCAGGCGGCAGAAATTACTGCCGCGGCAAAGGCAGAAGCCGAAACGGAAGCCGAGAAAATAAAGGCGGACGCAGAGAAAAAGGCGGAGCTTATTATAAGCTCCGGCAAATCCTCAGCCGAGCTTTTAAAGCGCGATACGGCGCTTAACTGCCGCAGAGAGCTTATTGAAAAGGCGCTTATCACGGTTGCCGATACCGTAAACGCATACGGCGATAAGGATTATTTTGATTTTCTGCTTACTTTAATTAAAAAAGAAAAGCTAAACGGCAAGGGCGAGGTTTATTTATCCGTTAAGGATAAGGTCCGCGATATTGCGGCTTTTAAATCAGAGTTCAGCGCTCTTAACCTTACTTTAAGCGATACCTTTGCCGATATAAACGGCGGTTTCATACTTAAATACGGCGATATTCAGATAAACGGCGAATTATCCGCGCTTATTCACGAAAAGCGCGATATGCTGACAGACGAGTTAAATAAAGCGCTGTTTAACTGAAACTAAACTTAAAAAGAAGGTGAGACTATGCCGGAAAAATCTGTCGGCTTTGCAATAGGCAATTTAAGGGCGAGAGAAAACAGGCTTTTAAAGAAAAACGATCTTTCGGGCTTTGCCGCCGCAAATAACGTAACCGAGCTTGCGCGTATGCTGCGTGATAAAGGTATAGGTAAGACCGACGGCGCCGACGTGCCTGTTCTTTTGCACGAGGACGCCGAGGAAATGTGGAAATACCTGACGGACAACGCGCCCGATACCACCGCTTTTGCGCCGTTTTTATGTGAAAATGATTTTCATAACTACAAGGCGGTGCTTAAGGGCATTATAAGAGGCAGAGAATACGAAAGCTTACTTATACTGCCTGCAAGCGTGGAGCTGTCGGCTCTCGAAAAGGCGGTAAAGGAAAAACGGTTTGACCTGCTGCCCGATTATATGCAAAAGCCTGCCGCAGAGGCGTATGACGTTTTAGTAAAATCGGGCGACAGCCAGCTTGCCGACTGCATTACAGACGCGGGCTGTATGTCGGCGCAAAGATTGCTTGCCGAAAAATCGAAAAATACGGTTATAAAAGACCTTATAACCGTTTCGGTGTTTTATAAAAACATTAAAGCGGCTTTGCGCGCCGCAAAAACGGGCAGAAGCGCACAGTTCATAGAAAGCACCCTTACCGAAACCGGCGTTGTTTCCAAAAAGGCTATGGTAACGGCGGCGCTCGGCAGTGAAGAAAAGGTTTTGGAGCTGCTTAGTAAGGCGGTTACCGTTGGCGGCGCAGAGGCTGCCGAGGCGTATAAAAAATCACCGGGTGATTTTGAAAAATACGCCGATAACAGGCTGATTTCCACCGCTAAAAGGTGCAAGTATATAACTATCGGTATAGAGCCGCTTATAGGCTATATGTTAGCCCGCAAGGCGCAAATAACCGATTTGCAGATAATTTACAGCGGCGTTAAAACAGGGCAAGGCTCCGAGAAAACGCTTGAAAGGCTGCGTGAGCTTTATGGTTAAAATAGCGGTTTTGGGCGATACCGAAAGCATAAAAGGCTTTGCGGCGGTAGGGCTTGATATTTACCCCTGCGATAACGATACGGAGAGCGCCGCAGAGTTTAAAAAAATAGTTAATGCCGACTACGGCGTTATTTTCGTAACCGAGAGGTTAGTACCGTTTCTTCAAAAGGAAATAGAAAAGGTAAACCGTCAGCTTTCCCCCTCGGTTGTGCCGATCACGGGCGTTTCGGGCAATAACGGTTCGGGCGTGGCGGCGCTTAAGAGCGCGGTGGAAAAAGCGGTCGGCTCGGATATAATTTTCAACAGATAGGAGTAATCACAATGACCGAAGGAACTATAACCAAGGTTGCGGGCCCTCTTGTTATTGCGGAGGGTATGCGCAACGCGGATATGTTCGACGTTGTGCGCGTTTCGGATAAGCACCTTATAGGCGAAATAATAGAAATGCACGGCGATAAGGCTTCAATTCAGGTTTATGAGGAAACTGCGGGCTTAGGTCCCGGCGAAAAGGTGGTTTCCACTGGTAAGCCTTTGAGCGTTGAATTGGGACCGGGACTTATCGGCTCGATATTCGACGGTATTCAAAGACCGCTTGCCGAGATAATGAAAGTAAGCGGCACTAATCTTCAGCGCGGCGTTGAGGTGCCGAGCCTGCCGAGAGATAAAAAGTGGCACTTTACACCTGCAAAAAAGGTGGGCGACGAAGTAAACGCGGGCGACACCGTGGGCACGGTGCAGGAAACCGCGATTGTAAACCACAAAATTATGGTGCCTAACAGAATAAAGGGCAAAATTGTAGAAATAGCCGAGGGCGACTACACGGTTGAAGAAACGGTTTATAAAGTAGAGACCGATAAAGGCATAAAGGAATTTACCCTTATGCAGTCTTGGCCTGTTCGCGTGGGCAGACCGTATAAACGCAAATTATCGCCCGATATTCCGCTTGTTACAGGTCAGCGCGTTATCGATACGCTGTTCCCGATAGCAAAGGGCGGCGTTGCGGCGGTTCCGGGACCTTTCGGTTCGGGCAAGACCGTTGTGCAGCATCAGCTTGCTAAATGGGCGGCGGCGGATATTATAGTATACATCGGCTGCGGCGAGCGCGGCAACGAAATGACCGACGTTTTAAACGAATTTCCGGAGCTTAAAGATCCGAGAACGGGCAACTCTTTAATGGAGCGCACCGTGCTTATTGCAAACACATCGGATATGCCTGTTGCGGCGCGCGAAGCCTCAATTTACACCGGCATTACAATTGCCGAGTATTTCCGCGATATGGGCTACACCGTGGCGCTTATGGCAGACTCAACCTCGCGCTGGGCGGAGGCTTTGCGTGAAATGTCGGGCAGACTTGAAGAAATGCCGGGCGAAGAAGGCTACCCCGCTTACTTGGGCTCGCGCCTTGCGCAGTTCTATGAGCGCGCGGGCAGAGTTATTGTAAACGGCGAGGGCGAAACAGAGGGCGCGCTTTCGGTTATCGGCGCGGTATCCCCTCCCGGCGGCGATATTTCGGAGCCTGTATCGCAGGCAACCCTGCGTATAGTAAAGGTTTTCTGGGGGCTTGATTCAGCCCTTGCATACAAGCGCCACTTCCCTGCTATAAACTGGCTTACAAGCTATTCGCTTTATGCCGATTCGCTGTCGGACTGGTTCAATAAAAACGTTAAGCCCGATTGGTACAAGCTGCGCGGCAGACTTATGGCTATTTTACAAGAGGAATCCGAGCTTGAAGAAATAGTAAAGCTTGTAGGTATGGACGCCCTCTCCCCTTCTGACCGCTTAAAGCTTGAGGCGGCAAGGTCTATAAGAGAGGACTATCTGCACCAGAACGCGTTTGACGAGGTTGATACCTACACCTCGCTTAACAAGCAGTATCTGCTTATGGAGCTTATCCTGGCGTTTTACGATAAATCGCTTGAGGCGCTGGGTAAAGGCGCGGCTATTGAAAAAATAGTTGCAATGCCATCGCGCGAGCGCATAGGCCGCTTTAAGTATGCAGATGAAAAGCAGACCGAAAACGAATATAACGAAATTTTGTCCGAGCTTGACAGCGACATTGAAAAGGCTGTTAAGGCGAAGGACGAGACTTAAGGAGGGGAACTGCTATGCCAAAGGAATATAAAACCATACGCGAGGTTGCAGGACCTCTTATGATGGTAAGCGACGTTGATAACGTAAAGTATGACGAGCTCGGCGAAATCGAGTTGCCTAACGGCGATATTCGCCGCTGCAAGGTGCTTGAAATAAACGGCACAAACGCATTGGTTCAGCTTTTTGAAAACTCCGCGGGAATTAACCTTGCCGATTCAAAGGTGCGCTTTTTAGGGCGCGGAATGGAACTGCCCGTATCGCCCGATATGCTTTCCCGCGTGTTTGACGGACTGGGCAGACCTATTGACGGCGGTCCCGAAATAATACCCGAAAAACGAATGGATATTAACGGCAGACCTATGAACCCTGCCGCGAGAAATTATCCGCAGGAGTTTATTCAAACGGGCGTTTCCGCAATCGACGGGCTTAACACACTGGTAAGAGGGCAAAAGCTGCCTATCTTCTCAGCGTCAGGTCTTCCGCACGCAAACCTTGCCGCACAGATAGCAAGGCAGGCAACCGTGCTTGGCGATAACAAACAGTTTGCCGTTGTTTTCGCCGCAATGGGTATTACCTTTGAAGAGTCCAATTTCTTTATAGATTCCTTTAAGGAAACAGGCGCTATTGACAGAACGGTAATGTTTGTAAACCTTGCTAACGACCCTGCAATAGAGCGTATTGCAACGCCGAAAATGGCGCTTACCGCCGCAGAATACCTGGCATTTGACCTTGGTATGCAGGTGCTTGTTATTATGACCGACATTACAAACTACGCCGACGCTCTGCGTGAGGTATCCGCCGCGCGTAAGGAAGTGCCGGGCAGGCGCGGTTACCCCGGATATATGTATACCGACCTTGCAACCCTTTACGAGCGCGCAGGCAGACTTAAGGGCAAAGATGGCTCTATAACCCTTATACCCATTTTAACAATGCCCGAAGACGATAAGACACACCCTATCCCCGACCTTACAGGCTATATTACCGAAGGTCAGATAATCTTGAGCCGCGAGCTTTACAGAAAGGGCGTAACGCCGCCTATCGACGTTTTGCCGTCGCTGTCCCGTCTTAAGGATAAGGGTATAGGCGAGGGCCGCACCCGTAAGGACCACGCCGCCACAATGAATCAGCTTTTCGCGGCGTACGCAAGAGGTAAGGACGCTAAGGAGCTTATGGTAATCTTAGGCGAGGCGGCGCTTACCGATATTGATAAAAAGTACGCCGAATTTGCCGATAGGTTTGAAAGCGAGTATGTGTCGCAGGGCTACAACACCAACCGCACTATTGAGGAAACGCTGAACCTCGGCTGGAAGCTGCTTTCAATTCTTCCCCGCAGCGAGCTTAAGCGTATCAGCGATGAAATGCTTGATAAATATTACGGTAAGTTTTAAGGAGGTCATAAAATATGGCTGTACTTAACGTAAACCCCACCCGTATGGAGCTAACGCGCCTTAAAAAGCAGCTTTCCACCGCACTGCGCGGTCATAAGCTTTTAAAGGATAAGCGCGATGAGCTTATGCGGCAGTTTCTTGATATGATACGCGAGACCAAAACCCTGCGCGAGGAGGTTGAGGAACGCTTAAAATCGGTTAATAACGATTTTGTGTTAGCCTCAAGCGTTATGTCTAAAGAGGAACTTGATACAGCCCTTTTAGCGCCTAAGCAAGAGGTGTATCTTGAAGCCTCCACCCGCAATGTTATGAGCGTGGATATTCCGGTTTATTCCTTTAAAACAAGAACAAGCGAGCAATCGGACATTTTTTCTTACGGCTTTGCTTCCACCAGCTTTGAGCTTGACGACGCGGTAAGCGGACTTTCCGATTTACTGCCGAAAATGTTAAAGCTTGCCGAAATGGAAAAATCGGTAAAGCTTATGGCGGACGAAATTGAAAAAACGCGCCGCCGCGTTAACGCGCTTGAGCACGTTATGATACCGCGATACCAAGAGACAATTCACTTTATATCTATGAAGCTTGAAGAAAACGAGCGCGCAAGCCGCGCCCGCCTTATGAAGGTTAAGGATATGATGATTGAAGAAAATATTGAGTATAAGCACTCCCACCCCGACGCGGTTTAAGGTTAATTCGGAATTCGGAATGCGTAATTCGGAATTAAAACAGCCTGTGCTAAAACGCATTGTCATTACAATGTTCGCAATGACTTTATTTTGCACATACTTTTTAAAAGAACAAAAAAATAAAGCTTGTTGTTATCGGTTTAACCGACGGCAACAGGCTTTATACTTTATTTCTTATATTTCAATATATCCGTTATATTGCAATCAAGAGCATTGCATATACAGTCAAGTATGTACCCGTCGTACCGTATCACCTTATTTTTATAGTAATTATCTATCACCTGATATTTTATATCAGTTCGTCTTGAAAGCTCATATCTACTGATATTAAGCTTTTCAAGCATTTTGTCAAGAGTTAGAAAAATCAATATATTCACCTCATAATATATATTACAAAATTTATTTCCTCTTGACAATTCGTATGTACACATATATATGTATATAAGTATATACAAGATAATTCGGACTGCACAAAAAAAGCCTCCCTCGTCAGAGGGAGCCAAGAGTTATTTTAAACTATTTCGTTTGTTCATTGTTATATTAACACGACATACCGTTTCGTCATTGCGAGCGCCGTAAGGTGCGCGGCAATCCGTTTTTCCCATTCTTCGTCATTGCGAAGGAGCAAAGCGACTGCGGCAATCCGTTTTTCTTTTAAAGGGGAGGCGGATTCTTTCGCGTTTTACGCTCAGAATGACATACCATTTAGTCATTGCAAGCGCCGTTAGGTGCGTGGCAATCCGTTTCTCTCATTCTTCGTCATTGCGAAGGAGCAAAGCGACTGCGGCAATCCGTTTTTCTTTTAAAGGGGATGCGGATTCTTTCGTGCTTACCACTCTTGCGGTGCCCAAAAGTTGTTATTCGCTTGGAGCGCGAACAACTTTTGACCGCGGCGCCCGCCGTTGCTCGCTTCTTCCTGCACTGCAGGCGCTCGCAACGTCACTCAGAATGACATATTGTTTTAATTTTGGTTAAGCTTTTTATAAAGCTCGGCTATTTCTTTTCTTAACAGCCTATGCTCCGGCAGAGAAAGCGCAGGATCTTCGGCTAACATTTTTTCCGCTTCCCTGCCTGCCGAGTGCAAAATCTCCCTGTCGGCGAAAATATCGGCTATTTTCATATCGGGCAGTCCGTGCTGACGGCTGCCCAAAAAATCGCCCGGTCCGCGCAGCTTTAGATCCTCGTCGGCTATTTTAAAGCCGTCGCGGTTATTTTTTATAACGTTAAGCCGTTTTTTGGTATCTTCCGAGCGGCTGTCCGATATAAGTATGCAAGAGGACTTATAGCTGCCGCGCCCTATTCTTCCGCGAAGCTGATGCAGCTGTGAAAGCCCGAAGCGCTCGGCGTTTTCTATCACCATTACCACGGCGTTAGGCACGTCTATGCCGACCTCGATAACCGTTGTGGCAACAAGCAGCTGTATTTCGCCGTCTTTAAAGGCGCGCATTACCGCGTCCTTTTCCTTCGGCTTCATTTTACCGTGCAAAAGTCCTATGCTATATCCCTTAAACTCGCCGTTTTTAAGCTTTTCGTAATATTCCTCGGCAGAGGTTATGTCAAGCGTTTCGTTTTCCTCTACAAGCGGGCAGACGATATAACCCTGTCTTCCCTCATTTAAAAAGCCTTTAATATAATTATACACGCGCTGTCTGTAAGACGAATTAACGCAAAATGTGTCTATCTGCTGTCTTCCGCGGGGGTATTCGTCTATAACGCTTATATCAAGGTCGCCGTATATTATAAGCCCTAAGGTTCGCGGTATCGGCGTAGCGGACATTACAAGCGTATGCGGATTATTTCCCTTAGCCGAAAGCTTACCGCGCTGTGCAACGCCGAAACGGTGCTGTTCGTCGGTTATAACAAGCCCCAAACGGTCAAATTCGGTATCCTCGGTTAAAAGCGCGTGCGTGCCTACCAAAAGGTCGATTTCACCGTTTTTAAGCGCTTTTTTAATTTCTTCCTTTTGTTTTTTGGGAACAGAGCCGGTAAGCAGCGCACACCTAATTCCCGTGTTTTCGGTTATGGCGCAAACGGTTTTATAATGCTGTTCGGCAAGTATTTCGGTAGGCGCCATAAGTGCGGACTGAAAGCCGTTTTTTGCGGCAGTATAGCAAAGTGCCGCCGCAACGGCGGTTTTGCCGCTGCCCACGTCCCCCTGAACAAGGCGGTTCATAGGTCTGCCGGACGACATATCGGCAACGCATTCGTTAATTACGCGCCTTTGCGCGTTTGTAAGGCTGAACGGCAGCATTTTTTCAAACTCGTTTAAATAATTTCTTTTTACGGTGCAGCCTGCCATACCGCGTTTTCTCTTTTTTAAAAACGAAAGCCCCGTTTGCAAAACAAAAAGCTCTTCAAAAACAAGGCGTTTTTTTGCGCGCTCCAGTGCCTCGCGCGAAAGCGGAAAATGTATATTGTTAACCGCCGCAGCGTAATCGCAAAGCTCCGCGCGCTTAACTACTTCGGGCGGCAGCGCGTCTTCAAGCGTTATACCGCACGAAAGCGCCGTTTTAACAAGCCTTTGCACCGCAGAGGACGGCATTTTATCCGAAGCGATATAAATAGGCTCTATGCCCATAAAGTTTTCTTCCCTTATATCGGGTGAAGACATTTGCCGCATTATAAAGCTGCCGCCCAATTTGCCGTGAAACAGGTATGTACTGCCGGTGTGCAGCTTTTGCGCCAAAAATTTTTGGTTAAAAAGCGTAACGCTCATTTGACCGCTTTCGTCCTCGGCTATGAATTTAAAGAGCGTCATACCCTGCCTTATTCTTGCCTGCTCTATGGGCGATATTATTTTTGCCTTAATGCAAACTGCGGTATCAAACGGGCATTCGGATATTGGCGTGGTGTTTTTCCAATCAAGATATGCGCGCGGATAAAAGCGCAAAAGGGCACCGACGGTATCGATGCCCTTTTTTCTTAAAAGCTCTGCCCGCTTTTCACCCACGCCCTTTAGGAACTGTATATCGGTGGAAGCTGTCAGCATAAGTTTACTCCTGTTCTTTATTCAACCGAAATAATGTAATAATATATCGGCTGACCGCCGTTTATAACGGTAATTTCGGTTTTTGCGCCGTATTTCTGCCTTATCTGCTCTTCAAGCAGAGCCGCCTGCTCTTCGCTTACGTCCTCGCCGTAAATTACGGTTACAAACTGGCTGTCGCGCTTGATCATCTGCTTTAAAAGCTTTAAAACGCTTTTATCAACATCGTTTTCAACAAACGATATCTTTCCGCCGAGCATTGCAAGTATCTCGCCCTTTTTAATGCTGTGACCGTCGAAATCAGAATCGCGCGCGGCAAAGGTTACCTGACCTGTCGCTATTTTTTCGGTAGCCTTTTGCATTTCAATGGCGTTTGCCTCGTCCTCGGTGTCGGGGTCGTAAGCCAGCATTGCCGAAATACCCTGCGGTATTGTTCTTGTGTGGATTACAATAACCTTTCTTGTGCTTATGGGAATGCACTGCTCTGCCGCCATTATAATGTTTTTATTATTGGGAAGAACAAAAACCGTCTCAGCAGGAGTGGTTTCAACAGCCTTTAAAATATCGTCGGTGCTTGGGTTCATGGTCTGACCGCCGCTTACAACCGTATCAACGCCCAAATCACGGAAAAGCTCTGCAACGCCGTCACCCGCGCAAACCGAAACAAAGCCTACGGGTTTTGTGGGTGTTACGGGAGTAAAGGTCTCGGTAAGGTCGGCGCTTTTAGCCGGCTTTTTCTGCGCGTTTTCCGCATCGTGCTTTGCGCGCTCGTGCTGATCGCGCATATTCTCTATTTTAAGGTGTACCAACTGACCGAAGGTAAGCGCGTTTTCAATAGCGTTACCGGGGTGATCGGTATGAACGTGAACCTTTATTATTTCATCGTCGTCTACCACAACAACGCAGTCGCCTATCGTTTCAAGATAAGCGCGCAGCTCTGCGGGCTGTTTATCAATTTCCCTATTGCGGTTTACTATAAATTCGGTGCAATAGGTAAAGGTGATCTCGGTTTCATATTCGCCTGCGGCATTTCTTGAGGAAGGCTCTTCCGCGCTGCTTTCTTCGACTGCGGCGGACTGTACCATAACGCCGTCTTTAAATACCGAAAGCATACCCTCAAGTATTGTAACAAAGCCCTTGCCGCCTGCGTCTACAACGCCTGCCTTTTTAAGTGCGGGCAAAAGCTCAGGTGTTTCGCTTAAAGCTTTTTTTGCGCCATCAATAGCCGCCTCAAACACGCCTAATTCGTCTTTTCCGTCTTCAAGCGCCGCCCTGGCATATTCGCTTGCCACGCGCGAAACGGTAAGTATTGTACCCTCGGTAGGCTTCATAACAGCCTTATAAGCCGCCTTAACGCCAAGCTCGAATGCGGCGGTTATATTTTCGGCTGTGGCAAATTCCGATTCGCCTATTCCCTTTGCAAAGCCCCTGAACAAAAGCGAGGTTATAACGCCCGAATTTCCCCTGGCGCCGCGCAATAAGGCAGAGGCGTTAACCGAAGCCACCTTACCCGCGGTGGCGCCGCTTAACTTTTCAAGCTCTCTTACCGAGTTTGCAAGTGTCATTGACATATTTGTGCCGGTATCGCCGTCCGGTACGGGGAAAACGTTAAGATCGTCTATCTGCTTGCGGTTATTTGTAAGATTATTTGCGGCGGAAATAATCGCGTCGCGTAATGTATCGCCGTTAAACAAAAATATACACTCCTTAAGGCTCAGCGGATTATTCCTTGATGCCGTCTATTTTTATGGTGACCTTATTCACGGTAATACCCGCGATTTCTTTTACAACATATTTTACCTTTTCGGTTATGCTTGCCGCAATAGCGTTAATATTCATTCCGTAGGTTACCACGATATGAAGCTCTACCGATATTGCCGCGGCGTTTCCCGTAACTCTGATGCCTGTATCGGGCTGATATGTTTTGGTAAGCTTATTAAACACCTTTTGCCTGTTGCCGCTCGGAACCATACCGACAACGCCGAAGCACGAGGTTACCTCGTTGCCGATAAGCTTTGAAAGATAAGCCGAAGAAATATCTATTTTGCCGAGTCTTGTTTCGTAAGCTATCATAAAATATCCTATCCTTTCTTAAAGCGCGCTGTCTCTGCGCACCGTAAATAGTTATTTGATTTTATATGATTCAATCGAAAAATAAATATCGCTTAAAGAGGAATTATTTACATTTTCGATATTGTCATTGTAAAAAAGCACGCCGGTTCTGTAGCAAACCGGTATAAACGGCATTTCCGCCTGCAGAACAGAGGCTACGTCGTTTACCGTGTTGGTGCCTGAGTAAAAGCCGTTTATAAGCTCCGCTGCGGAAACGCTCTGCGCGGTTTCCTCGGCCGGCGCGTCAGACGCCGTATCCGACGCGGTATCAGCCGTAACATCAGGCTTGCTTGCCGCCGCCCCGTAAGCGGCGCTGCCGCCCTCTGCCACAAGGTTGGTAAGATCCATATTAGGCGTTATTGCAACCTCGCCCAAATAAAGCTGAAAATTACCGGAGACGAGCGCGGCGGTATAATCCGCAAAGCTTTTTTCGGCAATTCTTATTTTAATGCCGTATTCAAAAAGCTGGTTCGCAATGAGCTGTGCCGCAAAAACGCGCACACGGTTTTCGCTGTTTACAAGCAGCTCAAATTCAAGCCTTTGACCGCCCGAATTTTTGCGTATGCCGTTTGCGTCCACACTATTATAACCTATTTTCTCCAAATTCTCAATAGTTATTTCTTTATTTGCCGTTGTTTCTATACTTTGCACCGATTTTACAGGCTGCCATTTGGGGTTAAAAAAGCCGTTTGCAGCCAAAGCGTTGTTATAATACCCGTCGCGGCATATAGCTTTCCTGTCTATTCCGCTTGATATTGCCTGCCTTAGCTCGGCGTTTGCCAGTTCGCCATAAGCCTTATTCACGCCGATAAAAACAATACGGTTAAGATTTATGCTGACCTTTTTGCCGCTCATTCTTACAATATTTCCGTCCGAAATATCGCTGTAATACATATCCGCGGCGCCAACCTCAACATAATGCGAAACCGATTCGCTGTCCGGCGCGTTTATAAGGCGTATTTCATTTATATTAAGGCTTCCGCCGTAATATTTTGTATTCGCGGTAAGCTTTATCATACCGTCGTCAGATACATAACGCCCCGCGCCTATCGGCGGCAGTGCTTTGCCGTCTTCATCTGCGCGCGCTTCGGAGCCTTTTTTCATTATGGGAAAATCAATAAGATTTACAAAATAAGGGTCCGCCTTTGCAAGATTAAAAACAACCGTTTTACCGCCCGAAGCCGCGGCGCTTACCGCACCGTAAAGCTTATACGCATATTCCGTAGCGGAGCCTTTGGCGGCGTTAAAGGAATACACCACATCATCTGCCGTTACTGCGGAGCCGTCTGAAAACAGCGCGTTTTTCAAGGCTACCGTGCATACTTTACCGTTAAGCGTTACGCTCTCCGCAAGGCAATTAACAGCATTAAAATCGTTATCTGTTTTAACAAGCGGCTCATACATAAGGCGGCAAAGCTGACGGTTTATATCTGTAACGGCGGTGTAGGGATTAAACGTATCCGAAGATGAATAAAGCAGCGTTATATAATTCCGCGAGGAAGCCGCCGAGGTTACGCCCGACCTATCAAACGAAGAAGTAAGCTCCTGTTTTTTGCGGCAGCCCGACATTAAGCACAATACCGCCAAAACCAACGCGGCAGCCTTTTTAAAATATTTCAAATGCCGTTCTTCCCTTTCCTACTTAATGCAAATTCTTTCAATTGCCGTTGTTTTTCCGCTTTTATTATCAATATCGAAAATACAGCCGCTCAGCATTGAAGCGCCGTTTTCAAACTCGAATTTAGACATATCGTTTAACCTTAAACGGTTAATTATAATACTGCTTTTAACGCCTAACACGGAATTTACGGGACCTGTCATACCGATATCGGTAATATACCCCGTTCCGTTTTCAAGTATCTGCTCATCTGCGGTTTGAACATGGGTATGCGTACCGAAAAAAGCCGAAACCCTGCCGTCAAGATACAGCCCCAACGCACGTTTTTCGCTTGTTGCCTCGGCGTGAAAATCCACAACCGTTATTCGGGCGCCGTCGTCCTCGGCGCGCTTTATAAGCTCGTCAGCAGCGTCGAACGGCGAAGAAGCGTTAAGCTTTTCAAGATAAATTTTTCCGCTTAAATTTATAACCGCAGCCGAGGTAAAGCCCATATCAACAAGGCAATAGCCGCTGCCCGAAGCTTCGGGCAGATTGTGCGGCCGCAGTAAAAACGGTTTTTCATCAAGATAGGGTAAAATTTCTTTTCGCCTGAACGAATGGTTGCCGCCGGTTATTACGTCTGCGCCGCAGGCAAAAAGGAAATCGGCGCTTTCGGGCGTTATTCCGTTGCCTAATGCGGAATTTTCACCGTTTATAACCGTAATGTCGATTTTTTTATCGCTTTTAAGCCGCGGTAAGACGCGCCTTATTTCTTCACAACCGGCAGGACCGCAAACGTCCCCCACAGCAAGCAATCGCATAATACACTCCGAAACAATATTATATATAAGTATTATATCACAATTTTAAAATTTTTCAATACCGCATTAAAAAACCGCCCTGCAAAGTTTGCAAATGCATTGCGGTAAAAAACATACGTTATGAATACTGTAATAAAAGCCATGCCGTTCCGTTAAGCCGTAATAAAGGAATTTCAGTTTATATACATTATTTTGCCTATATAAAAACGCGGTTGCTTTAGTGCAACCGCGTTCAGTCTGTCGAAAAACCCAAAATTCAAGCTGAGATTGGGATTAAAAATTTT
>ERZ808240.119-NODE-119-length-104823-cov-6.284400_pt1 | contig 104823 bp, 91 predicted proteins | sample MGYA00521084_ERZ808240 | MGnify/ENA primary metagenome ERZ808240 (study PRJEB31516, sample SAMN03275571) | gut metagenome | biome: mammalia-associated habitat; material: feces | host: Papio cynocephalus | place: Kenya | collected 2012-08-06 ...
TGAATATGTGTCTATTCATCGTAAATTGTTTAATGGCTTGTTTCGACAAAAAGAAAACGTCCGTTTTTAATTATTTTCCATTTTCTCCGTATTTAAAAAGAAATTCTCTGAACGTAAAGGAAAACAATAGAGTTCCTTCATGAACATTTACAATCCTTTACATTTGTGCGACATTTTTAAAAATACAATGAATAGCGGAGTTAAAAAAATGAAGAAAGAAAATCTAAAACTTGGCTTCGCCTTTATGCTTATGGCGGCCTTATCTGCATGTGGAAACAATGATGCTTCCTCAAATGAAAACCAATCTAATAGTGGTGAAACTATTGAAAAGACTGTGAATGTTTATATGCCTTCACCTGCTGGTTTGCAAACAGCTTTAGAAAAAGGGTTTGAAGCGGCATATCCGGGAGTTGATATGAAAGTTACCTCTGGGACAACCGGAGAATTGCTTGCCAAAATTGAAGCGGAAAAAACAAATCCTATTTGCGATGTGTTAATTCTTGCTTCCTGGAGCGATGGAATTAATTCTTTATCCAAACTTGATTTAATGGAATACACTCCAGTTAATGGAGACAAATTAGCTACCCCATTCAAACATTCGAGCAACAAGATTTGGGGAACTAGCGCTTCCGCGGTCGGTGTTTTATACAATACCGATAAGGTGAAGAAAGAAGAAATTGAAAAACTCGATTGGACGGATTTTGCCAATAAAGACAAAGTTAATGGGACTTTAAAAGAAACGGGAGAAGCAGCCATTTCCATTCCTGATCCAACGAAATCCGGTGCTTGCAAGGATTTCTTGGCTGGATATGTTTCAAGCAAAGGAGAGAGTGCTTGGACCGACTTCAATGGATGGGCCGGTGCCGGATTAAAGAATGGCGGCGGAAACAAACCAGCTCTTGCTGCAGTAGAAAGTGGCAGTGTTGATATTCTTGTTGCTGGTGTTGACTATAATGCCTATGCAGATAAGAAAAAAGACAAGCCAATCGATATCTATTATCCAAAAGGCGGAACGGTTGTTAATGCGCGTCCTGCAATGATTATGAATACCGCAACCCATAAAAACGCAGCAAAAAAGGTTATGGATTATCTATGCTCAGATGGCGCTCAAAAACTTGTGGCCGATGCTTTCCTTCTTCCTGGAAGAGAAGATGTGAGTGCTGATTCTTCCCGCTTGGGCTATAGCCAAATCAAACAATTTGAGAACCTTAATTGGGATAATATGGCTGCTAACGGGACAGAAATTGCCAAAAATTTCGTTGATTTGCTCAAATAATGAGTACGCAGTTTTTATCTTTCATAAAAAACCGACAAAAATTAGGATACCTAACCAAGGGTATCCTTATTTGCGTTTTTTTAATCTTTTTTATCGTTTGTCCAATCGTTTTTGTTTTTAGCCAATCGCTTATGAACGAAAACGGCGCATTCACTTTTCAAAATTACGTGAATGCTTTTTCTAACGAAGATACGGGGAAGGCAATATGGGATTCCTTATTGTTGGCTATCTCTGTTACGGGGTTATCTACTTTAATTGCGGTACCCGAAGCCTACTTATTAGCAAAGACGCGCTTAAGAAAACTTTGGTGGCTTGATCTTATTCTCATAATTCCCTTCATGGTCCCACCCTACATCAATTCCATGGGCTGGATGTTATTTATGCAAAGGAATGGGATTTTGTGGAGGAATTTGCCTTTTTTAAGACCGCTGGCTTCTTCTTTTTATTCGTTTTTTGGCATGGTTTGGATTATGTCTATGCATACCTCTCCATTTTTAATGACAATGCTAAAAAGCGCTTTTCTTTCCTTTCCGAAGAGCCTTGATGATGCAAATGATGTTTACCAGAAAAGCCGCATTAAAAGGTTTTTTAAGGTTTATATGCCAATTTTGCTGCCGAATTTTTTCATTGGCGCATTCTTAGTATTCGTCAAAGCTTTAAGCGAATATGGGACTCCTGCTACTTTTGGACCGGCGATCGGGGTTTTCACATTCACGACAATGATAACGGATAGGATGCAAATCGCTCCGATTGATTTTGGTTCGGCCGCTTCGTTAGCATCCCTTCTTGTTTTTATTTGCATGCTTCTTTGGATGTTGCAAATGATCATCATAGATAAGAAAGCGGTTAATTTAAAAAATGAGGGAGAAGGGCGCTATTCAAAAAGCATTTTTTTGACAACGATAGGGTCTGTTTTCTTACTCGTTTTGTTCTTTTTCTCTGCTTTTATACCTTTGTTTACAATTGTGGTATCTTCCTTCAAAAAGATCTTATACAAAAACGTTTTTGAGCCCGGGAATTTTACTTGGGAGAACTATCAAATCGCTTTTGGAGATGATACGGGATTCGGGACGGGATTCGAAGCGATTGGAAATTCGTTTCTCGTTGGCATCGCTTCTTCTTTTATCGTTCTTCTTTTGGGGTTGTTCTTTGCTTTCTATAGCCACAAGAACAAAAAAAGAGTCTTGGCAAAAAGCGTTGAATTTTTGGATATGTTGCCGCAAATGATTCCGAATATTGTCACGGGCATAGGCATGATTATGTTCTTTAACACCATCTATAAGTTTTTCCCTGCATATAGAACGGTTTGGATGTTGATTATCGGCTATAGCGTTGTCTTTTTGCCAGGGATGGTTTCTTATATAAAGAATTCCTTGGTTCAGATGCCTTCATCCCTCCTTGAAGCGGGAAGGGTCTATTCAAAAAATGAAATGAAAGTAGATTTGAAAATCCTCTTGCCTCAGGCTCTTGGCGGAGCTTTCTACGGCTTTGCGATGACTTTGATTGTGGCTTTAAGAGAATTAGTGACGGCAAAATTACTTCAACCACCAGCATTTTATACAATTTCTTTGTTCATCGATTCTCAATTTGAACAAGGGAATCAGCAAGCCGCCATGGCTTTGGCTGTAGTTTCCGTCGGCATTACCTTGGCGTTGTTATTGCCGCTTGAATATATTTCCACAAAAAAGAAAGGGAGAGCTTAAAATGGATGTTAAAGTCAATAATATTTCAAAATCCTTCGACCATAAAACACACGTTCTCGAAGATTTATCCATTGTGATTCCTAGTGGCAGCTTAACGACCCTTCTTGGCTTATCCGGTTGTGGGAAAACGACTCTATTAAGAATCATTGCTGGCTTAGAAACAAGCGATACGGGCTCTATTTCTTTAGGCGACAAAGTGGTTTTTGATGCAGAAAAGAAGATAAACGAAACCCCGATAAAAAGGAATGTCGGATTCGTATTTCAGGATTTTGCTCTTTGGCCAAATATGAGCGTTCTCCAGAACGTAGAATTTGGTTTAGACAGCAAAATGCCTCCTCTTTCTCTCAAAGAGACCGTAACTTCATTTTGGAAAAAACATAAAGAAAGAAAAGAAAAAATCAAAACCAAGGCCATGGAATGCCTAAAAATGGTTCGAATGGACGCCTATGCGAATCGTTTGCCAAGTGAACTTAGCGGTGGGCAAAAACAAAGAGTAGCTATTGCAAGGGCAATTGCGATTGACCCATCTTTGATTCTTTTTGATGAACCTTTAAGTGCGCTGGATGCTCTTCTTCGTGAAGAAATGCGAATGGAGATAAGGAACCTTGTTAAGACACTGAAAATGACGGCCATATTTGTGACGCACGATCAAGAGGAGGCAATGTCTATTTCCGATTCGATAATCGTTATGAACAAAGGAAAGATCGTAGAACAAGGAACTCCGGAAGAAATTTATTGGCATCCGAAAAGCAAATTTGTCAGTGAATTCATCGGCAAGGCTTCTTTCCTGGACCCTAACCATTTTTTGCGTCCAGAGGATATATCGTTGAGCTTTAGCAAAAAGAAAGAAAAAATATCCGTGACTGTGGAGCACGTTCAATGTAAAGGCGGCAACTATTTCATTGAAGCAAAGGATACAAACGGGCATGTTTTCTGTTTCTTTGATGAAAAAGCGCTAGAAATTGGTAAAACCTTGACAATCTATTTTAGCGAAGAAGACATAAGAGAGGTTCGCTAATGAAATTTCTTTCGCTAGGCGGAATCAATGAACATGGGCGAAACGCTTTTTTAATAGAAAGCCCTCATCATAAGATTTTGTTAGATTGCGGTTTGGGAGAAAAAGGGGAACTGCCTGATTTTTCTAAAATTGACGTTTCCACTCTCAATGCGCTTTTTTTATCGCATTCTCATTTGGACCACACCGGAGCGGTCGGCGAATTATTTAAAAGAGGTTTTCATGGGCAGGTGTTTTTATCAAAACCCACATATGATTGCATCGGTTTAACCAATTTCAAGCCTTTCTTTCTTCACTATCAAGAAAAGAGAGATGTTTTTGACTGGCTAAGCGTGAAAGCTTTTCGCAGTGGGCATTGTTTTGGCGCATTTGGATATGATATCCGTATGGAAGAGAAAACGATCATTTATACTGGCGATTATCTCGAAGATAGCATTTTTTCCTGCGATGAAATTAGAAATTTAGAAAGAGACGTGGCTATTGTCGATGGAGCATATCCTGCGGATGAGAAATGCATGGAAGATAATAAATCCGCGTTTTTGAAATTGATTGCCTCCTTGGGGAAGAACATTATTCTCCCTCTTCCAAAAAACGGTAGAGGTATAGAGGTCATTTCTATTTTCAATGACCATGGAATTCCTTATAGCATCGTGGGGGAACCTTTTTTTCACGAAGAAGAAAACGATTATTTAAAAAAGAAAGTGGATATAAGGCCTTCTGATAATTCAAACATATTGCTTGTCGCTGACCCTCAATTAAAAAAGAAGGAAAGTCAGGATATTGTCGCTAAACATCCATCCTTCTCTTTGATATTCACCGGCACGGTTGATGAAGGAAGCGTTTCAAGCTATCTCTTAGGAACGAGGAAGAATACATTTTTCCAAAGAATAAACGTTCATCAAACCCATTTAGAAGCCGAAACCCTCATTAAAAAGAATCAATTTAAGAAAGCCGTCATTTTCCATAACAAAGAAACAAAAGAAAAAACATCTTTTTCTTTTTGATTGATCGTGGTTTCCTGATTAATCTTTTTCGATTTTTTTGGCATTTTTTCTTTTTCCCCGTCTTTCTATAAGTGGGAGGCAAAAGATAATCAAAATAGTCTAAATTCCTAATCCCTTTGTTTTTAACGGAAAATAAGGGGGACGTGTATCTGTTTTCGTCTCTGAAAACCATTTTCTTTCCGTTGGGTTTTACGATGTCCCGAATCTTGTCGTAATCATCATTTGAAGACTGCTTTTTTCTCGTGTATAATTCTTAGGCTTCTTTAGAAGGAAGAGGCAACATTCTCTTATGGTCGTACTCGATACGATCCATTAGACCAAATTTAGGAGGTGCTAACATGAAAAAGTATGAGATCATGTACATCTTGAATAGCGTTCTTGAAGAACAAGCTAGGAAAGATGAAATCGCCAAACTTCAAGGGATTTTGGAAGCTAACAAAGTTAAAGTCGCCAATACCCAAGAATTAGGCATGAAAGATTTCGCTACGCCAATTAAAAAGCAACTCAAAGGCTACTATGTCGTTCTTAAAGTGAATGGTGAGATTGCTGGCCTTAATGAGTGGAGCCGTCAAGCGAAACTTGATCAAAACGTTCTTCGTTTCTTGATTACGATTGACCAAGACTAATCATCGTTTTATACGAAAAACATTGGAGGATCGTAAAATATGTTAAATCGTGTCATTCTAATCGGCCGTCTTACCCGTGACCCTGAGTTACGCAAGACCGCCTCTAATCTCTCTGTCGTGTCCTTCTCGCTTGCAGTAGATGATTCCCGCAAAAATCCGGATGGAACAAAAAACACTTTGTTCATGAACTGCACATTATTCGGTGTGCGTGCTGATACATTCGCCAAATACACCCACAAAGGTTCGATGGTTTCTATTGAAGGCAGACTTCAACAAAGAAAATACACGAACAAAGCCGGTGTTCAAGTCACGGTTGTCGAAACAATCGTTGATAACTTTGATTTCTTGGATACGAAAGGCTCAGCTTCAGCGGAGGCAAACGGATATGCTTCTCAACCAGAAGCCGCCCCAGCCCCAGCCCCACAACCAGATAGCGGTAATTTAGATGCCATTGATGTTGTAGACGACGATCTACCATTCTAATAGAAAGGAAATTTATTATGGCTTTCAGAAAAATGAGATCCAGACGTAAAGTTTGCTATTTCACTAAGAATCATATTAAACATATCGATTATAAGAACGTTGAGCTTCTTCAAAGATTCATCACACCGGATGGAAAAATCATGCCAAGAAGCAGCACTGGTACCTGTGCTAAATATCAACGTCAATTAGCGAAAGCAATCAAAAACGCCCGTTATATGGGATTGCTCCCAGAAGTTGGCGCCAATTAAGCGAAATTATTACGTCTTTAGCCTCACTTAACTGTGAGGCTTTTCTTATATACGTTTCGTTTCTTTCCCCTTTTAACCCATAAGGGGTTAAATTATAATTTAAATATGAACGCATCCATTAAGAAGTTTCGCAACATCACCTTCGTCTTTGCTCTAATAGAGCTAATCCTTATTGGAACCCTTACCTTTTTCTGGGTTTATAACACTTTTGGCATCCGTGATATTAAAGATATAGAGGAATATATATTTCTGGGTTTTGTCGTTCTTTGCCTAGCCGATATCCTTTTTACCTGGCTTGCCTTGGCTTTTCTTTCTAGGAAAAGGCAAAGCAATGATATAGAAGTGGCCTCTCTTATTGGCAATGATATTCAAATGGCCTATAACTTCAATCAAATCGGCTTATTGGCTATCGATGAAAGCGGCCTTGTGCTTTGGAGCAACAGTTTATTTAACGAAAGGCAATTGGATTTGGTTGACACGGATATTTTCCAAACCTTTCCTGCTTTGAAAGAACTAGTCAAGCTCAAAAGCGATAAGGCTGTCCATCTTGATATGAAGGGAAAATCATATGAAGTTCGTTTCTTAAGCGAGCCAAGGTTGTTTGTTTTCAAAGATGTGACTGAATATGATAACGTTGTCAATTATTCTAAGGAACAAGCCATCGCTTTAGGCGTTGTCATGATCGATAACTTTAACGATGTTGCTTCAGATACGGATGAAGTGGCGGACGCGGTCATGAATGTTCGCGCTATTCTCCGTGATTATTTCCGCCAATATAAAGTTCTTCTCACTCAAGTAAAGCAAGACCGTTATTTCGCGGTCTGCAATTTCAATGCTCTTGATCAAATGGAGAAAGACGGTTTCTCTGTGATGGATAAAGTGCGTGAAAAACAAGACAAAGAAGACACTCCGCTGACTTTATCCATTGGCTTTGCCCATGATTTCCCCGATGTGGGAAAACTATATGAAATGACAGAAGAGGCGATTGATACCGCTTTGGCACGTGGCGGTGACCAGGCTGTTGTTTCGCAATATGGCAAGGAACTTCGTTTCTTTGGCGGGAAATCCGCTGCCATTGAAAACACCTCTAAAGTTAAGGTCCGTTCTATGGTTGGGGGGCTTGCTAAATTAATCAAGGATTCCAGCGCTGTCTTTATTATGGGACATACCGAAATGGATATGGACGCTTTAGGAAGCTGTTTGGGCGTTAAGGCAATTTGCGATTGGTGCAAAAAACCAGCGAAGATTATCTATTCCCCTAAGCGAACGGAAAAGAAGGCCAGGCTTGCTTTCACGAGCGCTTTCTCGAAAGATGCTTTGGACCAACTGACCGTAACTCCAGAACAGGCTGCGTCTCAAATTAAAGAAACATCGCTCGTTGTTGTCGTGGATGTTTCTGTTCCAAGGAATGTCATGGCTCCTAAGATTCTTGATTTAGCTAGAAAGGTCGTTGTTATCGATCACCATCGTCGCGGCGATTCCTTTATTGAAAGACCATCTTTATCTTATATCGAGCCTTCCGCTTCTAGCGCTTGCGAATTGATTACGGAGATGATTCGTTATGCGGCTGCAAACCCTCGTATTGATTTAAAACCGTCTTATGCCACGATTATGCTGTCTGGCATCTTCATGGATTCACAATATTTCAAAAGCAAATCTGTAGGCATGAGAACTTTCGAAGCAGCCGAAATCTTGAAAGAATACGGCGCTGAAAACACCCTTGCGGACGAATATCTCAAAGACGATTACGAGGAATTCGCTTTGACGAATAAAATACTTGGAACAATGAAGACCCCATCTTATGGAGTTCTCTATTGCGTTTCAGAGGATAATGATATTGTCGAAAGAAGCGCTCTTGCCAAGGTGGCCAATTCCCTTCTTTCTCTTAGAGATGTGCACGCTTCCTTCGTTATTGGAAGAACGGCCGATAAGCAAATAAGCATATCCGCAAGAAGCGATGGAACGGTGTCTGTCCAGCTTCTTATGGAACAATTAGGGGGTGGAGGCCACTTAACGATGGCTGCAACCTTATTCCCAAATCCAAAGGTTCCGAATGTCACTCATGTCGATGAAGCGGAAAAGAAGCTCTTAGAATGTTTGAATGATTACTTAGACGCTTCAAAAGTAAACGTCACTGCGGGAGGAAACAATGTATGAAAATCATTTTATTAGCCGATGTTAAAGGCGTAGGCAAAAAAGGAATGACCGTTGATGCTAAAGACGGTTTTGCTAAGAATTTCCTTATTCCACGTGGTTTAGCTGTTATTTCCACGGATAGCAATCAAAAGATTTTAGCAAAGAACAATGCCGAAGAGGATGCAAGACAACAAGCTTTAAAAAAAGAAGCGGAAGAATTAGCAGAGCGTCTTGAACACATTAACGTTGAATTTAAGGCCAAAGTCGGAAGCGATGGGAGGATGTTCGGCGCTATTTCCCCAAAGCAAATCGAAGAAGGCTTAAAAGCTCAATGGAATATCACTATCGATAAGCGTAAGTTCATCGATAAATATCCTGCCAACGCTTTGGGATACACCCGTTTGAAAATCGAACTTTATAAAGGCAGCGCTGGCGAGGTTGTCGGCACTGTTAACGTTCATATCTCTGAGGAAAAATAATGCCGAAAGTATCTCTTCCTTCTAATGTTGAGGCGGAGCGCTCTGTTTTGGGCGCCATGCTTTTGTCTGCCAATGCTTGCAACATTGCCATTGCTTCTTTGACGGAAGATTCTTTTTCCGATGTCGACCCTAGAAATAAGATCATCTTCCATGCGATGGAAAATCTTAGTCAGCACGAACAAATCATAGATCCCCAAACGGTAACGAACGAACTTATCAACACCAACCTTTTAAGCGCGGCAGGGGATTCTTCCTATCTTTTGGAATTGATGAATAGCGTCATTAACCCAGAGAATGTCGAACATTATGTTGGAATTGTCAAAGACCAACAAGTTTTGAGGGAGTTTCTTTTAGAGCTTCAAGATATTCAAAAAGACTATGCGGAAGGGAAAATCTCCGATATCGGAGATTTTTTGGCGAATTCTCAGCAAACCTTAACGGCTATCACCAATCGAAGATCGGTTGGCGGTTTCCGTAAGGGAGGGGAGATCGCGAAAGAGGTAAAGCTCAAAATCATCGCTGAAGCGAAACGTTCCAATCGCTCTTTGACAGGCGTGGATACGGGATTTCGCGGTCTTAATAAGCTTACTCATGGTTGGCAAGCGGGCGACCTTATTGTTTTGGCTGCCCGTCCTTCCGTTGGCAAAACCGCATTCGCTTTAAATTTAGCGGTCAATGCTGCCTCTTATAAGGGAGAACCTGTTGCTTTCTTCTCTGGAGAAATGGATTCTACATTGGTTATGAAACGTATCCTTTCTTCCATCTCCCGCGTTTCCCTTTCGGGAAACGAAACATTGACGGATCGAGATTTAGGGAAGATCGCCCTTGCTGTTAGCGAAGTCGAACGCATGAATCTTTATATCGACGACAAACCCAACCCAAAATTAGGCGATATTATCGCCAAATCCATCAAATTAAAAAACAGCGAGCCGAATCTTTGCGCCATTTTTATTGACTACATCAATATTATTCATACGGAAAAAACATTTGAATCTCGTTCATTGGAAGTCGCAGAAATCACCTCTTCCCTAAAAGAATTGGCACGTACTTTAAAAATACCGGTAATCGCTCTTGCTCAGGTTAACCGTGATGCGGATAAAAACGAAAACGGCGTCCCTAGCATGGCCAATTTAAAAGACTCTGGCTCTATTGAGCAAGATGCCGACATCATTATGCTCATGTACCGCAAAGATTATTATGATAACCAGGGCAAACGTATTGTTAAAGGACAATCCGCTTATGAACAAAAGATGGATGCTCAAGTGGAAAAAGCAAAACAAGCCGGCCCAAATAAAGACTCTGGCTCGGTGACCACAATTAGCGTCACGAAAAACCGTAATGGTCAAACAGGCAAGGTTTCTTTAATGTTTTCTAAAGCCATTCAGCATTTTGACAACTTCTCCTTAGAAGCGGAAGACGAAGAGCGAAGGCTAAACGGCGAAGAAGGATATCCTTCAGACGAAGAATGATACGTTACGTAATGGTTTCTTCCTCTTCCAAGGGGAACGCCGCTTTCATTTATTCCGAGAGAACTCTCATTCAGGTTGATATGGGAGTTACTTTAAATGCGCTTAAGAAAGCCATATCTTTGACTCCTTATCGATTGGAAGACATCCAAGCTCTTTTAATCACCCATGAACATTCCGATCACATAAAGGGATTGTCTTTATCTTGCTACAAACGTCTTAAGATAGACACCTATGCGGGAGAAGGAACCTTAAAAGAGCCGACCCACATCGTGGAAGAAGAGTCTTCTTTCGATATCGGCGATTTTACGGTTATTCCCATTCGCACTTCACATGATGCAAAACATCCGCTCGGTTTTGTTTTCATCCAAGGGAAAGAAAAGCTCGTCTATATGACAGATACGGGTTATATTCCCGAGGAAAGTCTTCCTTATATGGAGAATGCGAATTTCTATATCGTGGAATCCAATCATGATTTGGAGATGCTTCGAGAATCGAATCGACCCCTGATTCTAAAAAAGAGAATCCATTCCAAGCATGGGCATCTCTCCAATGAGGAATCCGCTCGTTATTTTGCTGATCTTGTCGGAGAAAAAACGAAAGAAATCACTCTCGCCCATCTTTCCTTAGAATGCAACACCCCGCAAAAAGCCATCGAAACCTGGGACAAAGTATTTCAAGAAAGAGGCTTATCCGTTTCCAAATACAATTTAAGAGCAGCCCCCGCAAGTGAGCCTTTGTTAGGAGGAGATAAATGAAAATACGAATCATTGCCATTGGCAAGCTCAAGGAAAGCTACTGGAGAGCTGCTGAGCAAGAATATTTAAAAAGACTTAACCCATATAGCAAAATAGAGGTCATCGAGTGTAATGACCTTCCTTCGAGAGAGGGCGCGTCTTTGAAAGAAGAAGAGGAAATAAAACTCAAAGAAGGAAGAGAGGTTCTCATGAAATTAAAGCCAAGCGACTTCCTGGTGCTTTTGGATTTAGGGAAAGAAGAAATGACCTCCCCGGAATTAGCCAAGAAGCTCTCCAAATGGATGGAACTGTCCGGCAGCAATTTGACTTTCGTTATTGGCGGCTCTCTTGGCTTATCCCAGGAAATAAGAAATAGGGCTAATGCGACTTTGACGTTATCTTCCTTAACTTTCACCCATCAAATGACAAGAATCATTCTTCTTGAGCAAATATACCGCTCCTTCAAGATTCTTAGGAATGAGCCTTATCATAAGTAATAGGAGTAATATATAGTTATTATGATTTATCCTGAATTTGAACAATTTGAGTCCTTCGTTGATCCAGCAAACCCTTATTGCAATGCCTACAAAACCAAAGAAGGCCATATATTCTATGTTGAACCGGGTTTTTATGCGGGCATGCAAGGTTTTAAGGAAAAAAGAGAAGAACGTTACCAAGATCTTTTAAATGGCATCTTTGATGTTATTCAAAAGAATGAGAAGGTAATCTTCACCTGGTCTTATGATTCTCCGTTTATGGAAAAAGACGGTTTCATTTACCGTGAGATTTCTGACATTTCCGATCCTTTGAAAATATATGTCGAAGATAAGAGCCGCGGCAGTGATTACGGAGATTAACAAGAAGTAAAAGAAAATCCTCGTTTTAATCGGAAACGAGGATTTTTCATATCTAGGCAATTAAGCCTGCGGACGAAGGTTTCTCATCGACATCCAAGTAATTCTAAGGATGTACATCATTGGGAAGAGGAACATCGTCATTCCCGAGAAGGATGGAATGAAAGCGAGTAGGCCAAGCAGGGCAGGGCACAAGGATGCGTAATAGCCAATCTTTTGGCATTGCCAGAAGGTATAGATTCTAAATGGATTGTTTCTTCCTCTTGTCATGATAAAGACAAGAAGGCCCATTAAGAAGATGATACCGACTGAGATGGCAAGCATGATTCCGCTATATTCCCAAGCAAGGGTGTTACGGGTTGAGACATAGCCATTCTCTAAGAAATTGCACCAAGTGTCGATGATTGTTTGATTTTCTTCTGGGGCGAGGATGGTATGCAAATCCTTTCCGTCAAAGCCTTTATAATCATATTTTACTTGTACGTTTTTGGTGACTTGACTACCTTTGACCCCTTTGGCAAGGTAAATGGCATCTTTTCCTATAACGATGGTATTGGTGCTATAACTTTCCAGAGTTTGCCCTAATTGAGCGTTTGGATCGTTTTGAAGATTAGAGAATTTATTTGTGGCGAACTTATAAGGATTTTCATCGCCGCAATAATAAACGGCTAAGCCACAATGCCATTGATCTTTGGCGGTGATCATGCCAGCCGCTTGGGAGGAAGTGGAAGAATTATTTTCATCGGCTGGCTTCTCTTCCGTGATGGAAACCGGAACTTTGTAATAATAGCCCCAATAGGAAACGTCTTCTCCGTTTGGATTTACGCATTTCTTTTTCCAAGCCGCTTCATCTAATGTCAAAGCCCCATTTTCGATTTTCATGCTCACATCGGACGTTTCCTTTTGAAAAGCCACAAGAGCATTTTCGTAATCATAGGTATATCCGCTCGTGAAGAAATCCGATGCCTTTGTTGTGAAATATCCAACCATGGTCGGAATGGTTGCGATAAGAGCGGCAACGATTGCCACGATAACCGGTCCATACCATTTGTGTTCTCTTCCTGTAACGCAAGCGTCATTAGAAAAGAGGGATTTCAGTAAAAACTTCAATTGTTGAAGAAATTTATTTTGCTTTTTTTGTTTAATTGGTTTTGCCTTTGCCATAGTTTATCCTTTGTTTAAGCATTGAAACTTTACAACAAATGAGACGATTATACAAAGGAAACCGCTCCTATTGTCTCTAAGAGACAAGAAAGGAATGTATTTCTGCTGATTTTTGACATATACTACAAAGGCTCAAAATGATTTGAGCTTATGGGGTCGTTCTGGTTTTGACGGGGAACCGATCTTGCCTGGACTGCAGTAGCGTGATGAGCTTTAACATCGAAAAACAATAACTGACAACAGTTATATCTATGCGAACCGCGCTCAACGCGTTTCGTATGCTGCCGCTTAATCAGTAACCTACGGGTTTCCTAGCATCGTCTAGGAGGAGCACGTCCTCCGTTAGTTTCGCACCTTACTAACGGTCAGGGCGCTAAATAAGGTGATAAGCGCCAATCCTTGGCTAGGGAAAGGCGACGAAAACCCTCTTAGCCTCGCTAATTGGACTTGGCCTTATCGTACCAGTTAGTTAAATCATGATAGGACCTAAACTGTAGAGGTCCTTGTGGGAGATTCTTCGGACAGGGGTTCAATTCCCCTCGACTCCACCAATGTGTATTTTAATTACTTCAACAGGGCTTTTCGTATCGGGATGTAAATTCACGATGCTTTATTACACATCCTGCTTCATGTTTTTGATCCCCGCTATTAAGCTGTATAGGTCTTTCATGGATGAAATACCTTTTTCTTCAACAAATACATTTAAGCAAAAAATCTGTTTTTTTAGGCTTTCGTTTTTGATAGCCAAAGTATCGCCAATGAGCTCAATTTGATTTGAGACCATCAGATACCAAATGGTAATTAACATATCGCTTTTGTTGATTGCGATATTTAGATTCTCCGAACCATACATAATATAATTAATGTCTGTTTTATAGATTTGGCATAGCTCTTCTAGAGTATCAATTTGTGGGCAGATTTGCCCTTTTTCGTATTTGATAAGGGATTGCTGAGATAGATGTTTGCTGTTCATTTCGCTTACTTGGCTTAGCGTTAGACTCGCTTGTAACCTTTTTTCTTTCAAACGGAGATTCCAATTTTTAATCATAAAACTAAATAAAAGTTTAACGAATAAAATATAATTGAAGAAAAGAGTAATTTCAATGACAATTAAATAGTCCAATAACAAAGGAGAAAAGCATGAATTTAAAAATTGGTGGAGGCGACCATTTACAAACTTACGATCCAAATGACGGCCGATACAGAAAAGCTTCTTTGTTGGATTTGAAAGAAAGGGACATGCGGAATCTCGTTCTAATATATGTGTTTGGAATGGATGATCTTGATTTAAAGATACATTTTCCCGACTATAGAATTCATGAAGCAGAATATTGCGAAATGTTTGTAAAATATTTTAGAAAATTTCTTAAAAGCGAAGATGCGCTAATTGAACCTTCCAAAATTACGTATCTTTTGACAAAACAAATTGGGAGAGATAAAAGTGTTTTTCTAAAAAAATTAGGTTATTCCGAAAGCAATGAGCAAAAATTGATCAATGATATAAAATTTAATACCGATTTTTGCACCCTTTCTTTCAAATCCATAAATCAATACACATTTAATGCGGAAGCAAAAACAACCCTTAACAATTGCGTTGTTACCACGGCTTGGCAAATACAGAAAGATGGACGAGTTAGACTACTAACTTTAATACCATGAGGAGACAAAAAATGGAAATAAAGATGGGAAGCAGCATCAAAACCTTGATTGATAAGGACACGTTTTATGGCAATGAGTCGATACATGTCCCAAAAGAAACCATTGGACTGGTGTGTGAAATATATGAAGACGGTTCGATCTTGATTGAAACGCCGAACAGCATGCCTTTTGCCCTTGTCCTTTATAAAAGCGGGGAATACGAAAAATTGTGTTAATGTTTGGTAACGCTTTCGTTTTATCGTGCCAATTGGTCAAATCATGATAGGACCTAAACTGTAGAGGTCCTTGTGGGAGATTCTTCGGACAGGGGTTCAATTCCCCTCGACTCCATCAATGTGTATGAAACGTCCCCCAAAATTTTGGGCTTTCTAACTTTTTATGGGGTTGGATTTATGGGGATGGATGGGGATGGCGATTTTGCCATCCCCATTAAAAGTTACGGAGCCAGGTTTTTTCTTTTCAACCGTATGCACTTTGCAAGAGATGTACGCAAATCGTTTTAAAATAGGCAACCGGACGCATAATAAAAGCATAGGTTTGATACAAAATGTGCCAGATTTTTTTGTATATTCCTATGGAACGATAGGTGCTGTTGTTTTTTAGTTATTGCAAATAGGAACGCTTTTTATATAATGAAGATGCCGTTAATAAAAAGTGAGGGGGAAATTATGGAAAAAGAATCTTATTTTGATGGTGGCCTTTTGCAACAAATCGGTTGGTGCATTCTTGGAACGATTATCACCGTTTGCACCTTAGGAATTTGCTTTCCTTGGGCAAAATGTATGTTGGTTAACTGGGAAGTAAAACATACGGTGATTGAAGGAAAAAGACTTCGTTTTGACGGGAATGCCTTACAATTATTTGGAAATTGGATTAAATGGCTTTTGCTTACCGTTATTACGTTTGGCATTTATGGCCTTTGGGTTACAATCAAAATGAAGAAGTGGGTTACGAAACACACTTTCTTTGTTGAATAATCTAAGCTTGGAACATCACTTAAATTTGTAGAATAAGTTTTTGAGTTTTCTTGCGCTTAAAAGCTTTGAGCAATAAGGAGATCGCGCATTTTTGAACGTCGAAATCGGCTTTTGAGAAGACGTTCTTTTCATGTTGCTAACGCCAATAGAGATTAATCGTTTTCTTTCATGGAAAAATAAAGAATAAATAGCATGCATTCATAGAAATCTGCAGCCAAAGCAATGTTTTTCAGCGCTATTTCTACGAATAAGTCACGCACTATCATTTCATTATTACACGTATTATCTCCTTTTGCGGTTTAAAGGGGATAAGGTTCCCTTCTATCTTTTCCCCATCCACGTACAAAGAAGCGTTTTTTACGTTATGGATTTCAATATCATAGGTGTTTCCACGGAACTTTCTTTGGATGTGTAGGTACGGAAATTTCTTATTGGGTAAGCACGGGTCCACAATCAAGCCGTCATAATCCGCACGAATCCCAAGAAGGTATTCTTGCAAGGCCACCAAAGACCAAGAAGCAGAACCTGTCAACCAGCTATTCTTAGCCTGCCCATAATGGATTGCTTCATGACCTGCGATCATTTGAGAATAGACATAGGGTTCTGTGTAATGGATATCGCTTTCCTCTTCAATGAAAGCAGGGCAGTTTTTGATATAAAGAGCATATGCTTCTTCCGCTTCTTTTTCTATGCAATGAGCGATCGTCACCCATGGGTTGTTATGGTTAAAAACTGCCCCGTTTTCTTTATATCCTGGCGGGTAAGAGGAGATTTCCCCCAATTCCACGTGGTAGGTGTGGTATGCGGGGGAAAGAAGCTCTAAGCCATATTTACACCCTAGATACTTCTTAGCGCTTGCCAACGCCTTCTTGCCGTATCCTAAGTTGTGGCCGATTCCAGCCATGACGCAGAAACCCTGCGGTTCTATAAAAATTTTCCCTTCTTCGTTTTCGTGGGAACCAACTTTCTTTCCCGAAGCGTCATAGGCACGAAGGAAATACTCACCATCAAAGCCGTATTTGATGGTTGCCTCTTCCATTTTCTTTTTTGCTTCGAGGATTTCTTTTTCTTCTTCTTTCAAACCCAAATGAGAAAGAATCCTTGCGTATTCATTCGAATATAAGACAAACATGCCTGCAATAAAGACGGATTCTGCGACTTTTCCTGAGCCTTTATTCTCTGTGGTTTGGAAAGATTCTCCTGGAGTTGTGCTAAAACAGTTTAAATTCAAGCAATCGTTCCAATCCGCCCTTCCAATGAGCGGGAGCTTATGTGGGCCCAAATTATTCATCGTAAAATGGATGGAGCGTCTAAGATGTTCCAATAACGGCTTCTCACTTCCCGCTTTATTATCGAAAGAAACTTCTTCTTTTAAGATGGAATAATCACCCGTTTCTTTTATATATGCGCTTGTTGCGGCAACCAACCACAAAGGATCGTCGTTAAAGCCTCCGCCGATAGCGGAATTTCCCTTTTTGGTTAACGGCTGGTATTGATGGTAAGTGGAGCCATCTTCTTTTTGAATGGCTGCAATATCAAGGATTCTTTGTCTTGCTTTTAAAGGAATCATATGAACAAAGCCGAGCAAATCTTGGCAAGAATCCCGGAAACCCATCCCTCTTCCGATCCCGGATTCGTAATAAGATGCGCTTCTCGACATGCAATAAGTGATGATGCTTTGGTATGGATTCCAAATGTTTGCCATGCGGTCAAGTTTCTCGTTTCCGGTTTCAGCATGGTAAATCTCTAGGAAGGAATTCATCTTTTTCTTCAAAAGAGCGAGGGCGTGTATTACTTTTTCATCGGAATTGAATTGCTCGATGATATCTTCAGCCGGTTTTTTATTGATGACGTCAGGGGCAATAAATTTCTTTTCTCCTTCCTTGATTTCGCAATAGCCGAGAATGAAAATTAAGCTCTTTTCTTCATTCGCTTGGAGCTCCAAATCGATTTGATGAGCGGCAATCGGATGCCAGCCTGATGCCACATGGTCCCCTAATTTATTTTTAAAGACTTCTTCTGGATGATCGTACCCATTATGCATACCCAAAAAAGAATCGCGATCAGATTCGAAATGGCTGGTCTCATGATTCACATAATAGAAGGCGTAGTGGTTTCTTCTTTCTCTGAACTCCGTTTTATGGTAGATGATGCCGTTATAGCATTCGACTTCACCGGTGGAGAGGTTTCTTTGAAAGTTTTCTCCATCGTCGCTCGCATTCCATAAACACCATTCCTCTTGAGCGAAGAAGGAGAAGGTTTTCTTCTCGTTGGTTTCGTTTCTTAACTGAATGTATTGAATTTCACAATGAGCATCATTCGGAACAAAGAAGGTGCAACGAATTGCAAGGCCGTTTTTCTTTCCCGTAATGACGCTATACCCCAACCCATGTCTACATTCATAGAAATCGAGCTGCGTCTTACTAGGAAGATATGTTGGAGACCAAATAACGCCTTTTTCATTGACGTAAAAATGGCGTCCATCGAAATCTCTTGGAACGTCATTGTATCTATAACGCGTAATGCGTCTTAATTTGGCATCTGTATCAAAGCTGTATCCTCCAGCAGTATTGGAAATGAGAGAAAAGAAATGATCTTGGCCTAAGTAGTTTATCCAAGGGGAAGGAGTTCGTGGCGTTTCAATGACATACTCTTTGTTTTTGTCGTCAAAATATCCATATTTCATAAATTTTTCCTCATTTTTACTGATTAAAAGTTATTAATAATAACGCATACGTATTCACAAGGACGATAATATAGGCAATATCGACGCTTAAACGTTTTCGTTATATTTTCATTCTAAAGCAAAAAGTATCGATTACAAGCCGAAAAAAATTTTCTGTTACGAAAAAACAACGAAAAGATTACACCCTATCTAAAGTATAGGAAAAATCGAAATGTAAACGCTTACAAATTTTGGCTTGACAAGCAAATTTTAGAAAATTAGCATTGAGATAACGAAAACGATTTCGTAGTTAGGAAAAAGGCAATGGCAAAGATTTCTGATATTGCAAAAAGACTAAATCTTAGCAATGCGACCGTGTCCAAAGCTTTAAATGGCAGCAAAGAGATTTCTCAAACTACTCAAAAGCTTGTCAAAGACGCGGCGCGAGAGATGGGCTATGTTCCATCCAGTTTCGCTAGAACGCTTAAAATGCATAGATCTTTCACCATAGGTGTTCTTTTCGTTGACGAAACAGGTAGTGGTCTTAGGCATGAATATTTCTCTTCTATCCTTAACTCGCTAAAAGTTGCTGCAGAAGCAAAAGGCTATGATTTGACCTTTATTAATAACGGAAATTATTCTGGATTGACGCCTTCTTATCTCCAACATGTGAAATCAAGAGGAATTGATGGCGTGGTTATCACATCCGTGGATTTCTTTGATCCAGATGTTTCTGAGCTCGCTTATAGTGGCATTCCTGTTGTCAGCATCGATCATATGTTTGAAGGATGCTCTTCTATTATGTCGGACAACGAGGATGGGAGCTATGAGCTTGTAAAATACGCTTATCAACAAGGCCATAGGAGAATCGCTTTCATTCATGGCGAGGATACGGGCGTTACCCATAAAAGAATTGCCGGTTATCTTAGAGCCCTTCGCGAATTAGGCCTGGAGATAAACGACAAATATCTTCTTCCAGCTCGTTACCACGACCCTGATTCTGTGCGTCTTGCTTTCAAAGAGCTTGTCTCCCTTAGAGAGAAACCAACCTGCGTTCTTTGTCCGGATGATATCAGCGCGCTTGCTTTGCTTAGCTCGAAGAACGCCACCTACGTAAGAGGCGTTTCTATAGCGGGGTATGACGGCATCTCTCTTTCTAGAATGATTGAACCATCTCTAACCACTTATTGCCAAGACAGTGATAAAATCGGCCGTTTTGCCGTGGAAGAGCTTGTCTCACGCATCGAGGAACCAAAGCTCTTTGTTCCGAAAACAATCAAAGTAAAAGGCTTTCTTCAAAAAGGAGGAACCATTCAGGTTTCAACCGGTGAAACAACATCGGAAAAATAAATTGCGACATTGAAAGGAGGAATTAATTTCATGAAAAAATCAATGCTTGCGGCACTCGCCATCTCTACAACCGGGCTCTTAGCGTTAGCTGGTTGTTCCGAAACAAAAACAGAGGAAAACGGTAAGGTCCTTAACATTATGTGCTGGAATACGGAATTCCAAGAACGTTTTGAAGGCTTCTACCCTGATGTAACCATTAAGGGAGAAGGGACCAAAAAGACCTACACCTTAAAGAATGGCGTTGAGGTTAAATTCGTTATTGAGCCAAACGACAACAACAATTATCAAAACAAATTAGACGAAAAATTAAAAGGCCAAGATAAGGCCGCTGCCGATGATAAGGTTGATATGTTCCTTATCGAAGCAGACTATGCGACAAAATACACCAAGACATCTTATACTCTGGACTTAAAGACAGACATCGGTTTAACCGCAGAAGATCTTGCCGACCAATACAAATACACTCAAGATATTGTTACTTATGATGGCCATTTAAAGGCGACAAGCTGGCAAGCCACCCCTGGGCTTTTTGCTTATCGTCGCGATATTGCGAAATCTGTTTTGGGGACAGATGATCCAGCCCGAGTTCAGGAAAAGATTTCCGATTGGACAAAATTCAATGAAGTCGCGGCTCAAATGAAGACCGCTAACGTCAAAATGCTTTCTGGTTTTGCTGACAATTACCGCCCATACTCCAATAACATGACGGATAAATGGGTAACAAACGACAATACCATCCGCCTTGATCCAGAAATCAAAAAATGGATTGTCAACACCAAAGATTACGCTGATAAAAAATATATTGATGACGCTCCTCTTTGGAGCGCTCAATGGCAAGCCGACCAAGGACCAGACGGACATGCTTTGAAAGATGAAAAAGGCAATGTTACCGCAACCGGCAAGAAGACCTTCGGCTTCTTCTATAGCACTTGGGGAATTAACTTCACCCTCGCTGGGAATGCCGATCCAGACGGATATGCCAAAAAGATGAATGAAGCAAAGAATCCAGATGGTTCCATTGACACAACCAAGACTCTTTATGGTGACTATGCGGTTTGCAAAGGACCGGCATCCTGGTATTGGGGCGGCAGCTGGCTTTGCGCAGCCAAAGGCACGGACAACAAAGAAGAAATCAAAGACATTATGAAGAAGCTGACCTGCGACGCAACGATTGCCGAAAACATCACTCGTGAAACCCAAGACTATACCAACAACAAGACAGCCATGAACAAACTCGCTAACGATGCAAGCTATGGCTCTGAGTTCCTTGGGGGGCAGAATCACATCGCTCTATTCAAAGAAAGCGCAGAAAAGATTGACATGAGCAATGCTGGTCCATATGACCAGACGTTGAATGAAGGCATTCAAAATTCCTTCGAGGCCTATTTCTTCAATGAAACGACGACTTATGCTAATGCTCTTGCCGCTTTCAAGAAGACCGTTGAAGAAAAAGCCAACAATCTCAAGTTCTCCTCTGAATGGGATGCATGGGATGGCAAAACGCTTTAATTCCTGATTATCAAAAAATTGAGGGGTGGCGCTTAGGCGCTGCCCCTTCATCAGAAAGGGAGAAAAAAATGAATAACCAAAAACGAAAGAGAAAGAGCGTTCGTTATGATAAATGGGGCTATTTGTTCCTTGTTCCTTTTTTTGTCGCTTTCGTTCTGTTCCAATTAGTTCCTTTAGGGAAAACGTTTCTTTATGCTTTTCAAGAATACTATGATGATTTGCTAGACACCGTCGGTCCTAATTGGTGCGGATTCGATAATTTTAAATATATCTTCCAATCGGGCGTGGAGGATGCAACATCGATCACCTTCTTTAATCATACATTCACCGCAAACGCCCACATTCCAACCTTCCTTTATTATTTGATGAACACGATGGTGATTTGGATTATCGGTTTCATTCCCCAAATTATCATCTCTTTAGCTTTGGCGGTTTGGTTTACCGATGCTCGTTTGAAGATCCGCGGCCAGCGTTTCTGGAAGACGGTTATGTATATGCCTAACCTTATTATGGCTTCGGCTTTCGGCATGCTCTTCTTAATGATTTTTGCAACGAACGGCCCTATTTTCCAGCTTTTGATATCTTGGGGATGGGTTGATGAGAATAATTTGATTAACGTTGCTAATAACGAGATGTGGACGCATATCATTATCGCCGGTTTAAATTGCTTAATGTGGTTTGGAAACACGACGTTATTGCTTATGTCTGGCATCATGGGCATCGATGAATCGATCTTTGAGTCGGCCCGCATCGATGGGGCGGGTGCTCAAAAAACCTTCTGGAGCATCACAATGCCTCTGTTGAAACCAATCTTCTTGTATGTTTTTATCACATCGATGATTGGCGGCGTCCAGCTTTTCGACATCGCTCAAATTTTCACTCAGACGACAGGCGGATATTTAAAGAGTTCGGAAACGGTCATGATGTACCTCTATAATCTTGTGACCGTAAAACATAACTACGGGCAAGCGGGCGCGCTTAGCATCGTTCTCTTCATCATTACTTTGATTTTGTCTTGCGGCGTCTATTTTTCCAATTACCACACAAAGAACATGGAAAAAGAAATTCGCCATTGCCGCAACAAGCGTTTTAGAACTTATGCTGGTTGCAAAGAAACAGAAAAAGAAATTGCGCGTCAAAGGGGAGAAAGCTTATGAGAGAAAACAAAAACATGAGTAAGAAAAAGAGCCTCTTGGGCATGTCGGCTATCTTAAGAACGCGTAGAATTTGCGTTTATATCATTTTAATCATATTAACCTTCCTTTGTCTGTTCCCCATTTGGACATTGCTTGTCAACATGACTCGGAGCAATGGCCAAATTGCCACAAGTTTCTCTTTTTGGTTCGGCAACAATTTCTTCGAGAACATGAAAAATGTTTTCTCTGATGATCACTTGCCCGTTCTTTCCGCTTTAGGTAACAGCGTTGTTGTCTCCGTATTCGGGTCGTTGCTTTGCGTTTATTTCTCCGCCTTGACCGCTTATGCGATTGAGGTTTATCAATTCAAAGGGCGTGAAATCATCTTCAAGTTCATTTTGGTTATCATGATGATCCCAACGACCATATCCGGCGTCGGCCTTGCGAGGATGCTTACGAATATGGGCCAATCTGATATGCTTTGGCCACTTATCATCCCTTCCATTGCTTCACCCGTCACTTTTTTCTATATGAAACAATACATGGAATCCGTTCTTCCGTTAGAAATGATTGAAGCGGCCCGCATCGATGGGGCGGGGGAATTCCGCATCTTTAATCAAATGGCCTTGCCTATCATCAAACCGGCTTTAGCTGTTCAACTTATTTTTGCTTTTGTCAGCAACTGGAATAACTTCTTTATCCCCGCTCTTTTAATCAGCGATAACCAAAAGAAAACGCTGCCGCTTATCATTGCTGCCGTTAAGGCCTCGGATCCTTCTTCCTTTGATATGGGCAAGGTATATGCTTTGATTGGCTTTGCCATCATACCTCTTGTTATCGTTTATCTTTTCCTCTCTAAATTTATTGTTGCCGGAACGACTGAAGGCAGCGTGAAGGGATAGATGGCATGTTTTTAAAGCTTACCAATGCCAGGGATTTTCAATCGCCCTTTCAAGACGTTCCTTCTTTAAAAGATGAAGGATATCTTACCTCCTCCCATAAATATGTTGGTTTCGCAGGTTCTTTCCGCTCCGTCCCCTTGTTATCTTTTTTAAGAAACGAGCCGATTTTTGCTAACTATGTTTCAAATTTGGATGGAGACACATATTTATTTCAAATTGAAAATGGCGTTGTTTCCTTGCAAGGCAAAAGAATTTCCAAGGAAATAGAAGACGTTATTTTTTCGGCTTTGAAGAAATTAGAATCATATGGTGGATATTTGGACAACGATGGCTCTCTTCATTTGGATTTAAAAAGTGGCGAAGTTGGGCCTCATTATGGCGTGAACCTTCTTTTAGGAGACAGGACAAACGTTTCCGATTGCTTGTTAAGCACCCCCAAAAGCGTGCTCGACCCCTTTGCAAGAGGCTCTTTTCGCGGCCCAGCCGGTTATCAGATATTGGCCACGAGATGGGATATTCTTCCTGAGGAAAATGGCAACCCGTTCAACAGGCAATTTTATCTGGTTGAAGATGGGAAGATAATTTTCTATAGCGCCAGCATATCTCAAAACGTCGAAAAAGCCGAATGCGTCCATTCCGTCAATAAAACAACCATTCGTTATCTTTTGAAAGACGGCCTTCAAATTGAAAGAATCTTTTTCTTGCCCTCCTATAAAAAAGGAGAGCCTGAAGCGCTAGAAATACAAATAGTCAATCTCTTTTCTCCAACAGATAGGAATCTAGAGATATGTTTCACAGGCATGTTTGGTTTCTCAAATCCTTCTTGTATGGAAAATGACGTGATTTATCAAACAGTCATACAAGAAAGTTCCATCATTAGAAATGAAAAAGAAGAAATAGTAGCCTATTCGCCACATTATTATCCGCATTATTTTTCAAGCAAAAGAAGATTTTTCGGCTTTCGAGATGGAGATTCATTTCCAACCGCCTTCAGCAACGATGCCGCCTCCTTCTTAGGCAATGGAAATATCGAAAATCCTCAAGGCATATATCATTTAGATAGCGCGTTAAAGAAAAAAGGAGCTTCGTTTTTTGCTTTAAAGAAAAACGTGTCTTTGAAGAAAAACAAAGAAAAACATCTATATAGTTACACGGGGTTCGCGGATTTGGAAAATGAGAAGGATTTCTTATCCAAATTAAAGAGATTTCTGGAAGACAAAAAAGACATTGGCGCCATGAAGGACGCTTTGTTGGAAAGAGAAAGATCTTTTCAAAGATACGCATCTTCTTTCGCCATCACCTCGAAAGACAAAGAATTCGATTCTTTAGCTTCCAGAAACCTTCCATTCCAAAATCTTTATCAAAGCTTCGTTAGCAGGAGTTTCGCTCAAACTCAAAAAGGCTATCGTGAGATTGGATTCAGAGAAATTCAAGATCTATATGCGTCTATCCCTTATTTTCTTGCCAATGGGCAAAAGGATTTGGCAAAGAATCTTTTGGCCAATTGGATAAGAAACGTCTATTCCTTTGGTTACGCTAACCATAATTTCTACTATGAAGGGAAAGAAGCGGGGCAATGCAGCGACGACTCTCTGTGGCTTTTATTAGCGGTAAGCGAATATATGCATGAGAGCAGCGATATTGATATCTTAGAGGAAGAATTTCCTGTGGCCGAGGGAAATTCAAAAAGAAAGCTGAGAGATACATTAAAAGCGATTGTTATGTATTCCGGGTGCATCTCGATTGGGAAACATGGCTTGCCTTTGCTTGATAGAGCAGATTGGAACGATTGTCTAAAGATTGACTCGTCTCCTTTAACGGGTCCCGAAAAAGAAAGGGAATACAAAAAGCAGATCGAAAAGGGCTTTATTCATTATGGAGACCCTTTCATTAGCGACTATTCGGAATCGGTTATGAATGCTTTTCTGCTTTTGGCTGGCATACGTTCTCTTTTGGAGACAAATGCGCTTATGGAAAATGAGGTGCTTTTCTATCAAGAAATAAAAACGAGATTAGAAAGAAATATCCGTAAGCACGCATGGATTAATGGGTTTTATGCAAGAGTGCTGCTGAATTCAAATAGAGGGAAGTCTTCTTATGTGGGGTCCCTCGGAGATGGTTTGTCAGAAAATCCTGAACTAAATAACGGAACCCTGTATTTGAATTCCTTTTCTTGGAGCGTTCTTTCTGGAATCGCCAATGAGGAAGAAATCGCTAAAATGCTGCCTCTCGTAGACCGCTATTTAAAAACGGATGTAGGGTATCGTTTAACGACAGAAGGGGATCTTACCATTTTAGGAAGCAAAGACTCCGCAACAAGCCATTATTTCCCTGGCGATAGAGAAAATGGCGGCGTTTTTAAACATGCTGGCATGATGTTCGCGGAATCTCTTCTTGTTGGAGCGAAACGCGTTTCTTCGGATTCTTTAAGAGAAAAAATGCTAGATGATGCTTTTTTCATGATGAGGAAAACCTATCCATATGGCGACATACTTGACCCGTATATCAAAAAAGGGAATCCGCGTTTCTGTTGCCAATATGCGAATCCGTTTACGAAAGAGGACATAGGGCCAATTCTTTCCGGAACGGCAACATGGCTTTTATTGGCTATCAAAGAAAGTGTGGGGATCCCCTTTTTTAGCGATAAGAAGAAAACATTGCCTTTGCTTGAAAAAAGCGTAGGAGAATTATCCTATGTCTATTCAACATATCAGGCGAAATATTCCGTTCATTTGCATAAAGAAATCGGAAAGTATGCGACCCATATCCATAAATTCAAAATAGATGGAAAAGAAACCCTGATTTTCAATTTCGATGAAAAAGCCTCAGGGGAGCACGTGCTAGATATATATCTGAAATAATTAACGGAGGATGTAACCAACCCCTCTAAGGGTTTCAATTCGAATATTTGAGGAGGATATTTTCTTTCTTACGCGAGAGATAAACATATCAATGGTTCGTGTTTCAATCTCGCAATTTATTCCCCATATTTTAGATAAAAGCTCTTCCTTGGTAACCATTTTTTCGGCGTTCTTAAGAAGATATTCCAAAAGATCATATTCCTTTAAAGATAAAGAAAGAGGTTCGCCATTTAAATAAAAGGTGTGCATCGGTTTGTTTAGCGTCAGCTCTTTATAAGTGATGGTATTGCTAAAGCCGTTCTTTCGAAGATTGGCTTTGATTCGAGCCAACAATTCCATTACGCCAAAAGGCTTAGCGATATAATCGGATGCACCGAGATTCAGTCCTTTGACCACATCGCTTTCTCCGCCCTTTGCAGAAACCATAATGACGGGGATGGTGGAATAGGGACCATGGGTTAGATTCTCAAGGATTTCTAAGCCACTCATTCCTGGCAGCATCACATCCAAAACAATCAAATCCGGCTGCTTCTTATTTAATTCTGCAAGGAAAGAGGCTCCATCTTGAAAAGTAACGCACTGGAAGCCTCCAACGCTTAGAGCGTCTTCATATAAGGAACGGATGTTTTCTTCATCATCTATGCAATAAATCAATGGTTGGTTCATAGTTCAAACAAAATCACAACGACTGCATTATATCCCTTTATTTTTGCTCTTTTAGGCTTTTTGCCCCCTTTTTGAAAAGCCTTACAATTCCTTTACATTCTTTTACAAGTATATGGTATAACGTTTCGCCGCGTCTTTTTAGAATGTTGGTGTTTGAAAGGCAAAAAGTATGAAAAAAACATTAAAAACAATGATTCTTGCCCTTGCTAGCTTAACCTTATTCAGCTGCGGACAAGAACAAAACGAATCCTCCTCAAAAAGCAATGAAAGCGTAAACAATGAATTTACCGCTGTCGAATTAAAATCTTGCGGCTCTACATCCGTTGACAAAGTCATTACCGCTCTTGGGTCTAAATTTGCGGATTTAACTGGCAACAAAGTTACATTAAAGAAAGATCAACATGGTAGTGGAGACGCTACTACTGGTGTTACCACCGGAAAAAATAATACCAAATATGATATTGGTTTCTTATCTAGAGAAATTAAAGACTCTGAAAAAACCGCTCTTACGGAAGCAAATAAGACTGGAAGAATTTGCAAAGACGCCGTTGTCCCAATCGTGAATTCTGCAAACGCCTATTCTGCTACCGACAAAGCGACCTTGGTTGCTTTGTATAAAGGCGAAAAGAAGACTTGGAAAGATGTTGATGCTAACTTAGCTAGCGATGCAGTCAAACTCTATTCAAGAGAAGCAGGATCTGGAACCAGAGAATGTTTCTTTGAGGGCATTGGCTATAGCGATGTTAAAGCCGAAGATAAGTGGGTTTCTGGCTTGACGGTATCTAGCCAAGCTACCAACGGCGATATGATGAATGCCATTGGAGCAGATCCTAAAGGCATCGGCTATTGCTCGTTAGATTCCCTTTCTAATGCAAAAGATGTCAAAGGGCTTACTTTCGAGGGCGTCGCCGCTTCTGAAGATACAGTTAACGATGGAACTTACAAATTAAGCCGTAACTTTAACTATGTCATTCGTGGAGACTATCCAGAAGACTCTAATACAAAGATCGCTGTCAACGCTTTCGTTGATTTCATGACCACCAAAGAAGGCCTTGCAACCATTAAATCTGCTGGTGGCATCATCTCTGGTTTAGCAACCGCTAAAAGCTGGTCTGAAATTCAACAAGCAAAGTATCCTGCTTTAGCGAAATAAGAATGGACTCGTTAGAGAAAAAGAAAAACATCTACGAAAGAAAAAGGCTTCTCGACCAAGTCGTGAAGTACTTTTTCTTTTTTTTGGCTTTGGTATGCGCTTCCTTTGTAATTTTTATCGCGGTCTTTATTACTTACAAAGGAATCTATCCATTTTTTCACAACTATTCGTTGGTTGAAGGGAATTATATTCACCAAGACATTGGGAAATTTTTCACCAATACGAGGTGGTTATACGATGGGACGGGCGGCATGTTTTTCTTACTGCTTACCACGCTTTATACGACTTTATTGAGCTTGGTTATCTCCGTCCCTACGTCCATTTTTACCGCTTTGCTTTTGGTAAGAATCGTTCCTAAGTTTTTAAAAAGCATTCTTCAAAGCGCTGTGGATTTGTTGGCTTCCATCCCTTCTGTTATTTATGGTTTGTTTGGAACGGGCGTAATTTGCCCAATTGTCGCTTCTCTAGGAGTAGATACCTATGGAGGCAGATCCATTCTTTCGGGCGTGATTGTCTTGGCGATGATGTCGATTCCGACGATGACGACGCTTTCTATGAATGCGATGGAAGCGGTGGATCAAAAACTCATACAGTCTTCTATCGCTTTAGGAGCAAGCAACGCCCAAACCAATTTCAAAATCGTCATTGGGACAGCTACGTCTGGCATCTTTGCCGGAATTATTTTGGGCATTGGCAGAGCTCTTGGCGAAGCGACCGCTGTCCAAATGGTTATCGGAAACAACTCCTTAGGGACTTCTTTCTATAATGTCTTTGCTCCAGGAAACACCTTAACAAGCGCCATGTTGGCCGGTATTGGCGAAGCCGCTGGCATTGGTTATGATACCCGTTTCTCTCTTGGGCTTGTTTTAATTTTGGTGATTCTTGCTGTTTCCTCGTTGCTTTCAGCCATAAAGGAAAGAATTAACCCAAATTACAAAAAAGAAGATTCTTTCTTCTACAAAATAAAATCTCTTTTTAGAAAGAAGGAGGTAACTTCAGATGGAAAATAAAGAAATGATGGCCCCCTCTCTAAAAAAGAGAATTCATTTGAGGAGAGCCAAAGATTTTGGCTCTTACTTCACGACCGTTCTTTTCTCTCTTTTCACTTTTGCAATTTTGATTTGGATGGTCGTATACGTTGTGCAGAATGGCGCCCAATATTTAACCTGGGATTTTATAACCGGCGATTACAATCAGCATTCTTATACGATTCGAAGCAAAGACGGAAACAATGTGCCTGTCACTTCTTATTTTGAGAATACGGATAATGTGGATGCGTATTCCCATCGTTGGGGAATCGGCTTCGAAGATGGCAAAAACGGAGAAGAAAGCGTTATTTATATCGTTTCGATTCATGAAGATTCGCCATTTAATGATTTAGTCGATTCAACCGGTGCGAAAATGTCGATTAATACGGAATATTTTCTCTCTTCATTAATGACTTATGATGATGATGGGGATATGAGCGTATATGGCGCAAAAGAAGGAGCGAAAGCTTTATCCGAAGGCTTGGAAAAAGCTTTTTCCATTTACGATGGGACTTTAACGAGCCAGGGCAAGGGGATTCGCGGATCCTTATTGACCACCCTTTGTTTGATTGGCTTCTCTTTGTTATTTGCCTTGCCTTTAGGCATTGGCGGAGCAATCTATTTAGCCATTTACGCAAAAGACAACAAGATTACAAGAGGGATACGAACGCTTATTGATGTCACAAGCGGCATACCTTCTATCATTTTTGGTTTAGCTGGCGCGTTGATATTCATTCCTTTTATAAACGGCATTACCGGGCATACGGGCGGTTCTATTTTCTCTGGATCCCTTACTTTGGCGATTATGTTATTGCCTACAATCGTCAAAACCGTAGAAGAGTCTATCAAAGTGGTTCCTGCTTCTCTCTCTCAAGCTTCTTTGGCTTTGGGTGCGAGCAAAGTTCAGACTATTTTTAAGGTAACTCTCCCTAATTCGTTACCGGGCATTTTAAGCGCCACCCTTCTTTCTATCGGCAGAATTATCGGTGAATCAGCCGCTCTCATTTTCTCTATGGGCGCTGTGATTGGAGATAACGTTTCCTTGTTGGATGGCCAAGCTTCTTTGGCCGTTCATATTTGGACTTGTTTGCAAGGCGAATCTCCTCAATATGGATCGGCATGTGCCATTTCCATTATTATTTTGGCTGTAGTCTTGTTACTCTCTTTGCTAATTAAATTGCTCTCTTACCAATTAGAGAAGAAGAAAGGAAAACGATAATTATGGAAAACGAAACGATTTTTTCCTGCAAAAACGTAAATCTCTATTATGAAGACGGGAAAAAACATGCCCTAAAAAATATCAATATCGATATCTATAAAAACAAAGTTACCGCATTTATTGGACCATCTGGATGTGGTAAATCAACCTTATTGCGTTGTTTTGATAGAATGAATGATTTGATTGACGGTTGTAAGATCGAAGGAGAAATTCAATTTTCAGGCCAAGATATCAATACCATAAATACCATCTATCTAAGAACGAAAGTCGGGATGGTTTTCCAACAGCCAAACCCTTTCCCTATGTCGATTAAAAACAACGTCATCTATGGCCCAAAATGCCAAGGGGAAAGGCGGAAAGACTATTTGAATAAGCTTGTTGAGGATTCGCTTAGGGAGGCTAGCCTTTATGATGAAGTGAAAGACGAGCTCAACAAAAACGCGACAGCCCTTTCTGGCGGTCAGCAACAAAGGCTTTGCATTGCCCGTACTTTGGCGATGAAACCAGATGTTATTTTAATGGATGAGCCTACAAGCGCTCTGGATCCAATTGCCACGGCAAAAATCGAAGAATTGATTAAGGAATTAAAAAAGAAATACACGATCGTGATTGTCACCCACAATATGCAACAAGCGGCACGTATTTCCGATTACACCGCATTCTTCATGCTTGGTGAGCTTGTCGAATATAGCAAAACGGACGATTTCTTCGCCCATCCAAAAGATAAAAGAAGCAACGATTACATCACAGGGAGGTTCGGATAATGGAAATCGATGAAAGAATGAATGCAATTTGCATCAATACAATGTCGATGTTTGACATCACGATTCAGTATTTAGATGAAGCGATCAATGTGTATTTGAATTCGAGCGTGATGAGAACGCCTAAAATTGATGACAGCAAAGTCGACCATTTAGAGCGTTCTATCGAGGAAGAATGCCTTACGCTTATTTTAAAAGAAAGACCCTTCTCCAAAGATCTTAGAAAAGTGACCGGCGTTTTCAAGTTGGTAGAAGACATTGAACGCTTAGGGGACCATGCGGAAGATTTATTCTGGTGCATCAGCAATCTCTTGAAATATTCCCAAGGAATTCGGATTGATTCTTTGGTTGAAGAAGCAAAGGTTGCTATGGGCATGGTGAAAAATGCCTATGCCGCTTTCGTGAAGGGCGATGTGAAACTCGCGGAGGAAATCTGCAAACGCGATGATGTGGTGGACAGCCTTTATTTAAAATCTTTAAAGGAAATTCCTGACACCAAAGACAAATATCATTTGAATGACGATTTCATTTTATATTCGACGTTATTGAGCAAATATCTTGAGAGAGTTGCCGATCACGCTTCAAATATTGCTGAGTGGGTAGATTATATAGAAACAGGTTATTATAAAGACGAAGTCATTATTTAACGTATAATGATTATATGGCAATCAAAGATTACTTAATTTATTCGCTAGAGGATGACCCTAATATCTCTCATTTACTAGACTTGGCTTTAAGCGGTCGCGGATACCGTTTCCGGCCATTTTTAGAATATCCAGATTTCAAAAAGGCTTTTGAAAACGAAAAGCCAAACATGATTCTTCTTGATTTAATGCTTCCTGTGAAATCGGGGGAAGAGATACTAAAGGAGATCCGCATGGATCCCTCTAACGATGATATTCAAATCATTATCATTTCTGCCAAAAATCTTACGATTAATAAAATTGATGGCTTAGATTTAGGGGCAGATGATTATATTTGCAAGCCTTTCGATGTCATGGAACTTATCTCTAGGGTTAACGCTAGAGCACGTCGTTATTTAAAGAAAGAAAGCTTACGAATCCGCTCGCTCTCTTTCGATTTTAATAACCGCGTGGTGAAAAGAGACGGCACTGAAATCCACCTTACCCAAGGCGAGAGCACCGTCCTTTTTGAGTTGGCTAAAAATGTCGGGAAACCTGTGACCCGCGAGACTCTTTATAAAGCGTTATGGGGAGATGTGAGTGGTTTCGAAACGAGAACGCTTGACGTTCATGTCAAAGAAATCCGTAGAAAATTATCCCCGGACAACGATCTTATCGAAACCGTTTATGGTTTAGGGTATAAATTGAAAGATGAATAAAAAATCCCTCATTTTAGATTACATCGTTACTTTTTTCCTTTCGTTCGCTTTATTGCTGGCTTCCTTCCTAACCACAAAAAACATTTCCGCGAATAACGCGCGCAAAGAACTTTCCTATTACGGAGAAGAAGTCAGCAAGACTTATCGAAGCGAAACGGATAAGGATGTGACTATTTCTTGTTTTTCTAAAATTCAGGACATCCGTATCTCTATTTTTGATTTAGACGCAAACGTTCTTCTTGAAATCAACCAACTTGATAAGAATCCCGTAAAAGAGGATCGCAAAAAAGAATTGGAAAGCCATGCGGACTCTTATTACTACAAAGATTCTTTGACTATGGGTTATTCCGTTCTTTATTTTGTGAAGAAGACTTCCGTTTACTATATTCGCGTTGGCCTTCCTCGCTCGAATGTAGAAGAGGCGGCAAACTTGCTTTTGCTATATGGATCCATTGCGCTGGTGGCTTTGGATAGCCTTTATTTCGTTTACCGCTATTTCACCTATAGAAAAGCTTTAAACCAGTTGCGCAACGAAGTAAATAAGCTTAAAGAACTTTCCCCTCATCCAAACGCTTTGGCGGTAGGGAACGATTTAGAAGCGATCGATAAGGGAATCGCGGATGTTTCTTTGAATTTGAAAGAGAAGATGGAATCCCTTCATAGAGAAAGCCTTAAAGTGGATTATATCCTCGATTCTATGGAGGAAGGCCTTCTTGTTTTAAACGAAAAAGATCAAATCATTCTTATCAATAAATACGCTTTGAATATCCTTTCTTTAGAGAAAGAAGATGTTCTCAACAAAGAATTCCATTATCTGATGCTGGGCGAAGAATTTAAAAACAAAATCCAAGAAGCCAAGCAGAAAGAATACCTATCCTATGACATCGAGCGAAAAGGAAGAACTTATGAACTCCTTTTGTCTTTGGTTCCATTAGATTGGCTGGGAAAAGAAAACATCAAAGGGCTTGCTGTTCTTTTCTTGGATGTGACAGAACAAAGGATGAATGAAAAATTGAAGAGGGATTTCTTCCAGAATGCTTCGCATGAGTTAAAAACTCCTCTTACGACTATCGTTGGCTATAGTGAGCTTTTGTCCAACTCTTTAATTAAAGACAAGAAAGAACGGAAAAAAGCGTTAGACGTGATCACATCCGAATCCAAGAGAATGCGGACGGTTATTGATGATATGCTTTCTTTGGCTACGTTAGAAAACGATGAGAAGCCAACCCCATTGGCTCCTTTAAACGCGAAAAGAGCGATAGAGGATGTCGTTTCTTCTTTATCTTTGATCGCAAAAGAAAAAGGGGTCAGCATCAAAACCCATCTAGAAGAAGTCACGCTGAACATTCTTCCAATGGATTTTGATCGTCTAGTTCGCAACCTTGTTTCAAACGCCATTTTCTATAACCATGAAGGCGGTCATGTGATTTTAAGGCTGGATTCCTCTTCCTTCTCTTGCGAAGACGACGGCATTGGCATCGATGAAAAATATCAGCAAAGAATCTTTGAACGTTTCTTCCGCGTAGATAAAAGCCGTAGCAGAAAAGATGGCGGAACAGGTCTTGGCTTAGCCATTGTCAAACACATTTGTCTAAATTACCATTACCGAATTCAACTAGTAAGCCATATCCAAGAGGGAAGCAAGTTTACGATCTATTTTAAATAAAAAAGGAGGCATATGCGTTAATGGCCTCCTCTAAGCGCCAATAGCGCTTCTTTGACTAAAGTTTCTGACAAAAATGAGATGTCTTTTCCCTTCGTGCTGATCTCAAAAAGGAACTCTACGTTCCCCTCTTTGTTTCCTAAAATAGGGGAATAGGAAACCCCTAAGATATGCAACGATTTTGTTCTTAGATATTCTTTGAAATGGTTTAGGGCATCAATGAGAAATTCCTTTTTCCGAACAACGCCGTTTTTATTCAAACGGTCAGGCCCCACTTCAAATTGTGGCTTAAATAACAAAAGAATGGTGAAATCTTCTTTGAACGAAAGCAGGGTCTCCAAGATGATCCGAACCGAGATGAAAGAGACATCGCAGACATAGTAGTCTATTTTTTCTTCGAAAATGGATGATGTCACATATCGGAAATTCGTATTTTCGAGGACGATGACTTTCGGATTGTTTCTTAAAGTCGGATGCAACTGACTAGTTCCGACATCAATCGCATAAATTTTTTTTGCTCCGTTTTTTAAAGAGCAATCGGTGAATCCTCCGGTGGAAGAACCGATATCGCAGATCACTTTATCTCGGAAATCAACACCAAAAACCGTAAGGGCTTTTTCAAGCTTGTGCCCTCCTCTTGAAACATATTCTAAAACATCGTTTTCAAGAACTCTCACTTGATCGGTGTTTTTGATTTCATAGCCGTTTTTGCTTACTGCTTGAGAATTGACCAATACCTTGCCGTTTTTGATAAGCTGTGAGGCTTTGCTTCTCGTTTCAGCGTATTTATTCTCTACAAGAAAAAGGTCAAGACGCATGATTATTTCTTTTCTTTAGCTTCCGAAGGGGTGGAAGGTTGCTGCATTTCTTCTTTTAAGCTTTGGGATAAGGGCTTCTTGTTTCCTAAACCTACCGTTTCATCAACTGGTAAAGAGAAAGCGATTCCTTGGGCTGGGGAATTAAGGCCGACGCTCTTGTAAATAGCATGCAAAATAGCGTCGCGGATATCTTCGTTTGCGAGAATAAGAACGATTTCTTTTTCTGGGTGGATGGAAATGCCGAAAGCCGCTTCCGCTTCTTGACGGGCCGTGCCACGAGCATTAATCTTCGTTCCTCCTCTTGCGCCAGCTTCTCGAGCCGCTTCCATCACGGCATCCGAGAATCCCGAATTGACGATGCAAATCACTAATTGAAACTTATCACTCATTTCCTTTGCCCTCCATATTTGCTAAGAACTGATACGAAGCCTTTCCGATAATGCTCGAAAAAGAGACAGTAAAAGCAATGCCTTGCCCATTTCTTAATTTAAAATATTTATCTTCGTAGGCATTTAGTATAGGTTTAACGAATTCTTCTTTTATGACGCTTAGGATAACGGCTTTATCCGTATCGCTATGCAATACAGCAGCTAATTCCTGAGGGATTGTCCCGGTGCCGAAAAGCACCATTTGCATATTTACTTCATACCCTTCAAGTATGTCTAGGTAAAATTCGCATTTGTTTCTAGGGACGATTGTGAAAAGGATTTTTAATTTCTTTGGGGCGGTAAGAGGGGAAGCGTTTTGTTTGGAAGGGAAACGTTCCTTCAATTCCGCTTTCTTTTCTTCAACTTCCAGTTTCTTCTCTTTGATGACTTCCTTTAATTTGGACTTTTTTGTTTCGTTCATAAAATTGCCCCTCTATTTAAAGACGATGATTTCCTCATCATCTGCGCTAAGAACGCGTTTCGCTCTTGTGCGCTCACGGATTTTATTTTGAACGACGGCCTTGAAACCTAACGCCTGAATGGTGATTAAAGGCGTCATGGCGACCATAGCGACAACTCCAAAAGCGTCCTGCAGGATCCTATCCGCCGTTCCGCCTGCCATATAAACGCAGGCACCAATTGCCATAGGCAAGATAAAAGAAGAAGTGAGAGGGCCGCTGGCAACTCCGCCAGAGTCAAAAGCGATGGCGGTATAGACTTTAGGGACGAAGAAGGACAAAGCCAAAGAAATAAGATAGCCTGGCACTAAGTAATAAAGGACCGAGAAGTTAAAGACGATGCGTATCATGGAAAGCCCAATGGAGAAGCCAACGCCAAGGCAAAGGGCCAATAACATGGAACGTTTCGAAACTCCGCCCATCGTTACCTCCTCAACCTGTTTTGTCAAAACTTGAATGGCAGGCTCAGCCAAAACAACGATGAAACCTAATAAGAAGCCGATTCCGATTAACCACGGAGCGCCAGCTTTTGCGAACATTTGGCCAATTTTGTAGCCAATTGGCATGAACCCGATTGTAGCAGCCGTTAAGAAAATGACCAACCCCAAAAGGGTAAAAGCCAATCCGCCAATGATATGGAAAATCTGTTTCTTTGGAAGCTTGATGAATATCGCTTCGATAATAAAGAAACAAACGGTGATAAGGCCTAGTGCCAAGGCAACTTCTTTTAAGCTGGAAAGGATTGTTTGGCCTAAATATAGCCACATGTTTTCTGGCATATCATAGTTCGGAAGGGGGTAAACAAATTCTCCGTTGATAGAAAGGCTCATCAGCAAAATAACCAGAATCGGCCCCACGGAGCAAAGGGCAACCAAACCGAAGGAATTTTCTTTCGCCTGCCTTCCGCCAACCGTTTGAGCAACGCCTAATCCCAAAGCCATGATAAAAGGAACGGTGATGGGGCCAGTGGTCACGCCTCCTGAATCAAATGCCAAGCCCATAAACTTCATGCCTTCTGGCGTGGTCATTGTCAAACAAGCCAAGGCAAAAAGAAACATATAGAAGAACATCAGGATATAAGAAAGGTCGATTTTAAAAATAATTTTCAAGATGGCTAAAACCAAAAATACGCCGACTCCAAGTCCGACGAGAACGATTAAAACGGTTCCGTTTAAAACCTCTTTTACTTGATTGGCAAGCACAGAAAGATCTGGTTCGGCAATGGTGATTAAAACGCCCATCGCAAAAATAATGATCAATGCTAAGAAAATTCTTTTCGAGCGAATCAAAGAAGACCCGATTTGTTCTCCCATCGGTGACATCGCCATTTCTGCGCCAACGTTAAACAGAGCGATACCGATGATTAGAAAAACGGCCGCAACAGAGAAAACAACGATTTCTTTTGTGGATAAATCCAGCAGGGGAGTGAAGAAAAGAATAATGACGATAGCGGTAACTGGCAGTACCGAGAGACAAGATTCTTTTAATTTATTAAGCAGGTTTTTAAGCATGAAATTATTATACAAAAATTGTCCCTTTTTTCTTCAGGGAATTTCATATTCTTGTTTTCTAAAACAAAAAATCGGTCAATCATGCATTGTCAGTCTCGCTTTTCCTGAAAAAGCGAAAAGAAAACTCGTTTTTAAAAAGAGATGAAAGGGCGTCGTCTTTATTCTTTATTTTCCTATTTGCCAGTAAATTCAAAAAACCATTATATGGAAGCGCTTACTATGTATAATAATAGTTACATTAGGAGGCACATTATGGCCAAATTCATCCAAAGGATGGTTGATCATGGGACTTATGAAGGGGATAAAGTTCCAAAACTCACTAGAGTCCTTTTTCCGTGGTCCGGTATTTTCCGTGACGCCTGTTATCAATTGGTCGGCACCTTTTTGACGCAGTATGCGCTTGCTTCTGGCGTGCTCGATACGGGTGAGGCTTTTAGCGCCCAATATGGCGTTATAACAATTGCTTTGATGCTCGCTTTGATTTGGGATGGTATCAATGATCCAATCATGGGCTTTATCATTGAGAAATTCCGTTTCAAATTAGGGAAATTCCGTCCTTGGATAGAAATAGGCGCCATTGGCAACACCATCACCGTCTTGCTGATGTTCATCATCCCATCTCTAGGCTTAGTTCATGGGTGGGGGTATGTCGCTTTCATGATCGTCATGTATTTCCTTTGGGATTTGATGTTCACCGTGAACGATATTGGCTATTGGTCCATGTTACCGGCGTTAACAAACGACCAAAAAGAAAGAGCGAAAATTTCCACTTCGGTGACCATTGCCGCCTCGGTTGGAACGTTTTTGGCTTTCGCTCTGCTTACTCTTTCTCCCGGCAATCTCGGTTCTTATAAACAGGTTTTCTTGTGGGCGTCTATTGGAATGTCTTTGGCTTTCTTGCTCACTCAAAGCATGGTTTTCTTTCTTTGCAAAGAAAAGAAAAGGGATCCTAAGCAAGAAGAAATTTCCGAAAAATCTCATTTTTTGGATTTATTCCGCGTTGTAATTAAAAATAAAGAACTTCGTTCGGCGGCCATTGCCATGTTCCTTTATTACGCTGCCTCCGGCCTTTTAACGGGGGTAGGAACAAACTATTACTATTTCGTTTACGGCTATCCAAGTGGCGCGACTATCGCTACTATTATTTCTGTCTTCTATATTGTTGGTACAATCGCCGCACAGGCCTTTTATCCCTTACTGGATAAAAAGATTTCAAAGAAAAACATCCTGTTGTTCTCGGTTATTATCATCGCCCTTTTCTATGCCGCTTTCTTTTTCCTTGGCTTCCCGATGCAAGGAAGATACCCAATCCTTTCTAATGCAAACGCTTTCGGCTGGCAAAACATCTTGTTGTATTTCTTTGCTTTTATGTTCTTTGCGGCATCAGGCCTCTTTTATTTGGCTTTGATTGTTATGTTCCAAGATGCGATTGACTATAACGAATATGCCTATGGTGAAAGAAAAGAATCTATTTGTTTCGCTTGGAGGCCGTTAGACGTTAAGCTGAGTTCAGGTTTTAATTTAGGCGTTCGTTACTTTGCTTATTTTGCTGGCGGATTTTATGGCGTATTTCAACTAATCGGAAACGCAGAGGCTAAGATTAACTCTAATCCAGGGGGAGCAACTGCGGAAATTCGTCAACAAGTCAATGATGAAATCAATACACAAATTGACGCTCTTTACGCGGATGGAAAGGCTAATCTTTTGGCGTTTGGTATCATCATAATTGGCATAACTGTCGCTCTGTATTTGGCTTCTTATCTTATTATGAGATATGGATATCACATCACGGAAGAGGACGAGAAAAAGATGGTCAAAGAGCTTGCCAAACGAAACGAAGCGAACATCGCTAAAGAAGAGCAAGCGGTGGTCTGATAAAAACTTTTGGGTGTTTTACCAATTTTTTATGAACACCATCTTTTTTCTGACTGTCCCCTCCGTTAAAATAACTTTGTTATGAAATATTTAGTGACAAATGTGTTTCCGACTTCTGGGCAGAGTTTTCGCTTTGATTGGATTTCTATTGTTTTCTTCGTGATCGTTGTGCTTTGCGTGATAAGAGGCATTCGCCAAGGGTTTATATCTTCTCTTCTTCAGTTTGTTGGCCTTGCTGTTGTTTTCTTTCTCGCCTATTTATTAGCCAAACCGATAGGAGAATGGCTTCAAAGCATAAATGGGATGGGCGAAAACGTTCATGAGAAGCTTATCTCTTTCTTCATAGAAAAAGGCGCTCAAAACCCTGTTACGACTGGAAATGACGTCTATGATGCGTTGATTAAAGAACAATATGGGTCCAATAACGTTATGGAATGGGTTGTTAGCGGGAAGGATTTAAATTCCACGGTTCCTGGAAGCGAATCAACCATCTTAGAATTAGCCATAAACGCAGCAGGGGTCCCTTCCTTTTTGGCGGATTATGTTAAAAACTTCGTGATAAATGCAGTTCCAGAGACCGGCGCGACCCAAAATTTAGCTTATTATCTTTCTACTCCATTATCTTCTCTTCTTTTTGTGGCAATCGGCTTTATCTGCGTTTTTTTCATCGGCTACATTCTTTTAATTATCGTGAAGATTTTTGCCAAGAAATTGAATCATGTGAAAATAATTGGACCAATCAATCGCATATTGGGGGGCGTTTTTGGACTGTTGGTTGCCTTTGTCGATCTTTCTTTGATTTCCGGAGGATTGGTAGCTTTAAGCGCAAACGCGAACGTCTATGCCTACTTGGATGCGCTTTTAGGATTGTCCGACGACAAGGTTTATAGCATAGGAAAAGTCTTCTATAACAATAATTTTCTAGAGATACTAATGGGTTATTACAATTCCGTTGTTTCTTGGATCAAAGCTCAGTAACTCTTATTGTTTGTATTTAATAAGTTCTTTTTCGATTGCCTTTTGAGCGGCTTTTTCGTTTAGTTGATCGCTTAGCTGACCCAAGAAGAAACGATATTTACCCGGCTTCATAGAACAAATATAGGCGACACCATAGGTGTTTGGCCCAGAATGAACAGCGTTTGTGGAATTGGTCTTTGTTTCAATCACTCTCTTGAAACCTTTTGCTTTTAATTCGTTGACGATGTCATCAACGGCGCTGTCTCTCTCCGATGTGTATCCAACCAAAGCGAGGGAATAGTCAATCTCTTTATATCCTTCTAAGACAGAGTCCACGTATTTAACGCCGAGTTTTTGAATCTTGCCCATGAGTTTTTTCAAGATGGAGAAACTTCCGTCTTTTACTGTTAGAATTGGATGAAATTTCAAAAGACCAGCGCCGATAGCGGCGGCCTTAGAGATTCTTCCGCCTCGTGCCATGAAGCTGAGATCATCGACAATAAGACTGACGTTTGTGCTATGTCGGTACTGTTCCATGACTTCGATGATTTCTTTCATGGATTTGCCTTCTTGAGCCATTTCCTTTGCCTTCAATGCCTGCAAAGCGATCCCCAAAGAAGCAGATTGAGAGTCAAAGACCGAAACGTTTTTGAATTCTTCTGCTGCGATTGACGCGTTTTGGAAGCCAGAAGAAAGCTTTGAAGAAATAGAGAAATACAATAGCTCGTCACCATTCTTCCCTTCCTCTTCAAAAAATTTAAGCGCCTCGCCAACGTTTACGGCACTAGAACGGCAGATGTCTTTGTGCGTTGCGTTATATTGATACATTTCTTCATTTGGAAATGAGCCGTCTTTTTTCACGTCATTGCCGAACTCGATGCTAAAAGGGACGCAATGAACGCCAACCTCGTCTTGAACTTTTTTCGATAAGTCCATGGTGCTATCGCCTATGATTTTAATGCTCATTCGTTTTTCCTCTTTTCATCTAGTTCATAATACTAGGTATTTTTAAAACGGAAAGCAAATCAAAAAAGCAAATTAAATAAGAGTAGAGCTTTCATTCACAAGAATTTACAATCAAAAACATGGAAGAAAAAGAGCTCCTTATACCATTTAAAAATTATCGTACCTACGTTAAAATCGTCAATCCCGAAGGAAAAAACCACCCACTTGTCGTTCTGCATGGCGGTCCAGGCTCCACCCATAATTCTCTAGAATTGCTCACCCCCTTAGCAGAAATAGGGGGCAGGCCCATTATTTTTTATGACCAAATTGGTTGCGGATTATCAAGCAAGCCCGATAATCACCCAGAACTCTATAATCAAAAATTTTGGGTTGAAGAATTAGAAAATCTATTATCTGATTTACATCTTCATGATTTCCATCTTCTTGGACACTCATGGGGTGGAATGCTTGAGCAACTATATATGATTCAAACGCAAAGAAAAGACATTCTTTCTTTGATTTTGTCCTCTACTTTATCCAGTGCGAAGCTCTGGAAAGAGGAGACGCATATTTTAATTAAGAAAATGAGTAAAGAAGATCAAGAGAGCATATCTATCTCAGAAAGGGAAAACAACTACACGTCTCCCCTCTTTTTAGCAGCACTAGAACATTATCTAAAAATGACCGTGTCCGATTTCTCTCCGGATGATTTATCTATACCAGAATGTCTTAGACGGAAAAAGATAAGGGGAGACGTCGCTTATCTAACCGCTTGGGGGCCTAGCGAATTCACCCCTTTAGGCAACTTGAAAGATTACGAAACGACCTCTTTTTTGAGGAACATCAAAACGCCCTCTTTGGTTTGCTACGGCTCGTTGGATGAATCCACGAAAAAACAAAATCAACTGATGTATTTTTCTTTAGGGTCAAGCAAAAAGAGAATCCTCGAGTTTCCTAATGCAAGACATATGACGTACTTCGAAAGAAACGAGGAATATCTTAAAGAAATAGGGGAATGGCTGTCCTCGAACGATTAATTCTTAGGAAATTTTTGATCGTAGCGCTCAATTGCTTCTTTAATGACTTGCTTTGCGCATTCTTTGTCTTTTAGACCAGGCACGCGGGTTTGCTTTCCCTCGAGTACTTTATAGGTTTCAAAGAAATAGGCGATTTCTTGGACGATGTGGTCCGGCAAGGCGCTGATATCGTCATAATCCTTATAAAAAGGATCGTCGGGGCAGATGGCAAGAATCTTCGCATCGCGTAACCCTTGGTCGACCATATCGATCATTCCTATTGGCCTTCCTCTAACTAAAGTGCTTGGGATGATTGACTCAGAGGTGATAAGCAAAACATCCAAAGGATCATTATCTTCCGCATAAGTATGAGGGATAAAACCATAGTTATGAGGATATTGAGTGGACGTATAAAGGATACGATCAAGCTTTAGCAAACCTGTTTCTTTATCCAATTCATATTTGTTCTTGCTGCCTTTTGAAATTTCGATGTAGGCAATAAATTCATTTGGGGTGACTCTGTTTGGGTCGATATCCTTCCATGGGTTCATAAAATGCTCCTTAAAATTGCTGGTTTTATGCGCCATATCCTTGTTAGAAAGAAAACGGCAACATTCTTTCTCGCCACTATATTATGTGTTTTGAAAGCTTTCATAAATAAGATTCGGGATGTAACCGGTTATATGGAGCAAAACAAGTCGGCGCAAGGTTGCTAAAAACGAAAATGCAAGAATAAAAAAATATGCAAACCCCTTGTCTTCGTTTTTTGCATTGACTAAAATCCTTTTTGTAAAGGAGAAAGATTTTATGATGTTTCCAAACATTACGATTGCGAAAGCCAGCATCGGTGGTAATCTTGCTACTGCCTTGACTTCGGAAACCTTATGGGTCAACATCGCGCAAACAATTATTTTCATTCTTCTTGGCTTTTTCTTCACTAAGAAAAAACTTTTGCCGGATAAGACAGGAAAAATCTTAACGAAATTCGTTATGAGCGTTTGCTTGCCTTGCCTTGCGTTTTGCTCTTTTATGTCCGACTTCACGGTTTCCGGCGGAATCGATGCTCTTGTGAATTTCGTCTTGGGATTCGTCTTCTATGTTGGATTCATCTTCTTGGCCAAATTGCTTTTCATATGGGTCAAAGACAAAAAGAAAAGAACGGTTCTTTCTGTTCTTTTTGCCTTCGGATCTACAACTTTCTTTGGCTACCCTCTTGTTGTTGCCATCTATGGAGCCACAGCCGGCAATAACTTCAATATCATGAACGTTGCCTATCGTGTTTTCCTCTATTCTTACGCTTATCTTGCGATCGCTGGCATCGAAGATGCAGTTTCTCCTGAAACAAACGCTTCTACGTTAGGGCACGAAGGAAAACCTGTCGTTGATAAATCCGTTACAAGCATTCTTAAGAAGGTATTCCTCAATCCGATTGTCATTGCCACCTTTGCTGGTCTGCTTCTTTGGGTTTTGCAAGCGATTCCGGGATCGGCTATGGTAAGCAAAAACGTTTTCGGTGCCTATCCTAAGGACACTTTAGATACGAAAGTGGCTTTCTGGAGATTCGATGCAACCTTGCCTTGGCTCTATCAGGCAGCAAATAAACTTGGTGGATTATCGAGCACTATTATCTTGTTTGCCATCGGTTGCACATTAGGCGGAACCAACATCAAAGATGCCGCAACGGATAAATACGCTTGGATTTGGACGGCTATTAAAGTTGTCGTTGCTCCGGCTGTTGTTTTAGGTGTCTTGCTTGCTATGCAATCCATTGCAAATGCCACTGGTTTCTTAACCAATGCCACAGGCACCTTAGCGGATGGCGCTCCTGAATATGCGAAAAACGTTTCTCAATTGATTTCGGTGAATACGTTAAATTCCGTCGTCATCACTTGGATGGTTCCACCGGCGACCATGGCGGTTGGGTATTGCATCAACTTTGATAAAGAAAAGGAAATGGCTTCCCACATTTCATTGATCGGGACATTTGGATCGGTTATTGGAATTGTCGTTTGGGTTATTATTCTTACCGTTTTAACCAGCAGTGGGCTCTTTTATGATCCAAGCTGGTTTGCGGTCGCTTAAGGAGAATTATTATGGAAAAGAAAATGATTTGTTTTGGTTGCCGTGATTATGAGCTTCCTTATTTCAGGAAATTGGGCGAGAAATACGGCTACGATTTAGTAACGAGACCTGAATATTTAAACAATGAAAATTATGAACTTGCTCTTGGTTATGAGAGCGTGATGGTTCGTGGCAATTGCGTTGTGGACAGAGAGCATTTGGCCAAGCTTAAGGAAAGAGGCCTCAAATATTACTTAACTCGTACCGCCGGTTATAATCATATTGATATACAAGCTTGCAAAGACTTGGGAATTGAAACCGCCTTTGTTCCTGGCTATTCACCGAATGCCATCAGTGAGCTCGCTCTTACTTTAACCATGATGCTTCTTCGCCACACGGCTTATGCCGCCTCTCTTTCCCATGAAGGGCATTTCAAAGTCACTGACATGATGTTCTCCAAGGAAATTCGCGATTGCACGGTTGGCATTTTAGGATGCGGAAGAATTGGCCGTGTAACCGCCTCTCTTTTCAAGGGTTTAGGTGCTAAAGTCATAGGCTATGACGTTTTTGTTTCTCCAGCCTGTGAAGGCCTAATTGAAATGAAAAAGACCCCAGAGGAAGTCATGAAAGAAGCGGATGTGGTTGTTTGCCATATGGCTTACTTCAAAGGAAAGAACGATAAGTTCATTTCTAAAGAACTCATTGGGGAGATGAAAGAAGGCGCGATTCTAGTGAATGTCGCTCGTGGTGAAGTGATGGACAATTTAGCTGCTTTAGAAGCGGTTAAGGAAGGAAAACTTGGTGGATTAGGACTTGATGTTATTGACAATGAAAAGGTTCTTTTCAACAAGGATCATGATCCAAAAGCAATGCCGAATGAAGAAAGCCAAATGATTGTCGATCTCTATCCACGGGTTCTTATCACGCCACATCTTGGTTCTGCGACTGAACACGCCTTGATTGACATGATTGAAATCACTCTTCAAAACATGGAAGAGTATCGCCTTACTGGCAAATGCAAAAACTCTTTGATTAAGTAAAATCCATCCGATAAAGCAAAATCGCTTGGCGAGGCCAGGCGATTTTTATTTATCCGTGCAATTTGACAAATCCTTTGCCCGTTATTTTCGTCTCAAAAGGCAACAGGAAAGATATCAATATCCGAGTTGAAGTTGGAAAGCGTGATTTACGAAATAATAGGAATTGTTTTCGAAGCCATATTGAATGGGAAGGGATTCGCCCAATTTGATTTCATGGACGTATTTGATATCGATTAGTTTTAGTTCGTGCTCTTTTAGGAATTCGATTGGAATCAAATTTTCAGCGATATCCAAATAGGATGTGTTGTTGATGTGCCCATTGAGATCGCAAAATGAAAACTGGGCGAGGATTACGCCGTTTTCTTTCAAATCGAAGGGAATCTTATTGCTTAAAGGAATGTTAAATGGACGCCCATTGGAAAGGTCTTCCACGACGATTCCGTGCTCATTTGGATTCACCATTTTTCTGCTTTTGATATCGATAAGGGCCCAAATGGAAGCGCCTTTGATGATGACGTTGCCGTCTTTGTCTTTGATTTCATAAGAACGCGGGAAAAGAACGTGCATCGTTTTGCTGGGCCATGTTGAAACGGTAATGGTTTCATCGTATTTTGGCATCCTTTTGATTTCGATGTGTTGCTTGGCCACGACCCAAAGAAGCCCTTTATCTAAGGTGTATTGCCTTGGCATGCCCAATTCTTCCGTATGTTCAATGGAAATCTCCTGGAGGAAACGTAAAAGAGAAGAGGGCCTAAGATGTTGAAAAGGCGTGACTTGATCAGCAGTGATCTTGAATGTTTTTGAAAAATCGTTCATAAAACTCATTTCTTTTTTGCTAGTTCTTCTTCGACGGCGTCGATAGCGTCCCCTAAGGTTTGGAGTTTGGCCCATTTCTTTTCTGGAACGCTGATTCCGAATGTGCTTTCTATTTTTGTCATCACGTAGATAAAACGCATAGAATCCAGCGCGGCATCCGTGTTAATAACCGTGCTTTCTTGAATATCCGTATTTTGGAACTCATCCAAGTTTTCTTTCAATATGGCAACGATGTTTTGCTTAATTTCCTCACGATTCATTTTTCCACCTCATCCTATTTCAAAGCCCAACGCTTGATTTTCCCCGTCTGGGTTCTTGGAAGCGCATCTTCAACGAAATTAATTTTACTTATCCTTTGGCTTCTTGGCTTGCTCAAGTTGAAATTTTGGATCTTCCCATCGACTTCTTCCTGTTTCATCTCGGTTTTAATAAACAACTGAACTTGGTTTTCGATAAGAGCGATGGCGAAATCGCTTTTGGGAAGAAGCGGAAGAAGCTCGCTTTCGTATTGTGGGCAGAAAATTTTTGTGCCATCAGAGAGCAGAAGAACGTCTTTTTTCCTACCTGTGATATGTAGCAAGCCCTTTTCGTCTATCCTTCCTAAATCCCCGGTGTGAAGGTACCCATCTATAATCGTTTTGCGGGTTTCTTCGGGTTTTTTGTAGTAGCCCTTCATCATACAGGTTGAAGATGAGATCAAAATCTCGCCATCTGAAGCAATTTGAATTCTATCGTCTGGGCAAATTGTCATTGCCTCAGGTTCTTCCCCTATGGATAAGGCGACGCCGGAGCTTGTCTCTGTCAAACCGTAGCCGAAGCTGACGCGAATATGGTTGGCTTTAATTAAATCCAAAATGCTTTTAGGGCATGGGCCAGCACCGATTAATATCATGCGGAGCTCCTTGTTAAACGTTTTGTTAACTGCCATAAAAGCAGCCATTTGAGGAACAAGGGGGATAATCGTTGCTTGGAAATAGGCGCCATCGGTTAATAAATGCCTTAATCCTCTTCCTAAGGCGACTTTGGCGCCAAAAGAGAAACCCCATAACAAAGAACAGACAAAACCGAAAACATGGCTCAAAGGCAAAATGGAAAGGAGAGTGTCGTCTTTTTTCAATGGAAGGCAAGCTCCGCCGTTATAGGCGGAAGCGCATAATGATCCCTCCGTTAAAACAACGGCTTTGTTATTCATGGTCGTTCCCGAGGTAAAGAAGAGAATGTTCCCCTTCCCTTTCACGTTGGAGCTTTTAACTAAAGAAGGGGATAGCTCGGAAATGATGTCCTTTCTTCCGACTAGAAAATCTATATCAGCGGCTTGAATTTGCGTCCTTAACAAATCGGTATGATCCATTGAATTTAGCAGGACGATTTGCTTTTTTGCGTTCGCATAGGCAAATATATTGAGAATCGTTTTCAGGTTATTTTCACAAACGATTCCGACGGAATGGGCGCTTTTGCAAATGGGAGTATGAAGAATTTCTTCGATGAATTCGCCATAAGTAAGGCTTTTAATCTCGCCGGCGTCTTCAAAAACAAGAGCAGGGCTCTTCCCATCTTGATTCTTAAGCATTTCAAGGAAGGTTTTGTAACGCTTATTTTGGCCAATCATGGATTTATTATATGCCACTGATGGATGTTTTACTTTAAAAAAGATTCGCTAAATCGCTGTAAATTGTCTATATACCTAGAATTTTACCGATTTCGGTTCTAAAATAAAGAAAATCCATTGAAAAGGAGAATAAATGCTATGGACAAAAATATTCGCATTGCGATTATTGGCGGAGGCCCAGCCGGTTTAGGCGCAGCCATGTATCTTGAGAAAAAGGGATACACAAACTACGTTATCTACGAAAAAACGGACCATGTAGGCGGCAAATGCCATTCCCCATATCACAACGGAAAACGTTATGAGATGGGCGCGATTATGGGCGCACCAACTTATTTCGCCATTAAGGACATCGAAGAATTCACTGGCATAAAACCAGATGGACCAGCACTTGTCCGTGGCTATAAATATCCAGATGGGAGAATCGACCATCGTTGGGACACTTCTGATGCGATGAAACATCCGCTTAATTACTTTTTCCATCATCCAATCTCTGCGATTCATTTAAAGAAATTAGCTAAGCAATTAAAGAAATTCGGCAAGATTTTGGAAACGGAATATAAAGGCTACGATGTAACGGGTCACATTGGTGTTGCCCAAGGAAGATATGAGGGTTTTGCCGTTTCTCCTGAACGTGAACCAGTCAAAGGTGTGAATCCAAAATTAAAGGATCTTTCGATGCCGTTTAAGGATTTCTGCGAAAAGGTCGGATGCCCTCTTGTTCAAGAAGTGTGGATTCAGCCTTACACTTCCTTTGGATATGGCTATTTTGATGAAATTCCTGCCGCTTATGTCTTGAAATATCTTGATTTCAGAACCATGATGGATTTCGTTGCCCTTCATCTTTATACCTGGAAAGATGGAACCCAATCCATTTACGAAGCTTTGAACGCGAAATTGATGCATCAGGCTACATTGAATTCCGATATCACCAAAGTCGTTCGCGGAGATAAAGTCACCATCACGGTGAATGGCAAGGATGAAGTCTTTGATAAGATAATCATCACCGCCCCTCTTCAAGTTGCCACCGAGAAGAATCCATTAGATAACCCAATCGCAAAATCCTTGGATACATGGCTGGATGTGAACGATGAAGAAAGAGCTCTTTTCTCTAAAATCGATTACGAACGTTATGATACGATGGCCCTTTTGATTGAAAAGGGGAAATACCCTGATATTTCTCATTACATCGTTGATAATATGGCGCCAGAAAGAATGGGCCATCTGATGATTTATTACCATCGTTGGAAGAATGAGCCAGATCAGCCAATCACGACCTATGTTTTACGTCACCACAAGACTCGTAATGGCGGTAAAGAGCTTCCGTATAAGGCTACCCAAGAACAAGTCCTTAAGGATATGGAAACGGTTGGGGTTCCTGCGGATAAGAGCTTGCCAAACGGTGGCGTTATCGATGAATTCCAAACCTATTACTTCCCACATGTTTATTCTGAGGATTATGCTGCAGGCTGGTATGACAAAGTCGAAGCTATGCAAGGGAAAAACAACACTTACTATGCTGGTGAAATCATGTCTTTCGGAGATATGGATGAAACGGTTGAATATTCTCACGATTTAGTGGAAAGATTCTTTAAGGATTAACGTCTTTCAAAAATAGAGGATGGCAAAGAAAAAACTTTGCCATTTTTTATTCTACGGATTGTATTTGACGAATTTATTGCCTTTTGAAAAATATTACGCTTAAATGTAATTCGCATCGCTTTTCTTTAGAAAAAGGGGGGAGAGAAATATGCTCAAATTAGATAACATTACGAAAATCTATCAGACAAAAGAGATGAAAGTGGAAGCGCTCAAAGGAATTTCTTTGGCTTTCCGCAAAAATGAATTTGTTTCAATCCTCGGCCCCTCCGGATGTGGAAAAACGACAACCTTAAACATCATCGGGGGATTAGATCACTATACAAATGGAGATTTGCTCATCGACGGTCGTTCGACGAAAAAGTTCAAAGACCATGATTGGGATGTCTACCGTAATCACAAAATCGGCTTTGTTTTTCAATCCTACAACTTGATTCCTCATGAAAACATATTAGAGAACGTGGAGCTTGCTTTAACCATTAGCGGAGTCTCCAAAGAAGAAAGAGTCAAACTTGCTAAAGAGGCTTTGGATAAAGTGGGCTTGAAAGACATGTACAGCAAAAAGCCGAGCGAACTTTCTGGCGGCCAATGCCAAAGAGTCGCCATTGCTAGAGCTTTGGTGAATAAACCCGATATCTTGCTAGCCGATGAGCCTACGGGGGCTCTTGATTCTAAAACCTCCGTTCAAATCATGGATTTAATCAAGGAAATTTCCAAAGATAAATTGGTTATCATGGTTACTCATAATCCGACTCTTGCTGAAAAATATTCTACGAGAATCATCAATCTTTTAGATGGGAAAGTGGTGGGTGACACAAACCCGTATTCTTTAGAAGAAGAGGAAAAAGAAAGAGGAGAGGCAGTTAACGAAGAAGAAAAAGAGAAAGCGAAGATGTCTTGGTGGACAGCGTTTAAGCTTTCCGCAAAGAATCTTCTTTCGAAAGCGAAAAGAACCTCCTTGATCGTTGTGGCCTCATCTATTGGCATTGTTGGCGTTTCTGCCGTTCTAGCCGTTTCTCAAGGCGTTAGTGGCTATATCACAAACATGCAAGATGACATGCTTTCTGGCTATCCAATAGAGGTGTCCGAGAACGCATTGGATCTTTCCTCTTTGCTTTCTTCCACTACGAGTGGGCAACAAGGAGAAATCGTGCGTCATTCCTGGAAAGACGGGAAAATTGATGTCCAATTTATCACCGAAAGCCTAATTAAAGCTTCCTCAACGATGAATAACGCGACATTGAAAAACGACATCAATGAGGATTACGTCCAATTCGTCAAAGACATGCCAACGGATTATTATGCTGCATTAGGGATGGAATATGGCTTTGATTTGAAAAACAACCTATACGTCCATTCCGATATTCGTTTGGATGGCTACGACGATGATGAATTAGCTAACCAACGTTATTCCATTACGGGCATTACCGCTGTTTGCGCCACTATTCTTGAAAACATTAACGGAGGGGAATACGCTTCCTATTCCTCTATGGTGGATAGTTACACGAATGCCGTAAATGAGGCGTTGCCGAATGAAGATTACGTGCTTTCCCAATACGATGTTGTCAAAGGAAAATACGCCACGGGAGAAAATGAGTTGATGATTGTTTTGAATCATCAGAATCAGCTGACGGAATTCGTTTTAACTTTGCTTGGGTATTATGGACAAGATGAATTTGCCAATGCCATCTATCATTTCTCTAAACAAGAAGACAAAATGGACAAGGAACTATGGGAGAAACAGCAATCTTTTACGATAGATGATCTTTTGAATCAAGAATATTACTATTACCCAAATGACTCAATTTATCAGAAAAACAGCTCCTATAATGATCCAAATATGGCAAACAACCCCCTCGCCCTTCAGGCTTACAATTATTCTTTTGTCGATAAAGGCGATTTAGCGAATGGGACAAAGATGAAAGTGGTGGGAATTTTAGCTCCAAAAGAAGATATGCAATATGGCTCAATGAGTTCAGGGTTGTATTTCACCCAAGCTTTTGCGGATAAATATGTCAAAGACAATTTAAATTCCTCTGTTGCTTCGTTCGTGAAAGATTATGTTTCGAAGAATGAGAATGCTTCAGGCTTTCCATCCGCAGTCGTTAACTATAACGGTGCTGAATTCTTTTCCGGGATTGGCTTTATGTATGATGTGAATTTTCCAGATGGCCTTCATTCCCAAGATGTTGAAACTTACCAAGGAACCGGTTTGATTGGATCAAGCAGCTCCCTTGCAAGCCTATTGGGGGGCATGATGGGTGGAACATCTTCGGGCGAAACGAAACTATCTAAGAGCGCCATTCTTTCCGTTCGGGAAGCTGGTGGAAACGACATCCCTGGCGTTATTAAAATCTATCCGAATAATTTCAAAGATAAATACAAAGTAACGGATTACCTCGATCAATGGGTTGAGGATGGAAACATCACTTTGTCTACGGGCAAAACATTGGCAAAAGCTGATCGAGCGGAAATCAAATACACCGACGATATTTCTCTCATTATCGCAATGATCAATGGAGTGGTGAATATTGTCACTATCGCTTTGATCTGCTTCACTTCCCTATCTCTTGTTGTCTCGACCGTGATGATAGGCATCATTACTTATGTTTCTGTCATGGAAAGAATCAAAGAAATAGGCGTGATTCGTTCTTTGGGCGGGAGAAAGAAAGACGTTTCACATCTGTTTAATGCCGAAACGCTTATTATTGGCGCTTTTTCAGGCATCTTCGGCCTGGTTGTAACCTATATCGTTGAAATCATTTTGAATTTAACGATAGGGGTAAAGTATTCTTTGGGAATGATTGCCAATTTAAATTGGTATTCCGCTTTGGTTATTCTTTTGATCAGCATCCTCTTAACGATGGCTGCGGGTATCATCCCTGCCAAGGCTGCCGCCAGACAAGATCCGGTTGATGCCTTGCGTAGCGAATAGGAAACTATTTGGTTTTCAAAGAGACTCTGAATTTCAGAGAATATTCTTTCTCACCATCAAGCTCATATTGAGGATGAACTTTCGCTCCCCACGAATCATCTCCTCCGATGCCGCGCATCGCGGCGTAAATCGTAAGATGGTTTCTTCTTGAAGGAGGAAGTTCATCCATATGCATCGCCTCATCAATCTCAAATTCATCATTAGGAAGATATTTGAAAGAAAAAGGACGATGCATCGCCTCAAAAACTAATACATGGGTCTCATCAATTGGAACTTCCACAAATCTTGCTCCTTCGTGGTTCCCGCATTCTTGAGGTATGGAGTAAGGCAGGAGCTCTTTTGAAACCTCAGAAGAATAGAAACCTAAGTTTTCTCCTGCTAAACGATCAGGATAAGAATCTAGCGGCCCTAAAGCATAATAATCAAAGGACGAATATTCTTTTTTCAGAGGGAAATCAAGTCCGAAAGCAGGTAATGAAGGCATGCCTTTAACACCATGATAAAGAATCTCAACGTCAAGATAACGTCCCTCTTTTAACTCGTAGATAACCTCCGCTGTCGCGCCAAGGCCTCCAACCATATAAGCAAAGATTGCCTTTTGGCCATTTTGTTTAACTTGGAAAGGGGCGTTCCATTTAGAGATTCCCATATAGATAGAAGAACGAAGCGCAAAAAGATTTCCACGGTCATTATCGCTTATAGGGCGATAAAAGGTAGGGCGCACTTGTGAAGAAAGGATTTCCTTGCCGTTTATCTCTATGCCCACAAGACCGCTGATTAAACCGAATTTTGAAAAAATAAACGCGAAATCCTCGTCTTTTAATGAGAAATAGCGATAAGAATCAACAAATTGCATCGCTTTCTCTTCTTCTTTTGACTGATAGGAAAACGCCCTCTTTTCGTCAAAAACGACTTCAGACAGATTTAATTTGTTCTTAACTCGGATTCTCCTTATATGCTCGTTTGGCATTTTTTCGTAAGGGATGATAAGTTTTTCTTCGCCTTTCCAAATTATTTTTGTTTCTTTGACCTTTTTCCCATTTACCAAATCTTCCAGAAACAGCGAGAAATCTTTATAGGTATAATTTGGGTCTAAGGAAAAAAACGCTTCATCATTTTCAAAAAGAATTTGCAATGGCGAGTACATGGCGTTGACGGTTCTTAGTTTGGAGGAACGTTTCGCTTCTTTTCTATCGGAAAACAAAATGCCGTTGCAGTTGAAGTTCAAATCGTTCGGAACATCGTTTGAGTCCCCTCCATAACGGAGTTTTCCATTAACAACGATTCCTTGGTCAATATAATCCCAAACGAAACCGCCTAATGCATTCGGATATTTTCTAAAAAGACGCATGTATTCATCGAAATTGCCTAAAGAGTTCCCCATCGCATGCTCATATTCGCACTCTAGAACCGGTTTATCCGGATGCTCTTTGAGGTAAATTTCTAATTTTTCAGGCGGCAAATACATGAATGATTTGATGCTTACGTACGCGCTTAATTCGGGATCGGCTTGTTCTGGCTCATAATGAATCCAACGTTTCTTGTCTTTGCTTTGGAAATAGTTTGAAAGCTTTTTGATGTTTTCGCCGCCTCCAGACTCATTCCCTAAGCTCCAAGAGAAAATGCAGACGTTGTTTTTATCTCTTTCATACATGGAGGATGCGCGATCTAAAGCCATCTTTTCCCATTTAGGGTTAGATCCAGGAAGGTATTGGCTCTTGTCTCCGTTTGCTTGTTGAACCCTTGAGTGAGATTCAATGCAGCATTCATCCATAACATAGAAGCCCATTCTGTTTGCGAGTTCGTAAAATCTTTTATCGTTAGGATAATGAGACGTTCTTATGGCATTGACGTTGTTTTTCTTTAATAATTCCAAATCAAAAAGGAGATCCGCATAAGGGAGATAACGACCATGCATATCGTTTATTTCGTGGCGATTCACTCCTTTGATGAATAAAGGCTTTCCGTTCCACATAGCGGAGCCATGTATGATTTCTTGATGCGAAAAACCTATTTCTTGGGACGAAGTTTCTTCTTGCTCTCCGTTTTTTAAAGTAATGGTCAACCAATATAAATGCGGATGCTCTGCTGACCATGGGAGGATGTTTTTTATTTCCTTATGAAGGGAAAAAGAAGAATTCTTGGTAGGGATTTCTTCGTTAAAATACGTTTTGTCACCTTTGCAAAGCGAAATTTGAGCAAGGCAATCTTGCGAAACCTTTCCTTCAATAGAAAGAGCGCCATCTTTAAAGGGGCGGATAAGATCACTTTTGATATCGATATCTTCGAGGTGAATTTCAGGGATTGCCACGATAGAAACGCTACGGAATAATCCAGATAGCTTCCAGAAGTCTTGATCTAGAATCCATGAAGAGGAGGAAAAACGGAAATTATAGATTACCAGTTCGTTTTCTTTTTCCAAATATGGTGTCAAATCAAATTCCGAATCCACATACAATCTTGTTGAATATCCTACGAAATGCCCATTTAAGAATACGTATATCGCCGTTTCAAAACCTTCTAGACGCAACCGATATTCTTTTCCTTTGAATTCTTTCGGGAAAACGAATTTTTTACGATAAATATTAACAGGGTCGCGAAGGAGGTTTACCTCTCCGGGATTCAGCTTTTCTTTCCCCTCCCAAGGATAATCTATGTTCGTATAAATTAAATCCTCAGGTGTCTCCATTTCAGCGGAATTTGGAACGATCACTTTTTTGAAAGCAAGCGTTTTGTAATCTAAAAGCTCATCAACCCATCCTTCCGAACGATAAAAATCCCATTCTCCATTCAAAGAAAAAATCGGCTCCTTCCCATCGATGAAAAAATGGTGGGAGGAATGTTCTTCTAAAAGTTTTTTTCCAATTACCTCGGGATTGCTCAAATAGGATAAGTTCAACGAGTCCATATGTATTCACCTCGAATCTATTTTCCTTGAAATAGGAAGGGAATGCAAAATAGAAAGAAAAAAGATGTCAACGAGGACATCTTGCTAAGTTCTTGTTTCGTCTTGCCCCGTTAAACTTTCGCGACGAGGCATTGACAGTAGGCATATGACGGACCCCAAACTAGCCCAACTATCCTTACGGTAGGGAGGTCCATTTCTGTTCCTGTGACATTATTATAGAGCCGCCATTCATGTTTGCAAGCCCTTTTTGTAAAAAATTAGGTAAGGAAAATGTAAATAATTAAGTAGACTTTTTAAAGTTTGAATCAAAAAAACATCGATAGAGAAGAAAGATTTATTCTTTTTTCATTTAAACAAAAATGAAAGCATTTTCCCTCTTTTGTTAAAAAGACGCCGCCTTTGTTCATTAATCGCTCTGATAACGACATTTAACATTTATTTGGATAAAGGAGGAAAAGAATAAATTATGAACCATAAAATCCAAATATTAGCAGGCCTTGCGTGCGCGTTTGCTTTGACTTCGTGTGGCGCGAAAGATGGCAATAGAGAAGAAACAATTCAAAGAGCAATAGAGATTATTTCCAACCATTCTGATTACAATGAGGATGAAGGGGAACTTCTTATTTATGAAAAGAACGAGAGTGATTTAGGACTTGTGACAATTCATCTCGAACCGCATGATCCAGAGGGCCAGACTATAGGTGTAAACACGATGATATCGTTTAATAATAAATACAACAATTACGTTAATAACGCCCAAATGGCAATAGATTTATATGCCCAAACGAATTATAGATATAATCTGACATTTGTTATGAAAAGCTTTTACGACTATGAAAATGATGCCTTTCCGTTTATGTATTCCACATCCGCAAGAGTGGGGGAGGATTACGTGAAGGGTTCAAATAAATATCAGTTACTTGATGAGAGTTATAAGAACGAGAATGGTTGCCCTTTAACAAAGAAAGATAGCCAGAATCTTTTTGAACATATCCTTATTCTTAGTTTTGAAGCCACAAAGGATTTCTTCACCGAAAACAATTTAGACTTTTCTGTTCTATATCCAAATTATTAAAGAGAAAAAGAGAAATCAGCGAAGGGGGAAGAAAAAGACCACGGCATAACGTCGTGGTCTTTTCAAGTGGCTAAGAAACTTTATTTAGCGAATTTAGCGAAGCGAGCTTTTGCTTCAGGGGAGAGGTTGTAGAAAGCATCTAATCCTGGATATTGTGCTGTTGCGCCAAGTTCTTCTTCGATTCTTAAAAGTTGGTTATATTTGGCAATACGATCGGTACGGCTCATAGAACCAGTCTTGATTTGGCCAGCATTCAAACCGACAACGAGGTCAGCAATGGTGGTGTCTTCGGTTTCGCCAGAGCGGTGAGAGACGACACAAGTCCAGCCATTTCTCATGGCTTCTTGGCAGGTATCAAGGGTTTCGGTTAAGGTACCGATTTGGTTGACTTTGATCAAAACGGAGTTAGAGCAGCCAAGTTGGATGCCCTTCTTGACATAAACTTTGTTGGTAACAAAGAGGTCATCACCGACGAGCTGAACTTTCTTTCCGAGTTTTTCGGTAAGGAGTTTCCAACCATCCCAGTCGTTTTCGCTTAAGCCATCTTCAATGGTGATTAATGGATATTTCTCAACGAAATCTTCTAACATGGCGACCATTTCAGCAGAGGTCTTCTTGCCTTGTCCAGATCTCTTTAAATCATAGATGCCAGTTTTGTCATCATAGAATTCAGAGGAAGCGAGATCCATGCCTAAGCAAATATCTTTGCCTGGGAGATAGCCAGCTGCTTTGATGGCTTCGACTAAGACTTCAAGAGGCTCTTCATTGCTCTTTAAGCCATTAGGAGCGAAACCGCCTTCATCACCAACTGCGGTGATATCGCCTCTCTTCTTTAAGATGGCTCTTAAAGCGGCAAAGGTTTCGGCGCCCATTTGAATGGCTTGAGAAAAGGTTTTCGCACCGACTGGCATAATCATGTATTCTTGGAAGTCGACGCTGGAATCAGCATGTTTTCCGCCATTGATGACGTTCATCATTGGGACAGGAAGCTGTTTGGCATTTGGTCCACCGAGATAACGATAAAGTGGAAGGCCAACATAATCGGCAGCGGCTTTGGCAACAGCAAGCGAGACGCCTAACATGGCGTTTGCGCCCAATTTGCTCTTCGTGGCAGTGCCATCAAGGGCAATCATGGCCTCGTCGATAGCGACTTGGTCTAAAACACTCATACCGAGTAATTCTGGTTCGATGATTTTATTGACGTTTTCAACTGCTTTCAAAACGCCTTTTCCGCCGAAGGCATTCTTGTCTCCGTCACGAAGCTCAAGGGCTTCTCTTTCACCAGTGGAAGCGCCACTAGGAACAGCTGCTCTTCCGAAAGCACCGCTTTCTGTGATGACATCAACCTCAATGGTAGGATTTCCACGAGAGTCAATGATTTGACGGGCATGGATCGATTCAATGAATGGCATGTTCTTTTTCTTCTCCTTATTATTCGATTTTTAAACATGCTTACATAGTAAGCGACTAGATTATAGAGCAAAAAAGTTCCCCTTAGCATGAGAATTAATAAATTAACGATTTATCGATAGGCGATTCTTTCTGATTAGAAAAGGAAAATCGAGCGGATAATATCGGAAAATTTCGGGTTTTTGGGAAGGGTTTTAGAAATCTGGGCCGAAAGAAACCTCTTTCGTTTATAATGATTTTATGATTCAAGATTGGAAAGAGCTCTTCGAGAAGATACATTCTGAAGAATATGCCAAAAGTTTAAAAAAGTTTCTTGACGCTGAGTATCAGCAAAATGTGATTTACCCACCGAGAGATATGGTTTTTCAGGCCTTTAATTTGACTTCCCCAAAAGATTTAAAAGTCGTCATTATCGGACAAGACCCTTATCATAACCCAGGACAAGCTATGGGAATGTCTTTTTCTGTACCTAGAGGAATGCCTTTGCCGCCTTCTCTCGTGAATATCTATAAAGAGATTGAAAAAGATATGCACATCGTGATGAATTTCGAAAACGGAGATCTTACTCCTTGGGCGAAGGAGGGCGTTTTGCTATTAAACGCTTATTTAACCGTCAGAGCAGGGGTGCCTTTATCCCACAAAAGACCGGAATACGACCAATTCATCAGCGATGTTCTCAATTATATTGAAAGCTTAGATCAACCGATTGTTTATATGCTTTGGGGCGGTTTTGCTAAGAAATACGAAAGCAAAGTAACGAACCCTAAACATATCGTTTTGAAAGCGGCCCACCCCTCTCCATTAAGCGCAAACCAAGGCGGGTGGTTTGGGAAACATCTTTTTAGCCAATGCAATCAATTCCTGTCGGAAAACGGATTAAAAGAGATTAATTGGCAAATAAAATAGCAAGAAAGAATTTATTTCTATGCGAATCGTGATATATTGCATTGAACCATAAGGAGCACACCATGGAAAACGAAGAAAAAGAATTGAAAGAGAAAAAAACATCCGAAGAAGAAAGCGATTTTGCTGACGAAATAAAGGAAACCCCTTCCCAAGAACCCGCCGAAGAAGAAAAACCGGAGCCAGAAGAGCAGATCAATCTTTATTCCGAAAAAGAAGAGGTTCCTATTCAAAAAGAAGAGGCAGCCTTCGAAAAGAAAGACGAAGTTTCTATTGAAAAAGACAAAAAGGGCCAACCCCTGTATCAATATGCGTCTAAGGATCTCGCTGATATTGAAGAAGCAAGAAACACCTTTCATCATATCTATAAGAAACTTAATTTAATCAAATGGATCATTACGGGCGTTGGATTGGCTTTGGTTATCGCTAGCTGGGTTGTCCCTTCTGCGATTTCTGGAATTAACGCCAATGTCACGATGTATATCTCATTGGGAACCACAGCAGTGGTCTTAGCTCTTCTTGGCGGTTATTCTTTTTTGTTCCGTAAGAAGGTTGATGCCGCAATGAAGACTTACTTTAAAGACTTCTATGATCACACGTGCCATTTCGTTTACCCAGAATCCGTTGAGGGGCTAACCGGAACCGTGGATGATAAGCTTCCGCAAGAGACGTTCATGGAATCCGATATTTATAAGGATGTGGTTAAAGTGGGAAGCCGAGCCTATATGACTTTCACCTATCACGGCAAGAAAGCATTGATTGCAGATTGCGCGGCTCAAAAGAAAGGCGCCAAAGCTTTAGAAACGCTTTTTGTTGGCAAATTCTTAAAGTTCGAAGGAATCACGAGCAAAGATGAGCTTCTTGTCTATCTTAAAGGAAACAAAAGAGCTCTTCCTCCAAATACATTGCACGGAAGACAATTGCTTGAAGATAGCAAGAGCATGGTTATCTATGGCTCGGGAAAAGCAAGAAGTCTTCTTACGAAAAAGGTTCGTGAAGCTTTGGCTAAATTTGATACCAACAAGACTTTCATCGATATGGCTTTGACCGTAAATGAGAAAGGCCTCTTCATTGCCATGGGTTATGAGGATGATTTGATGGTTTTGCCACTCGATAAGCCGTTCAACCCACAGCCAACCATTCAAAACAAAGAAGACATAGAAAAGGTTCTCAATTTGGTGGATGCCTTCGAATTGCGTTTCGAAGATCGCTAATTCTTACAAGAGAGTTGCCTGCCATTAGGTGACTCTTTTTCTTTTAAAGAAAAACGTTATACTAGAAATGAGGGCTGCTTCAAAACAGCTAAATGTTTTATGAGCGATACGAAAAAGAAGTTTATTCCACGTTGGATATGCGTCCAGGCTTACAAGCATGATGAAAGCCTTCATCGTCAATGGTCGCCTGGGTTGATTGTCGAAGAAACGCCAGATTTCTGGGCGGTTGCCTCACGCTCCTCTTTAATCACGGAAGCGGATGGAAGAAGGTGGTTAACGAAGGAAAACGCCGTTTTCATTCTTTTCAAAAAAGAATGGCTTAACGTCATTTGCATGTTTAAAGAGGAAGGCGGGATTTGCTATTATGCGAATATGGCCTCTCCAACGATTTTAGATGGGGGATACCTCCGCTATATCGATTATGATTTGGACTTGAAACTATATCCAGACAAATTGATTAAGCCGTTAGACGAGCAAGAATTTCTTTCCAACGCGAAACGATATGGCTATACGCCTGATTTGATTGCTGCCGTTAGGAAAACGTTCCATAACACAAGAAAACTTATGGAAGAAAGAAAATTTCCCTTTGACGATCGAAAGATCATAGAGCTTTACGATAAATACGAAAGGGAAACCATCCCTTTCTTGCCTAAAAGCAATCTTGGCCATTAACGCTCTTACTAGTAAGGGAGGGAATTGCGGTCTATAATTTACGAGTTCTTTTAGAACTCATTTATTTTTATGAAGTACGTATTTATCTCAAAATCAAAGGAAGAAACACAAAAACTCGGCGCTTTAATCGCTAAGGAATTTTTGCCTGGCGATGTTGTTCTTCTTAAGGGAGATCTTGGTGCCGGTAAGACGACCCTTACTGGAGGGGTTGCCAAGGCTTTAGACATTAAGGATGATGTCATATCTCCTACTTTCAACATCATGAAGTGCTATTTCAAAGGGAAATTGCCTCTTTACCATATTGATGCTTATCGTCTTGAAAATCAAAACATCGAACTTGGGCTAGAGGAATATATCGAAGGAGATGGGGTTTGTTTCATTGAATGGCCTCAATATATTGAACCCTTGTTGCCGGATGAGACGTTAAGCATTACTTTAATCAATATCGGCGGCGATAATCGTCGCATTACTTTGGAAGGAAACACTCCTCATTTTGAGCAAATCATTTCTTCCGTGAAAGGAGCCTTTCATGATTAGCGTTCTTTTAGACACCTCTAATACCAATTTGTCCGTCGGCATCGCAAAAGACCACGCTCTCATTGGCGAAACCCAATATGCCGCTTGGCAAAGACAATCGGAATATCTTGTTCCAGAAATCGATCATTTATTAAAGAAACTCTCGCTTACAAAAGATGACATTGACGAAATCGTCGTTTCGAAGGGACCTGGTTCTTATACTGGGGTACGTATTGGGATGACGGTTGCAAAAGTAATGGCGTTTGCTTTGAATAAACCTCTTTATCTCGTTTCCTCTCTTGAAGTGTATAAAGCAAAAGAAGGCCGTTCCGTATGTCTTATGAACGCCCGTAGCAAGCGCTCCTACATTGGCGTTTATTCTCCAGAAGAAATAATTCTTTCGGATACGATTATGGATAATGAGCAAGTGAAAATGTATTTAGCCGCCCATCCAGACTATAAAGTATGCGGCGATGTTTCTTATCTTTCCTTGAGAGGTGAGAAAGTCAACATTCTCGAAAATCTTATGAATGCGGACGTTGAGAGAAACCTTTGCAAGGATGTTTTAGCTGCAAAACCGGTCTACTTGAAGGATTTATGATGGAATTCGAAATTCGCCCATTAAAAAAGAAAGACATCGAAAAGGTCGCCAACTTAGAAGCGGCTTGTTTTGTGAAACCTTGGCCATTAAATCAAATCGCCTATGAGTTCAAAGGAAATCCTTGTGCGAAGGTCTTTGTGGCAGTGGATAAGGAAGAGAGTATCCTTGGCTATCTCGATTTCATGATCACCTTCGATAGCGCCACGATTGACCGCATATGCGTTATGGAAAAATACCGCAATCGAGGTATTGCCAGCAAGCTTTTGGATAAGATGGTCGAAGTGTGCAAATCACAAAAAGATAAAGTTGAATTTATTACGCTTGAAGTCCGTCTTTCTAATCAAAAAGCCATTTCTTTATATGAGAAAAACGGCTGGCAACGCGTGGTTATCAAACCGAAATATTATGATGATGGCGAAGACGCCATTTATATGATCAGGAGCCTTATATGAGTCGTATTTTAGCAATTGAGAGCAGCTGCGATGAGACGGCTGTCGCCATCACGGATGATGGCAAATTATTAGCGAACATCGTTTCCTCTCAGGTGGCAGTCCATGTTAAATATGGTGGAGTGATGCCTGAGGTTGCATCCCGTTTGCACACGGAGAATATAGATGTTTGCTTAAAGGAAGCGTTAGAGCAAGCCCATTTGAAGTTTGAAGATATGGATGCTTTTGCCGTAACAAGAGGCCCTGGCCTTATTGGTTGCTTGCATATCGGCCTTCAAGCTGCTAAGACTTTGGCGATGCTTTATCAGAAACCCTTGATACCGGTGCATCATTTAGCGGGGCATATTTATGCGAATGAATATGTCGGCGAATTTAAATTCCCTCTTCTTTGCGTTGTGGTATCGGGCGGAAACACGGAATTGGTTTTAATGAAGGACCATCTCGATTTCACCATCGTTGGTGAAACGAAAGACGATGCTGTCGGGGAATGCTATGATAAAGTCGCTCGCGTTTTGGGCCTTCCTTATCCAGGAGGGCTTCCGATTGACCAACATGCTAAAAAAGGCAAACACACCTATAATTTGCCAGAACCCTTGGTTGGCAAAGATGGGTATGATTTCTCTTACTCCGGACTAAAGACGTCGGTCATCAATCTCGTTCATAATTTAGAAATGAAAGGCGAGAAAATCAACATCGACGATATGGCCAAGTCCTTCCAAGATGTTGCGGTTGGCATGATTGTCGATCGCGCAACACGCGCAGCAAGAGACTTCCGTGTCGCTCAGGTTGTTCTTGCTGGCGGAGTTTCCGCTAATTCTTATCTAAGATCCCAAATGACGAATCGTCTTGAGGGGACGGGCATTGATTTAATCATTCCTCCTCTTTGGTGCACGACGGATAATGCGGCGATGATTGCCAAAGTCGCGGAAAGACTTTACAAAGAAAAACTATTTGCTCCTCTTACTTTAGGAGTGGACCCAAATTGGAAGATTTCCGATTTCCGTAATTTTGAATAAAATAAGATGAGGAGAAGTGTTATGGAAGAAAAGACATTAAGCGTTCGTGAATTATTCGAATTAGATGAAGAAATCTTAAAAAACTTAGGCGAAGTCACCGTTGAAGGGTGGGTTCGGAATAACCGCAATTCTGGCAAGGTCGGCTTTATCGCTCTTCATGATGGAACTTGCTTTAAGTCCTTGCAAGTCGTTTATGATGGGGACCATCCTTTCTTTGAGGAAGTGTCCCACTATAAGATGGGGTCTGCCGTTTCTTTTAAAGGAACGATTGTTCTTACCCCTGGGATGAAGCAGCCTTTTGAGATGCATGCAACCGCAGTTCAACTTTTAGGGGATGTCGCGGACGATTACCCTTTGCAAAAGAAAAAGACCTCTTTTGAGTATCTTCGTGACTTAGCATATCTTCGCCCTAGAACAAATACTTTTGATGCCTTGTTCCGTGTTCGCTCCGTCTTAGCTATGGGCGTTCACACTTTTTTCCAAAACAACGGATTCGTTTATGTTCACACTCCGGAGATCACCGCAAATGATGCGGAAGGCGCGGGTTCTGTTTTTACAGTTATTACCGATTCCAAGGAGGATCCAATTAATGATTTCTTCGGAAGAAGGGCTTCATTGACGGTTTCCGGGCAGCTCCATGTTGAAGCTTTTGCCCTTGCTTTCAAAGATGTGTATACCTTCGGTCCAACCTTCCGCGCTGAAAAGAGCAATACCCCAAGACACGCTTCTGAGTTCTGGATGATTGAGCCAGAAATGGCTTTCGCCGATTTGCATGACGATATGGATTGCATCGAGAGCTGCATTAAATTCTTAATCCAATGGGTCCTCGATCGTTGCCCGGATGAAATGGATTTCTTCGAGAAGTGGATTGCTCCAGGCGTCAAAGAGAAACTTATGCATGTTTTGAATGCCCCATTCACGAAAATGGAATACACAGAAGGCATCAAAATACTTCAAGATGCCGTTAAAAACGGTCACAAATTCGAAAACAGCAATATTTATTGGGGAATGGATTTACAAAGCGAACACGAACGTTATTTAACGGAAGAATACGTTAAAGGCCCGACCTTCTTAATCAATTATCCAAAAGAAATCAAATCTTTCTATATGCGTGAAAACGATGATGGGAAGACGGTGGCGGCTGTCGACCTTCTCGTTCCAGGGGAAGGGGAGATCGTCGGCGGTTCCCAACGTGAGGAACGTTACGATATCTTAAAGGCCAAAATGGATAAACTCGGTAACACCAAAGGTTTGGAATGGTATCTCAATCTCCGCAAGTATGGCGGTTGCATCCATTCTGGATTCGGAATCGGCTTCGATCGTCTTTTGATGTATATAACCGGAATTGCCAATATTCGTGATACAGAGCCTTACCCAAGAACCTCTTCTGCGTTAAAGTATTAATATGGATCAGAATAACCCACAAATGAATCGACAAATGAATTCCCAAGCCCCTTTAAACGGAGGAAACATTCCAAACGGGAGTGAGGAACCTTCAAGCGAAGAAAAGAAAAACCTATCTCGCAAAAGAATCTTCTGGGCCATATGCGGAATAGACATTGCTTTGCTCGCCTTCTTGCTATACGAAATAATTAGCCTATTTTTCTAATGGGAAAAGCCTTGTATGGAAAATACGGGGCTTTTTTAAAATAAAGGGGTTTCAATGGGGAATATTGGAATTTTTCGGTGAATCTGAAGGAAGAGGATTATCTTTCTTTGCGTCATCGTAATAATTGAAATCGTCCAGCCCTTGCTCAAAAACGGAATGAGACAATTTATTCACCCTAGACCATCTTGCGAGATAAGCTTGGATAACAATGGTATACCATATCATTGCCACTATCCACAAAGGGACAAGAACGTAAGAACCCCAAAATTCATTATGCCAAGTTGGACTGCTTAATAAATCTGGCCATTTCGCTAACAAATTCAAGCCCCAGAAATTTACGAAATTATTTGGGTTGTCCCAATCGAAAGTAAAAAGCAAAGTAGAGAATTCTTTAAAATAGTCCCTTGCCCATATGCCATAAACGACAGAGTAAGCAATCCAAACAATTAAAGAAAGAAGGGCAATTAGAAACGGGGGAAAGCTTTTCTTCACCAAATAACGATTGTTTTTGATGTTACCGTATTTCTTTAATTGCTCAGGGGAAGAGATAACGCGATAAATAAGAGCCTCATGCAGCTCATAATCCATCCTTTTGCTGAAACGAATGGTTACAAAACGGATCAACGCTCCAATCAAACCGATAACCAAAAAAAGAAAAACAAGGATGAAAAGCAAAATAATAAGAAGCCTTTTATCGTTTTCATTCATGCTGAAATCAATGAAAGCTTTCATACGTTATTATCTCCTTTGCTGTCGTTTTTCATATCTATGACCGGTGGGGTGTTTTCTGGGTTTTGTGTTGTGATTTCCCCATGATATGGGGCATTCAAAGAAGGGCTTTGCTGGCTATTTTGCCCTAAATGGTCGACAAAATGAGGTTGTTGCATCCCTTCTGAATAGTTCGCATTAGAATGATTATACGGTTGTTGAGGGGCTTGGTTTCCGTAAGGCCCTTGAGGATTAGGATAGTAATTTTGTTGGATAAAAACGCGATTGTCTGCAGGATTGGGGTTTGGATTCGGCGCAGGGGTTGTTTGCAAGGAAGCCTGGTATTCTTTGATTTCACCCACACGAACATCTTCTGGCAAAGGAGAGAAGAATTTCTCACCTTTAAAGAAACGAACTAAGCCCTTTGCACTGGTAACGAGGATGACGCCAAACGCGAAAACGCCAGCTAAGGCGACAAGCAAAAGAAAAACTGGAAGCAAAAAGAAATAAACGAGACCTAGACCGAACCCTTTCAATGCTTGTTTCATTCGTTTGCTCCTTTCTCGTTCTTAAATAATAAACTTGAAACGTCCGAGCATAAAGAAATGGATGCAAAAAAAGACAAAAAGAGCAAAGGGGCTATCCCATTAGGAAGAGACGAATAAAAATAAGCGGAAAGATAGAAAGAGATAGCCAATAAAATCCCCAGTACAAGATAAATCCACCATGGGTTCTTTTTAAATAAAGGATAGGATGAAGATAGAGAAAGAACGATAGATAACGCTCCAAGCAAATAAGCCGTGGGCAAAGACAGGAAGGAAAAAGCGAAAGACGAAACTATGCCGACTAAAGAAAAAACAGCAAGGATCCAGGGAGAAGTCTTTTTAGCTACCGCCATTTCCAGAGAATTGCAGCCAAAAACGATCACAAAGAAAGAAATGCTTTCTTGAATCAAGGCATAGCCGAAAATAAAAGTGGGAACGATTTCTCTTATGCGTTCTTTATTTTCAAGCCCTAGAAGAGTTAAAAAAGATTGAATGATATCAACGCCATATACCCCTTTCAAAAGAAAGAGCATGAGATAATTCAAACCTAGCTTCAGTAAAGAAACAAGTATGATGGTTAGGCTGTAAGAAATTTTCTTTTTAAGCAGAAAACCAAATAAACATCCGGTTAGAACGGCAGGAACAACATCGAATAAAGTGACCGAAATATCATAAGCGGTTGTTAAGAGAGAAACCGCGATTGTTGCGCCAATATAGCCAATCAAATAACGATCCTGACAATAAAACGCCGTTAATGCACAAACTAATGGCAAAAAAAGAATGACGAAAAAAGATGATAATGGAAGAAAAGTCGAAAGCAAGCTTAAGCCAACAACAATTCCTGCTGACACGCCCATAAAGGCAACATTTTCTGCAGGGGTTTTTCTTTCTTTTGGGAGAGACATACCTTCATATTATCTTTCATTCGATGGCCAAAAAGAAAGAAATAATACAGTGTAAGGTTTTTTCTCTTTTAGGGCTTCGCTTATATGGTAGAAAGGGCCAGAAACTAGTAAAATTAACAATAGTTAAAATTATGAATTACGCATCCCTTTTAAATGAAAAACAGTATCAAGCTGTAACCACGGATTCTCAATATGTGAGAATCATCGCCGGAGCTGGTTCTGGCAAAACTAGAGTCCTTACTTATCGCATTGCTTATCTTATCACGAACAAGAACGTGGATCCCTCGCACATCTTGGCTATTTCCTTTACCAACAAGGTTGCTAGAGAGATGAACGAAAGAGCCACTAAGCTTATCGAAGAGAATGTAGGGGGGTTCCCTATTCTCCATATTTCCACTTTCCATGCGCTGTGTTCCCGTTTTTTACGAATCGAGCATGCCGCAATTGGCTATCCTCAATCCTATACGATTTATGATGAGGACGATCAAAGCAAACTCATTCGAAATTGCGCCGCTGAACTTGGATATAAAAAAGGCGACGATATAGTAAAAGAGGCGACCCGTTATATCAGGAACAAAAAAGGCCAGGGCATTTATCCCGAAGATATCCGCATTACACCAACAAGCTTTCAGGAAGAACAAGAGTGCCTGAAAATCTATATGGGCTATGAGAAAAGAAAAGAAGACGCATACGCTCTTGATTTCGACGATCTTCTTTGCAAGACAATCGAGATTTTAGAAAATAACGCGAACATCCGTGATAAATGGTCTCATCGGTTTGAACACATCCTGGTTGATGAGTTTCAGGACACGAACGACGTTCAATATAAATTGCTGAAGCTTTTGACCACTTCGAAAACCAATGTTTATGTTGTCGGGGATCCGGATCAGACCATTTACACTTGGCGTGGAGCCAATCAACAGATCATCTTGGATTTCGATCGTTATTTCCCTCATTCGGATACGATTATTTTGAATGAAAACTATCGTTCAACGAAGAAGATCCTTGCTGCCGCTAACAAACTCATTATGCATAATAAGAACCGTGTTCCCAAAGATTTGTTCACCAACGGAAATGAAGGGGATGAAGTCACAACTTTTATGGCGCCCTCTTCTCAGGACGAAGCGGATTGGGTTGCTAAGAAAATCATAGGCTTAGCAAATGAGCAAAAGAAGGAAAACGGCGAACCCATATATGATAATATCGCCATTTTGTATCGCTCCTCTTATATGACTCGTCCTTTTGAAGCAGCTTTGAAGGACCGAGGAATTCCTTATAAGATTTTTGGCGGAGTTCGTTTCTATGAAAGAATGGAAGTCAAAGACCTTTTGGCCTATTTTAATCTTCTTTTGAACCCTCTCGATGACATTGCTTTTGAGAGAATCGTGAATGTTCCAAAAAGAAAAATAGGCGACGCATCCATCGAACGAATTCGTAAAGAAGCAAAAAAAGCGGGTCTTTCCGAATATAATTACATGAAGAATCTCGATCCAAATAATATGGAAACGGAAATTCCTTCAAGGGTGGTGAATATCCTTCGCGTCTTAATTGCTCAGATGGAGGGAACTAAGACGAAATTGACCGATAATCTTGAAGCCTATTCGGCAATCCTAAAAGATTTCGTCACGGAAATTGGATATTACGATTATTTGAAAGAAAACGAGGAGCCTGATGAGGACCGTATCGGCAACGTTAACGCCCTCTTTGATGACATCAACCATTTTATTTCGAATCACTCCGATTCTACTTTTGCCGAATATCTGCAAAACGTTTCTTTGCTTACTTCGCAAGATGATATCAACGGCGGGAATTTCGTTTCCTTAATGACGATCCATGTGGCAAAGGGGCTGGAATTCGACAATGTTTTTGTCATTTGCATGAACGAGGGCTCTTTCCCATCTCAAAGAAGCCTTGAAGAAACCGGAAGAGACGCTGAAGAGGAAGAAAGACGCCTTGCATATGTTGCTATGACCCGTGCTAAAAAGAGACTTTACTGTTCGTGCAATTGCGGTTATTCCTATGTTACGGATTCAAGCGCCAGACCTTCTTGCTTTTTCCAAGAGGCCGGCCTTAAATTAAACAAAACCGGAGCCTTCTTCAGCGAATCTTCATTAGGAGGATGGAAAAAGAAACGCTCTTCTGGATGGGATGATTCCTTCTTTGACGATTCAAATGATGATTTCTTTGATGAAACGCCAAAGAAAAAGGCGGCCCCTAAACCAAAGCCTATCGCTAAACCCTCCACAAATGGAATTCGTAATTGGAAGGTTGGAGACCTTGCCCATCACGAAAAGTTTGGCGATGGCGTCGTCGTTTCGCTCGTTGATGCCAACATCATCGTGGTTGATTTCGGCCCTCAAGGCAAGAAAACATTGCTTGGAACCCATCCAATGTTAAGCAGAATTAAATCGGTAGGAGGAGATGCATGACTTATATCGAAGCGGAAAAACGCGTTCAGGAATTAACGGCCCTCTTAGAGAAATATAATTACGAGTATTATGTTTTGAACCAATCCACCGTATCCGATCAGGAATTTGATCGCTTAATGGAAGAGTTAAAGAAACTTGAAGAAGAGTTTCCCAGCCTCAAGAAAAAGAACTCTCCAACTCAAAGAGTGGGTGGGGAAGTGCAATCCGAATTTAAAAAAATCCCCCACAAAAGGCTCATGCTTTCACTTGCTGATATCTTTAATGAAGATGAAATACGCGATTGGGATAAACGCATTCGAAGCCTCCTTCATGTCGATGAAGTGGAGTATGTTGGCGAATTGAAAATCGATGGCTTAGGGATGTCTCTTATCTATGAGAATGGAGAATTCCAATACGCTGTCACAAGAGGCGATGGCGTGATGGGCGAAGATGTTACCGCCAACGTCAAGACTATCCCTTCCATACCAATGCACGTCAATGAACTCCGCCCTTTTGAAGTGCGTGGCGAAGTGTATATGCCTAAAGCTTCTTTGGAGGCAACCAACATCCAAAGAAGATTATCAGGGGAAACTGAGTTCGCCAATTGCCGCAATGCAGCCGCAGGTTCTATTCGAAATCTTGACCCTAAAGTAGCCGCTTCTCGTAAATTAGACGCTTTTTGGTATTATCTCGTGAATGCGCGGGAACTGGATATTCATGTTCATTCCGATGCATTGGATTATTTAGATAAGCTGGGTTTTAGAACAAACAAAGAGCGTCGTATCCTTCGTGGACCCGATGAGTTAATCGCCTATGTGGAGGAAATGGGGAAAAAGCGTCCTTCGCTTGGCTATGATATCGACGGGATCGTATTTAAGGTGAATAACCTGAATGAATATGACACCTTAGGATATACGGCTAAGGTTCCTAGATGGGCTATTGCCTATAAATTTCCTCCTGAGGAGGTTACTACCAAATTATTGGATATTGTCCTTAGCATCGGACGTACTGGAAGGGTCACTCCCAATGCTATTTTAGCGCCGGTTCGCGTTGCGGGGAGCACCGTGCAAAGAGCGACGCTCAATAATGAGGACTTCATCAAAGATAAAGGCTTAATGATCGGGGATATTGTCGCTCTTCATAAGGCTGCGGATGTCATTCCTGAAGTCATAGGACCAATTTTATCTCGGAGGGATGGGACACAGACAAAATGGGTGATGCCTTTGAATTGCCCGGTATGCGGTCATCCTTTAAGCAAGGTGAAAAATATGCATTATTGCCTTAATCCTGAATGCAATTCCAGAAAGATTGAGAAGATGATTCATTTTGCTTCGAGAAACGCGATGGACATTGACGGAATGGGCGAAAGCGTAATCGAGGAATTCTTCACGGAAGGCTTCCTTCGTGATATTCCTGACATTTATCATTTAAGCGACCACGCCTCCGAGATTAAGGAACTGGATGGTTGGAGCGATAAGTCTATGAATTCTTTATTAGACGCTATTGAAGCTTCAAAGAAACAATCCATGGAACGGCTTCTTTTCGGAATTGGCATTAAAGAAGTGGGAGAAAAAATGGCCAAGGTTCTTTCCAAACGGTATAAAAACTTGGATGAGCTTGCTAAGGCAAGCGAAGAAGAGCTTCTTAAGATTCCTGATGTAGGGCCTGTGGCTGCAAAGAGCATCGTGGATTTCTTTAAAGACGATAAAAATAAAGAAGAAATCGAGCTTCTTCGCCAAGACGGCCTTAACTTTGATTATTTGGGAACGGATACCATCGACGTGAATTCTTTCTTCTATGGGAAAACCATTGTCTTAACTGGTACATTGACTCATTATTCCCGTCAAGAAATGACGGATATCCTTGAAGGAATCGGCGCACATTGCGCTGGATCCGTTTCAAAGAAGACCGATTTGGTTATCGCTGGGCCAGGCGCTGGCTCGAAACTCGATAAAGCAAATGAGCTTGGCATTGAGGTCATTGATGAAGATAAAGCGTTAGATTATCTTGCAAGAACGACTGGAAAATAAAAAAATTGTCCGTTTTTTCATTTAGCCTCCTTTCTATAGGTGAAGGAGGCTTTTTATGAATTTTGTTTGCCCTCGGTGCGGGAATGCTTCTTCAAAATATATTGGTCATAAGAACGGCCAAGCATATTGCCGTAGATGCATCTCTTTTCATGGAGAAGAATTGACGTATAAAAAGAAAGAAGGGAGAGAAGCCCCTTTAAACCTTCATTATGCTTTGTCACCGGAACAAGCTGCTTTGAGTGAACAAATTGTGTCCAATTACAAAAAAGGAATAGACACCTTGGTGTATGCTGTATGCGGAGCAGGCAAAACAGAAATATCTTATGCCGTGATATCGTATGCCATTTATCATGGTTTGAGTGTTGGGTTTGCTTTGCCAAGAAGGGATGTTGTCATTGAATTGTTTTGGCGTCTGAAAGATGCCTTTCCTCAAAATAAAATCGTCGCTGTATATGGTCAACATACAGACACATTAGAAGGGGATGTAATCATTCTTACAACCCATCAGCTTTATCGTTATAAAAAATATTTCGATCTTTTGGTGATGGATGAAATAGACGCCTTCCCTTTTAAAGGAAACGAGACGCTTCAATCTCTCTATCGCCACTCCTTAAGAGGGCATTCCGTTTTAATGAGCGCGACTCCTTCCGAAGAGGTATTGAATGAATTTAAAAAAGAAGGGCATGCCATATTAGAACTCAGAACGCGTTTCCATAAACAAAAAATTCCTGTCCCTATCATGAAGAAAATACCCAACGCTTTTCTTCTTCCTTATCTTGTTTATAAATTAAAAAACTACATAAAAGAAAAAAAGCCGGTTTTTATATTCACGCCAACCATAGACCTATGTGAATCACTGTTTCGCTATCTATCTTTCTTTGTAAAAGGTGGTGAATGCGTTCATTCTAAAAAAGAAAACAGAGGGGAAATCATAGGGAATTTTAAGAAAAATCAATATTCATACCTAGTTACAACATCCGTTTTAGAAAGAGGGGTTACTTTTAAAAATCTTCAAGTGATCGTCACGCATTCCGATATGGAAGAAATCTATTCCTCTTCCACATTGATACAAATAGCGGGACGTGTGGGAAGAAAGATGGACGCTCCAGGGGGAGAGGTTATTTTTCTTTGCGAAAAAGAGAGTGATTCCATGAGGAGGGCAATTGATGAAATTCGTTTTTGCAACACCTTTTTGTAAGGTCTGTTTTAAGGATATTCATGGCGATAGCCTTCCTTCTCTTTTGGGTGGGGATGTTCCTTTATGCCGAAGCTGTTTCTCGAAGATGCATCCGCAATTGACCTTCTATAAGTTAGAAGGCATACCCGTCGTATCCTGCTATTTCTATAATGAAAAAATAAGAGAAATGCTCTATCAATTTAAAGGTTGTTTCGATATAGAATTAGGCGAAATATTCTTAGTCAATCAAAAAAGATATTTTCAACTGCGTTTTCATTCTTATTACTTAGTTCCAGCACCTTCTTTTAAAGAAAAAGACATAGTTCGCGGCTTTAATCATGTCGAGGAACTTTTTAAAGGGATCGGGAGAGGGTTTATTCACGCAATCATAAAGAAAGACGACATCAAGCAGGCAAATCTACATTACAAAGAAAGGCAAGAGATATCCAACCATTTGCTTTGGAATGACAAAGAGACCGTTTTGGGCAAAAACATCCTTTTCGTTGACGATTTGATTACGACTGGGGCGACGGCAAAAGCATGCACAAAACTGCTTTTAGAGCATGGCGCGAAAAAGGTGAAGATTCTTTCGCTTGCGCGGGTAAAAGAGTTTTCAAATGAACAAGGATAGTTTCATTTCATTGCTTACCATTTATGGTAATGATAAAATCTCAAGGATGTTTTAGGAGAATACTGTGGCTAATATCATTGAAAAAATATTTCATCTCGAGAAGAGAGAGTTGAACAAGTATTACCGTGAGTCCGAGCAAGTCCTTGCCTATGATGAGGCGATGAGCAAACTCACGGATGACGAGCTTCGTCATAAGACTGTCGAATTTAAGGAAAAATTAAAAAATGGCGCCAGCTTGGAATCCATCAAATACGAAGCCTATGCAGTCGCTCGCGAAGCGGCGTGGCGCGTCCTTCATCAGAAACCATTCCAAGTTCAGATTATTGGTTCCCTCGTTTTGAATAATGGCGACATTGCTGAAATGAAAACCGGTGAAGGCAAAACCTTAACCGAAACCATGGCCGTTTATTTAAATGCTTTAACTGGTAAGGGCGTCCACGTTATTACCGTTAATGAATATCTCGCCTCCCGTGACGCAGAATGGATGGGACAAATCTATCGTTTCTTAGGCTTAACCGTTGGCGTCAATCTCGCTTCCAAATCGACTAACGAAAAACGCGAAGCTTATGCCTGTGATGTTACTTATACTACCAACTCCGAACTTGGCTTTGATTATCTTCGCGACAATATGTCCCCGGATTTAAGCGGTCGTGTTCTTCGCGGCCTGTATTTCTGCGTTGTCGATGAAGCGGACTCGGTTTTGATCGATGAATCAAGAACCCCTCTTATTATTTCCGGTGGCTCAAGAACTGCCGCTTCTCAATATCAAGTTGCCGATCGTTTTGTCAAAGCGTTAAAGAAAGACGTGGATTTCACTATCGATATCAAAGATAAAACCTGCTCTTTGACCGATGAAGGCAATAACAAAGCGGAAAAGATGTTCGGCATTCGCAATCTTTATGATCCTGAATATCAAGACCTCGTTCATAGAATCCACCAAGCCTTGAAAGCGAATTACATCATGGCTCGCGATGTCGAATACATGGTGGATGATAAGCACACCATTCAATTGATTGACCAATTCACCGGCCGTATCATGCCGGGCAGAGAATATAACGACGGCCTTCAACAAGCCATTCAAGCCAAAGAGGGCGTTGAAATCAAGCAAGAAACCGTTGTTATGGCGACCATAACCTATCAGAATTTCTTCCGTTTATACGAGAAACTCTCTGGCATGACTGGCACAGCGAAAACCGAAGAAGAGGAATTCGAAACCATCTATAACATGAAAGTTATCGTTATTCCTACCAACAAGCCAATCCAACGTATTGACGCCCCTGATTACATCTTTGGTACCCACAAAGAAAAATTAGACGCTCTTGTCAAGGCGGTTAAAGAAAGGCACGAAAAAGGCCAACCGATCTTAATCGGCACGGTTTCTGTTGAATCCAACGAGGAGATTTCCGCATTGCTAACCGCCGCAGGAATTCCTCACGAGGTCTTAAATGCCAAAAACCAAGCTCGTGAAGCGGAAATTATTTCCCATGCTGGAGAAAAAGGCGCTGTTACCCTTGCTACGAATATGGCAGGCCGTGGCACCGATATTAAGCTTACCGATGAAACTCGCAAACTTGGCGGTTTGTGTGTGTTCGGCACCGAACGTCATGAATCCCGCCGTATCGATAACCAATTACGTGGACGTGCTGGGCGTCAAGGGGACCCTGGCTTCACTCGTTTCTTTATTTCTTTTGACGATGAGCTTTTAAGAAGATTCGCTCCCGACAGCCTTCGCGAGCAATTCCAAAAGAACGCAGATGGCGAGCCAATTGAATCTAGGCTCCTGACTGGCGCTGTTACCAACGCTCAAAAACAAATTGAAGGAAAGAACTTCGATATTCGTAAGAATTTAAAGGATTACGATGACGTTTTAGCAAAGCAAAGAGACATTATCTATAAGAAACGTGACGCCATCTTAATGGCGGATGATATTGTTGATCTTGTCCATGATTTCTTTAAGACAACAGGCTTATATCTTTGTAAGCAAGCGATTGATAAAAACGCCAACCTTGATATCGTTAATGGCGAAAGCCTAAAGCGCCTTGTCGAACCTCAATTCCTTCCGGAAGGGACTATTTCTGCTGCCGCTTACGATGGTGCGCAAATAGAAGAAGCAGGGGAAGACCTTGGTGAAATTCTTTATGCTCGTTATCTTGAGAAACGTAAGACATGGCCTGCTGAAGATGCCGACAAGATTGAACGTAACATTTCTTTAAGGGTCATCGATCGTAACTGGCAAGGGCATATTGATACCATGTCTCATTTGCGTGATGGCATTAACCTTAGAAGCTACGCTCAAAAGAACCCTCTTCAAGATTACGTCAACGAAGGCTATGAGCTCTTTGCGGAAATGAACGAAAAAGCCGCGGTTGATACGACTTTCAACCTTCTTAATGTTCGTTTGAAACAGAAAGAGCCTGAACCAGAAGAAAAGGTTGTCGTAGAAGCTCAGCCCGCTACCACAATTGGAGCCATCAAACCTGAGAAGATCGTTGTTGCCACACCTCCTTCACAAAATGATGCAGCGCCACAGCCTGAGCCAATTAAAAAAGAGGCGAACGAGCAAACGGATTCTTCATTGGCGGATTACCGCTTTACGAAAGCAGACCCTCTTCCCCAACCGACTCCGGATATGAGTTTGGAAGATCGTGTGAAACTTGCCGCAAACAATCTTAGACGCGCAAACCGTCAAGTCATCGGCGATGAAGCCTATGCTAAAGTCATCAAAGACTATAACGACGCGGTTGCCGCTTTGGAACAAAGCCGGAAATAATAGAATGGTTTATTAAATAAAAGGAATATATGAAAGAGCTAGTCGAATTAAAACAAGAAGCCCAAGAAATTGGAAAACTCGTTTCGCAGCTCGGTGGTTCTCTTTGACCTCGGAAAGCTGAAAAACGACATTGCCTCCTATACAGAGGAGCAAAATAAAGAAGGTTTTTGGGATGACCAAAAAAACGCTCTTGAAGTTGTAAACAAACTCAATGACGCTAAATACAAATACGATACCTATACGCAAATCCAGGGGGATTTTGATGGGGTTATTTCGCTTTTGGCGGATCCAGACGCCTCTTCTGAAGAGATGAGAGAGCTTATCGGAGACACCGAAACGGAGCTCAAAAAGAAGATTCATGAATTAAGGAACGATCTTCTTTTCACCGGCGAATACGACAATTTAAATGCCACCCTCGAAATTCATCCGGGAGCGGGTGGAACAGAAGCCCAGGATTGGGCCGATATGCTTTTTAGAATGTATGGCCGTTGGGCGGAAAAACATCACTATAAATGGCAAGTCTACTCCTATGAATCCGGGGAAGAGGCTGGACTTAAGAGCGCCATGGTTAAAATCTCCGGCAAGAACGCCTACGGCCTTCTTAAAGGAGAAAAAGGCGTTCATCGTTTGGTGCGTATCTCTCCTTTTGACGCGAACGCAAGAAGGCACACCTCTTTTGCCTCGGTAAATGTCGTCCCGGAATTCGGGAAAGTCGCTGACGTCGTCATTGATCCAAAAGACCTTCGCATTGATACCTTCCGTTCTGGCGGGGCTGGAGGGCAAAACGTTAACAAAGTATCTTCCGCTGTTAGAATCACTCACATCCCTACTGGCATTGTGGTCTCTTGCGAAATCGAGCGTTCACAGCTTTTTAACAAGCAAACCTGTATGGAAATGCTTGCCGATAAGCTGATGCAACGCAAGCTTGAAGAAAGAGACGCAAAAATGAAATCCATTGTCGGCGAACAGAAGAATATTGAATGGGGCTCTCAGATCCGTTCCTATGTTTTTTGCCCTTATACGATGGTAAAAGATCATCGAACGGAATATCAAACTGCGGACGTTTCCGGAGTTATGGATGGAGACATCGACGGTTTCTTATATGCTTATTTAGAAATGCTCTCAAGAGAAGGGAGACAAGGATAAATGCTGCTCAAAGGAAAGAAATTTCTTCGCTCTCCTATTTATAAGAAAACGAAAGATGTATGCCTGGTTTTAATCGGCTGCATCCTTTTTGCTTTTGGGGATGCGGTCTTCCTCAATAAATGGGACATAGTCTCTGGTGGCGTTTCTTCGATTGGCATTCTCGTTGATTTTTTTGTTGAACCTCTTTTGGGTTTTGGAATCCGCGATATCGTTGTTGCTATCGTGCAGGTCCTCCTTTGGTTCTTAGGCTTATTTTTATTAGGAAAGAAATTCTCCATCAAAACAGCCATTGCCATGGTCGCCTATCCCGCTTTCTACGCTTTATTCTACCGTTTTGACATAGGAACTCATTTGGGGTTGTCCTCCCTTTATCCAAATTTAAATGGCGCTTCTTCTTTGCTGAATTATCAATTGCAGGGCTCTGATGTCGCGAACCTTGTTATTTGCGCCTTATGCGGCGGAATCTTAGATGGGGTCGCTGTCGCTTTGGCTTTCCTAGGACGTGCTTCCACGGGCGGATTCGCCATTCTTTCTAGTGTCTTGGCCAAATTCACCTCCATCAAAGAAGACTTATCCAGTTTTTTGATTGACGGGGCTTTGATTTTAGCTGCAACCTTTGCTCGACTTGCCCAACCAAGCATAGGAATTTATTGCTTGGGCGGAATCCTTTCTGCTTTGACTTGCTCCATCGCGATTCAATTTGTCTACATTAACGCGGATCGTTTTGTCATTGTCGACGTTATTTCCGATAAATACGAAGAGATTTCTCAATTTGTTTTCGATGAGCTCGATCATTCTGTCACTCTTTTTGATGCTGTCGGAGGCTACACCGGCGAAAAAAGAAAGCTTGTTCGCATCGTCATTAATAAATCCGAGCAAATGGAATTGGAGAACAAAATAGCGGAATTGGATCCTAACGCCTTCATTTCTTCTACGAAAGCCAACTCCATCCATGGGGATGGTTTCTTGCCTCTTCCTAAGAAAAACAAAGGAAAAAAAGATGAGTGACGCATCCCATCCATTCAAACTCGTCTCGCCTTATAAACCAACAGGGGATCAACCTCATGCCATCGCCGAGGTTTTAAAAGGCGTTAAGGAGGGCAAACAATTTCAAGTCATCAAGGGAGCTACTGGCACGGGGAAGACTTTCACCGACGCGAATATCGTTGCCGCGCTAAACCGCCCAACTCTGGTTTTAGTGCACAATAAAACGCTCGCCTCTCAACTTTATGGTGAATTCAAGGAGCTTTTTCCTGAGAACCGTGTTGAATATTTTGTTTCAAACTTTGATTTTTATCAGCCTGAAGCCTATGTGCCAAAGACCGACACGTATATTGCCAAAGATGCCATGATGAATGATGAGATTGAACAACTCAGAACCAGCGCTGTTAACTCCATTCTTGAAAGAAGAGACACGATAGTGGTGGCTTCTGTTGCCGCCATATACGGTTTAAGCGACCCAGAAGAATATAGTGGCCTTGTTTTTGAAGTTCGTGAAGGAGAGACTCTCGATCGAAAAAAGTTTTTTGAGCGTTTGGTTGATTCTCAATATACACGCAATAATTTCGATTTAAATCCAGGTAATTTTCGTGTCCATGGCGATGTTATCGACATTTGCCCTATGACTCCAAGCGATTATTACATTCGTATTGATTGCTTTGGCGATGATGTTGAAAAAATTTCTGAGATTAACAAGCTTACGGGTGAATTCCATAAATCTTATCTAACCTATCCAATTTATCCTGCCTACGATCACGCTTCAACGAGAGCGAGAATCAATAAAGCTTGCGAGAGCATATCCAAAGAATTGGATGAACGCCTTGCTTATTTTAAAAAAGAAGGCAAGCTTCTTGAAGCGGAGCGTCTTGAAATGAGAACGAGGCAAGATATTGAGTCCTTGCAAGAATTTGGCCGTTGCCCAGGTATTGAAAATTATTCCCGCCATATCGATCAAAGAAAACCGGGGGAAAGGCCTTTTTGCTTGATGGATTACTTTCCGGAGGATTACCTTCTTCTTGTCGATGAATCCCATGTTACCTTCCCGCAGGTCAGAGGAATGTATTTTGGAGATCGCTCACGCAAAGAAACCTTGGTTGAATACGGCTTTCGTTTACCTAGCGCCTTAGATAACAGGCCTCTTAATTTTTCCGAATTTGAATCCCTTATGCCAAAGAATGTCATTTGCACCTCCGCAACTCCAGGAGATTACGAATTAGGAAAAACGCATGGCGAAGTGGTGGAACAAGTCATTCGTCCGACCGGTCTTCTCGACCCTATTATCGAAGTTCGTAAGCCTCTCGGGCAAATTGATGACATGATGCAGGAAATCAAAGCCAGAATAGCCAAAAACGAGCGCGTTATGATCGTTACCCTTACAATCAAAATGGCGGAAGACCTTACTTCCTATTTAAAAGGAGAAGGCATTAAAGTCACCTATCTTCAAAACGAGACAAAGACTCTTGAAAGGACGGAAATCATTTATCAATTACGAAAAGGAAAATACGACGTCCTTGTAGGCATCAACCTACTTCGCGAAGGCCTTGATATTCCCGAGGTCTCCCTTATTTGCATCTTAGACGCGGATAAAGAGGGCTTCCTTCGCTCTAAAACATCCCTCATCCAGATTACGGGACGCGCGGCCAGGAATGCGAATGGCAAAGTCATTATGTATGCTGACTGCATTACCGATTCGATGAGAGGGTGCATCGAAGAGACCAATCGCCGAAGAAAGATCCAAGAGGCCTATAACTTAGAGCATGGCATCATTCCTAAGACTATCGTGAAAGACATAAGGCCTCCATTATCCAATACGGATTCGGAAGAAGAGAGCTTTGCCAAGAGCGTGAAGAAACATCTTTCCAAAAAAGACAGCGAGACTCAAATTAAGAAACTAGAGAAAGAAATGAGAGAGGCCGCAAAAGTCTATGATTTCGAGCGCGCGGCTCAAATACGCGACATTATCTTCGAATTGAAAGGAGAATTAGCGAAATGAAAGAATATGATTATTATTACTTTGATTTTGATGGAACTTTGGCTAACTCCTTCCCTTCTTTGATTCATCCTTTTCAAGTTGCGTTTGCTACTGAAGGCGTCTTTCTTTCGGAAGAGGACGTCAAGGAATTAATGCATATGGCTTTCGTTCAGATGTGCGACAAGCTAGGAATTCATGAAGAGAAGAAAATGCTTCATGTTTACGAAACAATGATTTTGGAAATGAACAAAGACGAAGAGATATCTAAAATATCCATCTTTCCTGAAGTGAAAGAAGTTCTTTTAAAGCTAAAAGAAATGGGCAAGAAAATCGCCATTGTCTCTGGAAACCATACGAACTATATCCATCGAGTAATAAAAATCCATCATTTGAGCGAATGCTTTGATTTTTATGTCGGTGGAAACAGCACTAAAGAAGCCAAGCCTCACCCAGAACCATTATTGAAAGCAATGGAATTGTCTAACAATCCGAACAAAAAGAAATGCATTTACATTGGTGATTCTTTACAGGATGTCCTTTGTGCGAAAAATGCGGGAATAGATGGTATACTGATAGACAGAAAAGGAGAATACCCTGATTACTTAGGGAAGAAAATCCTCTCTTTAAAGGAGCTTCTATGACCGACAAAACTCCCATAAATTTACTTTTTTGTCTTGATAAGAAGTGTTTCGACGGTTTATTGATTACTTTATTGTCTGCCGCCAAAACCACCAAACACCCTTTAAATGTTTTTTTGGCAACAGGAAATTTCAAAACAAAAAAGAAAGATTTCTTTGCTTTCACGAAAGAGCAATCCCTTTTCGTTGAAAAGGTAATTCGAAAATACAACCCCCAAAGCAGAATCACCCTCGTCGATCTTAGCGATGAGGTTATTTCAAACTTTGGGGAAAGCCCTAATTTCAACGGAAAGTTTTCGCCTTTGTCCATGATTCGCCTTCTTGCGGACTATCACCCGGAATTTGGCGACAGGCTTCTTTATTTAGATGTGGATTTGGTTATTACGGGTGATCTCTACACCATCTTCTCTGAGCCGCTTGGGGGTAAAGATATTGGCATGGCAAAGGATGAAGTGGGTTCCCATTGGTTAGGGAAAAACTATTGCAATTCTGGCGTGCTTTTGATGGATTTGGCTAAATTACGCGAAAACCACCATTTCGATTTGGTCCGCCATAAAATTAACCGCAATCGCTATTTCATGCCCGACCAAACGGCTTTGAATCGCGGAATGAAAAAGTATAAGAAAATTCTTTCCCCGCGTTTTAACGATCAGCATTATCTTCATCCGGATACCGTTGTTCGTCATTATTGCCAATGGATAAAGTTTCATAGCAAAGGTATCGGCAACGTTGCCGAAAAGCCTTGGAACGTAGAGAAATTCCGTAAGGTATATGGGGAGAACACCCATAAGGAAGTGTTAGATGAATTTCTTCTTCTTAAAGAAGAATTTCAGAAGGAAAATGATCAAAAATGAACTTTTTGATAAGCAATCTCTCATTGCGAAAAGCTCTTTTCTATACTAAAGTTATAGGGCGTTCTTTTTAGAATGCTTGTTAGGTAATTAAAAATATGCAGTGGTACGATATTGTCTTCATCATTATTTCCTTGATTGTCATCGTTCTCAGCCTTCTTCAAGGCGGCAAATCAGAAGGTGCTTCCGGCGCTATCACCGGTGGTGGCTTGAACGTTTTTGCGAAAACGAAGGAAAGAGGATCGGAAAAAGTCATCTCCTGGTTGACCTTTGGATTCGCCATTCTCTTCTTATTCTTGGCAATCTTGATTATGTTAATTGGAAATAAGAGCTCTGCTTCCTCCTCGGATTCATCCTCTTCGGCTGAAACAACTGCCGCAGCAATGCTTTTGTTGCCTTATCTCTTCTAAATTACCGCTTCCGTCAAGGAAGCTTTTTTTATCTCGCCTCTATAACTTTTAATGGAGGGGTGGATGGGGATGGTGCTAAAAAACCCGCCAAAGCTGTAACAATCGATGGGGATGGCGATTTTTGCCATCCCCATTAAAAGTTACAGAGCCCTTATCTTCAGACGAGGAATTTTTATTCATTAATGGATTTTTTCATCCAAATAGGCTCAAAAATATGCCAAATTGGACAAAAAATATTTAAGTAAGCGTTTCCAACTATAATGAAAACGCTTACATGATTGTGAGTGAAACAACGAAAACGAAAAGTTCATTAAGGAGGAAAAAATGAAAAAAACAGGTTTTCTAGCTGGTCTCACTGGCATTGCGGCTTCTCTTCTTGTGATTTCAAGCGTTGGCTCTGGGATTGCAAATAAGTGGCGTTCCAATATTGACGCCGTTTTGGGGACGGAAAGCTATCGTGCGGTGAGTGATCCAGGCTCTAGTCGATTCAAATCGGATTATGCGACAACAGCTGATTATGTCAAAGCCTCTAAGCGTTTATCGGAAAGGGAAGGCGAAGAAGGGACTGTCATTCTTAAAAACGACAATGGTGCTCTACCTTTAAAAGATAAAACGAAGAAAATCGCTTTATTTGGCAACGCCGCATATAAGCCTTATATGCAGTCTGCGGGCGATCTTCGTGCCGGGAATGCCGATAAAGTCGATCTCGATTCCGCTTTCGAAAAAGCCGGCTACACCTTAGAACCTACATTAAAAGGTATCTATGGAAAGATGCTTTCTACGGATTATGCGACCACGAAGAGTTTTTTTGGAAATACGACGATAACCTATTGGTTTGGTTTACAAGCATCTCCTGGAGACATGACCGATTATAAAATCAACGAGGTTCCTACCACCGCATGGCAAGAAGACATTGCTTTATCTAAGTATGATGAGAAAAACACCGGAACGGTAAAATTTGCTTCAGAAGGATGGGAAAAATCCATTGTCAAAGATGAAACGGTTGGCGTGGTTGTCTTTGGACGTGGGGCTGGCGAGTCCAACACCTATAAACCAGGCAGCGCTTTGAATTGGAAAGGCGAAGCAACGGGGAAAGATCCTTTGGAACTTTCCGATGACGAGCTCCAGATCGTTGATAAAGCCAAAGCCCTTTGCTCGAAGGTCGTTGTTCTTTTGAATACCGGAAACGCCATGAATATTGGTGCGATTGCCAAAGGCGGCGAACATGAAGTTGATGCAATTGCCTACATGGGCGTTTTAAACGATTACCAAGCAACTGGCATCGTTAATGTTTTGACTGGCAAAGTCAATGCGACTGGCGCTCTTTCCGACACTTATGCAAAGAATTGGGAATCCCTTCCTGCAATGCAAAATTTCGGTGGAGATGAGTATGCTGACGCTTCCATTGCAGAAAGAGTGGCGGGAACGGCATCCGAAGACACGACAAGATGGCCAGGAGTTAGCATCCAAAATGGTCAGAATTCTAGCTTTGGCGGCGGCAAGGCCAACTATTCAGGCGCCAGCTATTATGTGGAGGCGGAAGGCATTTACATTGGTTATCAATATTATGAAACGAGATATTTTGATAGCGTGGCCAATTCCTCTTTCAAAGCCGATTCCAAAAAAGGTTCTACAAATGGAGGAGCATGGAAATATTCCGATGAAGTCATCTATCCATTCGGATACGGTCTTTCTTATTTGCCATATACCCAAGAAATCAAAGAACTTAAAGTGGATAAAGTAAATGATGGGAATATCACGGCAACCATTACGATACATAATAAAGGGAACGAAGATGGCAAATTCCTAGGGCAGCTTTATGTAAACGCACCATATACGGATTACGACAAAGAGAACTTAGTCGAGAAGAGTGCTGTTCAATTCCTGAATTCCGCTAAGGTAGATGTTAAAGCTGGGAAAAGCGCTGACGTGACCATCACCGTTCCAACAAAATACCTTGCTTCTTACGACTATAAAAAAGCGAAGACCTATATCCTTGACGAAGGAGATTACCTCTTCACAGCAGCCAATGGGGCTCATGAAGCGGCCAATAACTTCTTGCAGGCTAAAGGCCATAGCGTAGGCGATGGAATGGATGCCGAGGCGATTGGAAAAACGAAAACATGGCATTTGAATGCTTTTGATAACACCACTTTTGCTTCTGATAACGGTGTTGTAATCTCCAATCAATTAGACAACGCCGATTTAAACTATTATTTAGAAGATACGGTCACTTATCTTTCGAGACAGGATTACGAAGGCACCTGGCCAAAGAACTATAACACTGATGTGGAAATCAAGATCGGCTCTTCCCCAAAGAAGGATGAATGGATTAAAGAAATTCGTGGTGAACAATATGTTCTGACCGATTCTGGGAAAACCGCCACAAATCCGGATGGGGTGGATTATGGCGATGAATATAATTTCGATGCCAAAAATCTCACTTATGAAAGATTATCCAATCCTGAGAACGAATGGTGGGACAAAATGGTCAGCCAAATCTCTGTGAATGAAGCGATTGGTGCGATCGTCCATGGTGGTGGACAATCTGACAAACTTGCCAATATTGACAATCCGATCGTTGGACAGCACGAAGGCGTAAATGGCTTTGTTGGAGCTTATAACGAATATGCCAGTTATGACGAAGATGGCAAAGGAATCGGCGAACCGACCTTAACTTACAAAACAAACATCAACTCCCAAACTTTATTAGGAACCAGCTTCAATCCTGAGCTTGCTTACGAGTGGGGCAAAATTGAAGGGGAAGCAGGACTCCTATTGAAATATCAATCCGTTTGGGGAACGGGGTTAACCTTAAGAAGAACCCCATACAACGGACGCAACTACGAATATATTTCTGAAGACCCAATGCTCACAAATCGCATCGGTGAAATGATTGGCAAGGGGTCTTTGGAAAAAGGCGCTCTCGTCGGTCCAAAACACATGGGCTTTAACGATCAAGAGCATAATCGTGCCGGTGTTTCCGCTTATATGAATGAACAAAAGGCCAGACAAACCGATTTACGTGGCTTCGAAGGCATGTTGAATGACGCTGATGGATTAGCGGTAATGATCGCCTTCAATCGCATCGGCGCAACCAATGCTTCTCAATCCGTGGGAATGCTTCAAGGCATCTTAAGAGGGGAGTGGGGCTTCAATGGCATTATCTCAACCGACCTTGCTTCGAGCGCTTATTACTTCAATGCCGAAGGCATGATTATGGCTGGCATTACCCAAGTTGCTGAATTTGGAGGCAACAACTCCAACATCAATTCCAAGGATGGCCATGACGGAAAATGGACCTATCTCTCGCCGGAGAAGTGCGCAAAAGACACGGTCCTTGTTGAGCAAGCCCGTCAAAATCTCAAATACCAATTATTCGCCTTCGCAAATTCTGCGGTATGTGATATCACCATCATCGAATTGACCCCATGGTGGGAATCTGCAATCGATGCAACCATTATCACTTCAGGAGTTTTAACCGGCCTCTTCGGCGTTGCTTATATTGTCTTGAATGTGATTCCCGGAAAGAAAAAGGAGGATAAGTAAATGAAACTCGTCATCAATAAAAAAATCAACGCGAATCTGATTGTGACTTCCATTGCCTTGTTTGTTGCGCTTGTAGCGATGATTGTCTATGGGGTTGGCGTCTCTAGAGCCGGCTATTTCCAAGGACAAGACGTCTCAGCCGTTTTGGCTTATGGCATTACCGGGTTAATCTTCTTTCTGTTATCCGACGCATTGAACATCATTTGCTTTGATGGAATCGTTGGGAAATATGTCAAATTGGTTGGCGTGATTCTAAAAGTCGTCTCTTCGGCCTTCTTCGTGTTGGCTTGCATGAGCTTCGTTGAAGCAAGAATTGAAGGAATCATTACTCTTTTCTTCTCCAATGAAGAGGTTTTAAAAGAAATCCAAACTGCTGACAATATGGCCAGCGCCGACTTGGCGATCGCGAGTATCGCGCTGCTTGGATTGAGCGGATTGGCTGGAATCGTTTCTTCCTTCTTCGGCTATGCAGAGCCTAAATTTGAAAAATAAGACGAAAGCCAAAAATAAGAAAAGCTGGGGCATTTGAATGCCCCAGCTTTCTTTTATAAATGTGGCCTTCCAAACAAAGAACGTTTTTAGCCAACAATGACCGTTCCGTCTTCTTTAATGGTAATCTTATCGCCGCTTTTAACCGCTTCCAGGAAATCGTCGCCAAGCTCGTCGATCGCAATAAGGCCCGCATCATTCCATACATTAGAAAGGATAATGCCAGAAGCCGCTAATGGGTCGATATGATGGGAGAAAAGCCATGCTTTAGGGGCTAAAGAGCGTACGGCAATGGTTTGAATGACCATCCCTCCTGTCGTAGAGCCGATGGTTTCTGGAAGGCAAAGAGCTTTACCTGTGATGTTTTTCTTGTAAAGATCTTTGTTGTTTTGATCAGAAACGATGATTTTCTTTGAGGTGGCTAATAAAGCGCTTGTTTGACAAGAGGCTAATGTGTTGAAGCCTTGATGGGAAACGACTGCTTCGCCAGTCCAATTTTGCGCTTGGATCACGCGGCCATGGAATTCTTTCATTTTATTTGACCTCCTTTTGGCCGGTAATCATTTCCAAGACCTCCTGATCTTTGAAATAACGGGCCTTCGTATACGTTCTTAATTTATTGGAATTGGTCATTAAGACTTTCTTTCCGGAGATTGGATTGTCTGCATACATCAAAGGGCAAATATAAGAGAGGTGCGCGCCTACGGAAAGAAGTTTTCGATATCTGTCCTCTTTTTGAAATTCCTCGATGACGGCAGGGGAGGAGGTCAAAACGGTATCGATAACCAATTTCTTTTTTCCTGATTTCCTCAAACCGTCAAGAATTCTGTCAGTCCAATTCTCAAGCTGTTTCAAAGTGAGGTGAGGGCAGCCAATGAAACAACGATGCACCCTCTCGTTTTTCTTTTTCCACATGATTGGATAAGATTGATAGATTCTTTCTAACTCCGCATCGTCGATGACATATTCTTTGGCGTTCTCTTTTAATAATTTTGCTCCGAATTCTTTCGCTTCAGGAGTAATGTTCTCGATATGGTAGAGACCTACGGCGCCATTGGACGCTGTTGCCGCGCCAAAGTCTTTCAAATAAGCCAATGTGTCTTCGTTTGGAAGATCCTTTAGATATTTATCCAATCCTACAACATAAGGGACTTCCGCCATGACTTTGATTCCGATTGCGGAGCCAAGGATTTGGGCTTCTGGCTTTTTCGTGGTTTTTAGAATGATTTTCCAATCCGCTTTCCTTCCCTCATCGGTGATGAATCCGAAATTCGGGGTTTTGCCTAAGATTGCCCCAAACATATCCAAGATACCGGAGTTACGGTTGCATCTTGCGCCCAATACGGAATTAGCGAAGACAACGGCAGAGGATTCACTCCAAGAGAGGATATCCCCTTTCTTTGGCGTGTTACCCATTTCTTTTAAATAACAAGTGCAGGAGAAGGCGTTTTCTGGATCTTTTAATCCGATCTTTTGAAGCTGCCCTTCATATAATTTTTGCTTGTTGTACATAAAGTTGTTGAAGACGAGTTTCTCAAGAGGGCCGCATTTAACGTTTTTGTAATCCAAAGGCCTTGGGTCCATCGTAAATCCGCCTTCGACCTTGCAACCAGCCGCAATGAGCTCATCCATAAGGGGATAAACTCCTTTTAAAAGCCCTAGGCCAAAGCTGGTGACAAAATGGGCTTTTTTGTGTGTCACAGGAACAAGGCGATCGGCACCAAAAGCATCGCCATAACGAACTAAGACTTCCATCATCTTAGCCATGGTCTTGCCTTTTTTGCCAGCCAAAATGTCTTGCTCTTCCTGGCTTAATTTCATTTTTGCTTGATACATGTATCCATTCTCCTTTCTTTATAATTTCATGACGGCATCATATGCACCCCAAATGACGCTACGAAGATTTCCGATTTTCCTGCAATCGCCGATAAGATGAATATGCTTCCCCTCTTTCCTTAATGGGGTGGGCTTATATCCGATAGAGAGAATTACGGAATCGCATGGGATTTCCATATCGCCTGTCTTGCTTTTGCAAATGATCTTTCCATCTTGTATTTCCTTGAGTGAGGTTTCTAGGTGGACAGGAATTTGATGTAAGGCGAAATAGTCTCTTAGATATTGGGAATTCGCCATGCATACCCCCGTTTGCTTGATTAAATCGTCCTGGAATTCAACAATGATCGGTTTCTTTCCGGATAAGGCTAATTCGTATGCAACCTCGCATCCGGTTAAGCCCCCGCCAATAACGGCAACGGTTTCGCCTACTTCTTTGCCAGAAAGATAATCGATAGCATCCATGGCTTTTTCGATACCAGGAAGAGGGATTTTCTTTGCTTTGCTCCCGGTTGCAATAATATATTCATCGGCTTTGATGCTTGATAGGTCTTTCACTTCCGCGTTCAAATGAACGGGAATGTTGAGCTTCTTCATCTCTAATTCATACCAGGCTAGTAATTCTCTCAGTTTTCCTTTGAAAGATGCGCTTGAAGCAGGGACAAATACGCCGCCAAGGTGATTGCTTTTTTCATAGATTTCCGGTTCCAATCCACGGAGTTTTGCTACACGTGCCGCCTCCATTCCGCCAATGCCCCCTCCAATGATGGCGACTTTCTTGGCGTGTTTCGCTTTCTTGATGTAGTGGACGTTTGTCTGCATTGTCTCCGCATTAACTGCGCAACGTGCCATATGCAAGGAGTCACTTAAGCTTTGATCATTGGAGGTTCCTTTATAGTGGCACATATTGAAGCAGCCATTATGGCAACAAATACATGGGCGGATTTCTTCCGGATGGCCCTCTTTTAATTTGCTTACCCACGCTCCATCAGCCAAGAAAGGTCTGGCGAAGCCTAACGCATCGACCTTTCCTTCTTTTACGGCTTTTGCCCCAACAAGAGGATCGATACGTCCTGCAGCAACCACAGGAATGTTAACGAATTTCTTAATATGCTCCACATCCGCAAGGTTACAGTTTTCAGGCATGTATATAGGAGGATGAGCCCAATACCATGCGTCATACGTTCCATTGTCGCAATTGAGCATATCATATCCGGCATCCTGGAGATATTTGACCGCTTTTTCTGATTCCTCCATGTCTCTTCCCGCCTCTTTGAAAACTTCACCGGGCAACGCGCCGGAATTAAAGCCTTTGGTTTTAGAAAGGACGGAATAACGTAAGGATACAGGGAAGTCTTTTCCGCATGCTTCTTTGATGGCTTTGACGATTTCGACTGGGAAGCGATAACGGTTTTCAAACGAACCACCGTATTCATCCGTGCGCTTATTCACATATCGCAAAGTGAATTGATCTAAGAGGTAGCCTTCATGAACCGCATGAATTTCTACGCCGTCGACGCTCGCTTCTTTCAAAAGCTTTGCCGTTTTGGCGAAAGCCGTTATGAATTTATGGATTTCTTTGATGGTCATCTCACGGGATGGAACCTTATCGGACCACCGGTTCGGAGAAGGGCTTGATGAAGCACAAATCTTATCAAAGTTCATGATTGGTTTCGAGAGAAAACGTAAGAAACGATTCGTGTATAGTTTTTCCATAGCGGGGGAGATAGTAAAAGAACGTCCGAATCCCGCGGTTAGTTGAACAAACATTTTGGCACCGTGTTTATGGATTTCTTCCATAAACGGCTTGAGTTTCCTATACATGCTTTTTTTCTTATAGAGCCATTGCCCTAACATTGGGTTATAAACAGGCTGAATCCCTGGCAAAATAAGACCGACGTCATGCTCCGCTTTATCAAGAAGGAATTGAGCTGCTTCCTTGTCAAAATGATTGATTTCCATCCACCCGAAAAGAGAGGTTCCGCCCATGGAAGTCATGACAAAACGATTCTTTATCTCGAGGTCACGAATTTTCCAAGGCGTAAAAAGAGGGGCTAATTTCTCATCCATATTTTTCTCCTTTAAATATCAGCAATATTATAGTTTTTCTCGAGATACCAGTCGATAATTATCAATATCTTTTCCCTTCTTTAGTGAAATGATTTTTCTGAGATATTACAATAGGTCCTAGGTGAGTTTATGACAATTAAAGAGTATGTTGCTTTCCGCAAAGAAGAATTGAAAAAAGAAATCCAAAATTTGAAAAGAGAGCCCGTTTTATCCATTATCACAGTAGGAAACGACCCTGCATCGGAAGCCTATGTTCGTGGGAAAAGAAAGGATGCGGCTGAAGTGGGCATCAAAGCCATCCAAACCGTTTTTGATGAAAATGTTTCTCAAGAGCAATTGCTTGAGACGATTCGCCAGCAGAATGAGGATCCCACGATTGACGGGATTATCGTCCAGCTTCCCTTGCCGAAACACATTTCCATGGAGGCTATCAATCAAACCATTTCTCCTAAAAAGGATGTGGATGGCTTTACCTTAGGAAGCGCCTTTGACCCTTGCACCCCGAAAGGAATCGTTCAATATCTCACGCATGAAGGCTTTTCTTTCAAAGGGAAGAACGCCGTCGTATTAGGACGCAGTGAAATCGTAGGCAAACCCATGGCTAAAATGCTATTGGAAAGAGATTGCAACGTTGTCCAGCTTCATAGCAAGACTTCCAGAGAAGATAAAGAATTCTATTTCGCCCATGCTGATCTGATTGTTTCAGCAGTGGGCAAGATGTTTAGCTGGGATGATACGTATCCATACAAAGCCGATGCGTATCTTGTTGATGTAGGGATCAATCGCGGGGAGGATGGGCACCTTCATGGTGACTTCGTTCCAAACTTGCCTGTTAAATTGCAAACCCCTGTCCCCGGTGGGGTGGGTTTGCTAACGCGTCTTGCTTTGTTGGAAAATCTTCTTGAAGCCTATCACCATTAAAGACTCATTTTGCCTTTTTCGAAAAGTCCTGTAGGCAAAATTTCATTAGCAATAAAAAAGAGCCTATTAACGGCTCTCGTTAATACAGCTCTTCGCTATCTTTAGAAATTAGTCGTTCTTTTTTGCATCGACGACTTCACTTTCAATGACGTCTTTTGCAGCGTTTATCGTCGCCTTCGCAAGGCGAATTTTGTTAATTTCGACAATCGTTAAAATCGCCATCGCAATGCCGGCTAAAACAAGAATGATGCCCAGTATCACAAGGGAAATCATCTTTGTTAAATCTGCGTTTCCGGCAAGATAGATAAAAACCACGACGCCTAAGGCAATAAGTGCTGCTCCAAAGACGATTTCAATAATGGGCAAATAAAGTTTATAGAGTTTCGAAACGATAAAGCCGATGGCAAATAAAATCAGGCTGGCGCCCGCAACCGTTACCAACGTGCCAATGAAGATAGCTAAGAATTGGGCGATAAAGCTAACCATCTGGTCTAAAACGCCGCCATTGTTTGTATAAGAAATGACAAAGGCAATGCCGATTGCCAATTCAATTGAGCCCCCAACGACTAAATCATATGACAATTGAGATTTGATTTTCTCTTTGATGATGGCGTCCGTCACGCTTCTTGCGATGACTGGCAAAAAATTGACTAGAATCTTCAGGGCGCCACCGAGGATTAAGAAAATGCCTCCGATGAATAAAATGACAGAAATGACTTTGTCATAGCTGATGTCGCTATTATTTGCCGACGCCTTTGCCGTATAGACAAAACAAATGATGCCTAAGACAAAAATCAACGCGGCTTCTAAAAAATTCCAGACGGACCAAATAAGGCCACCTTTGCCAAAATTAATTGGCTTTTTCTCCTTCTTTTCGCCTTTAGGAGTCTCCTCTTTATTCTCTTTTTCGGGTGCTACTTGGATTTGTGTATCGTTTTCCATAGCGGTTTTTCTCCTTTCGAACAAAACAATCATAACCTTTTTCATTTATGAAAGGTTAGAACTTTAGTTTTCATAGTCAAGATTTGTTAATTTTGCGAACGGTATTTCTATTTCTTCGATTTTTATATATTTGTATATAGATGAAATCTCTTTGATTTTCCCGTGAATGGTATAGATATATCCATCATGCCAATATTTCGCGATTATCGTTTCGCCTTTGTAATTCGAAAGGATTTCATTGATCCCCTCCGCTTTATCCTCGGACATACGAGGGCGGGGAATCTTGTTTCCTTCGTATTCCATCCTCGCTAAGTAATCCGCTTGTTGCTCCAAAGATTTATAAGGAGCCCATTTCAGCATCCCTCTTTCTCTCATTCTCTGTGTCCTCCTATTTGCATATGCCTTTGCCGTATTGTTGAATTTTCAAGCAATGCAGAGCAACGAAATACCGCATTTCGACCATATGTCTCACGTATTTTGTCTATCGTTTTATCTAAACTCTCTTCCTTTTCCTTTTGAAAATCATTCTCGAATAAAGAAAGCTGAACTTGTTTCTTTTTCGTCAGCCTGCCAAAAGAAACGCTTAACCCATATATCTTTTCATAAGGGATTTTCGCAAAGAAAACATACTTGATGCTCTGGAATAACTCCTTCGAAGAATCTGTCGAATAGGGGAGGGTTGTTTCCTTACTATAGGATCCATTCTCACATCTTGCCCACACTCCGACTTTTCCAACCAGATAATTCTCTCTTCTTAATCGGACGGATAATTCATCTACCATCTCTCTTAAAAGAAGCTCGCATTCATTTGGCAACAGAGGCTTTCTTAAAGTTTGGCCATTTGATAGAGACGGATTGGCGGGGGATATCTTCTCATGAATGTCCGATTCATCCTTTCCGTTTGCAAGATTTTTTAACTGAAGGCCCATCACCCCGAATTCTTTCTCTAGAAGGCGAGAATCCGCTTTTGCTAAACTTTCGAGACTATTGATGCCAATTCTGGATAAGTGTTCCCTTGTTCCCTTAGCGATGGACCAAATCCTATCGATAGGCTTTATTTTCCAAAGCTTAGTTGGAACATCCTGATATGTCCAATGAGCAAGGAAGGGTTTCTTTTTCTTCCCTTCCGTGTCTAAAGCGGTTTTTGCCAAAAACATGTTTGGGCCTATTCCTGCTGTGGCGACTAGCCCAAGACGGTCATATATTTCTTCTTGAATCTGTTTTACCATGCGCTCCGCACTTCCATACATTTTGATATATGGCCCTAAATTCAAGAAACTCTCGTCCACTGAGTAGACGTGCAAATCATCAGGGGAAACGTATTTTAGAAATATCCCAACGACATAAGAAGACACTTGCAAATAATAGGACATTCTCGGAACGGCATAGATCAATCCAGGGACGTAAGGCAAGTCTCTCTTTCTGCAGACATTGCTGACGCCGTATTTTTCTTTTAGATAAGGGGTTACGGACATAACGACGGAAGAATCGGAACGGTAGGGGTCGCAACACACCAACGGCGTCTTAAAAATATCCATATGCCTTACGGCACATTCGCATGAGGCATAAAAACTTTTTAAATCGATGATTCCAATCACTTTTTCCATAACGATATTTAACACGGGCGAAGAAGAGAAAAAGAGTCTTGATTTTTAAAAGATAGAAACCGTCAAAAGAAAAAGACGAAAATCTTACAATTGATGAGAAAAATGAATTAGACAATGTAAAAAAATGAGAAAAAACAAGAAACAATCGAAGGAATAATTTTTGAGAGGATTCTATGAAAAAACATGCTCTGAATTTTCAAAACGAAAACATTCGAGGAAGCCGAAAGAAATAGCCTTACTTTACAATTTAACTTGCAACATCACGAAAACGAAAGGACGTCTTTTTTCTTGAAGAGCAGATTTCGTTCTTTTCTTCGGCCTTTTACCCTGAAAACGAATAGTGAAAGTAGAACGTAGGGATTAGAAGAGCTTCCTAAAAAGGTAGGAAACAGCAATCTATAAAAAAGAGATTTTATTTTCCATTGAGGAAAATTATAATATTGACTTGCTGGGACATTAGCTCAGATGGGAGAGCGCCTCGTTCGCAACGAGGAGGTCGACGGTTCGATCCCGTTATGTTCCACCAAATTGAATGGTGGTCGAACTGCTGTTGTTTAGGCTTTTCTCTACAATGGGACGTTCGGCTTAAGATTAGATGCTTCGTGTTTATTCCAGCATCAAACAAAGAAGGCGGATCAGTGATGGTCCGTCTTTTTTCGTGCTTTAAGAAAGATTTTTCTCAAGTTTTGCTGTTTTCAGGCATTTTCAAGACACATAAATATATTTTGTAACTTAATATTCTTTATCTACGGGCTATCTCAGTTGCTTGAGTTGGAAAAATGCAAAAAAGAGTGAATATTTGGTTGGAAAAATGCAAAAACACGTAAAATCTATGCTAGAAAAATGCAATTTCTATCTAATAATCAAGACCGAAGGAAAATGGCTTATTGAAAGCAACAAAAGACATTTAACGACGCTTTTTTAGAACGTAGAATTTATTCCTTCAAACGTAGGAGTGTCGCCATAAATCACTACAGGGTTGCCTCAATTTCATCTTAAGTTTTATTTTTTAGCTCATTCGTTAAGGCTTTGAAAGAAGGGAATAAAACGATGTTTTTAGTGAAAAATAATTGACTTATCCGCGATTTTTGATAATTTTCCTTGCGTATTCTAAGGAGATTTTATTCATATGAAAAAAGCAAAATTTGTACCAATCATCTTAGCGAGCGCCTTGCTTGCATCCTGCGGAGCTGACCTTACCGATTCTTCTAACGCTCAACAATCCGCATCATCCATAACGACGGGGGGGGAGACCTCATCTTCGGACATAGTCGCGCCGATTTCTTCTAGCCCAGAAGCTGTAATTCCATCTTCTTCTGAGTCCGAATCGGAAGAATCATCTTCCTCATCCTCTTCCTCTGAGGCATCGGCTTTATCAACGATTACCTCTTGGGAGCAAATTACGGAGGGGGCAAAAGCTCAAATTAATGAATTCTTCCAATATTTTGATCCGAATAGCGAAGAGCACAAGCCAGATGATTATTTGCCTGTCTTGCCTGTTGCCTCAAATGTGGCCTGGACATACGATGGGTCTTACAATCCGGAAAGAGGCGTTAGCGTCGGCGTTATCGCTCTTACTGGTTCCGATGCAAGCGAAAACAAAGCCTTGGTCGCCCAATATAATCAAAGTATCGTTACAAGAGGTTGGGCAAAAGCCACGGATGAAGACTTAACGAATTACAGTGATGCCTATTGCCCTATTTTTGGAAAGAATGTTTATAAATTAGACGATTCCGCATCAGGCATGCTCTTAATCGCAGAAATCATTCCTTGTGCCGATGCTGAAGGTGATGGCGCGATCGCTTTTAGCCCTGCCGACCCTGAGGGAAATCCAATTACATCAGGTATTCTTTTTACCGTTCAAGTTTACGAAACCTATTAATGCAAGAAGGTTAGGAATAAGCCTTTATGAAGAAATATTTTTTTCCGTTTCTTTCTTTGTTTCTAATTCTTCCTTCTTGCAACAATTCTAATGCCATTTCGTCCCCTCTTTTCTCAGAGGATTCCATTTCCTCTCAGGAAGAGTGGGACTCTTCGTCTTTTAGTTCTTCTAGTAAGGAAGAATTCAACCCATTGGAATTGACAGCGAAAAATATGATCTCGTCTCTAAAGAGGATCATATCTAGCAATAATTTCACTTTTGCTTATAACTATGTTTTAAGTTACCCAACAAGCAAAACTCTTTTCACAGAAAAATATATGTATTATCCGGAATATCAGGCCGGATATTTGACGCTAAAGAGCTTTGATAAGGAATTCACCAATTCTGAGGAACTTGTGTATCTCTATAGTATGAGCAACGGGTCGGTTTCTCTTATGTATCCTTTAACGGATGGGAATATTTTTTCAACGCCAAAACCATACACGTCCCTCGCATCTTTCAATTACATGTCCAATTTAAACCTTTCCTCTTTGAACGAAAAAGAGTTTGAATTGCAAGATGGATACCTCTATACAAAAAACAAAAATTTAGTGAGAGCCCTTGCTTCCATGATCGGATATTCTTCGGATGAATACAAAGACGCCTTTTATAAGGCTAAGTTAAAATTTGATAAGAAGAACAACGTGGAATTCATTCTCCAAATGTTTAACGACGCCTATGAAATTGTTGATGTTGATGACACGCATGCGTCCTTTCAAAATGTTGAGAGCACGTATTACGTTCCCGTAGAAAATTATCTTGCTTCGCATTATGAGATGGATATGCCTTCATTGAGTCTAGAAGAAACGGGCCCTCTTTTATTTCAAAATGAAAACGATGTTATTTCCTTAAACAACGAATCCTATGTTCAAATTATTGGAGGAGACGGGGGAATCGTCGCTAAGGAAGAAATCAATCGCTCTCAAAATGAATATGAACACACGTCTATTGACGTTTTGACTTCTAGAAGATTAACCAATCTCGTTCGAAACAATGAGGATGGGGTTCCTTCTTATATTGGCTTAGATGGGGAAAACAAACTCTCCGAAGAACGTTTTGAAAAATACTACACTTGGGATTATTCCTATCCTTCTCCTTCGGATTTTTTCGGTAAGGAATTGAAAGCCTTCCGAAAAATCAAAGAGAACCAGTACCGTTATTACGGATATAATCAATCCTCTTTCTTTCGTAGCATGTGTAATTTTAATGGGCAAAACGGGATTCAATGGATTGATGTTTATCTAAAAGATAACAAGATTGATCACGTTGTCTTCACCTATAGGACAGGACAAGATAAATATGAAGACGGGACCGTTTTTAACTATAAGACGACCATTAGCTGTCAAGTCGTAAAAGATCGAAGCATAACGAATCCAACCCCCTATGAAACAAAGACGGAAAACGCCATTTTGACTAAAGCCTTTGAGAAATTTAATGGAATGGAGGAATTCCAAATCACCGCCGTTAATGATAAGAATGCCTATTCTAAATTCATCACTACTTACGATTTAAAAAACTTTGTGCAGCAAAACGACTACTATACAGGCGGAGGGGAGAAGACTTTCATCACTGGATATAAAAAACTCGATGAATCTTCTTATCAGCGTTTTCTCGTTGACACAGACGGTACTCTCAAAGCCAACGGCTCTGTTGTTCAAGGAGAAATTTCTTCGCTGATTCCCTCGGGATTATCATCAAACATTTTTGTGAAAACAGGTGAAAACGAATACATGTTTGACTCCTATGTCTTAAAAGAAGCGAAGGATAAGATGATTCTTGGGAGCGATGAAAGATATTTTCTGCCTTCTACTTTTAAACTAACCATTGACCCGGAAAAAGAAGAAGTGGTTTCCGCTTATTATGAATATAGTGACGGCATTTCTCAATCCGGCTCCGAAACTCTTTCTTTCTTATATGGAGAAGATGTCAAATTGGAATCTTCTTTGGAAGAAAAAATGAGTCATTTGCCTACATGGGTCGAGCCAAAAACATGGAAAGACGAAGATCCGAAGATTGATTCCTATCTTCGAAAGTATTTTGGGGATGAAGCGGATAACGTTCCTTATGTATACGATGAAGATATTTATAGCCAGTGGCTTGTATCCGATTCCACGTTAGAGCTAGAAATCTATTCGAATGCCAAAACTGCAAACGCCTCTTCCTTCTATGAAAAATACACCGAGAAACTAATGGCTGATGGATTTGAGACAACAACTTTATCCAGCATGCCAGGCGCTACTGTATATGTAAAAGGGAATATTTCTCTTCGCGTTGCCAAATCGCTTGTCGGAGGAATCTATCTTTGGAAAGCGGGTGACATAAAATGAGGTCTCTTTTTTCTTAAATTAAACGTGCAATCTTTAGAAAAATTGCTAATATGCTTTACGTATAGGAGTTATTTATGTCTAACGAAATTCGAATTCAAGATGATTTATATCATGCCGTTAACGGCGAATGGCTAAAAAGCGCTGTGATTCCTGATGATAGGCCTACCACAGGAGGCTTTGCGATACTTGATGAAGAAGTTGAAAAGCTTCTTCGCAAGGATTTTGCTTCCTTTGCGAAAGGGGAGAAAGAAACGCCTCTTCCAGAACTAAAGGAAGCGGTTAAGCTTTATAACAAGGTCCTCGATACGAAACGCAGGGATGAAGAAGGGATGAAACCTATTCTTCCTTATTTGAAGGAAATCGAGGAGATAAATGATGTTGCCGATTTAAACAAAAAGGCTAAAACCCTTGTTCTTGATGGAGTTGATCTTCCTTTCTCTTTTGGCGTTGAGCCAAACATGAAGAATGCGGAAAAGAATGCCTTGATCTTAACAGGCCCTAGCATCATTCTTCCGGATACCACTTACTATGCTGAAGATAATGCGGCAGGAAAACAGTTGCTTGAAGTCTTTAAAAACATGGCAAAAGCCATTCTTGCAAAAAGCCCATTAAGCGAAGAAGAACAAGAGAAATACATTGAAGATACGCTTGCTTTCGACGCTCTTATCGCCAAACAAGTGAAAAGCCAGCTTGAATGGGCGGATTATGTCGCAAACTATAATCCGATGAGCACAAGCGAAGTATCCTCTCTTCTTGAACCCTTTGATTTCGCTCATCTTTTAAAAGAGTTCTATGGGGCGAATATCCCTGAGGAAGTTATTGTTTACGACCCTAAAGCCATTCGTAATTTCCGTGAATATTTTAATGAAGAGACTTTCCCTCTTTATAAACATTGGGCTTATGTGAATTACCTTATTGCAGGGGCAAAAAACCTTTCCATCGAACTTCATGCCTTAAGCACCCTATACCGTCGAAGCCTCTATGGCATTGCCAAAGATCCGATCCTTGAGAAACAAGCCTACCAATTGGTCGGAAGAGTCTTCTCTGAACCAATTGGCGTTTACTATGGCAGAACCTATTTTGGGGAAGAGGCCAAAAAAGACGTCATTTCTTTGGTGAAACATATCATTGAAACCTACAAGGAACGCATGAAAAAGAACACTTTCCTGCAGGAAGAAACAAAAAAGAAAGCGATTCTGAAACTGGACACCATCGCGGTTAAGATGGGATATCCTGACAAGATTGATGAGTTCTATTCTTCTTTAAAAGTCGAAGATGAGGATTCTCTCTTCGTTGCTCTTTTGAAACTTTCTTCCAAGAGCATCCTCCACTCTTTAGAGAAACTCACCAAGCCAGTAGACCGTTCTGAATGGGGCATGCCAGGACATATGGTGAATGCTTGTTACAACCCATTCTCAAATGACATTACCTTCCCAGCCGCCATTCTCCAAAAACCATTCTATAGCCTAAAGCAGTCCGAATCTGAAAATCTCGGCGGCATCGGGGCCGTTATCGGGCATGAGATTTCCCACGCTTTCGATAACAACGGCGCCTTCTTTGATGAGAAAGGAAATCTAGCCAACTGGTGGAAAGAAGAAGATTACAAAGCCTTCAAAGAACTCACCAAAAAAATGATTGAAGAATTCGATGGCATCGATTTCTATGGCGGCAAAGTAAACGGAGAGCTGATTGTCTCCGAAAACATTGCCGATAATGGGGGAATGGCCGTAACCTTGAACATCATGCACGAGATTAAGAATGCTTCTTTCCAGGATTATTTCCGCAACTGGGCGAAAGTGTGGTGCATGAAGGCCAAACCTCAGTATATCCAGCTTTTGCTCACAAACGATGTGCACGCTCCGGCAGAGCTTCGCGCCAATATGCAACCACGCAACTTCGAAGAGTGGTATTCCGCTTTTGGCGTCACTGAAAAAGACGGCATGTATCTCGACCCTAAAAAACGCGTGCGCATTTGGTAACGCTCATTCTAATCCCAAGGAATAAAAACAAGCCTTCCTTTCCCTAAAAACGGAAATGGATGGCTTTTTTATTGCGAGTCAAAGAAATTCCTAATACAACCCTTCCTTTTCGTCATAAGAGACACGTTAAAAGATCTCTTCGACAAATCGACATAGGATGAACCCTTTCTAAAGGCCGGTCGCAGCGTCCAAGAAAAACCCTAAGTAAAAAATAGAAGGTTAAAAAATCGAGATTATATTGCTTGATTTTCTAAGGCAAAAATGCTTCCTGAAAACGCTTCGTCGATTTCTTGTTTTACCGATATCGTGAAAGGTTACAAAGGAACAAATAAAATTGATACCTAAAATGATTTTTAAAAATCTAAAATATCAAAAAAGATAGATTTTATCGGCACTTTTCAACCTTCTTTATACACTGTATATCCGGAAGGTGTATTCTTCTTGAATTCCCTCTAGGACAAACTAAAATAATCACGCTCTAAGGAAACAGAAGCCTATAGTTTCTCTTTTGCCACACGAGGTATTTTATGAAAACATTTTATGACGAATCCCTAGATGGGAATATGGAAATAGAAGAAACAAAAATCTGCGTTATGAAACGTTCTGGCGAACGCGTTCCTTTCGATCGTCAGAAAATCGTTAACGCTATCAATGGGGCCAATGATGAAGAGGGTATTCCTTCCGAACGCCTCTCTCCTGAGGAAATTGCCAATATTGCTCTCGGCATTCAAAAAGACGCTATCAATGCAGGGCGTGATCTCTCCGTTGAAGAAATTCAGGATAAAGTAGAAGATGCTTTGATGGGGTCTGGAAAATTCAAGGTTGCCAGACTTTATATCACCTACCGTTATAAACACGCTGAAAATCGCAAAATGAGCGACATCGATCAAAAAATCGCTGGCGTCGTCGAGAGAGATAACGAAGAAGTCAAGCAGGAAAATTCCAACAAAAATCCAACCATTCTCTCTGTCCAAAGAGATTATATGGCGGGCGAGTGGAGCCGTTACTATACGAACAAATACATTCTTCCGGATGATATTGTGGAAGCCCATAAAGAAGGGATCATCCATTTCCACGACTCCGATTATTTTGCGCAACATATGCACAATTGCTGCTTGGTCGACTTAAAAGACATGCTTGAGAACGGAACGTGCATCTCTGGCACTCGTATCGATAAGCCGCATTCTTTTGCTACCGCCTGCACGGTCGCTTCACAGATTGTCGCTCAGGTGGCAAGCAGCCAGTATGGCGGGCAAACCATTTCCATGTCTCATCTTGCTCCGTTTGTCGATCTCTCCCGCAAAAGAATCGCCAAACGCTTAAAAAGCGAGTTTGAATCTACCGGAATTGAAGCAACGGAAGATAAATTCAACGATTTGGTTGAACAAGAAGTTCGAAAAGAAGTGGAAGGCGGATGCCAGACCATCCAATATCAGTTGATTACCCTTCAGTCTACCAACGGGCAAGCTCCTTTTGTCACGGTGTTCTTATATTTACATGAGCTTCCCGAAGGACAAACAAGGGATGACTTGGCTTTAATCACCGAAGTTATGCTTAAGCAGCGTATCCTTGGCGTTAAGGATCGCACGGGCGCCTATATAACTCCTGCTTTCCCAAAGCTCATCTATGTTTTGCAAGACGACAATATCGAAGAAGGCGGCAAATATTTCTATTTGACTAAATTGGCTGCGGAATGCACGGCAAAACGCATGGTCCCTGACTATATCTCCGAAAAGATCATGAAAGAGCTCAAAGGGGACGTTTATCCTTGCATGGGTTGCCGTTCTTTCTTGACCCCCGATCGTTTCACACCGGCGGGTTTAGGAAATTTAAGCGGGGCTCTTGACTATGTCCCCGGACAGCATCGTTACTACGGTCGTTTCAATCAAGGGGTTGTCACGATTAACCTCGTGGATGCCGCTTGCTCTTCTGGCAAGGATGAAGCTCGTTTCTGGCAAATTATGAACCAACGTTTGGAACTTTGCCACCGCGCTCTTCAAATTCGCCATAACAGACTTCTTGGAACCCCGAGCGATGTCGCGCCGATTCTTTGGCAAGATGGCGCCCTTGCTCGTTTAAAACCAGGAGAAACAATCGATAAGCTGCTTTATGATGGGTATTCCACCATTTCTCTTGGATATGCCGGTTTAGCCGAAGCGGTTTATTACATGAAAGGCGTTTCCCATACTTCCCCTGAAGGAGAGCAATTTGGCTTACGCATCATGCAGCTTCTTAACGATAAATGCAACGAATGGAAGAAAATCGAAAATATCGACTATTCGGTTTATGGCACTCCGCTTGAAAGCACGACCTATAAATTTTCTAAATGCTTGCAGAAACGCTTTGGAATCATCCCAGGGGTCACCGATCATAACTATATTACTAATAGCTATCACGTTAATGTTCGTGAAAACATCAACGCTTTTGATAAACTCACAAAAGAAGCGAAATTCCAGCGTCTATCTCCAGGTGGAGCGGTTTCCTATGTCGAAGTTCCGAATATGCAAGATAACATTCCTGCGGTTCTTGCGATCATGAAACACATGTACAACACCATTCTTTATGCGGAATTGAATACCAAGAGCGATTATTGCGATGTTTGCGGATATGACGGCGAAATCAAAATCGTCCGGGATGAAACGGGCAAGCTTGTTTGGGAATGCCCTAAATGCGGGAACCGCGATCAAAATAAGATGCATGTTGCAAGAAGAACGTGCGGTTATATTGGCACCCAGTACTGGAATCAAGGAAGAACGCAAGAAATCCAGGACCGTGTCCTGCATCTTTCTTGTCCGACATGCGACGAAGAAAAAGAAAAGCACGAACATCAATAATTCAAATCCCTCATAACGAGGGATTTTCTCATTAGAGGATTACTTATGCATTATGGCCAAATCATGTTAGCGGACTCCGCCAATGGAGAAGGAATTCGCGTTTCTTTGTTTGTTTCGGGCTGCACAAATTGCTGCAAAGGCTGTTTTCAGCCAGAGACGTGGGATTTTCTTTTTGGCCAGGAATATAACGAGAAAGTGGAAGAAAGAATCCTTCAAGAATGTTCAAAAGACTACTACGCCGGCTTAACGATTCTTGGCGGAGAACCCTTTGAAATTGAAAACCAGAGGGGCATCATATCCTTGATTCGGAAATTCAAAAAACAACTCCCTCAGAAAAACATTTGGATATATACGGGCTTTACCTATGAGAAAGACCTTGTGCCTGGTGGAAAACGTTATTGCGAAGTGACTGATGAAATACTGGATTCCATCGACATCCTTGTAGATGGAAAGTTCATCCTTGAGCAAAAAAACATTTCCTTGAAATTCAAAGGCTCGGAGAACCAAAGAATCATTGACATGAAGAAAACCCGCAAAGAAGGGCATGTCGTCCTATCTCCCTTAAACAGCTGATTCCAAAGCGTTTTTCGTTACTTTTTTCTTCTTTTCTCTTAAGATATCTTTTATGGAAAAGAAACTGGAATTATACGAACTACGTCGTCATGGCGAAGACGAGGTGGAATACTTCGACATCGAAGATCTTTTGTTCGCCTTAAAGGATGCGGGATACCGTGTTGAGAGGCATTTCTATGAAGATGGCGAATTCTCTAACAAAGAGGTTCAAGAAATCGTCGAAAAGAAAGGACTTTGCATCTTGCCTATTGCCTATATGGATGAAAAACTCACCCTTGCTGGAAGATATCCATCTCTTGACGAAATCGCCCATTATTTTGATGTAGAGATTTCTTATCAGCAAGAAGAAGGGGAATGCTGCTCTGGAGAGGATGGATGCTGTTGCGGGCAACACGCTCAAGAAGATCCTGAGTATGAGCATGGCTGCCATCATCATGAACACGGGGGAGGCGAATGCTGTCATCACCATGAGCATGAAGACGAATGCTGCTGCCATCATCATAAGGAGAAATGAGCATGAACCAAACGATCATTCAAAAATACGCGGAGTTAATCATTCATAGCGGAATCGCCTTAAAAAAAGGCGATCAAGTCGTTATTTCTGCGAATGTCGATCAAGAAGCGTTTGTTTCGGTTCTTGTTGAAGAAGCCTACCGTTTAGGCGCTAAACGCGTCATTGTTCATTGGACTTCCCAAAAAGTTTCGAAAATGAATCTCCTTTATGGGGATGAAGAGGAACTATCTCAACTTACTCCAATGGATCTTGCCTATTGGAAGTACCGTGGAGAAGAGCTCCCTTCTTATATTTGGGTGGATTCGGATGATCCGGATGGCTCGAAGGGGACAGACTCTTCTAAGGCTGCCCGCATTCGCCAAGCTCAATACAAGATATATGGAAAATATAAAGAGATGACGGAAAACAAGATTGCTTGGTGCATAGCTGGGGCCCCGGCAAAAGAATGGGCAATGAAAGTTTTCCCGAAAGAAAAAGAAAAGGAGGCTATGGAAAAACTATGGGAAGCCATTCTTTCAACCTCCCGCGCCCTTGATGGGAATGGCATTTCCAATTGGGAAAGACATGATATCAATCTAAAGAAACGCTGCGATTACCTCAATTCTTTACGTCTTAAAGAACTCCATTACACGTCCAAAAGAGGCACGGATCTTCATGTTGGTTTGATACCCGGGGTGATTTTCCTTGGAGGCGGGGAACGTACCCTGGATGGAAGATTCTTCCAACCGAACATTCCTTCAGAAGAAGTCTTCACCTCTCCAAAAAGAGGGGAAGCTGAGGGAATTGTCTATTCCGCTAAGCCACTTGTTTATAATGGCGTGCTAATCACCGATTTCTGGGTCAAATTCCATAAAGGAAAAGCAGTGGATGTCCATGCGGAAACAGGAGAAGAAGCCCTGCGCTCCATTCTCTCCTTAGATGAAGGCAGTGCATATCTAGGAGAATGCGCTCTTGTTCCTTTCGACTCTCCAATCAATAAGACCGGTCTTCTTTTCTATAACACCCTTTATGATGAGAATGCAGCCTGCCATCTTGCTTTAGGAAGAGGCTTTACCGAACTCTACCCAGATTATCATAAATATAGCGATGAAGAGCTTTTCCAATTCGGCATCAATCGCTCTCTTAGCCATGTGGACTTCATGATTGGCTCAAAAGACCTTGATATCGTTGGCAAAAAAGAAGACGGAGAAGAAATCCAAATCTTTAAAGATGGTAATTGGGCCTTTGATATCGACTAAAGACAAGGAATCATTATCGGCTCCCTCGGGAGCTTTTTTCGTTATATAAACTATAAGTCCTAAAAAACAATTTTTTCTTTTTCGGCTTCCCCTTAAGCTCGACTTTGAGCATATGTGTTTTAAAATGGTTCATATAAGCAAAAATATGTTGTAAAATAAAAAGTCATCCAAAAGGATAATATCGATAAAAACTTTATTTTTTAAGGTTTTAGGGAAATATTATTATCCTATAAAAATTTAAAATATAAAAGTCTTTTCATATGATGTGTACCCAATAAGCTGGACAAGTTGGTTGGATTATATCATAAGCCTAACA